>Ga0209673_1002356_pt1 | contig 13313 bp, 9 predicted proteins | sample AraplaCol_mMS_r2_2_FD_184274 | JGI IMG/M metagenome (GOLD analysis project Ga0209673, IMG submission 184274) | Arabidopsis root microbial communities from North Carolina, USA - plate scrape MF_Col_mMS_r2 (SPAdes) (version 3) | ecosystem: Host-associated > Plants > Roots > Endosphere | place: USA... | reverse complement strand
CGAACTTGAGCGGCGCCAATGCGAGGCCGCGCTTGAGCACCGTGCTCTTTGCGTTGAAGGCAGCGATTTCTTCGCGCCGCGCGCGGTAGTCGCTGCTGGCTTCGAGGTCGGCCACCAGTTCGTGCACGATGTTGTCGGTCACGGTCTGGCGGTAGGGAGTGACGTTGTTCTCCGCCGTGCCGTAGAAGTTGATGCGCCGCACGTCGAGTGGATCGCGGCCCAGAGTGCGCGCCACCGAGTCCATGATGTTCTCGATGGCGATCGCGCCCTGCGGCCCGCCAAAGCCGCGGAAGGCCGTGTTGCTCTGCGTGTTGGTCCGGCCCGAGTAGCCGTGCATCGCCACGTTGGGCAGCCAGTAGGCGTTGTCGAAGTGGCACAGCGCCCGGGTCATCACCGGGCCAGAGAGATCGGCCGAGTGGCCGGCACGCGAGACCATGGTGATCTCGGCACCGAGGATGCGGCCTTCGCCGTCGTAGCCCACCTCGTACTCGTACCAGAAGCAGTGGCGCCGTCCGGTGATCATGAAGTCGTCGTCCCGGTCGAGCCTGAGCTTCACTGGACGGCGCAGCTTGCTGGCCGCCACCGCGGCCACGCAGGCAAAGAGTGCCGACTGCGATTCCTTGCCGCCGAAGCCGCCACCCATGCGCCGGCATTCGACATGCACTTCGTTCGACTGCAGGTGCAGCGCGTGCGCCACCAGATGCTGCATCTCGCTCGGATGCTGGGTGGAGCAATGGATGTGCAGCGCGCCGCCCTCCTTCGGAATGGCGTAGCTGATCTGGCCTTCGAGGTAGAACTGCTCCTGTCCGCCAACGTCGAGCGTGGCGGTGTGGCGGTGCGGCGCCTTGGCGATGGCGGCGCGCACGGCGGCCTCGTCGCCTTCGTTGGCCGCGCCGCCGCTGCGCACGATGTGCATCGGCGGCACCACGTACTGGCCGCGCGCATGCGCGTCCTGCGGCGTGAGCACGGGCGGCTCCGCGTCCACGGCGATGGCGTCCTTGGCCTTGGCAGCGGCACGGCGCGCGGCCTCACGCGTTTCGGCGATCACGGCGAACACGGGCTGGCCCAGGTAGCGGATCTGGCCGCCGTCCTTCAGCGAAAGCAGGATCGGGTCGTCATGCACGATCGAGCCGCAATCGTTGCTGCCCGGAATGTCGTCGGCCGTGAGCACCGACACCACGCCCGGCATGGCGCGGATCGCATCCAGCGACAGCGCCGTGATGCGCCCGTTGGCCGCGGGCGAGAGGCCCAGCGCGCAATGCAGCGTGCCGGCAATCTCGGGAATGTCGTCGATGTAGGTGGCTTCGCCGGCCACGTGCAGGTGCGCCGATTCGTGCGGGCGGCTGATGCCCACCCGCGCGCCCTGGTCGTGCGCCAGGGTTTCGGCGCCCTGGTCGATGCGGGCGGCGGTGTTCTTGAGGTAGTCGGCAAAAGCCTCGGAGGGCTGCAGCAGTCGGGCGTCGATGGGTTTGTTCATGGTCAGACCCCTTCCGCGGCCTTGTCGGCCTTGATCGTCGTTGAGTGCGGCATCGCGCTCCACACGCTGGTTTCTTCGAGCGACAGCGCATGTTCGGTGCGAGTTTCGAGCCAGAGGCGCTGGATCAGGTTCTGCGCCACCTGAAGGCGGTAGTCGGCCGAGGCACGCATGTCCGACAGCGGCTGGAAGTCTTGCGCGAGCGCCTGCCTGGCGGCGTTCACGCTGGCCTGGGTCCATGGCTTGCCGACGAGTGCGGCCTCGGCGTTGGCGGCACGCTTCACGATGGCGGCCATGCCGCCGAAGGCGAGGCGTACGGCCTTCACCGTGTCGCTGCCCGGCTCCAGTTCAATCGCAAAGCCGGCGCACAGGGCCGATATGTCGCAGTCGAAGCGCTTGCTGATCTTGTAGGCTCGAACCTGGCGCTGCATGGCCCCGAGCGGAACCGCCAGCCCCTGCACGAACTCGCCGGGCTGCAGCTGGTTCTTCATGTAGTCGACGTAGAAGTCGGGCAGCGGCATGCGGCGCACGGCATTGCCGCGGCGCAGTTCGATCTCGGCGTCGAGCGACATCAGCACCGGCGCCGAATCGCCGATCGGCGAGCCATTGGCCACGTTGCCGCCCATGGTGCCGGCGTGGCGGATCGGCGGCGAGGCAAATCGCAGCCACACGTCTTCGAGGGTGGGCACGCGCCGCACCAGGGCTTCGAAGGCCGATTCGAGCGAGGCGCCTGCGCCGATGTAGAGCTCGCCGCCTTTGTCGTTCTGGCGGACTTCGATGGTCTTCATCTCGGCCACGTCGCCGACGTAGATGATGTCGCCCAGGTCGCGGAACTGCTTGTTGACCCACAGGCCGACGTCGGTCGAGCCCGAGAGCAGCTGCGCACCGGGCTTCTGCTCGCGCAGCACCGCAAGCTGTGCCAGCGTCTTGGGCGCATGGAAATGGTCGATGCGGGCGCCGAGCGGCGCGGCGTAGTCGAAGCCGTCGCTGCCGCGCAAAGCCGTAAGCGCGGCCACCACGGGCTCGGTAGCCAGCCGTACCGCCGGCAGGTCGAACATGCGCTGGCCCGCGTCCAGGATGGGCCGGTAGCCGGTGCAGCGGCACAGGTTGCCCGAAAGCTCGTCGGCCAGCTGCTGGCGCGTGGGCTGGGTGCCCTCGGCCTGGTGGTGCTCGTACGCCGACCACAAAGACATCACGAACCCCGGGGTGCAGAAGCCGCACTGCGAGCCATGGCAGTCGACCATGGCCTGCTGCACCGGGTGCAAGCGGTGCACGGGATGCGGGCGCTTGTCCTGCCCCTGCACTTCGGTGGCGGCGGGCGCATTGGCGGGGCACTGGTCCTTGAGGTCTTCGACCGTGAAGAGCGCCTTGCCGTGCAAGGTGGGCAAGAACTGGATGCAGGCGTTGACCGTCTGCAGCTGCAGTCCGCCGACGGCGCCGGGTGCATCGGCATTGGAGGCCAGCTCGCCGATCACGACCGTGCACGCGCCGCAGTCACCCTCGTTGCAGCCTTCCTTGGTGCCGGTGCAGTGCGCGTCCTCGCGCAGCCAGTCGAGCACCGAGCGAGTCGGATGGACACCGCTGACCTCGACGATCTTGCCGCGATGGAAGAACCGGACTGGTTGAATGTTGTTGCGCTCTGTACTCATGCTTTTTGGCTCGTGGGTGACCGGTTTTCCCGGCCATGCCCGGACGTTAGCCGGTTGCGCCCCGGCCCACATACCGCGTGGACCATATTGCGTATGTCGGCGCGGGTATGCGGGGTAGGGAGAAACCCTGAAGAGTGGGAGCAAGTCCTGGGCCATGGCGTGTGCTGCAACCCGGTTGTCCACCACACCGTCTGGACGCTGCCGAGGAATGTCTTGCCGGTCGCGCACGATCGCAGACATATGCCAGTGAATGCCCGGATGAATGGCGGAAGAGATCTTCCAAATGGCAGTACACGAAACTCTGTCGAGGCAAGCCTCGGAACTGGGTCAGAAGCTCGCGACTCCCTTCACATTTCCCCGAGCTTCGCTGCGTCCACAGGCTTTTGCAGCCACTTGGCGATGTCACCACCCAAGGCATACGTCACCACGCCCACCATGCTGCAGGTGCTGCGCGGAATGCCGAAGTACATGAACATCTGGCGCTGCGCCGTGAACTGGGCTGGCGCCGCGCCGGGGCGGTCCAGCACGCCGTGCAGCTGAACGATCTTCGGGCCGCCATAGAGCCCGCCGGCATTGGCCAGGATGTCCGTGATCTCGATGCGCAGGGTCGGTGCGCCGGTCACGTTGGCCGCTGGCGATGGCACCGCAAACTCGTAGGGCGCCAGCAATTGATCCTGGATGGCCTGATTCAGAGATGCGGGAACATCGCATGCATCGTCGGCCTTGGTCAGTTGCACGCCCTTGGTGGTTTTTCCGTAGCTGATGGCGGGCAGGATCACCGCGTTGCGGGCGTTGGCCGTAGGCTCTGGCGGTTCGGCTTCGGCGACCTTGGAGCCGCGAGAACCGCAGGCGGTGAGCAGCGCGGCGGCCAAGGCGGCAATAACGAAGATGTGTTTGCGTGGGGTCATGGATTTTTCCTGTTGAGATGTGAGCTCGACACGTGGGTCGCGCATGGCCGGGTGTCTGTAGATCAAACGGGCGAAGCAGGGAGCGGCGCGCCCGCTGATTGCGCCGCACGTTTGATCCGTGGCCCCAGGCGAGCGAGTACGTCCTCGGTGGCGAACGTCTGGGCGTCCATGTTCTGGAGATCGGACCGTAGCTCGACGAGTACCGATCGCCCTGGCAGCGCAGGTCCCGATCCGCCGGAAGGTATGTAGATGAACGTAGGGGCCTGGCCCTTGACCATCGGCGCGCGAGGTGGCGCCCGGAAGACCGGCATGGTGCCCGCCATTCGCTGCAGATAGGGCGAATGGGCGCTGGCGACGCGGTCACCATCCATCTGCGACCCTTGGCTCAGCTGGCTTACCTCTACATCGGCGAGTGGATTCCCTTGCCCAAAGAGGTCGTCGCCCGTGAGCACGGTGGTGTCGATGGTGCCTTCGATGATCTTGAATGCGGGGGCCCCGGCCTCTTTGGCAACCTGTGCACTGCGGTAGAGCACGAACGCATCGACCCAGCGCAACGGCGTGCGTGTCGAGCCTGTGAAGCGCACGCGATAGAGCTGGTCGGACAGCTTGCTGCTGGCGTACCCGAAGTTGTTGCCCTCTGCGCCTGCCGCCCGGTACGGTGTTGGACCGACACAGGCCGTCAGTGCAGCGGCTGCGGTCAGCGTTGCGATTGTCTTTGTGAACATGAGATTCTTCCTGGTCGTTGAGCGCACGCGTGGGCCGACGCCGTTTCTTCTTGGATGGGGTGCTTACATTGCCCTCGCCGATCAGGCGCGCGCGTTGCGCGCCATGCAGGCGGCCGCCAGATCGAATCCCGCGCGTTCTGCCGGGAGGCTCGGCGCTCCGTCAGCCCATCAAGGCTGCAGCCGCAAGGCGTCCGTCAGCGTGGCCCCGGTGCTGGTACGGACCAGGAAGGAGATATAGCGGAAGTAGCCGTTGCTGGTGTAGATCCCGGCTGGCAAGAAAACGATGGCACTCGGCCCGGCGTAGATCCCGGTGGTCTCCAGCTTGCAGGCGTCGCTGGCGCTGGGACTGGCCGCTGCGTTGACTGCGTTCAGGGTGAGGCCATACATGTTCTTGGCGGTCCCGGGTTCCGACAGGGCGACGGTTCCGGACAGGGTGCATGAGCCGATCTGGACGCCGGAGGTGGTGCCGGTGAAGGCGCCGGAAGAATCGACCGTGAGGGAGATCCCGATGCCCTGGGTGTCGCTGGCCGTCCAGGTGCCGGCCACGCTGGCCTGCGAGACGGCCAGTGCGTTCGCGGTGCTGTAGCTGACGGGCCCGAACGGGGCTGGCGATCCACCGCCATTTGCGTAGGTTCCGTCCATCGACGTCTTGGGCGCGAAGGTGCCCGAGCCGGTGGTCGGGGACGCCGTCACGAACAGGAACTCGGTGCCGGAATTGAAGACCCAGTTCAGGCCCGTGACCGCGATCGATCCGAAGAGCGAGCCGACAGTGAACTTGCGCGCAATGGAACCGTCGACGCCGACGTAGGTGTAGCCGAACATCGATTCGTAGATGCCTTCGTTACCGCCCACTGCGGCGGTGGATCCCGCTTGAGGCGACGCGAGCGAGGGCCCGGCTTCGCTGCCGGCCACCGGCGCCCGGGGCGATGGTGCAGGCGATGGAGCGGGTGCAGGTGCGGGTGCTGGAGATGGCGCCGGGGCCGGAGCGGGCGCCGGGGCCGGGGCGGGCGTCTGGTCGGTGGGCGCGGCGGCCAGCGGCAACGCGATGCCGCCGCCACCACCACCGCCTCCTCCCCCTCCACAGGCGCTCAGCGCGCCGAGCGCGAGCAATGCCACTGCATGGGCGATGATGTTCTTGTTCATTTTTCTGGTCCTTCCTGGATTAAAAAATTGGAGATGAGCGTTCCCTGATCGCCCATGTGACAGCAAGGCGAATTCTGGGATCGAGGAGCAGAAATAAACGTCAACAAACTGTGGCGCGCGCAGATTCAGGCCGCGGACGCGGCTTATGTCACACCCTCAGTTTTTGCGATGAATGCTTAGGTTCGCCGCGGGCGCATTCGCCTGTTGGGCGGCTGCCACGGTTTGAGCCGGTGGCCCCTTGGCCCCGTCTCAGCGCACCAGATCCCACCCCATCATCAGCGCCGCAAACCCCATCAGCGCCGTGCCGCCCCATCCGAGCCAGCGCGTGCGCCGCCCCGAAGTGAACACGCCCATCACCTTCTCGCGCGTCACCAGGACCATCATGGCCGCCATGATCGGCACCGCGACCACGCCATTGATCACGGCACTCCAGTACAGCGCCTTCATCGGGTCGATCGGCGTGAAGTCGAGCGCGGTGCCGACAAGCGTGGCGACTGCGATGATTGCGTAGAACTCCTTGGCCTCGCGCCAGTGCCGCTCGAGCCCTTCCTCCCACGCGAAAGCCTCGGCCACGGCATAGGCAGCTGAAGAGGCCAGCACGGGAACGGCGAGCAGGCCAGTTGCAATGATCCCTCCTGCAAACAGCCAGAACGCGAAGTCGCCGGCCAGCGGCCGCAGCGCCTCGGCCGCCTGCGCCGCCGAGGTCACGTCATGCACGCCCGCCGCAAACAGCACCGAGGCACCGACGACCATCACGAAGAAGGCGATCAGGTTGGAAAAAGTCATGCCGATCCAGGTATCGAGCCGCACGCGCCGCAGGTCGCGCCGCACGTCGCTCTCGGTGCCCCGCTGTCCGCCCTTCAGCCGCAGTTCCTCGACCTCCTGCGAGGCCTGCCAGAAGAACAGGTAGGGCGAGATCGTGGTGCCGAGCAGCGCCACGATCATCATCCAGTAGTCCCCGCTCCACTGCAGCCGGGGCACGACCAGGTCGTGCAGCACCCGCGCCCAATCCACCTGCACCGAGAACACCGCCGCCACGTAGGCGAACAGCGTGAGCGTCAGCCACTTGAGGATGTGGGCCAGCTTGCGGTAAGGCACGAACACCTGCAGCAGCACCGTGACCACGCCGAAGACCAGCGAATAAATGTGCGCCCCGCCGCCCGCCACCAGTTGCATGGCCTCGCCCATGGCGGAAATGTCGGCCGCGATGTTGATGGTGTTGGCCGCCACCAGCAGCGCCACCAGCACGGCCAGGAAGCCGCGCGGCATGTGCTCGCGCATGTTGGCCGCGACGCCCTTGCCCGTGACCCGGCCGATGCGCGCTGACACGAGCTGGATCGCCACCATGAAGGGCAGGGAAAGAAACACGGTCCAGAGCAGGCCGGTGCCGAACTGCGCCCCCGCCTGCGTGTAGGTGGCAATGCCCGACGGATCATCGTCCGCCGCACCGGTGACGACACCGGGACCTACGTGGCGCAGAAAGGAGGGAATGCGTTTCTTCATGGGCGGCGATGGTGGCATCCGAGCCTGACCGCTGCATGAACGGAATGCGCCTCAGGAGCGTTCCGAGAACAGCGCAGTGATCGCCTGGCGCAGCCATCGATTTGCCGGGTCGACCTCGAAGCGCTTGCTCCAGTGCAGCGACACCGTGAAGTCGCGCAGCGGAAACGGCGGCTCGACGATGGCGTAGCCGCCCTCCTCGGCAAAGCCGCGCGCAATGTTGCGCGGCATGACCACGGCAAGATCGGTGGCGCGCACGATGGCCGGCAGCACCATGAAGTGCTCGGTCGTGAGGCGCAGCCGGTCTTCGAGGTTCAGCAGCTGCAGGATGCGCAGCGTGTCGGCGTGCGTGCGCACCGCCACGTAGTCGAGCTCGTGCAGCGCCTCCAGCAGGGCCTGCCCGCTGCGCCGCCGCTTCGCGAAGGGATGGCCCTTGCGCAGCAGCACGATGTAGCGGTCTTTGAGCAGCTGGGCGCGCTGCGTGTCCTTCACCTGGGGCAGGAAACCGAAGGCGAAGTCGACCCGGCCGCTGTCGAGCGCCGCGGCAATGTCGCCGGTGGCCAGCGGCATGGTCTCGATCCGCACGCCCGGCGCCAGTTCGCGCAGCCGCGCCATCAGCGCCGGGAGGAACCGGCCCTCTCCGATGTCGCTCATGTGGATCCGAAACAGCTTGCGCGATGTCGCCGGGTCGAAACGCTCGGGCTCCGTGAGCGCCTGCTGCAGCATGGCCAGCGCCGCCTGCACCGGCACCGCCAGCCGCTCGGCCCGGGGCGTGGGCGCCACCCCGCCGGGGGTGCGCGTGAAGAGCGCATCGCCCAGCAGCAGGCGCAGCCGGGTGAGGCCGTGGCTGGCCGCTGGCTGCGTGAGGCCCAGCGCTTCGGCCGCACGGCTCACGCTGCGGGCCCTGAAGACCGCATCGAAGAGCCGCAGCAGGTTCAGGTCCAGCTTTTCAATATGCATGGCATTCATGTCGCATAGCTTGCTTATTTTATTGATGTATGGCGATGCCGCGACCACACTGCGCATCTCCCAGAAGAAAAGAGACACGATGGAAGTTTCATTCAGCAAGGAAGTCGAGCTGCTGCGCCTCGGCACCGGCGACACCTTCCACGGCGAGGGCATCCTCGCCATCACCAAGGGCCTGTTGCAATCGGGCGTGGCCTACGTGGGCGGCTACCAGGGCGCGCCGGTGTCGCACCTGCTGGACGTGATGGTCCAGGGCAAGGCCTACATGGACGAGCTCGGCGTGCACGTGGAGGCCTGCTCCAACGAGGCCTCGGCCGCAGCAATGCTCGGCGCGTCCATCCACTACCCACTGCGCGGCGCGGTCACCTGGAAGTCGATCGTCGGCACCAACGTGGCGGCCGATGCGCTCTCCAACCTGTCGTCGCCTGGCGTGACCGGCGGCGTGCTGGTGGTGGTGGGCGAGGACTACGGCGAAGGCGCCAGCGTGATCCAGGAGCGCACGCATGCCTATGCGCTCAAGTCGAGCATGTGCCTGCTCGATCCGCGGCCCGATCTGGGCGTGATGGTGCGCATGGTGGAAGAAGGCTTTCGGCTCTCCGAGGCGTCGAACATGCCCTGCCTGATGGAGCTGCGCATCCGCACCTGCCACGTGCGCGGCAGCTTCGATTGCAAGGACAACATTGCACCTGCGGTCTCGACCCGCGCCTTGATGAACGAGCCTGCAGGTTTCGACTACATGCGGCTTGCGCACCCGCCCGTGACCTTCCGCCACGAAAAGCTCAAGGGCGACGAGCGCATTCCCGCAGCGCGGCGCTACATCGTCGGACACGGGCTCAACGAGTTGATCCTTGGCGGCCGGCATGCCGACCTCGGCATCGTGGTGCAGGGCGGGCTCTACAACGCACTCATCCGCAGCCTGCAGCAGCAGGGCCTGGCCGACGCGTTCGGCGAGACGGACATTCCGATCCTGGTGCTCAACGTGACCTACCCGCTGGTGCCCGAACAGGTGGCCGATTTCTGCGTGGGCAAGCGCGCGGTGCTGGTGGTGGAAGAAGGCCAGCCCGAATACATCGAGCAGGACATCGCCACCCTGCTGCGCCGGCGCGACATCCAGACGCCGCTGCACGGCAAGGACATGCTGCCTTCGGCCGGCGAATACGGCGTCGAGGTGCTCTCGGGCGGCATCGGCAAGTTCGCGGCCAAGTACATCGAAGCCGGCGAAGCCTTGTCGTCGGCCGAGGCCTGGCTGGCCGGCAACCGCGAGCGCCGCGAGGCGGTGGCGCGGCAACTCTCCACCCCCTTGCCCAACCGGCCGCCGAGCTTCTGTGTGGGCTGCCCCGAACGGCCGGTGTTCTCGGCCCTGAAGCTCGCGCAGCAGGAGACCGGGCCGGTGCACATCGCGGCCGACATCGGCTGCCATGCCTTCGGCACCTTCGAACCTTTCTCGATGGGCCATTCGATCCTGGGCTACGGCATGAGCCTGGCGAGCCGCGCGGGCGTGGCGCCGATGATGAACCGCCGCACACTGTCCATCATGGGCGACGGCGGTTTCTGGCACAACGGCCTGCTCACGGGCGTGCAGAGCGCGCTCTTCAACGACGACGACGCGGTACTGCTGATCTTCAAAAACGGCTACACCTCGGCCACCGGCACGCAGGACATCATCTCCACGCCCGACGACGAAACGAAGGAGCGCGCGGTCGACAAGCAGCAGAGCCTGGTCGACAAGAACCAGACCATCGAGGCCACGCTCACCGGCCTGGGCGTGAAGTGGATGCGCACCGTGACCACCTACGACGTGGAGCGCATGCGCAAGACGCTGACGGAGGCGCTCACCAGCGACTTCAACGGACTGAAGGTGGTGATTGCCGAAGGCGAATGCCAGCTCGAGCGCCAGCGCCGCATCAAGCCGTGGATTGCCAGCCTCCTGAAAAAAGGCGAGCGCGTGGTGCGCGTGAAATACGGCGTGGACGAAGACGTGTGCAACGGCGACCACGCCTGCATCCGCCTTTCGGGCTGTCCCACGCTCACCCTCAAGGACAACCCCGATCCGCTCAAGGTCGACCCCGTGGCCACGGTGATCGACGGCTGCGTGGGCTGCGGCCTGTGCGGCGAGAACGCGCACGCGGCCACGCTGTGCCCGAGCTTCTATCGCGCCGAGGTGGTGCAGAACCCGAAGTGGCACGAGCGCCTGCTGCATTCGCTGCGCGGCGCGTTCGTGCGCGCCCTGCAACCCGCATGAAGGGCGAAGACATGGAACGCAACCGCCCCATCACCCTCCTCGTCTGCGCCCTCGGCGGCGAAGGCGGCGGCGTGCTCACCGAATGGCTGGTCGACATCGCCCGCCACGCCGGCTATGCCGCGCAGAGCACGTCGATTCCCGGCGTGGCGCAGCGCACCGGCGCCACCACCTACTACATCGAGGTGTTTCCGGTGCCGCTCGCACAGCTCGGCGGCAGGCGCCCGGTGTTCAGCCTGAGCCCGGTGCCGGGCGCACTCGACGCCATCGTGTCGTCGGAGCTGCTCGAGACCGCGCGACAGATCGGCAACGGCATGAGCGCGCCGCTGCGCACGCTGGTCATCAGCTCGTCGGCGCGCACCCTCACCACGGCCGAGCGCATGCAGCCCGGCGACGGCCGCGCCGATGCGCAGCAGCTGCTCGACGTGGTCAAGGCCTTCAGCCGCGAACACCATGTGTTCGACATGAACGCGGTGGCGCGCGAGGCCGGCACGGTGGTCAGCGCCGTGATGCTCGGCGCCATTGCGGGCAGTGGCTTGTTCCCGTTCCCGCGCACCGCCTACGAGCACGTGGTGCGCGGGGGCGACAACAGCGCGCCAGAGAAGCTGAACAAGATGGCCGCGGCGAGCCTGCGCGGTTTTGCCGCGGCCCTCGACGCCGTGAGCGCGCCGCGTGCACAAGCCGCCTTCGTGAGCAGCGTGATGGCCGGCGACACGCACGACGCGCCGCCGCCGGCACGCGCGCTCTCCAGCGAACTGGCACAGCGCTTCCCACCGGCCGTTCACGACATGCTCGCGCTCGGCCACGCACGCGTGCTCGACTACCAGGACGCCGCCTACGCGGAGCTCTACGCGGCGCGGCTGGCCAAGGTGCTCGATGCCGAGCGCGCCGCAGACCCGGCCGGCGCCCAAGGCTTTGCCGTCACCCGCGAAACCGCCCGCTGGCTCGCGCTGTGGATGGCCTTCGACGACATCGTGCGCGTGGCCGCGCTCAAGGGCCGCGCCAGCCGTGCGCAGCGCGTGCGGCAGGAAGTGCGCGCGGCCGATGAAGACATCGTGAAGGTCTACGACCACTTCAAGCCCGGCACCGCCGAGTTCGCCGCGCTGCTGCCGCCGAGCCTCGCGCACCGCGTGACGGCCTGGGACCGGCGGCGCCAGGTAAAAGGCCAGGAGCCCTGGGCGCTGCCGCTCAAGGTGGGCAGCCACTCGGTCTTCGGCATGGCGTCGCTGCGGCTGCTGTCCTCTCTCAAATGGCTGCGCCGCCGCGGCCAGCGCTTTGCCGAGGAGCAGGTGCTGATCGAACGCTGGCTCGCCGCCGTGGAGGCCGGCACGCGCGAAGCCTGGATGCTGGGCCGCGAGCTGGCGCTGTGCGGCCGGCTCATCAAGGGCTACGGCAGCACCAATGAGCGCGGCAAGCACAACCTGCTGCACGTGATCGACGAACTCGCGGGCCGCACGGCCTTGCCGGCGCCCATGCGCGCAGACGCGATCGCCGCGGCGCGCGAAGCGGCCCTGGCGGACGAAGGCGGCAAGGCGCTCGACGCCGCGCTGGTGCGCCACGGCGCCGCGCCGCGGCCGGTGCAGGCGCAGCCTATCCGCTGGATGAAGCGGCCGCCCTCCACCACTGTCTGACTGCCGATTTTCATAACAACCAAGGAGACACGACACCATGCCCCGCTACACCTTTGCCTGGCCCCGAAGCCTGCTGGTCGCCGCCGCCTGCGCGCTGCTGCCGTCCGTGCACGCGCAGACGCAGGTCACCCCCTGGCCCACCAAGCCGATCAAGGTGGTCGTCAACTTCCCGCCGGGCGGCGCCGCCGACCAGATCGCGCGCGCGGTCTCGCAGCCGCTGCAGGAGTTTCTCAAGCAGCCGGTGGTGGTCGAGAACCGGGCGGGTGCCAACGGCAACGTCGGCGGCGAGGCCGTGGCGCGCGCGCCGGCCGACGGCTACACGCTGCTCATGAGCTCGGGCGGCATGGTGTCGGTGAACCCGCACCTGTATGCGCGCATGAGCTTCGACCCCACCAAAGACCTGGTGCCGGTGGCGGCGGCCGCGCGCGTGCTGGTGTTCCTGGTGACGCGGCCTTCGCTGCCGCCCACCAACGTGCGCGAATTCATCACCTACCTGAAGGCGAATCCGGGCAAGCTCTCCTATGGCTCACCGGGCAACGGCAGCTCGCCGCACCTGGCCGGCGAAATGTTCAAGAGCCAGGCCGGCGTCTTCGCACTGCACGTGCCCTACCGCGGCGCCGCGCCCGCGCTGCAAGATCTGCTCGCCGGCCAGATCGACTACGCCTTCGATCCCGGCATCGGCTTGCAGCAGGTGCGCGCCGGCAAGCTCCGCCTGCTTGCGGTGGGGAGTCCGCATCGTTCGCCGCTGTTCCCCGACGTGCCCACGCTCGACGAAGCGGGCTTGCGCGGCTTCGACGCCGATACGGTGTTTGGCTTCTACGCGCCCGCGGGCACACCGCCCGAGGTGGTGGCGCAGCTCAATGCGCAGATCAACCGCGCGCTCGCGCTGCAGGCCGTGAAGGAGCGCATCGCCGCACTCGGCGGCGAATCAGTGCCGGGCTCGCCGGCCGAGTTCCACCAGCGCGCCGCAGCCGATTCGCAGCGCTTCGGTGCGGTGATTCGCGACCGCAAGATCAGTGCGGATTGAGCGCCCGCTTCGCCCCACCGATTGCCGACGAAAATGAGCCCATGAGCAGCA
>Ga0209673_1002349_pt1 | contig 13347 bp, 17 predicted proteins | sample AraplaCol_mMS_r2_2_FD_184274 | JGI IMG/M metagenome (GOLD analysis project Ga0209673, IMG submission 184274) | Arabidopsis root microbial communities from North Carolina, USA - plate scrape MF_Col_mMS_r2 (SPAdes) (version 3) | ecosystem: Host-associated > Plants > Roots > Endosphere | place... | reverse complement strand
CTCAGCAGGTGAGAATGGTCTTCCGCGGCGCGCTTCTTTCCTGCCTGCAGTCGATATGTCTCGACGACAAGATTCATCAGGCGTTCAGCGTTGGCAGAGCCATCCTCATTGAGGGCGGTCGTGCACTGTTGCCGGAAAAGGGCTTCAGCGTCCATTTTCGGCAATCGTTGTTTCGGGAGCGCGGGGAGGGTGGGCGGAGCCCAGTGAGCGTGCTGCCAGCCTGCAGTTTCGACGCGGCGCGCCAGACATGAAAAGACCTTCTGAAACAATCCAAAATTATCGTCTAGCCAATCTCAAATTCGACCGGCCCCTATGCTGACGTGGCGAAGATAATCTATCGGTCGCATTAAAATTCTATTGCAACGCAAACGAATATATTGCTGGCATTATATTTGACTGCTGGTCACGAACTGCCTGGAAATGTGGGCATTTGAGCCGAGACCGCGCGCGGCTGATGCGCTGAAATCACACTTTGTCAATCATGGTTAATGGCGTGTTAACAGCTTATTGACGCAGTGCGCAAATCAGTTTAACGACCGCTTAGTCTTAGATTTTTCCATTTCGTATTGCGTACAAACATCACCGAAACAGCGGTGAATGGAGGTTTGTATGAGCCAAGTTTCATCGGTTAGTGATACATCCTATGCGTATCTCGCGACCCTGTCGCGATTGGACACAAATGGCGACGGCGTGCTGAGCCGTGGCGAGCGGGCGGCTGATGACAAGCCGGGCATTCTGAAGCAGTTGGGCTCAGAAGGGAGCAATGCTCAGGACTTTGCACCAAAGCTCTCGGATGGCGTGCTTGCCTTCATGATGGCTGCAAGTGAAACGGGTAGCCGTAATTTCTATCCGCAGTCCCAGCAGAACGCCTCTTACGATCTGTATAAGAGCACATACGGTCAGTATGATCTCGACACTGTCGCCTGATCACGTGGTGCGCTGAATTTGCGAAGCAGGCCTCAGAGCCTGCTTTTTCGTTGCCGCCGTTTTGGGAACTGCTTCGTGCCTCGCGCGTTCGGAAACGACGATGCAAAGGAAGCTCCAATGAAAACAATCCTCTCGTTCGCGGCTCTGACGCTCTTGGCCGTTTCCTCCGCTGCGATGGCTCAGGACAAGCAAACGGCCACTGCGGACTTTATCGGGCGTGATGGAAAGGCAAGCGGTCGGGCCACGCTAACGGCGGCGGCAAATGGCGGCGTATTGATCGAAGTCGAAGTGGCTGGGCTGCCTGCCAACAAATGGGTCGCATTCCATGTCCACGAGACCGGCAGTTGCGATGCGGCCGGCCATCACGAGTCAGCCGGAAAGCACTTCAATCCGACCAATGCCGAGCACGGCCTGCTGTCCGCAATGGGACCCCATGCCGGCGACATGCCCAACCAGTATGTTGATCAGGATGGCGTTCTGCGAGCGCAGGTGTTTGACGGCATGGTCACACTCGACGGCAAGACTGATGGCGTCCGCGGCCGAGCGCTGATCGTTCATGCCAATTCTGATGACTATCGCAGCCAACCTGCAGGCGATGCGGGTGAGCGCCTTGCCTGCGGCGTCATCAAGTAGGCAGTCTTTCCGGTCAGTGATAGTAGTATCGCTCCGCATACCACTCGCTTGATGCAACCGGCCTATCCGTCGCGACCCATTGCCCGATGCGACTTGTTTCGAGCAGGTCGGCCGTCGCGTGATCTTCCAGCCCGACGAATATGATATTCGTGTTTTCACGCAGTCTGGGATCGGTGCCGAAACCCGTGCGGCTGTCATCGGCCGAGTAGAGCAGCCGCATCCTGACATAGAAGAACTCGGCCTGGTAATCTGCAGCGCCTTTTTCGCTGAAGGCATGCGCAACGTCGATAACAGACTTCTGAGGCCCGCGATAAGCAGTGATTGCCTCATTCAGGCCGAATGTTGCCCCGTACAGCGCAATCGAACGTATCGGAACCGAGCTGGTGGCGCCGGTGGTCAAATCTATCTGTTGGCCGAGGAAGCGGACTTTGACACCATCCAGATCGCCGCGAAAGAAGTAGGAAAATCGATCACGTGTGAGATAGATCGCTTGCCACCGGAACCACGCATATTCGTCGCGCGCGCTTGTCAGGCTCCTGAGTGTAGCCAAGCATCGCACAAACGTATCGCGATAATTCTGCAGCGACATCGATCGACCTCCTCGAGGGATAACCGGTATCGACTCAAAACGTTCCAGCGGTCGGCTCGTCAAAAGCCAGTGTGAAAGGTGCGTTTCCATCCGCGTCCGCGCCACGGCCGATCGTTCGAACCGCATCGACCAGCCGCCCTCCGCGGCCGAGCAGGTCATCGCCGATCTGGATCAGCCGCGCATTCGGCGTGGCAAAAGGCGATGCAGTGCGCAGCCGGCGAACGAGCGCCGCATCCTCCTGCTCCGGCGACACGGAAAGGGCGGTAATCAAGGCCGCCGCCGGCGACCGGGAGACGCCCATCCAACAGTGGATCAAGAGTGGCGCAGCGCGATCCCACTCGCGGGCAAAACCGATGATCTCCCGCGCATGCGTTTCATCCGGCGCGACAAGGTTACCGGTTCCCTTGAACGCGATGTCGTTCATATGGAGGAGAAGATGCCGGTGCGCCTGAATCACGGCAGGCCGGTGGAAAGCCTGTTCCTTCGCCATCAGGCTGATCATCTCACGGGCGCCATGCCGGACTGCCATTTCGGCGATCCGGGCAAGCGGAGCGACAATGATGACAGTCATGCTTTGCTGCTCCGCATGGCCTCAATTGTCTCGAAGCGCTCGCAAAACAGGCGCTGCGCCTCGACTGCCGGCAGTGGCGTCATCAGCAACATGTCTTTTGTGATTCCGCGCGGCTGGCCGAAGAATTTCTTTGCCTCAATGGACGTAAACCCGGCAAGCTGAGTTGCCTCGAAATACGCAGCGATGGTGTCAGCCTTCTTGATCTTCTCCTTGAGTTCGCGCGTAGGGTGGGGCGGCAGGCCAAACCGAAGGTGGACGGCCGCTTCCAACCGCTTTTCGACGGCCTTGTATCCGCCGCCGACGACCGACTTGAACGGCGAGATCATGTCGCCGATGACATACTCCGGCGCATCATGCAGCAGCGCCATCAGGCGCTGATCGGCTGTCGCCTCGTTGAGGTGGCGGAAAATATCCTCCACGACAAGGCAATGCTGGGCGACGGAGAAGGCGTGATCTCCCGAGGTCTGCCCGTTCCAGCGGGCAACGCGCGCAAGCCCATGCGCAATATCGCTCACCTCGACGTCGAGAGGAGAGGGGTCGAGCAGATCAAGCCGGCGGCCCGAGAGCATGCGCTGCCACGCGCGCGGCGCCTTTGTCGTCACGCGCTGGCCTCGTCCGCCGTCGACGGGAACGTCAGCCCTGTCCAGGCGGGTAGTTCGAGAATGACGGCCGTCTCTCCTGCCAATAGAGGCGTCGCTGTCGCAATGGCCTCACCGGCACGGTCGATGCGAACGATCGCGAGGCCGCCTTTTCCGACGACCGATCCGAGCGTGCCGACCGGCTTGCCCCCGGCGGTGATCTCCGTCCCGGAGGGCGGCAGCGCCGTCTCGGCTTTCACGGTGACGACACGGCGGCGCGCCGTGCCGCGATGCTGCATGCGCGAGACGACCTCCTGGCCGACATAGCAGCCCTTCTTGAAGGAGAGGCCGCCGTTGAAGTCCATCAGGACATCGTGCGGGAAGGCATCCTGCAGCGCATAGTCCTGCCCGGATACGGCAACGCCGCTCGCGATGCGCAATGCGTCATAGATTTCGCGGTCATTGGCACCGTGCTGCCCCGCCTGGCGGACGAGCGCCACGCCAGCTTTGGCAAAGCGGCTATCGGCTGGACCCGTATTTGCGCCGTCCCAAGAAACCGTGACGCCCTCGCCGGCAGGCGAAAGGTCGACGGCGGCTCTGAGCTTGTACATCCCCAGTCGCTTAAGCAGCGCATCCCGCTGATCATCGTCCGTATCGATGATGAACCCATCGCCGTCCTGCCAGATCATGAAATCGAACAGGATTTTGCCCTGCGGCGTCAACAGCGCGCCCGGCCGTGCTTCATCCGCTGCGAGCGCGGCAAGATCGGTCGTGATCAGGTTCTGCAGAAAGGATTGGGCCTCCGGACCGCTCACCCGTATAAGCGAGCGGTTCTTCAGAAATACGGCTGGCATGGCGCACCTGTCGCGTTCGTTATCGCTCAGAAGTATGTCTTCGGTGAGGGGATCGCAAGCCTCAGTCGCCGGCGGTGAAGTACTTCCATTTGCCGTCGGGGGTGATGCCCAATCGATAGAAATTATAACCGCCGAACTCCTGCATGTCGGACAGGTCGCCGGCCGTAACGATGCGCAGCAATTCCACTCGCTCGGGGGGAGTCAGAGCCTTCAGGTCCTTCTCGGCGAAATAGGGCCAGACAAACATTTCGTCCGGTGTGCCCTGGCCGACATGAACGAAGCCGGTGGAAATGACATCAAGCAGGATCGCCAGGATCTCATCGCCCTCCGGATCGCCCGAAAGATCCTTGAGCGCGCTGATGGGGTCGTCCGTCGGCTCTCCGACCGTCACCTGTGTCTGAGTGGCGCCGGTGCCGAGCAGGGGGCGCAGCCGCTCGAGATCGCCCGAAGCGGCAGCCTCGACGATCTGCTCCCGCATCTTTCGAACGGGCTCGGGGACCTTGCTGATATCGTAGATGACTTCGACTGGCTTCGAGCTGTCCTCGGCGCCGGGCGTCTTGTCGTTGCTTTGGCCGGCCTGCGAATTGACCAGCGGGTCGGGCATCGGAACGCCGGGTGAGGTTGGGGAGGGGGCTGGCTTGTCGCCGCCTTGGCCAGGAGCGCTTTGTTCAACCTGTCCTGGGGTCTTCTGCAGCTCTGAGAGTGCCAGGGCCGAAGTCCCGGTCAGAAAGCTACTGGCGCTAAGGCCGATTGCAAGCAAAAGCGGCGCGATCGCGGGCCGCGAAGCATTGTCCCTAGCGGAATGCATCAAACTCTCTGTGATCGTTATTGCAGGGTGCGGTTCGGAGAAAACTCGCCGGCAAGCATGCGCTCGCGCAAGGAATCCAGAAGCGCTTCGGCACTATTCTCGCCATGGAGGCGAATGGTTTCCCGTAGCGCGTGGATGATTGCTGTATCGGCGATGATCTCGGGTTCGATTCCGTCGGCCATGCCATCAGCCCAGGCTTCGTTATGGTACTCCAAAGCCGCCTGAGTCTTCTCATGAACGATCATGTCGTCGATGTCATTGAGGCTTGGTTCCATTGTCATTTCCTCAAACTGCATGCCTTACTGCCTAGTTAACGACCTTATCAGCCTTTTCCCAAAACGACACGGCCGCCAGTGAAAAGAGGTTAATTAACCGTTAATTTCCGAACCTTGATGTTATTTCTGTGGCGAGTGTTGCACCTTCGGCACGGTATCGCTCTTCTGCCACGATGGCTGCCTGCGTGCAATCCGTGTAAACAGACGCGAAAGCGCGGTATCCGCGATTGAAAGCCGCGGTCAGCTGTTCCTTGCGCTGCGGCTCGTCCCTGGCTTCTGAATCAAGCAGTTGCTGCATGCGCCCTCGCCACTCGCTACTGTTTTCCGCCTTGCACAAAGTCCTCAGGTAGTGAACCGAGCCCAACACTTCGGCAAGCCGCGATAGCTTTTCGTCGTATGGCACGGTGACCGCTTTTGGCGCACTCTGCTCTGGCAACACTGGCGGCGTTGTACCCTGTGCCCATACAGGGGCGGGTAGGGCGGCGCTTGCGCACAATGCAAGAAACAGGAACGCGCGTCGAACGGGAATCATGTTGATAGTTGATACCCTGACAGTGACGGGAACAAGGCGCTTGCTTGAGTTTCCACCTGCTTATTCGCTGCCGGACGCCAGGCGCTCGGCACATTCAAGCACGCTTTGAGGCACGGGTAACCGGCGGATCTCCTCAACGGTGAACCAGCCGATATCGGCGGCGTCGTCGGCCGAAAGGCCGATGGCCGTCTCGTCGGCCTCGACCCGAAATACGGAAAGAAAGAAGTGGTTGACGACCGCGCCGTCAGGGGCGTGCGTCTTCAAATCGTATGTAGCGAAGAGGTGAGGGTTGCGAGCTTTTATGCCGGTCTCCTCCTCCAACTCGCGCAACGCCGTTTCCTCTGGCATTTCGCCCGGTTCGGCCCGTCCTCCCGGAAACGCATACATGTCGGCCGCCGGCGGATTGCGCCGAAGCACGAGGAGGAACCGGTTGCCGCGCTGGAGGATGGCCGAGGAGGCCGCCTTCGGAATGGAACTCATGGGGTTGCCGCGTTGGTCTCTGTTGGGATGTGCTTGGCGCAGCCATCGTTCCGCCGGATATTGAACGCGGCGATTCGATGGAGCTCTCGTGACTTATATCATTTATACTGCAGCAGCTGTTTTCGAGATTGCCGGCTGCTTCACCTTCTGGGCCTGGCTGAGAATGGCAAAGCCCGTCTGGTGGCTGGCGCCCGGTATGGTGTCCCTCGCGCTATTTGCATGGCTCCTCACTTTCGTGCCGAGTGAGGCCGCCGGCCGCACCTTCGCTGCCTATGGCGGCATCTATATCGTGGCTTCTCTGATGTGGCTGTGGATCGTCGAGAACCGTGTGCCCGACCGCTGGGACATTGGTGGCGCGCTCGTCTGCCTTTGCGGCTCGGCAATCATCCTACTCGCACCGCGCGGCTGAGGCGGCTAGCCTTGACCGTCGCCGGACGGAGTGCAAAGACATCCGAATGTGTGGACGTTATGCCCTGACGATATCCCCGGAGGAATTGAAGGAAGTTCTGGGGATCATGGATCTCGAGGACTTTCCCGCGCGTTACAACATTGCGCCGACCCAGCCCATCCTCGTCGTCGTTTCGGATGAAACGCGGGAGAAGGGCAGCAACCTCCCGGAGCGGCGCGCGGTGCTCGTACGATGGGGCTTTACGCCGGGATGGGTGAAGGATCCCAAGCAATTTCCGCTGTTGATCAATGCCCGCGCCGAAACGGCGATCGGCAAGGCGTCGTTTCGTGCGGCGATGCGCCATCGGCGCGTGCTCGTGCCAGGCTCCGGCTTCTATGAATGGCATCGCCCCGGCAAGGAGAGGGGCGAGAAGTCCCAGACCTATTGGATCAGGCCGCGCCGCGGCGGCATTGTGGCGTTCGCCGGCCTGATGGAAACATGGTCGTCCGCAGACGGTTCGGAAGTCGACACCGGTGCGATCCTGACGACCGCGGCAAATGCCGCCATCGCTCCGATCCATGACCGCATGCCCGTCGTCATCAAGCCGGAAGACTTTTCGCGCTGGCTGGATTGCAAGACACAGGAGCCACGGGACGTCGCCGACTTGATGAAGCCGGTCGAAGAAGATTTTTTCGAGGCGATCCCCGTCTCCGACAAGGTCAACAAAGTGACCAATATGGGGTCCGACCTCCAGGACAAGGTGGCTGTTGATAAGCTGCCGTCGCCGCCTGAAAAGAAAAAGCCGGATGACGGCCAGCTCAGCTTCTTCTAATCTGATAATCCCACCGCATAATTCTTCCGGAAAATCACATGATCTCCATTTCTGCCGCGCTTTCCGGCTTCTTCCTTGGTGCGTCGCTCATTATCGCCATTGGTGCACAGAATGCGTTCATTCTGCGCCAGGGCCTGCTGCGCTCACACGTCTTCATCCTGTGCCTGATCTGCGCCGTATCGGATGCAGTGCTGATCGCAGCCGGCGTTGCCGGGCTGGGAACGCTTGTTGCCCAGTCGCCGACTCTCATCTCGGCTGTGACGCTAGGTGGGGCAATTTTTCTCGGTTCGTATGCCGTTCTGGCATTCCGTCGCGCTCTCCATCCCGGCGCGATGCAGGCGGGTTCTCCGCAGACACTGGGTCTGAAGGCTGCAGTCGCGTCTTGCCTAGCCTTTACCTTTCTGAACCCGCACGTCTATCTGGACATGGTCGTTCTGATTGGCAGCCTGTCCGCGCCCTATAGCGGTGCAGACCGCATCGCCTACGGTGTCGGTGCCGCGACGGCGTCGTTCATCTGGTTTTTCGGCCTAGGCTACGGCGCTCGTCTGTTGCAGCCGGTTTTTGCAAAACCCGCAGCCTGGCGGGTTCTCGATGTCATCATCGGCATTGTCATGGGGCTGCTGGCGATCAGTCTGCTGGTCCGCTTCTTCCACCCGGCCTAGGCTTCCGGCATGCCGGCGAGCGCCAACCCTGTGAGGATCGGTTCGATCCGGTTAGGGTTCTTGGCGGCTTGGCCGGCGCGGATGCGGGCGACTGTGACGCCGGGCGAGAATGCAAGCAGACCCGCAAGGTGCCGCCGCGCTTCGTCCATGCGTCCGAGTTTTGCATTGGCCGCAATCATCATCCAGAAGCACGGACCGTAATAGGCATTCGCCGCCATGGATTTGCGCCCCCAGGCCAGAGCCTCTTCATAGTTCCCGCGGACCATTTCGACATGAGCCAGCCCGGTAAGGTTCCAATGAGCACCAAGGCTGTTTGGACTCAGTTGTTCGGCGCGCAGGAAATATGTGACGGCCTCATCGAGACTGCCGCAATGGAGGTTCGCGACGCCCGCATAATTGACGACGTCGAGGTTGTTGGGGTTGAAGGCAACGGCCTGGCAGACCAACTCGAAACCTCGATCGTACTGCTTCAGGTACTGCATCAGAGTATTGCCGCAGATCCCCACGACGGACGCGTCGCCGTGGCCATGCACAAGCGCCCGCTCGATGTAGTTCTCGCAGAGTGCTCGCTGATCCTCGACCCCCGGCAGCTTCCAGCCCAGAGTGCCGCGTTGCATGAGCAACCCGACTGCCGTCGCAAGATAGGTCGCGTTGTTAGGCTCGAGGGCGATTGCCTTGTTGATCAGGGCGAGGGAGGCGTCGTTCCGCTCTGGCATGTCGGAGTAGAAGCTTCCCATGGTCTGAAGGTAGAAATCATAGGCTTCAATGCTCTCTGGCCGCTCCCTTCGTGAAAGCGCGATCTCGGCAGACTTGATCTGGGGCTCAACAATCGAGACGACGCTCTCAGTGATGCGATCCTGGAAATCAAAAATTTCTTCCGCAGAGCCATCGTAGTGCTCTGCCCACAGGTGCGCACCGGTCGCGCCTTCGACGAGCTGTGCGGTAATGCGCAAGCGGTTACCGGCGCGCCGCACGCTGCCTTCCAGCACGTAGCGTACGCCAAGCTCGCGAGCGACCTGGCGCACATCGATCGCGCGGCCCTTGTAGATAAAGGAGGAGTTGCGGGCGATCACCGCGAAGGAGCGGAAACGACTGAGCGCCGTGATCATGTCTGAGACAACGCCATCGGCGAAATACTCCTGCTGGACATCGCCGCTCATATTCTGGAAGGGAAGCACGGCCAGCGACGGCCGGAGGTTGTCTTTTGCCTTTTGCAAGAGAGCACTGGTAGGGCTTGGGTGAGCGTCCGGCTGCCATTTCCAGATCCGGACTGGCCGATCGATGTTCCTGAGTTGGACGTCGCCACCGTCCTCGAATTCCGCGTCGACGCGGCCTACGATGTTCTCCCTGACGCTCGATGCGATGCAGACACCGCCGGGTTCCGCCAGCGGTTCCAGACGCGCGGCAATGTTTACGCCGTCACCATAAATATCGTCACCATCGATAACGACATCGCCGAGATTGATCCCGATGCGCAGCGTGATTCCTGGATGGGAGGCGTCGTTGCCCGAAGCGGCGGCGGTGCGTTGCACCGAAAGCGCGAACTTGACCGCATCAACGGCGCTGCCAAACTCGACGAGAGCGCCGTCGCCAACAAGCTTGATGACGCGGCCGTTGTGGTTCTCGACCTCAGGATTGAAGACAGACAGCCGGTGATGCTTCAACGCGGCAAGCGTGCCTGCCTCATCCTTTGCCATCATCCGCGAATAGCCAACGACATCAGCGACAAGGATCGCACTGAGCTTGCGATTTGTCTGGACGTCGGTCATATCGCCTCCGAACTGGCCTATGGACGTGTATCCTAGCAGTTCGGTTCAACCACGTCGCGCGGGATGAGGACGCGCGTTGGATTTTCAATGAAGCATGGAGGCAAGGGCATGATCTTGGCGCTGTCGGTCCCATCGACAGCGCGGCATTTGCCTCGCCCTAGGCAATCTTCTTGACGAGCGGTGGCTTGCTCTTGAGCATCAGGGCGGCCGCAAGAACGGCCTTCAGGCCGAGCGGGCGGTAGTTGGCGCTGAGGTCGGACTTCGCCGGCTGTTCGACGCTTGTCTTCTTCGGGGTCACAATACTCTCCTCACGTGTGCTGTCCCTAGACTCTTATATTTATTGCTCTTTTGCGTGTAATAGCGACAAAATCGAGGCGCCGCTTATCAGGAATTGTGTATCCAATGCATATTTCGCGAGGCTTGAGTCAGGCATTCTTCGGCAAAGGAGAGTTGAAAAATGTCAGATGTGACGGCCGATATCGTCCTCGCCGACACCCGGTTCCTCGATGGTCAGCGTGCCGTATTTCCGCTTCCACTTGCGCGCGCCGAACGGCAGCGTCAGCAGGTAGATGACGGCGGTCACGACCATGACTTCCCATGTGAAGCTCGACAGTAGCGCCACGTAGAGAACGACCCCGAGCATGACCGGCAGCACCAGATCACGCCGCAGCCTGCTGCCCTCGGACTTGCCCGACCAGACAGGAAGGCGGCTAATGAGCAGGAACGCGATCAGAACCGTATAAACGGATGAAAAATAAGCGAAAGTGCGATCGGTCGTCAGCCCAAGGAAGCCGAGATAGACAGGGAGCAGCACCAGCATTGCTCCGGCTGGCGCGGGTACGCCGACGAAATACTCCGACTGCCAGGTTGCCTTGTTCTCGCGCTCGGCCATGACGTTGAAGCGAGCCAGACGAAGGCCCGCCGCAATGGAGTAGATCAGGGCGGCGATCCAGCCGATGGAGCGGGCCTGATCCAGTGCAAAGACATAGACGACAAGCGCGGGCGCGACGCCGAAATTCACGATATCAGCCAGCGAATCCATCTGCGCGCCGAACTTCGACGTTGCCTTCATCAGGCGGGCAACGCGGCCGTCGATCCCATCGAGGAATGCGGCGAGAAGCACCATGCCGACCGCAAGCTCGTACCGGTTCTCGAATGCAAGGCGGATGCCGGTGAGGCCGGCACAGATCGCCAGGATCGTGATGAGATTGGGAATGATAAGGCGAAGCGGGATCTCGCGAAGCCGTGGTCCGCGGCCCGAATCGTCAGGCGGACCGTTGGGCTCGAAAGGCGGGAAGGGCGTTTCCATGTCGCGCTCCAGTCTAGCTTCGACGGCTGACGACCGGGCCCTTGGTGGAGCCGAATTCGGCCAGCACGGTTTCTCCGGCAATTGCCGTCTGGCCGAGCGTCACCCGGGGCGCTGCGCCGGCCGGGAGAAATACATCAAGGCGCGAACCGAAGCGAATCAGGCCGAAGCGTTCGCCGGCATCCAGAGGCTCGCCGGTATTGGCCCAGCAAAGGATACGCCGAGCAACGAGGCCGGCGATCTGAACGACCCCGATCTGGCCGTGCGAGGTTTCGATGACAAGACCGTTGCGTTCGTTGTCTTCGCTTGCCTTGTCGAGTTCGGCATTCACGAAGCTGCCCGACCGGTAGTTGACGCTGACGATCCGCCCGCGCACCGGGGAGCGGTTCACATGGCAGTTGAAGACGTTCATGAACACCGAGATGCGCAGCATCGGCTCGCTGCCGAGATTCAGTTCGGCGGGCGGTACGACCATCTGGACCGACGACACTTTGCCATCGGCCGGCGAGATAACGAGATCGTCATCCTGCGGCGTCATTCTCTCGGGATCACGGAAGAAATAGGCGCACCACAGCGTCAGGATCAGCCCGATCCAGAACAGCGGCTTGAAGATCCAGCCCAGAATGAGCGAGGCGACGAAGAAGGCGGCGATGAAGGGATAACCTTCCTTGTGCACCGGAACGATCGCGTTGCGTACCGTATTGAACAAGCTCATTTATGCCGCGCTCCTAAAGCATGTCTCCCGAAAGCGGCAACCGGTTTCGGGCCAAAGACATGCGTGAAAACAAAGAACTAAAGCGCAACAAGCGAATCTGAAAGATCGCGTTGCGCTTTGACGCTCTTTTCTCATCGCTGGTTACAGGGAAACCGCAGCTGGGGCAATGCTGCGGCTCCTTGACCACACATCTATGACGGGCTTCTGAACAGCAAAGCAGCTCAAATGCCGTCCATTCAGGCTAGCTCGCCGGAGCAAGCCTGTTCACAACCCCCATGTCATCGCTCTCGCGGACCTGCTTCAGATGCTCTTCGGCCTGCGTGGCCTCGCGCTGGCGGTTCCACATCGAGGCATATAGGCCATTTTTCTGGAGAAGTGCGGTGTGGGTGCCGCGTTCAGCAATCTCGCCGCTTTTCAGAACGATGATTTCGTCCGCGCCGATAACCGTTGACAGCCGGTGGGCGATGACGAGCGTTGTGCGGTTCTTGGATACGACATCGAGTGCGGTCTGGATATCGCGCTCGGTGGTGGTGTCGAGGGCCGATGTTGCCTCGTCGAGGATCAGAATCGGCGGCGCCTTTAGGACCGTTCGGGCGATCGCAACGCGCTGTTTCTCACCGCCGGAGAGTTTCAGGCCACGCTCGCCAACCTTGGTATCAAAGCCCTCGGGCAACAGATCGATGAAGTGAGCGATCTGGGCGATCTCGGCTGCTGCCTTGACCTCTGCATCAGTAGCCGATGGACGCCCGTAGCGGATGTTGTAGGCAACCGTATCGTTGAAAAGGACGGTGTCTTGCGGGACCATCCCGATGACCGATCGCAGGCTCTTCTGGGTCACTGTCCGGATATCCTGGCCATCGACCGAGACCGAACCGCTTTGAATGTCATAGAAACGATAGAGCAAGCGCGACAAGGTCGATTTACCGGCGCCCGACGGACCAACCACGGCGACCGTCTTGCCCGCAGGCACTTCGAAGGAGATACCTTTTAGGATCGGACGGGCAGGGTCATAGGAAAAGTGCACATCCTTGAAGGAGATGGCACCTTGCCTGATATCCAAAGGCGCCGCCTCGGGCGCATCCATCACTTCAGCCTTGACTTCGAGGAGATCGAACATCTGCTCGATATCCGTCAACCCCTGGCGAATTTCACGATAGACAAAGCCGATGAAGTTCAAGGGAACGGAAAGCTGCAGCAGCATGGCGTTGACGAAGACGAAGTCGCCGACCGTCTGCTCGCCACGTTGGACGGCAAGGGCCGACAGGATGAGCATCACCGTCGTGCCCAGGCCAAAAATCACGCCCTGGCCGAAGTTGAGCCAGCCGAGCGAGGTCCAGACATCCGTGGCCGCCTTCTCGTAGCGTTCCATCGACCTGTCGAAGCGCCGGGCCTCCATCTCCTCGTTGCCGAAATACTTGACCGTCTCGA
>Ga0209673_1002345_pt1 | contig 13378 bp, 12 predicted proteins | sample AraplaCol_mMS_r2_2_FD_184274 | JGI IMG/M metagenome (GOLD analysis project Ga0209673, IMG submission 184274) | Arabidopsis root microbial communities from North Carolina, USA - plate scrape MF_Col_mMS_r2 (SPAdes) (version 3) | ecosystem: Host-associated > Plants > Roots > Endosphere | place... | reverse complement strand
AACTTGCCGGTGCCGGTGAGCAGGCGCGACGCGTAGGCCTTGCCGGCGATCACGAGCGGATCGGCCGGGAACGTGGGGGAGTGCGGTGCGGTCATCGCTTTAGTTTAGCAGCGCTATACATGGGCTTTAGCAGCGCTATGCCTGACCTGACTCGGGCGAAGCCCCATCCCGCCTGTGGAAGAGGGATTGAGGGCAGCGGGCCGCTGGCCTCGAACCGTCCGTACACAACGTAGCCCGGGTAAGCGAAGCGCACCCGGGAGCTGTCACGCCCAACCCCGGGTGCGCTTCGCTTACCCGGGCTACGAAAGCGCCGGGTCGATCAGCGGGTTGCTGCCATCCATGGCGTCACGCGACCGGTTTCGGATCGCCCGGCCCGTCCATCCATGGACGGTCGTTCGGCAGGCCACGCGGCAGTGCCGCGTAAGCGGCCTGCCTCACCCACCCCCCAACGCATGCACGATTTCCACCCGATCCCCCTCGCTCAGCGCATGTTCCCCATGCCGCCCGCGCGGGACGATTTCACCGTTGACTTCCACCGCGACGCGGCGCTCGCCAAGCCCTTCGGCCTGGACGAGCTGGAGCACGGTGGTCTGCGCCGCGATCGCGCGCGGCTCGCCGTTCAATTGGATCTGCATTGGCGTATTGTCGCCCTCGCCGCCGCGGCGGGCCAGCCGGCACGGTTTTTGACGCAGTGCGGCGTGAGTGCGCTCACGCCGCATGCTTCGATGCCGCCATCCGCGGGCGTATGTATCCCGGACCCTGCTGTTCCCACTCGAACCGGCTCGTCCAGCCAAGACCATCCACCAAGGAATCGAAGATGACCAAACCCGTCCGCTCCGTGCTCGCCGCCGCCCTTGCGCTGGCGACCGCACCGGCCTTCGCGCAGGACTATTCGCAGACCGTGTTCTTCGGCGACAGCCTGACGGACGCGGGGTATTTCCGACCGGCGATCGTTGCCCAGGCCGGCGCCTCTGGCGCGCTGCTGGGCCGCTTCACGACCAACCCGGGCCTGGTGTGGTCCGAGAACCTCGCCACCGAGCTGGGCACCAATGCCAACGCCTTCAACGCCGGCGGCACCAACTACGCCATCGGCGGCGCGATGGTCAGCACCGACCGCGCCGGCCTGACGCCGCAGCTGCCGACGCTGTCGCTTCGTTCGCAGATCGCGCGCTACCTCACCACCACCGGCGGCAAGGCCGATCCGAATGCGCTGTACACGGTGTGGGGCGGCGCGAACGACCTGTTCGCCGCGGCCGCCGCTCCGGCGCAGGCGCAGGCGATCGTCGGCGCCGCGGTGACCGGCCAGGTCACCAACGTGATGACGCTGCAGAACGCGGGCGCGCAGTACATCCTCGTGCCGAACGTGCCGGACCTGGGCATCACGCCGCAGTTCCGTTCGCAGGGCGCCGCAGGCATGGCCGCCGGCACCGCGCTGGCGACCAGCTACAACAACGGCCTGTACGCGGGCCTGGCCTCGGCCGGCGCGCGCTTCATCCCGATCGACACCTTCAACCTGCTGCGTGAAATCGTCGCCAACCCGGCGCCGTACGGCATCACCAACACCACCGGCACGGCCTGCAACCCGCAGATCACCGCGCAGTCGATCACCTGCAACCCGGGCACCTACGCCACGCCGGACGCGCCGAACACCTATGCGTTCGCCGACGGCGTGCACCCGACGACCAAGGCGCACGAGATCCTCGCCGACTACGCGCTGTCGCTGCTGGATGCGCCGCGCCAGATCGCCGTGCTGCCGCATAGCGAAGCCATGGTCGGCCGCGCACGCGCCGAACGCGTCGGCGCCAATGCCGCCACGCGTCCGGAAATGGACGGCATGCGCTGGTGGGCCGACGTGCGTGGCGATTCGCAGCGCTACGGCGGCGGCGACAACTACGACGGCTTCGGCCCGACCCTGACCGCCGGCCTCGACTGGGCCAGCGGCAACCTGGTGTACGGCGGCTTCGCCGGCTGGGGCCAGCAGAAGATGGACTGGGGCCTCAACCGCGGCCAGTGGGACCAGGACGACGCGACCCTCGGCGGTTACCTCGCCTGGGCGTCGGGTTCGGCGTGGATCAACGGCCAGCTGAGCTACACCTGGGTGTCGTACGACATCGACCGCCGCGTGAACCTCGGCCCGGCTTCGCGCGTGCACAACGGTTCGACCGACGGCACCAACCTGACCGCCGCGATCGCCGCCGGCTGGAACTTCGGTGAAGGCTCGCTCAAGCACGGTCCGGTCATGCAGCTGGTGTCGCAGTCGATCGACGTCGACGGCTTCGACGAGAACAGCACCGAGGCCACCGCGCTCTCCTACGGCGACCAGACGTTCGACTCGCTGATCGGCAGCCTCGGCTGGCAGGTCAATTACGCGATCAACGAGCACCTGCAGCCGTACGCCAAGCTGACCTACGACCATGAGTTCGAGGATTCCCCGACCGAAGCCACCGCCTCGCTGCGTTCGCTGCCGGGCGTGGGCGCCTACGCCGTGCGCGGCCTGGAATACGACCAGGACTACGGCACGCTGGTGATGGGTGCGCGCACGGAGATGTTCGGCCTGCGCACCGACATCGGTGCCAACCTGACGGTCGGCCAGAAGGGCGGCAACGACGCGACGCTGTTCGTCAGCTTCGGCGGCGGGTTCTGATCGAAGCGGCACGCTGAACCGGCACGCGACGCCCGCGAAGACTTCCCGGGCGTCGCGTTGCCAAGCCTCCATACGGGGGCATAGACTTCATCGCGACGCGGGTGTAGTTCAATGGTAGAACTGCAGCTTCCCAAGCTGCTAGCGTGGGTTCGATTCCCATCACCCGCTCCAAACAATTGCGACGGCGGCCTGCTTTACAGTGGCCGCCGTTTTTGTCTTTCAGGTGATCCCTGGAGGCGCGATGGCAAGCAGTAAAGTCGTGCTCGGCTGGCGTGAGTGGATAGCCCTGCCGCAACTGGGTATCGGGCGGTTGCGCGCGAAGGTGGACAGCGGCGCGCGCAGTTCGGCACTCCATGTGGACACGCAATGGCGCTTCACCGAGCGCGGCGAACCGTGGGTCGGTTTCTGCCTCAGCCCGGGCCATGGCACGCGCATGATCGAAGCCGCCGCGCCGGTGTTCGACGAACGCGAGGTCACCGACTCCGGCGGCCACTGCACCCGGCGCATCTTCGTGCGCACGACACTGGCGCTGGCCGGGGTCGAGCGCGAGATTGAAATCAATCTGTCCGATCGCCGCGGGATGCTGTTCCCGATGCTGCTCGGGCGCACGGCGCTGGCGCGCGCGTTCACGGTCGATCCGGGACGCTCGTTCCTGCATGGCCGCTCCAGCCGGCGAGAGCCGGGCGTCGTCTCGCGTCCCGCCGCACCCGGCGAGCCGCTTCCCTTTCCCACTTCACATCCCCACCGCCGCCCTTCATGAAACTGGCGATCCTTTCGCGCAACAGCAAGCTGTATTCGACACGCCGCCTGGTGGAAGCCGCGCGCGACCAGGGGCACAGCGTTCGCGTGCTCGACCCGCTGCGCTGCTACATGCGCATCGCCAGCGACGGGTTCAGCATGCGCTACAAGGGCAAGCCGATCTCCGGCTACCAGGCGGTGATCCCGCGCATCGGTGCGTCGATCACGCGCTACGGCTCGGCGGTGCTGCGTCAGTTCGAACTGATGGGCACGCTGACGCCCAACTCGTCCGACGCCGTGCTGCGCGCCCGCGACAAGCTGCGCTGCCACCAGTTGCTGGCGGCCGAACGCATCGGGCTGCCGACGACGGTCTTCGGCGACAACCCCGACGACACGCACGACCTGCTGTCGATGCTCGGCGCGCCGCCGCATGTCATCAAGCTCAACGAAGGCACGCAGGGCGCGGGCGTGATGCTGACCGAGAAGCTGTCGGCGTCGCAGGGTGTGATCGAGGCACTGCGCGGCCTGTACGCGAACTTCCTGGTGCAGGAGTTCATCGAGGAAGCGCGTGGCGCGGACCTGCGCTGCTTCGTGGTCGGCGGGCGCGTGGTGGCGACGATGAAGCGCCAGGCGCCCAAGGGCGACTTCCGTTCGAACCTGCATCGCGGCGGCACGGCCAAAGGCGTCAGTGCGAGCGCTGCGGAAGAAGATGTCGCGATCCGGGCCGCACGCGTGCTGGGACTCGGCATTGCCGGCGTGGACCTGATCCGCTCCAAGCGCGGTCCGCTGGTGCTGGAGGTCAATGCATCGCCAGGACTGGAAGGGATCGAGGAGGCCAGCGGCGTGGACGTGGCCGGGGAGATCGTCACCTACCTGGCCGACCGGGTCCGGCGAAAAGGGCTTAAGCGGGCCGCCGCCCGCTGAGTCCGCCGTTCGCGGCGGATGTCGGCACGTTCGGGGAAGTTCTGCGATCTGGACGCGTTCAGCGGCGATTTTCAACGCTGAATAACATCGATTTAACGCCCCTTTTTAACGCCGGTTTAATCGAAATCGGCGTAGCCTGTCCCTACCGCAGCACTGCCGCTCTTCCTCGTCAGCAATGGGTCGATGCAGGTTACGGTAATCGGGGCAATACCTTTTTGGCCCAGGCACGGTGGCCCCGTGTCTGGGCCTTTGTTTGCCTGGCTGCCGCGCGACGCTCCCTTCGTTCCATGCTCTGTCCGCAAACGTGCGTTGCGGCGTCAGTGCGCGGTGATCGGTGCACTTCGAACGCTCTGGCAGAATCGTTAAGCTCCCCGACAACGCCGTGCGCGCATTCAGTTCTCCAGCCGTTGCGGAACCACAGCGGCGCGCGCAGGTCGAAGGCTCATTACCCAGGAAAGGTCACATGCGCATTCTCGTCATCGAAGACAACCAGGACATCGCTGCCAACCTCGGCGACTTTCTCGAGGACCGCGGCCATACCGTCGACTTCGCCGCCGACGGCGTCACCGGCCTGCACCTGGCCGTGGTCCACGACTTCGACGCGATCGTCCTCGACCTCAACCTTCCCGGCCTCGACGGCCTGGAGGTCTGCCGCAAGCTGCGCAACGAAGCGCGCAAGCAGACGCCGGTGTTGATGCTCACCGCGCGCGATTCGCTGGAAAACAAGCTGGCCGGTTTCGATTCCGGTGCCGACGACTACCTCATCAAGCCCTTCGCGCTGCAGGAAGTCGAAGTGCGTTTGAACGCGCTCTCGCGTCGCGGTCGCGGCGTGCAGACGCGCGTGCTCAACGTCGCCGACCTGGAATACAACCTCGACACGCTCGAAGTACGCCGCCAGGGCAAGCTGCTGCAACTCAACCCGACCGCACTGAAGATCCTGCAGGCGCTGATGGAAGCCTCGCCGGCGGTGGTCACGCGCCAGGAACTGGAAACCCGTGTGTGGGGCGAGGAGCTGCCGGATTCGGACAGCCTGCGCGTGCACATCCACGGCCTGCGCGCCGTGGTCGACAAGCCCTTCGACGTGCCGCTGATCCAGACCCGACATGGCATCGGTTACCGCATCGCCGCCCCGGACAACGGCTGACGCGATGGCAGAAGAGCCGACGCAGGAGCCCACGCCGCCGCGCAGGCGAACGCGCTTCCGTCGGCAGCTTCGCAGCCGAATCATCCTCGCGTTCGTGCTGCTGGGCTTCGGCCTGACGGCGATGTTCGCGTGGGCGACCAACTGGACGCGCAACCGCGTGGAAAACCAGCTGGTCGAGGACGTGATGAACCGGAACATCGAAATGGCCGCGCGCCAGTTCGAGCTGGATCCGGACAACCCGCAGTTCGCCGTCGACCAGATCCGCGCGTACGTCTATCCGATCGACAAGATCGATTCGGTGCGCGTGAACTGGCCGGAGTGGTACGAACTGCACGACGGCATCTATGGCATGACGGGCGTCGCCAATGGCGAGCCGTTCGCGTACAAGCTCGCCGTGCGCAAGACGCCGAAGGCGTGGTTCTTCCTCGCCTACGACATGTCGCAGGCCACGCGCGGCGAAGCGCAGTTCCAGCGGGCGATCTGGGCGGCGGTTTTCATCTTCACGCTGCTGTCATTGCTGGTGGGCTGGTGGTCGGCCTCGCGCGTGATGAGCCCGGTGACCGAGCTCGCCAATCGGCTGAAGCAGTCCGGTCGAAGCGCCGAACCCGAAGGCCTGGCTTCGCACTTCCCCAGCGACGAAGTCGGCCAGCTGGCCGAGGCGCTGGACGATTACGCCGAACGCCTGACCGAAGTGGTGCAGCGCGACCGCGAGTTCAACGCCGACGTCAGCCACGAGTTGCGCACACCGCTGGCGGTGATCAAGGGCGCGGTCGAGCTGCTGCTTTCGCGTCCCGACGTGGACGAGAAGACGCGCAGCCGCCTGCAGCGCATCCAGCGCGCCGAGCAGCAGTGCACGGACCTCATCAGCGCATTGCTGCTGCTCTCGCGCAACGAGCGCGGCCACGGCGCGACGGACGTTTCGAAGGTCGCCGAACAACTGCTGGATGCGCATCGTGCGCAGCTCGGTGGAAAACCGCTCGATTTGCGGATGGATGGCGAGCCGACCCTGATCGTCGATGCGCCCGAAGCGGCGGTGTCGGTGGCGCTGGGCAACCTCATCGGCAACGCGGTGAAATACACGACCGAGGGCGAAGTGGTGGTGCGCATCGGGCGGCGTTCGGTGGACGTGGTCGATTCCGGTCCGGGCCTGAGCGAGGAGGACGCGGCCAAGCTTTTCCAGCGTGGTTATCGCGGCACGCACGCCGGGCATTCGCAGGGCGGCGGCATCGGTCTGTCGATCGTGCGCCGCCTGTGCGCGCTGTATTCGTGGAACGTGCAGGTGCGCCCGGGCGGCCCGCGCGGCGTCATCGCGACGCTGACGTTCGATTCGCCGGTGATTTCGATTCCGAAGGCCTGAGCTGGTTTACGCAGTTGTAAGCCGGGTAAGCGAAGCGTTGCCGGGAGCTGATCGACCCAAACAATTGCGCTTTAACGAGGCCCCGCTGCGGCGCGGTCACCGTGACCACAACTGAATTGCATTGAGGCGCGGTGCGCTTCGCTTACCCGGGCTACAAGAACGGTATGCCTATAACGAAAAAGGCGCCTCCCGGCGCCTTTTTCGTTGCTGCGACAACCGTCGCTTACAGCGATTCCAGCCAACCGTACTTGTCCGGCGTCTTGCCGTCGAACAGGCCGAAGAACAGCTCCTGCACGCGGCGCGTCACCGAGCCCGGCTTGCCGGTGCCGACCTGGCGGCCGTCGACGGAACGGATCGGGGTGATCTCGGCGGCGGTGCCGCACATGAACAGCTCGTCGCACAGGTACAGGTATTCGCGCGGCAGGTCGCGTTCGACCACTTCGATGCCGGCGTCGCGGGCGAGGGTGATGATGGTGTTGCGCGTGATGCCGTTGAGCAGCGCCGCGCTGACCGGCGTGGTGTGCAGTGCGCCGTCGAACACGAGGAACAGGTTCTCGCCCGCGCCTTCCGACAGCAGGCCGGTGGAGGCCAGCGCGATGCCCTCGCCGAAGCCCAGGCGGCGCGCTTCACGCGCGACCAGCTGGCCGGAAAGGTAATTACCGCCTGCCTTGGCGCCGGCGGGCAGCGTGTTCGGGGCGAAGCGCTGCCAGCTCGACACGCAGGCGTCGATGCCCTGCTCGAGCACGCTCGCGCCCAGGTACTGCCCCATCTTCCACGTCGCGACGGCGACGTCGGTCGGGGTGTCGGCCGACAGGCCGAAGCCGCCCAAACCGCGGTACGCGACCGGGCGCAGGTAATCGGTGGTGTTCTCGTTCGCCTTGAGGACTTCGCGGCAGGCCGCGTTGATCTGCTCCAGCGAATACGGCATCGCCATGTCGTAGATCTTGGCCGAGGCGAACAAACGCGTGTTGTGGTCGGTCAGGCGGAAGATCACCGGGCCGTTCGGCGTCTGGTAGCAGCGGATGCCTTCGAAAACGGACGAACCGTAATGCAGCGCATGCGACATGACGTGCGTGGTGGCGTCGGCCCAGCGCTTGATCGCGCCGTTGTGCCAGATCCAGTCGGGGTATTGCATCGCGGCATTCCGTCAGGGGGAAACCGCTATTGTGCCTCGCGCCGCGCCCGCTTCCCAAACTCCGGGGCTTGCCGGTCCGGGCTTGTCAGCCCTTGATCCACCAGCAGCCGAAGTGCTTCTGCAGGCCGAACACGGTCCGGATCGCGGCGATACCGTTCTCCTGGGTCTGGTCGACGCGCACCGCCACCGGGGTACGCGGTTTCGACGGCGCGGCGGGCGTTTCCGGCGCGGCGGCGTCCGTGAACGCGGGGTAGGGCGGCGCGGCCCCGGCATCGGCCGCGGTCGCCTCGTCTTCCGGCATCACCGGCACGATGTCGACCAACGGTCGCTGCACGATCGCATCCAGCCGCTCCATCACGTTGTAGGCGGTGCTGCCGGACATGCCGGCCCAGTGATAGACACCGGCGAGCTTGTTCGCGTCGTGCGCGTTGAAGGCGTTGTTCATCTCGAACAACAGGTCGTCGATGTTGCGGGCGCAGCCGGGACCGCGCTTCTTCTCGACATTGCCGACGTTCCCCGGGGGCGGCACCTGCTGCGTCTGCTCGACGCCGCCGACCTCGTTGCAGCGCCGGTCGGTGAACACACTCTGCCCGTCGGGCAGCACGCAATGGCGCACCTCCGCCGCGACCGGCGCGCACCACGCAAGCGACATCAGCGCGATGAGCGCGGCGGACCAACGGAAGAGCGGATCGGACATCGGCGCAGACTAGCGGGGCGGATCACCGGCCGACAGTGCGTGCATCGCACATCCGCGCGTGGCGTTCAGAAGCGCACGAAATAGCAACCGGCGTAACGCTCCACGCCGACTTCCATCACGCGCGTCGGGTGATCGAACGTCAGCTGCATTGCCCCCGCGCTGCCTCCGCCGCTGCCCAGGCCCGGCCAGAAGCTCGCATCGACCAGGGAGGTCCGGGCCAGTTGCATGAGGCGGTTCATCACCACCTGCGCCTGGCGATGGCGCAGGCCGGGCCAGTGCACGCTTTCGGCGATGCGGTTCACATCGCCCATCGCGAACGAGGCCAGCAGGTCCAGCGACAACTGGCCCGTGCTGCGCGCGCATCCGGCCTGGGGCGCGCGGCGGACGTGGATGGCGCTGGACAGCGAACGCGCACGCGACGAATCGGCATTGAACGCCGCATCGTCCATCGCCAGGCGGGTCAGCAGTTCGGTCGACATCGCCGAGGGCTTCGCGTCGAACGCGGCGCAGGCGCTGTCGGTGTAGACGGACGAGCCGTCCGGGGCTTCGCAGCGATGAAGACCGCCTGCGGCATGCGCGGGGGCGAACGCGCACAACAACGCCAGCAGCGGACTCCATGCCGCCATCATGCGCGGCGTATTCATTTGACTTCCCGGGGGGAGCGGGTGCGCTAATCGTCCCCCCGGACCCGTCAATGCCGCGTGTGAGTTGCCGGCGCTTTCAGCCCATCCGGGCGAGCACCGCCAGCGTCGGTTTGGTCAGGTTCAGCGTGTAGAAATGCAGGCCCGGCGCACCGCCTTCGACCAGTCGACGGCACATGTCGGCGACGAAATCGGCGGCGAACTCCCGGATCGATTCGGCGTCGTCGCCGTAAGCCTGCATGCGCTTGCCGATCCAGCGCGGTATTTCCGCACCGCATGCATCCGAGAAGCGACGCAGCTGCGAGAAGTTCGAAATCGGCATGATGCCCGGCACGATCGGGATGTTCACGCCGAGCTTGCGCGCGTCATCGACGTACCGGAAGTACGCATCGGCGTTGTAGAAATACTGCGTGATCGCGCCGTCCGCGCCGGCATCCACCTTCGCCTTGAAGTGACGAAGATCGGCGAGGGCATCATCGGACTGCGGATGGCATTCGGGATAGCAGCCGACTTCGATGTGGAAGTAGCCGTCGTGCTCGCGGCGGATGAATTCGACCAGTTCCGTCGCGTAGCGGAAATCGCCGGTGTGGCCCATGCCCGAAGGAAGATCGCCGCGCAGCGCGACGATGCGGCGGCACCCCATCGTCTTGTAGCGCTCCAGCAGTTCGCCCAGTTCCGCGCGCGTACCGCCGACGCACGACAGATGCGGCGCCGCGTCCAGTCCATGTTCCGTATGGAGCCGCTCGACCGTCTCGGGCGTGTAGCTCAGCGTCGAACCGCCCGCGCCGAACGTGCACGACACGTAGTCGGGCTTGAGCGTTTTCAACTTCGCCGCCGTCTTGTCGAGCTGCGCGCGCTGCTCGTCGGTCTTGGGCGGGTAGAACTCGAAGCTGATGGGAGATCCGGGCATGGGCGAGGCTCGGCTTGGGAGGCTTGTCACTATATCGCTTCATCGCGATGAATGAAACTCGCAACTTCGGGGGGCATGAAAAAGAGAAAGTTTCCAATTTCGGCCTCCTCGTTCCGCTTGCTAGCGTCGATTCAGGCGCCGTATCAGGGCTTGCAGTTCAGCGCTGGTGTAAGGCGAAACTGAGGAGAGGGGCATGGGAAGGATGCTTGTCGCGGTGTTGCTCGCCGCAATGCTGCAAACGGCGTCGGCGCAAACGCCGCCGCCTGGGGAGCAAGGGAGCGACTACTCGAGGTTCGTAAAGCCGACGACCGAGATAGCCACCCTTGGCAATGATCTGTTTGGCGATCAGACCAATCTTTTCACTGGCGAAACGACCTTCGTACAGGTCGACATCGATATCCCCGGCAACAACGCGCTGCCAGTACGTCTGGCACGTAGGTCAGTACGTGATCGACCCGAAGGGATGCTGGGCGGCTGGGACTTCGATCTCCCCTACCTATACGGCGTTTTTGCAGCCAGCGCAGGCTGGCAGGCATCCATCTCAACCGACTACAAGGTCGGCACGAACAATCGTTGTTCGGTCGATACATCGAGGCCGGAGCTGGCCCAGCCGCCAAGCGGTCAAGGGACCAACGGCGTCGTGTTTCCCTCCAATCAATACTGGTATGGAAACTCGATGTACATGCCCGGAGAGGGTGGCCAGAAAATGATGGTCCTCTCACCATCGGCTAATCGTCCGACGGCGGGAGGGCCATACCGGTGGGGAACGCCGAACGGATGGGTGTTCTCATGTCTGCCCAGTACGGCCAATGGCGTCGCTGGCGAAGGCTTCCTGGCACACGCGAAAGACGGAACCCGCTATTACTTCAACTGGTTCGCAACAGCATATGAGAAGGGGATCAGCGCGACTCTTAATCCGTTTCCGGGCCAGGGGTACGGAGAGTTGAGTAGAGCCGGAGTCATCATCCTGCCCACGCGCGTTGAAGACCGGTTCGGCAATTACGTTACCTACACCTACGATCCGCAAAACCCAAGACTGCTCAAATCCATTCAGTCGAGCGATGGACGTTCGATCCAGATTGCATACAGCGGAACCCGCCTTCTCAGCGCGACGGCAGCAGGCAGAACGTGGACATATCAGTTCTCCACAGACGGGCTGCTGAGCGCGGTAATTCAACCGGACGGAAGCTCATGGCGGTTCGAGCCGGCACGCTTGGGAGAGGCGTTCGGCACGTGGCGAAACTGCGCGGACTACACGCCTGCCGTGACACCCAATGCCACGATGACTATGGTCCACCCGTCGGGCGCTGTCGGTTCGTTTGAGCTCGGCTACCACAAGCACGGGCGGGACAACGTCCCACTCAAGTGCTTCACTCTGTATAGCACCTCGTACCCGCACGAGTCGAAGTGGATCGACACCGTCTCGCTCTACAAGAAGACCATCAGCGGGCCGGGAATTTCATCGCCGCTTACCTGGTCGTTCGACTACGGAACCGCATCCGGCAACTGGGAATCGGAGTGCGCGAGCAAGCCGTGTCCCGGCCTGCGCGTACTAACGGTCACCGCGGGAGATGGGACATGGAAGCGTTATACGTTCAGCAGCAGGTACAACGATAGAGAAGGGAAGCGGCTGTCCCTCGAAGTTGGCTCTTCGGCGGACGTTCGTTCCATAATGGATTTCCACTCGACCCCCGCCCGCAAGACCTAGTTGGTAAACAGTGGAGTCCACTGGAATGTCCATCCTCAAGTGATCGCCGGGGCCAACTCCAAAACAGGCGTCGGAGAGGTGAACGTTGCAGTAAACGTAGGGCCCAGAGCGAGTGACCATCTCATGCGCCGCAGAAGATGGAGCCGCTTCGTCGTTGGGCTTCCCGCAGGCGACCAGCATCGCGATAGCCAGAATCAGAGTAATCACAGAGCTCTTCATTGACCTTCCTTACCCGGGATGTTCCGAGCTCGATTAGACGGGCACCGCGAAGCTCTGCGGATACTGGGCGCTCAGTGATTATGCCGACCAGCAATAAAGAGGGCTGCCGTATACACCATGTGCACCGAGATTCATTGAGTCAGTTCAGGAAGCACTGTCAGCACGGCTCGCGCAGCTGACACCGAAGGGAAGGGTGGCGTTTGCCATCGCTGCGGCGAACAGGCAGTTGAGCGCGTACGAGTGGTACGCGGTCAGGTTCTGTCCGCAGAATCGGGATCTCCCGCGGAATGTCATCGATCGCGTGTGGACCTCGGTCGGGGTAACCACATCGAAAGCCGACGATCTGGATTCACTGCTCGACAGCACCATGGCTCTGCTTCCTGATGTGGACGTCAAATGGGAGCTGGCGCATGAGTTGGCAAACGAGGCGTTGACCTCTGTGGCATATGCGATCAGATCCTCGATTGCGCCTGATGAACTACGGGAACCGATATGGGCGGCCACGCACGCAACCGAAGCCGCACGTCTAGCGGCCATTCACATGCTCGGTTTGCAGAGTGGAACTCCGGTGGTGGAAAGCGTGCTTGCGTCGCACCCCGTAGTCCTGCGCGAGTTGGAGCGGCAGGCGCGTGATCTCGAGGTGCTGGAGAAAACGGGCGAGGCGTCCATCCCGGCCATCAGGAGCGCAGCGAATGTGGAAGTGCTGCTGACGGCGGAAGAGCTGAGTCAGCTTGATGCCTGACACTCGACGTCGATCAGAATCGCAATAGAAGGGGCCATGCCCTAAAAGAAAACGGGCGCCGAAGCGCCCGTTTTCGTTCCTGCAGTACAACCAGGATCAGTAGCGGTAATGATCCGGCTTGTACGGACCTTCCACCGGCACGCCGAGGTAGGCGGCCTGGTCGGCCGTCAGCGTGGTCAGCTTCACGCCGATCTTCTCCAGGTGCAGACGAGCGACTTCTTCGTCCAGCTTCTTCGGCAGGATGTAGACCTTCGGCTCGTAACTGTCCTTGTTCGCCCACAGGTCGATCTGCGCGAGCGTCTGGTTCGAGAACGAGTTCGACATCACGAAGCTCGGGTGGCCCGTGGCGCAGCCCAGGTTCACCAGGCGGCCTTCGGCCAGCAGGAAGATCGCGTTGCCGTTCTTGAAGGTGTACTTGTCCACCTGCGGCTTGATGTTCAGGCGCGTGGCGCCCGACTCGTTGAGCTTGTCGACCTGGATCTCGTTGTCGAAGTGGCCGATGTTGCAGACGATCGCCTG
>Ga0209673_1002343_pt1 | contig 13398 bp, 12 predicted proteins | sample AraplaCol_mMS_r2_2_FD_184274 | JGI IMG/M metagenome (GOLD analysis project Ga0209673, IMG submission 184274) | Arabidopsis root microbial communities from North Carolina, USA - plate scrape MF_Col_mMS_r2 (SPAdes) (version 3) | ecosystem: Host-associated > Plants > Roots > Endosphere | place... | reverse complement strand
CAAAAGGCACGCAATGCTCGGCAACCGAAGGAGCCCGACATGACCATTGCATTGCAGAACACCATCGCAGCCTCGCTGGGTGTGCAGCAGCTCACCAGCGCATTCAGCCCGGCCTTTACCCACCTGCGCATACTTCGCAACCTGATCATTCCCATGCCCGAGGGAAGCCCGGTTCGCACCGCACAGATCGACGCGGTGCTGGTGTGCGAAACCGGCATCTATCTGTTCGAGATCAAGGCCTGGCGCAATGCCTTCGTCTACCGCAAGAAATCGGACCAGGCGCCGCCGCGCTGGTTCCTGCGGCTGCAAGGCTGCACCCACGCGCGCGAGGTGAAGGACCCGGCATGGCAGGGCGGGCGCAAGACGACGCAGCTGCGAAGCCTCTTGAGCGACGACCTGCGCCTGCAGTACTTCGTGCTCTTGCCCTGCGAAGGCGTCGAGCTCGAAGGCGTGATGCCGGCCGCGGTGATCACGCAGCAAGACCTGCCTTACATCGCACGCCTGGTGCGCAACAACGGGCGCACTGCGCGCACCTATCCGCTGCTGGGCGCAGAGGCCATCGACCGCACGGCGCAGCGGCTGCTCGACATCCAGGGCGGCCTCTCGGTCGAAGACCACGTGCAGAACTGCCGCGACAGAAGCGAGCAGATCTCGGTGCGCTGGAACGTCGCGAGCGCCAACAACGCCATGAGTGGCATCGGACTGCAATAGCACGCGCCGCGGTCACGCCCCTGCACGTCGCAGGGAGTCCCAGATTTCTCCGACTTTGGCGGGAACCATGCGGCGGTATGAATCCAACCAAGTCCGCAGCGGCCCTCGCTGCAATGCTCACCGCACTTGCATGCGGCCCGGCCTGGGCGGCCGATCCATTCACCGTCAGGGACATCCGGCTCGAAGGCTTGCAGCGCGTCGAGCCGGGAACGATCTTCTCGACGCTCGGCATCAAGGCAGGTGACACCTACAGCGACGAGCGCGGCAGCGCGGCCATCCGGTCGCTGTTCGAGCTCGGGCTCTTCAAAGACGTGCGCATCGACGCCGACGGCAATGTGCTGGTGGTGATCGTCGAAGAACGGCCTTCCATCGCCGACGTCGATTTCGTCGGCACCAAGGAGTTCGACAAGGCCGTGCTGCAGAAGGCACTGCGCGAAGTAGGCCTGGCCGAAGGCCGGCCTTTCGACAAGGCCTTGGCCGATCGCGCGGAGCAGGAGCTCAAGCGGCAGTACATCAGCCACAACCTCTATGGCGCGCAGGTCGTCACCACCGTGACGCCGCTCGAGCGCAACCGCGTGAACCTGACCTTCACCGTGACCGAGGGCGAGTCGGCGCGCATCACGGACGTGCGCGTGGTCGGTGCCAAGGCCTTCGGCGAAAGCACCCTGCTCGACCTGTTCGACCAGGACAAGGGCGGCTGGCTGAGCTGGTACACCAAGTCGAATCAGTACTCGCGCAGCAAGTTCAATGGCGACCTGGAAACGCTGCGCTCCTTCTACATCACGCGCGGCTATCTCGAGTTCCGCATCGACTCCACGCAGGTTGCCATATCGCCCGACCGGGAGGCGATCACGCTCACGGTCAACATCACAGAAGGCGAGAAGTTCGCGGTGGCCGGCGTCAAGCTCGACGGCAACTACCTGGGCCGCGAAGACGAGTTCAAGTCGCTCGTCACGATTCGCCCGGGCCAGCCCTACAACGGCGAAGACGTGAGCGCCACCACCAAGGCCTTTACCGATTACTTCGGCACCTTCGGCTACGCGTTCGCGCGCGTGAAGGCGGAACCGGAGATCGACCGCGCCAACCGCCGCGTCGTGATGGTGCTGCGGGCCGAACCCTCGCGGCGCGCCTACGTGCGGCGCCTGAACATCGGCGGCAATGCGAGGACGCGCGACGAGGTCATTCGCCGCGAGTTCCGCCAGTACGAGGGGGCCTGGTACGGCGGCAACAAGATCAAGCTCTCGCGGGACCGCGTGGACCGCCTGGGCTTCTTCACCGAAGTGAACGTCGAGACCACCGAAGTGCCGGGCTCGCCCGACCTGGTCGACCTCACTGTGAACGTCGCCGAGAAGCCGACCGGCTCGCTGCAGCTGGGCGCGGGCTATTCGTCGACGGACAAGGTGTCGCTGAGCTTCGGCATCACGCAGGAGAACGTGTTCGGCTCGGGCAACTACCTGGGCCTGCAGGTCAATACGAGTTCGTACAACCGCACCATCTCCCTCACCGCCACCGACCCGTACTTCACGCCGGGCGGCATCTCGCGCACGTTCAACGTATTCCACAACACCACCCGCCCTTACTACGAGGCCGACGGCAACTACAAGCTCGCGAGCGACGGAGGTTCGGTGCGTTTCGGGCTGCCACTGGGAGAGCTGGACACCGTGTACCTGGGCATCGGCGTGGAGCGCTACAGCTTCACGCCGGGCACCAATGGCGCCTACACGCTGGTGGATGGCTCTTACGTGTACACCGGCACACCGCAGGCGTATCTCGACTACTTCAAGTGCACGGGCACCGCGCCGAGCGTGGTGTGCGCATCGAGGAACATGGTGGGCATTCCCGCGACCATCGGCTGGGGCCGCGATGACCGCGACAGTGCGCTGGTGCCCACCAGCGGCCGCCTGCAAACGGCCAACCTCGAAGTGGGCGTGGGCAGCGAGCTGCGCTACCTGAAGACCAGCTACCAGTACCAGCAGTACTTTCCGCTCTCCAAGCAGTACACGCTGGCCATCAACGGCCAGCTGGGCTATGCGCGGGCGCTGGGCGGCACGGCGTACCCCATCTTCAAGAACTTCTATGCGGGCGGGCTTGGCTCCATCCGCGGCTTCGAGCAGAACTCGCTGGGACCAACGGACGCGGTGACGGGTGGCGCGCTCGGCGGCACGCGCAAGGCGATCTTCAACATGGAATTCAGCACGCCCTTTCCGGGCGCGGGCAACGACAAGACACTGCGGCTCTACACCTTCCTGGACGCCGGCAACGTCTTCGCGGAACGCACCGCGAGCATGACCGACGCGCAGTGGAAGGCCCAGAACCGCCTGCGCGCCTCGGCTGGCGTGGGCATCAGCTGGATCTCGCCGCTCGGTCCGCTGCGGCTGGCTTATGCGGTGCCCATCGTCTACCAGAAGCTCGACGAGGCGAACGGCATCGCCGCGGACCGGACCCAGCGCTTCCAGTTCCAGATCGGCACCTCGTTTTGAAGCGGAGCACCCATCCATGAGCCGCATCCTGCTGGTTGAAAAAGGCCGCGACATGGCCTCATTGCTGCTGGAAGGCCTGCAGCGCGCCGGCCATCACGTCGAGCACATCGACGATGGCCTTGCCGCGCTCGACCGCATCCTCGCGTCGCCGCCCGCGCTCACGCTGCTCGACACGGCGCTGCCGCGCATCGACGGGTTGCGCGTGCTCGAAAAGGTGCGTTCGCACAGCGACCATCCGATCATTGTGCTGACGGCCCGCACCCGCGAAGCGGACATGCTGCGCGGTCTCGACCTGGGCGCCGACGACTACGTGTGCAAGCCCTTCTCGCCACGGGAAGTGGTGGCGCGCGTGAACACAGTCTTGCGCCGGCATGCGCAGCGTCGGCGCGTGGCCATGCCCTCGCCATCGGTGGCGTTCGGAGATGCGCCGGGGCGCGTGCAGATCGAACGCCGGCCGGTGATGCTCACGGGCCGCGAGCTGCGCCTGTTGCAGACGCTCTCACGCGAGCCGGGACGTGTGTTCGCGCGCTCGTCGCTGCTCGAAGCCGCGTTCCCCGACGCGCTCGACGTCAATGAACGCGCGGTCGACGGGCACATCAAGAACCTGCGCAAAAAGCTCGCCGCCGCGTCACCGTCGCACGACTGGATCCGCTCGATCTATGGGGTCGGCTTCGTCTTCGAGGAACGGCCGGCCTGAGGCCCTTTGCAGGCCGGCTTCGGCCGCTCGGCATCATGCGTGCCGCCGGTGGCCATGATCGGTGCAAGGGTCGAAAGCGCGGCGTTCCCCGGATCGCCTTTGCCAGCCTCCCCACAGCCGCCCCGCGCGGCCAGCACGGCACCGGCCACCAAGCCGCACGAAAGCAGAAAGCCGGCGGCGCGCTGCATCAACATGGGCCGGCTGTCTTGCAGCGCCTCGGTGCGAGTGATCCACACGGCGCTCACGCGCGGCGGGGCACATCGGCCCCCTCTCCGATGAACCGCGGCTTTTTTTTAGCCTGCGTCATGGCGTCTCCTTCTTTGCGGCGGTGTCGGTCGCGGCAGAGCGGGTGGCGCGCGCTTCGGCCCACACGACCACCATTGCCCACACGTGGGTCACCAACCAGAAAAGGCCGGTCAGCGCAAACAGCAGCGTGTCCATGCCGGGGTCGGACCAGACCTCCGAAAAGGACCAGGCCAAAGGCGGCGGCGCGCAATGAGCCGGGCCGGCCCATGCGAGCGAAAAGGCCCCCAGGGCCTGGAAGGTCTTGGTCGGGCGTCGATGCGTGCGCGGGTTCATGGCACGCATCGTGCGATTCGATTCGGGAGAAATGTGGGAGGTGCGGTCTCCCAGATTTCTCCTCTATTTGGAGCCAAGATCGCGGTTTCGCCATGACGCCTCTCAGCCCCGAAAGCATGCCGCAGAATGCGGCCATGCATCTCCCGAGCCCATGCCGCGTCTGACGCTTTCGAGAAAGATCTTCCTGGCGCTGGCCGCCTTGCTGATCGTTTTGCTGCTCAGCTTTGCGGGCCTTTCCATCGTTGCGCTGCAGCGGGGCCTCGGCTCCTATGTGGCCGAGATCGAGATCCGGCGCATGGACTGGCTCTCGCAGCTGCTGCTCAAGCACTACGCCGCCAATGGCGACTGGAAAAAGCTGCGCGACAACGAAGATGCCTGGCACCGCCTGCAGATGGGCCGCCTTGCGGCCGTGCTCGACGGCGCCAGCAGCCCCGACGAGCGGAAACTTCCCCCCTGGTACGAGAATCGCGGGCCGGGCGGCAACGGCCCCGAGGCTGGCCCCGACAACGGATCACGCCCGCCTTCGCCTTCGCCCCAGCTCGACCTTCTGCCCAAGCGGTATGCACCGCTGCCGCCGCCATGGCTGTTTCCCGACCCACGCGAAGCCGCCGACTCCATCTACCAGCGCCTGGGCGTGGTCGACGCTCAGGGCGTGCACGTGGTCGGCGCCAAGGTGGACCAGGAAAACGCCGCGCGCTTGCCATTGCGGCATGGCAGGTCCGTCGTGGGCTACCTGATGCTCGCACCGGTGCAGGGCCTGGAGAGCGAAGCCGACCGCGCCTTTCTCGCGCGCCAGTCCGGCGTGATCGGCCTCACCGGCCTCTGCGGGCTGGTCTTTGCCCTGATGCTGTCGTGGCTTTTGGCACGCCGCTGGTTCAAGCCCATCGATGAACTCACGCAGGCAGCACAAGACGTCGCGCGCGGGCGGCTGTCAACGCGCGTGGCCGTGCAGGGATCGGATGAACTCGCGCTGCTCGGCAAGACCTTCAACGACATGGCGCAGCGCCTGGACACGGTCGAGGCTTCGCGCCGTGCCTGGCTCGCCGACGCGGCGCACGAGCTGCGCACGCCGCTGGCCGCCATGCGCGCCGAGATCGAGGCCCTGCAGGACGGCGTTCGCACGTTTGACGAGCGCACCGCGTTGCGGCTCCATCGGCAGGTGATCCGGCTGGGCCAGCTGGTGGACGATCTGCGCAGCAGCATGCGCGAGCCGCAAGGCGGCCTGCTCACGACGGCCGTGTTCCCACTCTCGCTGCTGAAGGAAGCGCTCGACCACACCCGCGACCGCTTTGCCGCGCGCGGCATCACGGTCGACCGCAGCGCAATCGACCGGGTCTCGGCGTGGGCGCAGCCGATGATCGACGGCGACGCGCACCGGCTGCACCAGGTCTTCATGAACCTGCTGGAAAACACGCTCTCCTATACCGATGCCGGCGGCCAGTTGCGCATCCGCATCACGGTCGATGGCGCCTGGTCGGGCAACCGCCTCACGCTGCATTTCGACGACAGCGCGCCAGGCGTTCCCGAAGCGGAGATGCCGCGCCTGTTCGACCGATTGTTCCGTGGGGAATCGTCGCGCAGCCGCGAACTCGGCGGCTCCGGGCTCGGCCTGTCGATCTGCCGCGCAACCATCGAAGCCCATGGCGGCACCATCGATGCGCAGGCCTCCGATCTCGGGGGCCTCCGCGTGACCCTCACGCTTCCGCTTTCAAGGACCGCTTCGCCATGACCCGCATCGCCGTGGTCGAGGACGAGCTCGACATCGCTTCGGTGGTGCAGGATTACCTGCGCCATGCCGGCTACGAAACCGTGCATTTCGCCGACGGCCAGAGCGCGCTCGAGCACCTCATTGCCTCGCCGCCCGATCTCACGCTGCTGGACATCATGCTGCCTCGGCTCGATGGCGTCGAGGTGCTGCGCCGCGCGCGCGAGCACACCAGCCACCCGATCATCATGCTCACCGCGCGCATCGAGGAGGTCGACCGCCTGCTCGGCCTGGAGCTTGGCGCCGACGACTATGTGTGCAAACCCTTTTCGCCGCGCGAACTGGTGGCGCGCGTGCGCGCGGTGCTGCGGCGCACCATGCCGCCCGATGAGCGCGGCCAGGCCCGGCAAGGCGCCCCAGGCCTCGTGCTCGACGACGTGCACTGGCGCGCCTCGCTCGAAGGCACGCCGCTCAACCTCACGCGCCGCGAGTTCGGCCTGCTCCAGGTGCTGTCGCGGCACCCGGGCCGCATCTTTTCGCGCGCCCGCCTGCTCGAGCTGGCCTACGACGACACCATGGACGTGACGGAACGCGCCATCGACAGCCACGTCAAGAACCTGCGGCGCAAGCTTGGCGCGGTCACGCCCTCGCATGACTGGATCCGCTCGGTCTACGGGGTGGGGTTTGCATGGGAGGCGCCGGGCCAGGGCTGAGCGGGTTGGATGGCATGTGCGATTAGAGGCTGCAGCCAAGCTACTTTGCTTGAAGGGCCGCTCTGCCGTGCCTAGACTGGATTTGGAAGGCACCCGCAGTGCCGGGGGCCAAGGAGTCGGCCATGTACAAGCGCATCCTCGTCGCCACCGATGGCTCATCGCTCTCCGAACAGGCGGTTGCCACCGCCATCGACCTTGCCGTGCTGACCCGGGCCGAACTGGTGAGCGTCAACGTCGTGCACGTCCAGCCTTATGGCTACTTCGAAGGCTCGATGATGCTGAACCAGCGCGAAATCGAAGCCTCGCAAGAGCAGGCCGACCTGACCGGCCAGCGCCTGGTGGATGCGGTTCGCGACGCCGCGGTTGCCAAGGGGGTCCGCAGCGCCCAGGCAATCGTCATGAAGTCCAACCAGGTGGCCGAAGCCCTCATTGCGACAGCCAAGAACCAGCAGTGCGACCTGATCGTGATGGCCTCGCACGGCCGCCGCAGTTTTGCGCGGCTGCTGATGGGCAGCGAGACACTGCACGTGCTCACGCACTCGCACATTCCGGTACTCGTGCTGCGCTAGCCGCACGCCTTGATGGGAGCCCTTGTCCGCCCTGTGGGTTTGCCCGGAACCGCGGAAGGTAAAGTCCACGGCATTGCCGCATCACGCAAGGGCCGTTCAAGGGTGTCTGAATGAAATCGATGTTCCCCCGCCTCGCGGGTTGGACTTTGCTGCTCCTGTCGATCCTGGTGGCCATCTGCTTCGCCGTCGTGTCGAGCTTCGACTGGAACCGCGCCAAACCCTGGATCAGCCAACGCGTCAGCGAAGCGACCGGCCGCCCCTTCGCAATCCAGGGCGACTTGGTCCTGCAGTGGGACAGCCCCGAAGCCGAAACCGGCTGGCGGCGCTGGGTGCCATGGCCTCGGCTGAAGGCGCAAGACATCACGCTGGGCAATGCCGACTGGGGCAAGACCGGCCCGCACCTGGCCCAGATCAAGCAGCTCACCTTTTCCCTCAACCCGCTGCCCCTGCTGAACCACACCATCCGCATTCCCACGCTGGAACTCGATGGCCCGGCGCTTTCTCTGGAGCGCACCGCCGACGGCAAGAACAACTGGACGCTGGCTTCCGGCAATGCGGCCCCATCGCTCTGGAAGCTCGAGTTGCAGCGCCTCGTGCTGAGCCACGGCACGGTGAAGCTCGCGGACGCCATCGCAAAGGTCGACCTGAAGGTGGACATCGACAGCTTGCCGAAGGAGAGCGCAGAGGGCTACGGCATCGGCTGGAAGCTCAGCGGCACCTTTCGGCAGACACCGGTGCGCGGAAGCGGCCAGGCCGGCGCCGTGCTTTCGCTGCAGAAAGACGACAAGCCCTACCCGCTGCAAGCCGGCGTGCAGATCGGCGCGACCCGCATCGACGTTGCCGGCACGCTGACCAAGCCCGACGCGCTGGCGGCACTCGACCTGCGGCTCAAGCTCTCGGGCGCCAGCATGGCGCACCTGTACCCGATCACGGGCATCACGCTGCCCAACACGCCTCCCTTCAGCACTGAAGGCCATCTGGTCGGCAAGCTCGACAAGGCCGGCGGCCGCTGGCTGTACGAAGACTTCAAGGGCCGCGTGGGCGCGAGCGACATTGCGGGCACGCTGGAATACATCTCCCGGCAGCCGCGGCCGCTGCTGCGCGGGCAGGTGCAATCCAACCAGCTGCGCCTGCAGGACCTGGCGCCGCTGATCGGCGCGGACTCCAACGCCAGCAAGGCCAAGCGGGGCGCGCCGGCCGTGCAGCCGCAGGACAAGGTGCTGCCGGTGGAGAAGTTCGACACGGCAAGCTGGGGCAGCATCGATGCGGAGGTGAAGTTTTCGGGCCGCAAGATCCTGCATGCGAAGGACCTGCCCATCGAGAGCCTTGTGGCCGACCTGCATCTGGAGAACAGCGTGCTTTCGCTCACGCCGCTCAGCTTCGGGTTCGCAGGCGGCACGCTGGCCGCAACGGCGAAACTCGACGGCCGGCAGAACCCCATTCGAGCGAACCTGCAGCTGTCTGCACGCAAGCTCAAGCTCAAAGAGCTCTTTCCAAGCCTGGACACGATGCGCGCCAGCCTGGGCGAAGTCGGCGGCGAGGCGGCACTGTCGGCATCGGGCAACTCCGTCGCGGCTTTGCTGGGCACGTCCAACGGCGAGGTGAAGGCCCTGGTGAGCAAAGGCACCATGAGCAAATTTCTGCTCGAAGCCATGGGGCTGAACATCGGCAACGTGGTGGCGACCCAGCTCTTCGGCGATAAGCAGGTTCAGCTCAACTGCCTGGCCAGCGACTTCAAGGTGACGCAGGGCGTCATGCAGACCCGCTCCTTCGTTCTGGACACCGACGAATCGATCATCGACGTGACGGGGCTCATCAACCTGTCGAACGAACAACTGGCACTCGAAATCCAGCCGCGAAACAAGGCATTGCGCGTTCTCTCGCTTCGCTCGCCGCTGTACGTCAAGGGCACGCTCAAGAACCCCGACGTGGGCGTTGACAAGGGAGCGGTCGCGCTCAAGCTGGGTGCAGCGGTGGCGCTGGGTGCGGTGGCGGCACCGGCGGCCGCACTGCTGCCGTTGCTGAACATGGGTACGCAGGAATTCGCGGGGTGTGCGCCACTGGAAGCTCAGGCAAGCAAGAAGCCGCAGGCACCCGCCGTGCGGCCGGCGAAGCTGCGTCAGCAGTAGCAGTAGCTGCGGTTCAGGGCGCGGTGCCCCGCTTGGCCTCGACAGCCGCGCGGCACGCCTCGGCGGCGCGATGCGATGCGAGCTCGAAGCAGCGCATCTGAGCCGCGCGTGCAATGGCTTCGAGCGAGCGGCGTTCCTCTGCCGACTCGACTTGAAATTCGACAAGCCATTTCATGGCCATTGCGAGTGCGATCAAAAGGCCGACCAGGGTGGCCATCAAAGTCCCCCGCCAGTTGCGGATCAGGTAGGCGGGGGGTTCGGGATTGTTCATGGGTCGCGCGGAAGCACGGATGGCTCAGGGCTTCAGGCTTGTCCAGTTCAGCAATTGCCTTTCTTGGCTTGTCCGGGCGGGCAGAAGTTTCCACCCTTTTGCCCGCCGCCTCCGCCTTCGTAGACGGGAACCACGCAGCCGCTCATGAGCAAAGACATGGCGAAGGCGAACATCAGGGTGGCAGCAGTTTTTTTCATGGGGGCTCCTTGTTGAAATTGTGGTGCGCCGTTGCGAGCGGCCTGGTGCCGTCGTCGACTAGGGCGCCAAGATAGTTTGCGCCATAACATTTTCCCAGGAACTGTTTCACGCTCGGGTTTTGTTTAAGCCGGCAGGGGTATCTAAGATGCAACTCTGCCCAGTACTTCACGCACTTGCGAATGTACGATCCGTTCGATTGACGATCAGAGACATTCGTCAACAGAAAATCGCGCGGCGCACTTCCGTCAAACTCGCGTGCTGTCATTCCCAGATTTCCACAACTGTTCTACTGAAAAGGAACCCCTGTTTTGAACAAGACTGAACTCATTGCCGCCATCGCAGAAGACACGAACCTCAGCAAGGCCGACGCCGGCCGCGCTTTCGATTCGGCGCTCGAGCAACTCTCGCGTGCCCTGGTGCGCGGCGAGTCCGTCCAGCTGATCGGCTTTGGCACCTTCACCGTTGCAAGCCGTGCCGAACGCACCGGCCGCAATCCATCCACCGGCCAGCCGATCACCATCAAGGCCAGCAAGAGTCCCAAGTTCGCCGCGGGCAAGGCGCTGAAGGACGCCATCAACGCGGCCTGATCCTTCAGTCCCGGCCTCTGACCTGACCGGCGGCGCGCATTCGCTTAACCCTGCGCGCTGCTGCTCCACCCGCCTCCGAGCGCCTTGTACAGGTTGACCATGTTCACGGCCTGCTTGAGCTGCAACTCGATCAACTGCTGTTGCTCGGCATAGAGCTCGCGCTGGGCATCCTGGCTCGAAAAGTAATCTTCCAGGCCGCTGCGAAAGCGCGTGCGCGAAATGCTGGCCACTTTTTCAAGCGACTGCACACGGGTCTGCTGCGCCTCCAGCTGCGGACGCAGGTGGTCGTCGGCAATCAGCGCATTGGCGGTCTCGCGGAAGGCCACTTGCGCCGCGTATTCATACGACGACATGGCGGCTGCAAGCCGTTCTTCGTTGGCGGTGATGTTGGCCGAGCGGCGTCCCCAGTCGAAGATGGGCAGCGACACGCCGAGCACGCCGGCCCAGCTCCTGCTGCCGCTGCTCAATAGCGAAGACAAGTCCCCGCTGATGCCGCCCGCCAAGGCCGTGAGCGAGATCGTCGGCAGCATCGCAGCCTTGGCTGCGCCCACACCCGAATTGGCGGCCTCGACCCGCGAATAGGCTGCCAGCAAGTCGGGTCGGCGTTGCAGCAGGCTGGACGGCAGGCCCGCCGTCACCGGAGCCGTCGAACGCTCGGGCCAGGGCCGCGCGCTGCCCGTCTCGGGCGGCACCGGCTGGCCGACCAGCACGTTCAACCACTGAAGATCCTGCGCCACGCGCATGCGGTATTCCTCTTGCCGCACACGTGCGTTCTGCAACAACGATTGCGCGCGATACACGTCGAGCTGCGCGGCGCCGCCGGCCGCCTTGGCGCGGCCGATCATGTCGGCATTGGAAGAGAGCCCGGTTTCGTTGGCATTAGCCAAGGCGAGCAATGCACGGTCGGCGCGAAGCGTGAGGTATGCATTCGACACCTCGCCCACCAGGTTCATGCGCGCGGCCGCGTAGTCCTTGTCGCCTGCTTCGGCCAAGGCGCCGCCTTGCTGCGCCGTGCTCTGTTGGCGGCCGAAGAAGTCGAGTTCGTATGAAGTCACGCCCGCCTGCACGTCGAAGCTGTTGGACACGCCTCCATTGGTCGGTACGTTGCCAATCGGGCTCAGCGAGCCCTGCGGCGTGGTCTGCGCGCGCTGGGCGTGACCCGACAGGCCGATCTGCGGGAACAGCGAAGCGCGGGTTCCGGCATACACGGCGCGAGCCTCGCGTGCCTTCGCGGCGTAGACGCGCAGGTCGCGGTTCTGCTTGAGAGCGGTGTCGATCAGCCCGCGCAGTTCGTCGTCCTGCACGAAACTGCGCCAGTCCACCGGCTCGGCGCTTGGCGCAGCGGTGCCGGCCGGCCATTGCGTAGGCACGGCAAGGTCGGGCTGCTTCATCGGCGGCGTGAGATTGCATCCGCTCACGACCAACACCAAGCAGGTCGCAATCACCAGCAGGAACATCCGCAAAAAGAGGCGCATGAAGCCCGCGCCGGGAGCGCCGAATCCCGCGCTCTCGAGCAATGCCGATGCGGCCCGCCACGGCTTCACCTGAACGGCGACGTGGCTCGGCGGCACGGTGAACACGTGGCTCACCAATTGCTCGCGCTGTGCCTCGGAGGTGGCATCGAAGCGCAACTCGGCGCCCGCGGAGCTTTTGCGCGCAAGGCGCGCCGGAAGCCAGCCCACGGTATCGACATACACCTCCAGAGGCTGCCCCACGCGCAGGCGCTTCAGCGGCGCCTTGGCTTCCACCAGCGCGCCGTCCGCCGCGATGTTGACGAAGCGGGCCTCGCCCTCGCCAGCCGCGGTGCGCACCCGTGTGCGAGCACGCCATGGGAAGCGCTCTTCCTGCTCCGGCCGCGGCAAGTCGACGCACGCCATGAGCGCGCCCAGGCACAGCAGCAACGCGATGCCGGTCCACACAAGATTGAGCTCGTCGCCGGGCGTAATCGCCTCGCCGCTCAAGGCGACCGATGCGCCGCCGAGTTGCAGCGCCACCAGGAGACCGCCAAACATGGCGACCAGTTTCCAGTGCACGACCGTCTTCGAGCGGTCGAGCCCCTTGTTTGTTACCTTGAACGGCCGGCCGAAGGGCCGCAGCATGGCGCTTGCAAGCGTGCTGGTGACCGCCATGGCCGCCACCAGCTGGCTCACCTCGCTGAACACGGGCAGGCAGCGCCGCTCGCTGATCCAGTAGCTGTAGGCCCAGAACATCACGAGCGGCGGCAGCCCGTAGGCGGCAAAAGCTTGCGGCGAGGCATGGAAGACCGAGACGCCCGCGTACCAGTACAGCGCCGGCGCCAGCATGATCAGCGCCATGAACGGCTTGCCGAGCCAGTGCAGCAAGCCGTGCAAGAAGTGCATCCGCGCCGAGAAGCTGAAGCCCTTGCCGCGCAGCGGACCCTGGGGCAGGAGCGCGAGTTGCACCGTGCCCAGGCACCAGCGGCTGCGCTGGTTGATGTAGTCGATGATGCTCTCGGCCGACAAGCCGTTCGACAGCCGCTCGCCCAGCCAGCGCGTGACGTGGCCATGCCGCAGCAGCAGGTAGGTGGTGTGGATGTCTTCGCACACGCTGCCCACCGGAAAGCCGCCCGCGGCGGTGATCAGGTCGCGCCGCACGATGAACGACGTGCCCACGCAGAAGGCGGAGTCCACCGCATCCTTGGCGGGCTGCAGCACGTCGAAGAACACGCGCTGCTCGTCGACCCAGCTGTCGGTGGCGCGCAGGTTGTGCTGGATGGGGTCGGCGTTGTAATAGAACTG
>Ga0209673_1002341_pt1 | contig 13403 bp, 6 predicted proteins | sample AraplaCol_mMS_r2_2_FD_184274 | JGI IMG/M metagenome (GOLD analysis project Ga0209673, IMG submission 184274) | Arabidopsis root microbial communities from North Carolina, USA - plate scrape MF_Col_mMS_r2 (SPAdes) (version 3) | ecosystem: Host-associated > Plants > Roots > Endosphere | place: USA... | reverse complement strand
GGGGGGGGGGGGGAGGTGTTTTGCCCGGTCTAGCAAACGCCACGACTCCATAAATCATCGAGGTGGTGAGTCAAGTTGCCCTAATCGGATAGGTCTGGAAAGTGTCTCGCGAAGTTTTGCTCGAATTTGAGATGAACGGTTTGTCGATGTGGTGGGGATATGTTCATACATCTATTACATCTGGAGTGGGTATGTAAAGCATAGTACTATTTATGCTCTACATTTTGCGCGAAGGCTGAGTTTGCAATGGACAAGTGTGCAATGAAATATACATCATGTTCACTTCGTATACGTGGTATATGAGCTTGAATTCCACAGTACTCGAAGAGATTGTGTTGTAGTACATATATTGAGAGACATAGGAAAACCTTGAAGACTGGGCTATTACCAATGGGTCTTGGTATCTTGTGTCACAGCCTTGATATATGATGATGTTCTAGGTATATCACATCAACTCATCCAATTCTCTCAGTGGGCATTGATTAATGGTTACCAGTATCTATTATCTCAGTACATAGACCAGTATACTACGACGAAGATAACTCGTTATATACTAAATGTGTAGTCGACTACTCATGACCACAAATAAATAATGTAGTTCACATGTTGCGAATACTCGACTGAAATTTGATAGTTAATATTAGTTATGACTACGTGAATACCTAACCGGAATTAACTATTAATATCACATGTATTACTGTAGACTGTCTGAAATAATGACAGATCTCCAAATGATGTTTGGGGCTAAATTGCATGTTGACGCAGCGTGGATGGTGGATTTGAGGAGATTTTTCGTCACATCAAATGAATGGATGGACAAGTGTGGGCTCTGTTGATAGTTGCCCATCCGAGAACGCTGTACATCCACTATGACGAGGATGATACCCATATGAACAGAATGTAGTGGGCGGTGTATATAGATCTGTACGTAGTAACTACTGTGCGTATATAGTCAGTCAGAGCTTTGGATAATTTATGTATACTACGTGCTTTGCAGGCAGGACTTCATAGTATAAGAAATGGAAATCGCGGATAGACCGGATGTCAACAATGAAGTGGATGTACTATGTAATACTCATACAGAATCATCCATGGGTGTCTGGTCCACCGCCGGGAGTGTCCGTTGGTGAATCCGTGGTAATAACCCGTGCAGAAAAAGGGGTTACACACAGTCGAAATTCCAATGAGAAACAGATTAATCTTTACAGTATGTAGGTACAGACGGAGTAATTAATTAATAGATGGACTTAAGTTGATGTGATAAATATTTAACAGGCGGTTTTATACTCTCGCCGGGTATGCGAGCGAGACTAGAGAAACTACTGTAGGCTTAATCCCTAGCGCTGGCGGCCAGTCGCGGGAGTACAATGTATGGGATCCATCGGAGCTGTACATAGTACAGACTGGTCGAAAGAAGGAAGAAAAATAATCCCAACGATTACGGAGCATCCAAGGTCGCCCAGACACGCCACTTGAGCCAAGGGATAAGATGAGCAATGCCTCCGTATGCTCCCGTATACAACCTCCGTACGGAGTGTAGACTGTATGTACATACATAGTCCATTGAGTTCATTGTGCCCTATTTCCCTATTTCGCGTCGGCTAGGGCACAAGAGGGCGTTTCATGTGGCAACTGCTGATCGCATGAAGAAAGCTCTGAATATTCCGTACGCGCCACGATTACAATTTCCACAGTGTACTCCGTAGCCCACCACCGGTCCTTGGGAGGGGGACCACAAGGGGCGCGCAGGGCCCCAAAGTGGCTCCAGTCATGCCGTGTCTGCGTCGAAAGGAGGAAGGGATCGTTTGTGGGGCAAGTGTTGTACCTGATTAGTCATGGAAATACAGTGATGTGATTGGCTATAGAATCAGGTGATTTACCGCCAGGAACAGCACACAAACAAACTGCAGAGAGTACTTGTATTTACAGGTAGATTAGTATGGGGCACCAAGTACCTATGTTCTGGGGAACAGACCCCTAATTTTGTATGTATTGTACAGAAAACATACTCAATTACACCATTTTCCCCAATTACCCCGTAGTAATTGAGTCTTCCTCGTCACTCCATTACACACTCTCCTGTTGATTTGTACACTTTCCCCCCCCTTTCGTTCTGAAAGACTCCCCTTCATCCACATCTTCACACCTTTTCGACGTTCATTACTTCCTACCTGAGGGACGCTCCATTCACTACTTCAAATTTGCAAACTCGACTGCGGCTTTCGCCCAACTCGTTCATCTGATTGTCGCCTTTGTCACTTTTACTCACAACAAAGCCCGATTTAGGGGGTCCCGCTGTGAAACCCTGTCCTTCGCTCACTCCAACTCGTTTCATTGGGGACTCGTGGAATTCCCCAATTTCACTCGCTTATTCATATTTCGTCCCTCCTTTCTCTTCAAGCAAAACAGAAATAACAACCTCATCGTCCGACGATTACCCCCAGGAGTCCCTCTGTTCCGACGAGGCCCTGGCTGATTCGAACGTGACTGTGCTCGAGGTCTCCGTACCGAGTCGAGTGTAGGATATTTCCTGCAGTGTCGACCTAGGTTGCTTTTGCTTTTGCTTCCTCTTTTGATTTTTTTGTTTGATATTCCTATATATCTTTAACATTGTGAAGTTCAAGGGTTACGCGGGTCGTTCCTGGTTCTTCATTTACATCCGCTTCGACTGTGTCTGAAGCGGTACTACTTTCCACCACTTTCTCTTTCACGATCGAGCTCTCGACCGCCTTGTACCCCTTCGAAAGTCGCCTTTCTCTGTCACGATGCGGTTTACCACAGAAACCGTTCTGAGCCTTCTGCTCGTTGTTGGCTCGGTCTCGGCCAAGTCCTTCCATCATATGGCCATTCACCGACGGTCCGGTGGGAGCTTCGTCGGCTGTTTCAGTAGCAAGGGGAGTCTTGGTGATTCCACATCATACACTTTTCAGAGTACTGGATGGTGCTCGGATCATTGCTCTGGAAAGAGCAAATCAGTGTACGCCATGACAGGCGGATCAGACTGCTTGTGTGGTGATTCAACACCTCCTTCCTCGGACAAAGTCAGCAACAGCAAGTGTGATACTGACTGCCAGGGTTTCCCTGATGACAAGTGTATGTTGATGCTGAAACCCCTAACGACTACCAATTACGTGTTACTGATTCAAATCAACTCCTAGGCGGTGGTGATGGATTTTATTCCGTATATAGCTTTAGCGACAGCGATTCTTCGTCTTCTTCGAGCAGCACCACCACCACTGGTGACTCTTCGGCGACTAAGACCCAAGCGGCAGCCGAGTCTGTCTCAACGCAGCCCGGTGGGCATACCGTGATTGTGACCGCTGCCGCCAAGAGCACCAGCACGGGCGACGATAGCTCCAAGGGTGGCGGTACTAACACCGCAGCAATCGCTGCAGGTGTAGTAGTAGGTGTTGTTGGCGTGGCTGCTCTGGCAGGTGGTGGCTTTTTCTTTTACCGATCTCGCAAGCAAAAGGCTGAGGGCGGTGCAGGAACCAGCTTCTCTCGTGACACTCACCAACAGATGTCGGATTCGCGCTTCGACGGATCTTACATGGCTCAACGCCGCCAAAGCAATGGCAGTATCGATGATGACCATGACTTCTCGCGCCGAATCTTGCAGGTCACAAACCCTGATCACCGTTAAGCGTCAAGCCACATTCATACGACCAACCTCCCCTCAACACCTTCACACCTTCTCGCCCGTTGCATCGCGCGTGTCTAACGCCCCTCTTCTCCCATCCGATATCCTACCACTTGAGAGATCTTTTATTTATTTTTATTTTCTTGCTTCCCTTATTATACTTTCCTCGGGTTATTTTTTAGCGGAGTCATGATATCCGAAAGACATACGGCTCGACCCGGTTCGGTGTCCATACTTGGTGAATTTAGTTTTGAAATTTGTTTCTATTCTGATCGTGCCTCTCACGGATGATAAGAATTTTTCACGGCGCTCTGTCTGCGCCCTGTGCTCTGCGTGAATGTAACGTCAACCCGCGAGTCCGACCTAAATAAAAGATCCCTTTACAAAATCCAGCCATGCGCGTCAAACCAGCCATTCACCCAAACCATGAGATATCGTCTCCTGGACCCAGGAGATTGGTGGGATCTCTAGTTTCCGAAAAGGCGTTACCTACCAATTTTCTTCTCGGTTCTACCAACGCTCACTCGAGCAGATTGTCCTTCTCTTACGATTTCCTTTTCTCGATTCCTTTTCAGCCTCCCATTCAGTCGGTCTGAGCAATATCAAGTTTGCTCAGCCATTCTTTTCTTTCTAGGCGTCTCGGAATGGCGCTGCTAGGAGGAAAGATGAATAAGTTTGTATTTAATGCGAATGGAAATGCACATCAATTTATATATTGTAAATCAGCTTGAGCGTCCATCCTTGCTTCCACCAGGTGTAAGCTAATCTCCGACGAACGACCGAATGATCTAACCATTTCAGCAAACCTCTGCTGCGACCCGGATTTTGGCTTCAATATGAAGTTCAAGATCCTCGGTAGGATGTATGCTCAATGTCGACCTTCAAGTTTTATTCCGATATCGATTGTCTCTCATGAGCGTAAGTGGTATATGATCAAGTAAGTCTTTCCCTCACTTGTTGGAGGTGTGATGACTTTCAATAGAGACTGATTGTTGAAGCTAGCTTTCATATCAGCGCCTTGTATAATAAAACCATAGCGGGTTTATAACGTCTGGCTGGTATCCAATCTGACATTTCGGGGTCCACATTCAATTCATTGAAAGTCCTCTCTGGACTCTGATCAAACCATCGAAGGTGATCATTACGCTTATAATATTACATCGAGAGCTTTAGTTACCTGAATATTTGCACTTCTGATACGTGCGGAGTTGGGATCGCGCAGTCATCTTGTACTGCACTTTTACACGCAGACTTCACACCGATCAGTTGCCCTTCACCTCCGGCGAACTTTGTAGTCCAAACATATGCCATAAACGTCTCTATAAGTCCGTTCCAACTTGGGATAACCCCGCGTGGAGATTCGGTCTCTGTTCGACCGAATTACGCTTGATGGGCCATAGCGCTGGAGTCAGTGCGTTCATTCTGGGAACCATACTCACCTTTCTATCAGTTTACACTAGCACTAGCAAGCTCAAAGCTAAGTGGTTAAGCCTTTCGGATGTAAGACCGATGCCTATCTAATTGCAACCTCCAAGTTATAGCAATGTAACAATCCCCTGCCGATCTTCATCGCGGAGAAATACAAATATACCCCATTGGCCTCGCCAATACACATCACTCGACTTCAATTGTTCAATTGAGCATAGTAGTAACTGCTGTACCGATATTCTACCAACCAGCCTCACTATGGTCCGCATTTCCCATCTTCTGCTGGCCCTGGCAGCGATTTCCAATGCTGCCCCTTCATCCTCATCTCGGCAAACGTGCAGACAGGTTCAGTATAACTTTCCCAAGAACACGAACAAAAACGATCCTCGAGCCGAAGCTATAAAGCAGGCCTATGCGCGCGAGTGGCATGAATATTTTAAATTTGCATTTCCAAATGACGAGCTACTGCCCCTCTCTCACAATTATACCAATGATCTCTTTGGATGGGGCGCCAGTGTCGTCGACGGAATCGATACTGCTATCATCATGGGACTTACAGATATTGTGGAGCAACAGCTCAAGCATGTTGCGTCTGTCGACTTTACGTAAGTGGAAGATGAGATAGTTATCCTGCTCAGCCATGACAAGTTTGACTAACATCTGTACAGGAAGTCTACTGATATTGTTAACTTTTTCGATGTCAATATTCGTTATCTCGGAGGGTAATCATTTCATGTTGCTTTCTTCAAATCGTATCAGGTACTAATTCTATATCTATAGTCTCCTGAGTGCATATGACTTGATCAAGAGCGGCCACTTTCCTAATCCTTATGACGATGACCTTGTTGAAGCGTTGCTTTCGCAGGCTAAATCCTTGGCTACTGCTATAAGCCCAGTCTTTGATACAGCTACCGGCCTCCCTGCTTCAACTATGAACTTTTCGACTGGTGAAATTATGAAGAGCACGACAACTGTCAATGGGACCACGTACAACAGTACTAATACTGCACAGGCTGGCACTATGATTCTAGAGTATTATCGACTCTCTGATCTGACCGGAGATGAATCATTCCGTCAACATGTACGATTGAACCTTTCGTTGTTGCGTTCATGATCCTAGATACTGACTCTGAGAAACATAGGCTCGAAAAGCCGAGGAATATTTGATAAAACCTAAGCCTGCTCCAGCCTTTCCAGGCTTGATAGGGACCGAGCTGGATACCGAGACAGGCAAGTTGATTACACTTGATGGTGGTTGGCAAGCTGGTGTCGACAGCTTTATCGAGGTAAGTAGTAGCGAATAATAGCTTGGTATCGACTGACAATTCCAAGTATCTTATCAAAACCTACATCTACGATCCCGCGGACGATATGGTGGAGCAGCTGCTAGATTTCTGGCTTTTGGCCGTTGAATCTAGCAAGACGAACATTGCACTCAGCCCATATCACCATCCTGAACTCACTTTCCTATCACAGCTGGACCAAAATGGCACTATCATGTCGTCGATGGATGATTATGTGAGTTGGTAGCTTCCCAGGCGAAACCAATGACTAAAACTGACACTTTCAAAGGCTTGCTTTGCAGGTGGAAACCTCCTGCTCGGTGGAGCGTATCTTGACCGGCCAGATATCTTGGAGCTAGGCGTCAAAGTGACTGACAGCTGCCACTGGCTGTATAACACGACTGTCACTGGTCTTGGGCCATCAAGTGAGCCTACTTCTTGCCAAACTGTCCAAAACTTTCTCCTGGAGTTAAGCTAATACTTCTCAGCGATTGCATGGTACAACGAGCACAACAAAGCCTACGACAACTCTTACAATACAAACTCTACTACCCTCTCCTACGCTGCTAAGTACGGATACTTCATTGAAGACCCATCATACCGCTCATACCCAGAACCAATCGAGAGCTTTTGGTATGCATACCGCATCACAGGCGACAAAAGGTGGCAGGATTATAACTGGGAAATTTTCCAAGCATTGAACACCACTCGATCGAAGTCGGTTCCTTACGCTGAGATCAGTGATGTCAATGCCCCTTTCGGCGGTGAGCTGGTTAATTATGTATCTAGGTATGTTCATTTAAGATTATTTGAGTCAGGTCCTGGTAGCTAACTTGGGGGATTGTGTAGCTTTTACTTTGCTGAGGTCCTCAAGTACCTCTATTTGACCTTCACGGAGCCGGATGTTGTTAGTCTGGATGACTTTGTGTTTAATACTGAGTGCCATCCTTTCCTCAAGAAGACGCCATGCAAAGGTTCTGGACAGTGAGATATAACTTGACATATATGGATCAAAGGCTATCATAACTTGGAGGGGCCCAGAATAATCCTGCGAATTGGCGTCGACGTACAACCCTTCCGATTTGGATTGGCAAGATGAAAACGCAATTTAGCTTGATAGAGAGTTGTTGTTGGCTAATTGTGATAAATGGGAGGTAAATTTAAGTCACTGAGAATATTGATTCGAGAAATTGCATCTCGAACCTTTGAAAAATGCTTGTTTACATTTCCTTCTAGTACTGAGATACAGTGATACTTAGCTGAAGGTCGATAGCAATAGAAGTGAACAAATACGTTGGATCTGAGTGCCAACTCGTGAAAGAGAAGAAGCGTTACTATTAGAAATGAATTTTGAACGTGATAGGAGGTAAGAAGAAAACGGTGTTCCTATACCTAGTACTACTATATATCTATGATATATCTACCGTTAGCCAGGGGGTGTTCCAGGGGCAGACACATAGTACTTGTACACTACTGACTATTATTTAGATACATATAAGGTACTACTCGTAGTACACGACTGCCACCAATTACTAAATCCTGGGATGTGTGCAGTATGAGAACACATAACTATCAATCTTGATATATGAACCGATATATATGTGAATTCCATTGCGGTTTTTGATACAGGTGAAGAGTCTCTTTGAGCCTTTCCCGGAGAGAATGAAGCTTAAACTAAAGAAAGGTCATCTTGAATAAATGTAAAATCCCTCAGTAATGGGGTAGAAACCACTACCAGTATTACTATACTTACTTCTTGTCATCATCCATTGAATCCTTTTCGATGCCTACGACTACTAGTATACTACTTAGTAGGTACTAACCCAATGTGTTACAAGAAGTTACCAACCTAAGGTACAACTTAAAATCCATAGTTGGCCACCTGAACAACCTAACTCGACCTTACTATCCAACTTGAATTCCCCCATTCACAGCTTCACCGCTGGGGTGCACAATGAACCCCGAAAAATGATGGCCCTTCGTCCCCTCATTTGCATGACATCAGGCATCAAGACCGGAGACGTTCACCAGTCCGCTCCGGGGATTTACCGATATAAAAAAAGCCTCTGAGGTCATCCAAGACCAAAGAGAAACCAACAAGTACTAGCCTAGCGCGAAGAGCTCCAACTATGATCGACCTTCAAGCCAACGGCGGTTACAGGATACAATCCTTCGATTCCGACCATATGGTCATGAGGGTATGCGGGATTCACGACTAGCATGCAGGAAAAACATCAGAAAAAATATCATTAAAACCACGTCGCGAAGATGCCACAGACGATGATCGTTAGTCGAAAGCGGCTAGAGGTGCACGACTCGAGGAAGGCCAGATAAATCATTCAATTTGGTCATTCCAGGCGCCCTACTAGTACTAGCAGTACTCCGAGGCATACAGCTAGGCACTACATAATTGCCACATTAGTAGTTCATATGATAGGCTGCTCTACTAGGCTGCTCTGGATGTGGGGGATCGAGATATACGAGGTCTAGCCTACAACTATCTACTCACTCAACAAATTACCTCCCAGGCATAGAACCAAAAAGCCGATTCTAATTCAAGTAAATCGGATTTCGGAGACGGAGACGGTTATTTCCACATATACCCTTGCTCAAAGCATAAAGGTTGACTCGGTGTTTTCGGGGCTTATATCGGGTTTAGGTTTTTAGGTATTAGTAGGCCGCGTTTGCGTTGTCAGGTTGACAAATCCAAATATCTCCGTAGAAAAAAAAGACAAACATCCAGTGTAGCACGACTGATCAATACACGGTGTATGTACAGTAGCTGCAACGCTACTGCATACCGCTTAAAGATACGTACCTAAATTCTCCCACTGGGCTGTGAGACGTACTTGTCTCCACGAATGGTCTTCGCTCCTCGAACCAACAGCGCTAACGGCGATGACTCGGACGCGCAGACCCAACACCAAGGATGTGATGTCATTGCGCAGGCAGCCAGTGCTTGCTGGAGGAGCATGGCGTCAAGGGCTTGAGCTAGATCTCCCTTTCTTGCATTTGTCTGGTGCTTTTTAATGCAGCTAAGGCATTGATTGGGAAGGGTGGCAGTGTTTGATTCGTTGCTTGAGGGAGTTGTTGGTTTTGCTGGTCATGCAACGCAATCGGAGCTCGGGTCTCGAAACAATATAGACGAATATGGAGATGAGGATGCTGATGGTTAATATTGTTAATTAGGGAGATATACCCTATTTCAAATAATTGAATACGTACAATTAGAGGTACATCTTTTTCAAATTCTCCGGTTTCAGTTAAACCAGCTAGTAACGTATTCAAGTTGACGTTGATAATTCACCAAATGGATTTGAGTATATGTGCATACCTGGTATGTATATTTTGATTTGACTTGTAGACATCACTGGGTATTTCACAAGGTGTGAAATCTTTGCTTCCATCGCTACTACGTCAGGGTATAGCTACGATGTATGAGTAGACCGCCAAGTTTCTATCCTGGTCTCTTACGCACACACTACGAAGTCCAGTTTCCTGCAATTAAACCATCCATATACCACAATCCATGGGTGATGTCCATCTAAACCATGATACTTGGATTGACTAGATTACCGTTTGAAGATCTTCAACTGGCGCGCGATCCTGGTATGTACATGGGGTTAGAGGAAGATGTCCGCGGTTTACCCCGAGGTTCTCCGACTCCATAAATCGCAAAACACACGCTTTTTCGAGGCTCGCAACTCCATCACAAGACCATGGAACCAAATTAATGTCTCACAGATGAAATTCTCGCAGGATTCGCAGGATCTTCCCTCCAGATTATCATCCGCATTAATGGATGAATCTCGGTCCCGACAGATTCTTCGAACCATGGTTGTCGAGGTGAACGTGGAGCTTTGTGGATACAAAACCCTAATCTCCTTTTGTTTGACTTTGCCTTTCTTTGTCGTCCAGGAACCCTCGTCCACCTAACTGCGACTGGTGTGGATCGCCACCATTGTGGTTCATCTGATAGGCAGACCGTTTTGAATGATGAACGCCAAACCTACCATGTTGAGAGTGGCTGGTGACCGCTTCGATGAGAGAACAGACTTTGCGATCTATCTTGGGAACAGATTGGATTTCAAATGGGTACCCGAACTCCGACTCCATTCTTTGTACTGTACAGACCAGCTTGACAATGTCGATCAAGTGGAAGTCAGAGATTGAAATGCACGCAAATAGTGGTCCATCATCCCGGTCATTTAGCTGAGATTGACCGGTTTGATATTGGGAAATTCGTGGCCGACCGTGAGAAGACCCGCCAACCAGAAGGAAGAACAAGCGAATTGAAGCGAGAAGTGCGAAAATCTGACTCTACAGTACTTTCAGGAATCAGCCCTGTCTGAAATAGTAATTTCAGATGGGGAATATCCCGATACCCCGACGGCACATAATTTCCCCCGTATGTACTACCAACCTTGGGAGTACTTACTAGTATTACACTGAGTCCATATCCTACTCCGCACTGGAGACCCAGTGACTAGTCTCTACTGCGCGGTATATATGGCGATGCATGTCGGTATCGCGTCAGAATCAAAGCTGAAACACTAGTAGGATCAACAGGTAGCTGATTCGGGAGTATAGTATGATGGCCGATCGGCGATCAGGTTCTTCGTGCGGTCTCGAGCATGAATGCAGGTTTACAATGGTTAACTCTTTGCCATTTTGGGTGAAGGAATGCTCTAAAGGCGAGTTAGTGCCAAATGGGAGATTGAGGAGGGGAAGATATAAATAAACCCTCCTCCAATGATCAACATGCTCGAGGCACAGTCCACGTGTGGTGTACTCCGTAAGCAATACTGAAACCACGTTACAGACCAGTCGCATCGCAGCTATCTACCAACAGTTACCATGACGAGCTTAGTTCGCAGGATTTGTGCAGATGATGGCTGGAGTACTGCAGTAGTGTGGACAGGGATTCTCTACACTAAATTAGTACAGTACTACTCTTCCTCCTTAAGTTCTACGACTAAATAGTTACTAGAATTGGTATACTGGCATACTACTTGTAGTAAAGTAGTAACTATAGACATGAGCTGAGATACATAGTCCGGATCAACCCCTGCTAGCCCACCTCCCAGCTGGTAAGAGTTCGAAGAGCCGTTTCATCCAATGGCATTACTTATCTCCTTACAAGTGCGGATCCTGTAGATTGGGATTTACGTGCTAAGGATGGTCTGTTCCACAGCCAACTCCCATTCCCGATCCTTTCGGCCATGTGGACAAGCAGGGATGCGGATCCTGCCGAGCCAACGGCGCGACTTTTAGGGAAATAAGTGAGAATGGACCTGGACCGCCCGCAAAAAGGCGCAAAAGCATACTCCGTGCTGTATGTATGCTGTATGGAGTACCTCGCAAGTTGATGGGCTGAAGCATGCTCGGCCATCGGGTAAATCGTCGTCATTCCCGAAATGAGCTGAAAAACAAGATGAAGCAGGAACAACACAATCATTTGCTACTCCCCTCCCTTTCTTACGCTCCATGTCATTTCCATTCATTATGGTCTGGCTGGCCCCTCTTTATGATATTGTTCAGCCCCCTGACTCCGTGCATAAGTCCCTAACTAGGAACCCCGTTGGGATGGTTGCACAAATCCTTAGGAGATACCGGCAAACCCGGCAAACCTCTCGAAGAAGTGAATAATGACTCGGAATAAGAAAAAGAAAAGAAAAAGCCACCTGCAAAAGGGTCTCCTCACAATCAGGCGGTGCATATCTTGATTCGGATAGGCAGAAGCCCGAGGAACCAACAGTTAACCGTTATTCTCATTGGTTCACCTCTCCCAAGCTCGTATGTGACTGTGACTTGTTTTATTACCCCTGAGGCATCTTAGTGATAGTCTTCAGGCGGGACATAAGTATGCCTTGCGTTGGTCACTTCTCTGATCAAATTCTGCAGCCTTTGAAACATTTGACCTCTTATCATTCTGATGAGAAGCCCTATACGACATGTGACTGGATACCTCGCCAGACTCAGGTGTGTATAGTGCTTACGTTACCTCCCTATGAGGCATAGAGTACGTACGTACTCCCCATGTATGTACATACGAGCCGAAGATTACAGGTACATGTAGGCTATACTCCACTAGGTAATCTGTACATCCCGACGCCTTGTGGGTGATTTACTGTTTAAACTCTGCCAGATTCGGCGCGGGGTTTAGAGCGGGAGTCCCTTTCTTGCTTGGCATTGGTCCTAAAAGAGTTCGACGTGGCGTACGGAGTACATAGTGGTAGTAGCTTCGTCTAATGGTCGATGGAGGTCGATAGATCATTATATCGAGGACGGAGTACGAAGTACAAAGTTCAAAGATCCACAGGCACTGAACATGATGTTTAATCTGGGGCGTTTCCATTCTCCATGACTATGTTTTTCATAGATAGCCATTTTCAAGCTATTATTGGCATTGCCTCTACAATAGTCAGGCTGTGTTGTTCTTCAAGCTCTGTCCTTTTATTGGCGCTAAATACTCGGGCGTTACTATTTGCCACGGTCTGATCTGTGCTGATATTGGGGATGAGTTGGCCACGGCCAAGCAGTTGTACATCCATGTATACGACTATGTATGTAAGGATATCTTCCGTGCTGGTTCCCCGACAAGAAGTATAGCTTCAACTACGGAGTACCCAGAATTAGTACAATGTATATAGAACATGATCTTCGAGACAAACGCAATTTCAGTCGGAACTGACTACTATTTTGGAGGACCAGCCGGTATGGTATGCCTTGGGATCAATAATAATTTGTGTTACGAAATGATGGCAGTGTCTATTAACCCCGGTCGCGAAAATGTATGCTGTCAACATACCTCGTACCTTTTGTCCAATCATACAGAACTGGGGTTTTAACAGAGCATCGCTGATCCATAGACAGTCATTGGCCCCGCGATGCAGATCGATCTCTTTTCTCGGGGCGATGCTTGGCCTTCGTAAATGCACGAGTCGGTCTTCTACACACATTCGACAAACTCTGGTACTTTACATCGAACTGTATGTATGTTGTTTCTTCAAGTCTCATGCGTTCAACCAATTTTAACCCCCCCCCCCCCC
>Ga0209673_1002337_pt1 | contig 13416 bp, 12 predicted proteins | sample AraplaCol_mMS_r2_2_FD_184274 | JGI IMG/M metagenome (GOLD analysis project Ga0209673, IMG submission 184274) | Arabidopsis root microbial communities from North Carolina, USA - plate scrape MF_Col_mMS_r2 (SPAdes) (version 3) | ecosystem: Host-associated > Plants > Roots > Endosphere | place... | reverse complement strand
TTTATCGTTAAGTTCACCATCAATTTCTTCAAGAACTGGAGCAATCATTTTACAAGGGCCACACCATGGTGCCCAAAAGTCAACAAGCACTAGGCCTGATTTAATTTCATCTGTAAAGTTTTTATCTGTAGCATGTGCAATAGCCATTTTAATTCCTCCTAAATATATGCAATATCCAAATTCTACTCACAGTATATCACCTTCAAATAAGGTTTGCTAACTTTTTGCTTACATTTATACTGTTTATTCTCCGCTCTAGTTTGTACAATTCACATAAAAACATACGTAGAAAATTTCGTTTTCCATGAGGTTGAGACATAACGAAATGAATCCCATCTAAAGACGAACAAATAGTATACAAGAGCTGAACCGCTTGTGACACCGCAGTTGATTTCTGTGCAAGACTTCGCTTTCTGCAGGAGTCTTCGCCTTGCCCTCCAATCAACTGCTAGAAAGACCCACACACATGAAAGCTACGCTTACCCTAACAAAAAAACGAACCACTAATCAAACATCTTGATCAATGGTTCGTTTTTCACTTCGTCTAAAATACTTTTGTCCCAGCCTCTTACGCAGACTGTACTTTCAGCTTTTTAAATTCTTCCGTTAGCAGAGGCACCACTTCAAATAAATCTCCAACGATTCCGTAATCAGCTACTTTAAAAATATTCGCCTCAGGATCTTTGTTAATGGCAACAATAATTTTTGAATTTGACATGCCGGCCAAATGCTGAATGGCTCCTGAGATTCCGCAGGCAATGTATAAATCTGGTGTGACTACTTTGCCCGTCTGACCGATCTGAAGAGAATAGTCGCAGTAATCTGCATCGCACGCTCCGCGAGATGCCCCAACAGCTCCATTTAACACGTCCGCTAGTTCTTGGAGAGGTCCAAAACCTTCCGTGCTTTTTACACCTCGACCACCTGCAATCACGACTTTTGCTTCGGATAAATCAACTCCTTGCGTTGCTTTCCGTACAACTTCTTTTACAACTGTACGCAGGTTTTTGATTTCAACATTTAAATCCTCTACATCGCCTGTACGTCCCTCGTCTTTTGCAAGCGGTGAAATATTATTTGGACGAATCGTGACAAACGTAAAAGCATCGATCATGATTTTCTTTTCAAATGCTTTACCAGAATAAATTGGGCGGGTGAAGACTACTTGATCCCCTCCAACTTCTACATCCGTCACATCGGAGATAAGTCCTTTGTCTAAGCGAGCTGCCAGTTTTGGCGCTAGGTCTTTGCCAAGAGCCGTATGGCCAAATACGATAGCTTCAGGCTGTTCACTTTCAATGATGGCTAATAACGCCTGAGCATAACCATCCGATGTGTAAGCAGCTAAATCTTCATGCTCCGTCACAACAACTTTATTCGCTCCGTACGCAATAAGCTCTTCACTTAAAGCTTTTACTTCCTTTCCTACTAACGCTGCAACAATTTCCCCACCATCAGCTACAGTAGACGCTGCGGAAATCGCTTCAAACGATACGTTTCGTAATCCCCCATCACGTGCTTCTCCTAGAACTAACACTTTGCGTCCCATTGCAATACCCCCATTGTTTTGACTTTTGACTTATTAAATGACTTTTGCTTCTTTATGCAGTAAATTGACCAGTTCTGTCACTTGATCTTTTATATCTCCTTGTAATACGCGTCCTGCGTCTTTTTTCGGAGGCAAATAAATTTCAATTGTCTTTGTTTTTGCTTCTACATCATCTTCATCTAAATCTAAATCATCCAATTCTACTTCAACCAACGGTTTCTTCTTCGCTTTCATAATCCCTGGAAGAGATGGATAGCGAGGTTCGTTAAGTCCCTGCTGAGCTGTTACTAGAAGAGGAAGCGACGTTTCGATAACCTCGGAATCGCCTTCCACATCGCGTACAACAGTCACTTTTTCACCTTCGATATCCAATTTTGTAATCGTCGTAATATAAGGGATTTCTAACTGTTCTGCTACGCGCGGCCCCACTTGGCCCGAACCTCCGTCAATCGCTACGTTTCCTGCCAAAATCAAGTCAGGAGATTGTTCTTTTAAGTACTGTGCCAGCAGCCTAGAAGTCGTGTACTGATCGCCATCTTCTATGTCATCTTCCGTATTGATTAAAACCGCTTTATCTGCTCCCATAGCCAAAGCTGTTCGGAGTTCTTTTTCTGATTCTTCCCCTCCTACACTCACGACCGTAATCTCCCCGCCATGCTTTTCCTTTAGCTGAATAGCTTCTTCAACTGCATACTCATCGTAAGGATTAATAATGAATTCAGCCCCATCTTCAACAATTTGACCATTTTTTAATGAAAGTTTCTCCTCTGTATCGAATGTTCTTTTTACTAACACGTAAATATTCATTCAATTCCCCTCCTAAGCTTATTTTCCTAAAAATTTAGGCTGGCGCTTTTCAATAAAAGCGGCTACGCCTTCTTGAGCATCCCGGCTTTTGAATACGCTTCCAAAAAACTGCGCTTCTTTTTTAATGCCGCTGTAGTAAGCATCTGTTTTTACATGCTGAAGCAGCTGCAAGGTAGCTTTAACAGAGATTGGGCTTTTTTTGGCAATTTTTCTAGCAAGTAAAAATGTTTCATTGATAAGCTGACTTTCTTCAAAAGCTGCATTTGCCAATCCTAACTCCACTGCCTCGCTTCCGGATATTGGATCACTTGTCAGCATCATCTCACAAGCCTTATGAACTCCTACATAACGAGGCAATCGCTGAGTTCCTCCAAATCCTGGTATAATTCCTAACTGAAGCTCAGGCAAGCCCAGCTTAGCATTTTCCGTTACCAAACGGATATGGCAGCTCATAGCAAGCTCCAATCCTCCGCCTAAAGCAGCTCCATGAATAGCTGCAATCACTGGTTTTGGGTAATTTTCAATATACTCAAAGAGCTCTTGACCGTTAACAGCAAGCTTCTCGTATTCTTTTTCCTGCTGAAGTGATGTGAATTCTTTTATATCAGCCCCGGCACAAAAGAATTTCCCTTCACCTTTAATAACGATAACCCTTGTCTCTTTACTATCTTCTAAATGTTTTAAAACACTTGAAAGATCTTTTAATAAATCTTGAGACAAAGCGTTAGCAGGTTGTCTATTCAACGTAATGAAGCTTATTGCATCAACAGTTTCAACCTGGATAATCTCCATTTGTTTACGCCACCCTTTCTTTCTATTTTCATTACCTTGCGCTTTTCCCCTCGCAGGGGAGCAGCAGGCTCACTTACGATTATGAGCCGCTGCAGCCGTTTAACAGCAGGGAATGGACTTTATCTACCGATTCTATTAGACCATATCGATGATCGTTCATTACCCATGTTGTGACAGTTTCATCAATCGTTCCAAAAATCATCTGTCGCGCAAGACGAATATCTATATTTTCAGAAAACTCACCCGTTTCGATTCCTGTCTGCAAAATAGAATCAATGAGAGTCAGATAATCTTTTAATACATCGTTAATTTTCAATCTTAAATCCTTGTTCGATTGACGCAGTTCGAGCTGTGTCACTGTAGCTAAATGATGATCCTCCGCTAGAAACGAAAAATGTTTGTCAATTAACACATGAAGTTTTTCTGCCGCGGTTTCAATTCCCGCCAGTTCTTCATAAATTTTTTCTACAAATTGTCCCATCTTCTCTTGAAACAAGGAAATCAAGACATCTTCTTTGTTTTTAAAATATAAATATATCGTACCGTCTGCAACTCCAGCCTGCTTAGCAATTTTAGAAACCTGAGCATTGTGGTATCCGTTTTCTGCTATTACTACTACAGCTGCATCGATAATCTGTTTATACTTTGGCTTATTTCTTCTCAATCTTATACGCTCCTTTAAAATATGAATGATTATTCATTCATATCTTTATAATAAAGAAACCGCAAGTATCTGTCAATTATGTTTCAGTAAAAAAATCAAAGGCGACGATCGATTACGTCGCCTTTTTATGCTTTTCATTTTCTTCATCAATCAGCGCTCGTCGCAGAATCTTACCGACCGCTGTTTTGGGAAGCTCATTTCGAAATTCATAAAGGCGCGGAACTTTATAAGCAGCTAAATACTTTCTAGAAAACTCATTTAACTCTTCTTCAGTACATCTTACACCATTTTTTAATACAATGTAAGCCTTCACCGTTTCTCCTCTATATGGGTCAGGAACACCCACCACTACAGCTTCTTGAATTTTTTCATGCTCATATAATACTTCTTCAACTTCTCGAGGGTAGATATTATATCCCCCGGCAATAATAATATCTTTCTTCCGATCTACTACATAAAAATAACCTTTATCATCCATATAGCCAACATCACCTGTTAGCAACCATCCGTCTCGCATAACAGCCTCCGTTTCTTCAGGCTGCTTCCAATATCCTTTCATGACCTGAGGACCTTTAACCGCAATTTCTCCTACTTCGCTTACAGCAGCTTCTTTACCTGTTTCAAACGAGAGAATTTTGGCATCTGTGTCTGGCCAAGGCACTCCAATGCTTCCTGGTATTCTCTCTTTCCAAAGAAAATTAGCATGAGTAACAGGAGAGCTTTCCGTTAATCCATATCCTTCCACTAGTTTACCTCCGGTGAGCTTTTCAAACTGCTCCTGCACTTCCACAGGAAGTGGAGCCGAACCGCTCATACATGAATCAATAGAAGATAGGTTGTATTTTGCTAAATCAGGATGGTTTAATAATGCAATGTAAATTGTCGGAGCACCTGGAAATAAAGTAGGCTGCTGCTTATGAATGGTTTTGAGCGTCGTTTTTGCATCAAATTTAGGCAGAAGAACCATCTCATAGTTTTGCAAAACCGATAGAACAAGAACCGTTGTTAAACCATACACATGAAAAAACGGGATAATTCCAAGCACTTTTTCTTCTCCGTGCCTGCAGCGGTATAACCAATGTGAACACATCGTTGCATTAGCTACCAAGTTTTTATGAGTAAGCATGACTCCTTTTGGAAAACCTGTTGTTCCCCCGGTGTATTGTAAAATCGCGATATCTTCGTCTGAAATTCCCTCAGCGTTACATACTGCGGGAGAGGATTCATTTATAATACGTTTAAATAAATGAGTAGTCTCCGTATGACTCACATCCACGCTTATCTTCTGCTGCTTGCGCTGAATAAATGGATAAATTATGTTTTTGGGAAATGGGAGATAATCTTGAATAGAGGTGATGACTACGTGCTTTATTTTTGTTAACGCTTTCATTTTTACTGCACGCGGATATAGCAAATCGAGTGCAATAATCATGGTCGCTTCTGAATCATTAAGCTGATACTCTAACTCTCTTTCCGTATACAAAGGGTTTGTTTGAACGACTACTCCTCCGGCAAGAAGAACAGCATAAAAGGAAATGACAGCTTGAGGGCAGTTTGGAAGCATAATGGCTACTCTATCCCCTCTTTTTAATCCCAGTTTAATAAGGTAAGATGACAGCTTCAGAGAATCTTGATGCAGCTGGGAAAACGTCATTTTTTTCCCTAGAAAATAGATTGCGCTTTTTTTAGGATCCTTTTGAACTGCTTCTTCAAAAAGCTGTGCTAAATTTTTTTGTTCATAATGAAGCCTAGCAGGTATTTCATCTGGATATTGAGAAAGCCATATCTTTTCGGTGGATTCCACACGCATCCTCTCCCTCAAAAAAATAAAAAATTAGAATTTTCTAATTAAAATTATAGTTCATTCTTTTTTTAGATGCAATCGTTATTGAATGTTCTCTTTCCTACCTAATCACTCTTTCATCCTGCAGCGTAATAAATAAAAATTGGATTTACCTCTGTACATTATCCGAATTTTTTGTATATAATAAAAATTAGATTTTTTTTAAGGAGCTGTATGAATTGACAACAACATTGACTAAAGGACCGTTCAAAGCAGATCACGTTGGAAGCTTTTTGCGTCCCGAGCGTATCAAGCAAGCACGATTACAAGTGGAAAACGGGGAAATGACAAAGAAGCATCTTCGAGCAATTGAAGATGAAGAAATTCGTAAGCTCGTAGAAAAGCAAAAACAAATTGGATTAAAAGCCGTCACAGACGGTGAGTTTCGCCGTGCGTGGTGGCACTTTGATTTTCTGTCAGAGCTTGTTGGCGTAGAACTTTACGAAGCAGGTCGGGAATTCAGTTTCACGGAGTCCAAACAAAAGCTCACGGTATAAAAGTGACTGGAAAACTAGATTTTAATCACCACCCTATGATTGAAGATTATAAATTTCTTCATCAAGCTGCTGGAAAAAAACACGTAGCTAAGTTCACCATTCCAAGTCCTAATATGCTGTTTTTCAGAGGTCATATTGAAGAGTCTGCTTACTCGGATACGGATGTATTTTTTGCTGATTTAGTTAAAACGTATCAAAAAGCCATTCAAGCATTTTATGATGCCGGATGCCGCTACTTACAGTTAGATGATACTGCGTGGGCAGTCTTTTTCTCAGAAAAAGGACAAGAACAAATCGCTTCAAAAGGTTTCACGCCCCAAGAATTACTGAAACGTTTTACGGATGCGATCAATGAATCCATTGCGCATAAGCCAGATGATATGGTCATTACAATGCATATTTGCAGAGGGAATTTCCAGTCTACTTATACAGCAAGCGGCGGTTATGAAAATGCGTCAAAAGCTATTTTCAGTCAGTTAAACGTAGATGGACTATTTTTAGAATTTGATGATGAACGCTCAGGAGGATTCGAACCTCTTCGACATGTAAAGCGAGATGATCTTCAGATTGTCCTTGGTCTTATCACATCAAAATTTGGAGATTTAGAAGATCCTGAAGCAGTGAAAAAAAGAATTGCTGAAGCGGCAGAATTTGTTTCTCTTGATCAAATTTGTTTAAGTCCCCAGTGCGGATTTGCTTCTACAGAAGAAGGAAATTTACTAACTGAAGAACAGCAGTGGGATAAAGTAAAGCACGTGATTTCAATTACTGAAGACGTATGGAAGTAATCATTAAAAAAGCTGACCTGCTTTAAGGTCAGCTTTTTTGCTGTCATCATAATGTTAGGAAAAGCTATATAGATAAATAGATAAGACCAATAAGCATAAACACTCCGCATAAAACGAGTAAAATTTTCGCTAACTTCTCCATGACTCTCTCCTATCCTATCCCTGCTCCTATTACATAGGACATACCGATTGAAATAACAAGTGAAATAAACCCAACGGCTCTGTTATCTTGTTCAATTTCATCATCGATTCGAAATTTTGGCGTCAAAAATTCGAAAATAAAATAGCTGACTAGTAAAAGAACGAACCCATATATTCCCCATCCGAGCATTCTTAACAAGTTGTCATTATGCTCAATCGAATAGCGAAAAATATTAGCTAATCCAAATATTTTCCCACCTGTTGCCATCGCAACAGCCATATTTCCTTTTTGAATCTCTTCCCAATTCTTATACTTAGTAACGAGCTCAAACACAACAAGAAAGACGACAATGCTCAAGACAACCACGCTGTAATAAGCGGCAGATTCAATATACGGGTCTTTCCAAAAATCCCTCATTTTTGCATCACTCCTAATTTATATTACACTTGACGTAATGAACTGACAGGTCTCTTTCCTTTACTTGTATCGTTCTTAAAAGACATAGAAAACCCAGCATAGTCCATGAGCCATGTCGGATTTTCTATCTTCATATATGCTTGTTCAGCGCATCGACTGACACTTTTATTTCAGCGTTCTTTTATTTAAATTCCACAACCGTAACGCCAGAACCTCCTTCAGAAGCCTCTCCGAAACGAATATTTTTAACAGAACGATGATTTTTCAAATATTCCTGTACGCCTTTACGAAGAGCTCCAGTTCCTTTACCGTGGATAATCGAAACGCGCGGATAGTTGGCTAACAAAGCATCATCAATATATTTTTCAACTCGAATCAGCGCATTTTCATAGCGCTCTCCTCTTAAATCCAGTTCTAGATTTACGTGATAATCTTTTCCCTTTACCGTAGCAAGCGGCTTTGTTTCTACAGGTTTTGGGGAACTGATATATTCGAGATCTTTTTCTTTCACCTTCATTTTCATGATCCCCATTTGTACTTGCCATTCATTATTGCTTACTCGTTCTACAAGCGTTCCTTTTTGTCCCCAGCTTAAGACTTTCACTTCATCTCCAGCTTGAAGAGTGCGCTCTTGTTTTTTCGGCGCAGCTGGTTTCTTTTTACTTTTTTCAAGAGTTGGAACTGCATCTTCTAGACGCTTACGCGCTTCAATCAATTCATGCTCTTTTACAAGCGCATGATTTTTTTGACTCATTTTACGCAAATCGCTAATGATTTTCTCTGCTTCTTCAGATGCTGCTTTAACTGTGGCTTGAGCTTTTTCTTCAGCTTTTTCGTACAGCTTATCTCGTTTTTCATTAAAATCAATAATCTGACTCTGTAACTCTTTATGAAGCTTCTGAGCCTCTTTTCTTAGCTCTTCAGCTTCTTCTAGCTCGTGTTCAGACTGACGGCGGCTATCTTCAAGAGAGGCAATCATATTTTCTACTTTATTTGTTTCTGAGCCAATATAGCCTTTGGCACGTTCAATTACTTCAGCACTTAAACCTAAACGTTTTGAAATCTCAAAAGCATTGCTTCGGCCCGGTACACCAATCAGCAGCTTGTAAGTAGGGCTCAATGTTTCAATATCGAACTCTACGCTAGCATTGACCACTCCTTCACGGTTATAGCCGTACGCTTTTAATTCAGGATAGTGAGTAGTCGCAACTACGCGAGCGCCTCTTTCATATACTTGATCTAAAATCGAAATCGCAAGCGCTGCACCTTCTTGAGGATCCGTTCCTGCTCCCAATTCATCGAACAAGACCAGACTTTCGTGATCTACTTTTTGTAAAATATCTACAATGTTGACCATATGAGATGAAAAGGTACTCAAACTTTGTTCAATCGACTGCTCATCTCCAATATCAGCAAATACGTGCTTAAACACAGCCATTTCCGATCCATCCAGCGCAGGAATCTGCAAACCTGCTTGAGCCATTAACGTAAATAATCCAAGTGTTTTTAACGTTACGGTTTTACCGCCGGTATTTGGCCCTGTAATAACGATAGATGTATATTGATCACCTAGCTCAATATCATTCGCAACGACGTCTTCCTGTGCAATAAGAGGATGTTTTGCCTTCACTAACTTAATATAGCCTCGGTCGTTCATTTTAGGTTTTGAAGCTTTTAGCTCATGGCTATAGCGCCCTTTAGCAAACATGAAGTCCAGCTCACCTAACAGATACACGTTTTGACGGAGTTCATTTGCCACTTCCGCTACCTGAACGGTTAAAGCAATGAGAATACGCTCAATTTCTTGTTTTTCTTTTACTTTTGCTTCTTGAAGCTCATTGTTTAACGTCACAATCGCCTGAGGCTCAATAAATAAAGTTGCTCCAGATGAAGACTGATCGTGCACAATGCCTCCATACGCACTGCGATATTCTTGCTTAACAGGAATAACAAAACGTTCGTTTCGAATGGTAACAATTGCATCTGACAACATTTTTTGAGCGGACGAGGAGCGAATAAGGCTCTCTAGCTTTTCGCGAATACGAGACTCCGTTGAGCGAAGTTTTTGACGAATGCCTCTTAGCTGGTCGCTTGCACCGTCTAGCACTGTACCATTCTCATCAATACTCATTTTAATTGTTTGTTCTACCTCAGGAAGAGGCATTAGTTTTTCGATATGTTCAGTTATAATTGGAAGCTGTAAATCTTCGTCTTCCACTACTTGCTCGATAAATTGCTTGACTTGTCTTGCAGCATAAATAGTGCTTGCTACATCAAGAAGTTCATTAGAGCTTAGCGTTCCCCCAATTTCAGCGCGCTTCACGCTAGATCGAACGTCAAAAATGCCCCCTAGCGGTACGTTGCCACGCAATCGCAGCACGGTTGTAGCTTCATCTGTTGCTTCCTGCCATTTGACTACTTCTTCATACTGAGTCGAGGGAATCAAATTCGCTACTTTTTCTCGGCCTAAAGAAGAAGCTACTTTTTTCTGAAGCTGTTCCTTAACTTTATTAAACTCTAGTACATGAAAAATACGTGATTGCAAAACTGATTCCTCCTGTTGCTTATTTATGTCGATTTAAAAAGGCGGTTAATTCTTTGAGACTATACGTATTTAATACCGTTTCTGGTTTAAGCCAGCCTTTAATTCCCGTAGATATTCCAATTTCCATATGCTCTAGCATGTCTAGATTGTGAGCATCTGTATTAATAGCAATTTTAACTCCTGCCTCTTGGGCTTTTTTTATATGCTCAGCCGCTAAATCTAAACGGTTTGGATTCGCGTTTAGTTCAAGAGCCGTTTTTGTTTCTTTAGCTAATTCAATTAGCATATCAATATCTACATCATATCCGTTGCGGCGACCAATCAAACGACCCGTCGGATGAGCGATTAAATCTACATGAACATTGTTTAACGCTTGCTTTAAGCGATTCATAATTTCTTCGCGTGATTGCGAAAAACTAGAGTGAATGGACGCAATAACAAAATCTAGCTCAGCTAGCATTTCATCATCATAATCAAGTGTTGCATCAGGCAAAATATCCATTTCAATTCCTGCTAGTATTGTAAAATCATCGAACTGTGCGTTTAAACGATTAATTTCTTCACGCTGTTTACGAATGCGTTCAGGCGTTAGACCGTTTGCTACTTTTAAATACTGAGAATGGTCTGTAATCGCCATGTACTCATAGCCTCGCGCGCGACATGCTTCCGCCATTTCTTCAATCGAATACGCCCCGTCGCTCCACGTGGAGTGCATATGCAAATCACCTTTTACGGCACCGTAGGTCACAAGCTTTTGAGGCTTTATAAATGCATCTACTTCCGTTCCATCTTCACGAAGTTCCGGCGGAATAAAAGAGAGCCCAAAATGTTCATAGAATGCTTGTTCAGACTCAAAAGTCATGACTTCGCCTGTCTCGGCATTTTCAACGCCATACTCGCTAATTTTTTCACCGCGTTCTTTTGCTAATTGACGCATACGCACATTATGATCTTTTGATCCTGTAAAATGGTGCAGCGTTGTGGCAAACGCTTTATCTTCTACAAGACGAAAATCCACAGACACATCGTACTCATAGGCTAACGTTACCGATACTTTTGTATCTCCATTTGCAATGATATCCTTCACATTTGGCAGCGATACTAGCTGTTCACGGACAGCATGAGGCTCAGCTGTTGAAATAATAAAATCAAGATCTTTTACGGTTTCCCTCATGCGGCGAATGCTCCCTGCTTGAGAAAAACGCTCAATGCTATGCATATGTTTAAGGGCTTCTAAAATGTCTTCCGCTATTGGAAGCATAAAAGCAAGAGGCAAACGATCAGGACGCTTCCCAAACTCTTCAATAGCAGCGATAATTTTCTCTTCTGTCTTTTTACCAAAACCGCTTAGTCCCTGCACTCGATTTTCCATACAGGCCTGATGCAGTGATTCCATATCCCGAATATCTAGCTCTTTATATAATTTAGCGATTTTTTTACCTCCAAGCCCCGGCAGCTTAAGCAAAGGAATAAGTCCTTCAGGAACTTCTTGCTTTAGTTCTTCTAATACGCTTGACTCATTTGTTTCCATATACTCTGTAATGACTGCAGCCGTTCCTTTTCCAATCCCTTGGAGCTTTGTAAAATCCTCAATCTCTGTCAGCGTTCTTTCGTCCGTTTCTAGCGCTGCAGCTGCTTTTCGAAAAGCAGAAATTTTAAAAGGGTTATCTCCCTTTAATTCCATATATGTAGCAATTGTTTCTAACAATTTAATAATATCCTTTTTATTCATCTCTTTTCACCAGCCTATTATCATAATAACGAAACTTTCAAAAACATGATGAGTGACATATTTACTCTCTCAAATTTTCATATAGACATACTTTTATCCTCGTGAAAACCGCAGATTAGACTGCGATAAAAAAAGAGGGTATCTCAAAAGTATTATGACACTTTCGACACACCCTCTCAACAAGCTATTGTAATTTCATTACATTACACCATACTGAGTCCACAAATCTTGAATCGCAGACGATAAGTATGGAGTATTTTGTACGATATTGATTGCAATTGAAGACTGTTGAATTGGCGTTTGAATTTCACTTACAGGAATCACGGCTCCAATGTATAACAAAATAAAAACGATGATATACACTTCAACGAATCCAAGTGCACCTCCGCCCCATTTATTTAACTGGCGCAGAATTGGCAGTTCGGTTAAAGCCGTTAAAACAGAGCCTGCAAGGCGAAGTACAATGTGAGTAGCAAAAAATAAAATCGCAAATGCAATCATTCGATAAAAAGCGTCTTCTATCGTTCCAGAATCAAATACAAACGATGCGACACTTTGCTGCTGAATATTGTCCGGAAACGGAATCAACAAGCGAAGTCGGCTTGCCAAATCTCCACTAAACATATAAGCGACGATAAACGAAACCGCAAAACTGACAATATGAATGAGCTGCAAAATAAATCCTCTTTTAAGACCTGTTACAAAGCCTAAAAGAAGCAATATAATTAAAATGATATTAAGCATTGACTCAGTCATTCCTCTTTTCCATAAAGTTTTTGTTCAAGTCTCTCATAGTCTTCTTTCAGTTTTATATATTCGTGTACAGCATTCACAGCTGTTAATACTGCTAATTTATTGATATCTAAAGAAGGGTTTTTAGTACTGATTTCACGCATTTTTTCATCCACTATAGAGGCGACAAGTCGAATATGGCTTGTACTTTCGCTACCGACGATGCTGTACTGCTGACCAAAGATGTCAACTGTCGCACGTGTTTTATCTTGTCTTGACACGAGAAAATCCTCCGTTCCACGAAAAATCCTAATCCCTATCATACCACGAAGAAGACTTCAATGGAAACATATCTATATTTAAGCTATCATAAGGGATAGTGCTTATAAAGTAAACTAAAATACCCCGAAAGGAGTGAAGCATTATGTCACATGCTGTTATTAAGGTATCAGCTGATCAAATAGCTAAAATGAAGCTTCATTACACATCCTATTTGCAGCCCAAACTGCCGCAGGGAAGTATGTTTGCGGCTAAAACTCCCGGCTGTTCTATCACTGCGTACCGCTCTGGAAAAGTACTTTTTCAAGGAAAAGAAGCTGAAACAGAAGCGGCTAAGTGGGGAGGCTCTTTAGATGCTGCGAAAAAGGATCCTGTCTCCCACCTCCCATCAAACTTCAGCTCACTATCGGTCATCGGTTCTGACGAAGTAGGGACGGGAGATTATTTTGGTCCTATGACCGTAGTTGCTGCCTATGTTCAAAAAGAGCAGCTTCCTTTGTTAAAAGAATTAGGAGTACGCGATTCAAAAGAGTTAACGGATGCTAAAATTATTGAAATTGCCAAGCAGCTTGTTTCGTTTATTCCCTATAGTTTGCTTGTTTTACATAACGAAAAGTATAATGCATTTC
>Ga0209673_1002336_pt1 | contig 13423 bp, 16 predicted proteins | sample AraplaCol_mMS_r2_2_FD_184274 | JGI IMG/M metagenome (GOLD analysis project Ga0209673, IMG submission 184274) | Arabidopsis root microbial communities from North Carolina, USA - plate scrape MF_Col_mMS_r2 (SPAdes) (version 3) | ecosystem: Host-associated > Plants > Roots > Endosphere | place... | reverse complement strand
ATCCGCCAGCGCTTCTACGAGGTGCGCGACGACGAGCGGCTGCATGCCGTCGGCCTGCTGCTGAACCACTTCCGCCCGGCCAGCACGATCGCGTTCTGCAACACCAAGCAGCAGTGCCGCGACCTGGTCGACGTGCTGCAGGCGCAGGGCGTACAGGCGCTCGCGCTGCACGGCGACCTGGAGCAGCGCGACCGCGACCAGGTGCTGGTGCAGTTCGCCAACCGCAGCTGCCCGGTGCTGGTGGCCACCGACGTGGCCGCCCGCGGGCTCGACATCGCGCAGCTCGAAGCGGTGATCAACGTCGACATCACGCCCGACCCCGAGGTGCACACGCACCGCATCGGCCGCACCGGCCGCGGCGACGACGAAGGCTGGGCCTTCAGCCTGGCCAGCATGGATGAGATGGGCCGTGTCGGCACCATCGAGAAGGTGCAGGGGCGCGAATCCGAATGGCACCCGCTGAGCGAGCTGACGCCGAGCGGCGGCGGCCCGCTGACCGCGGCGATGCGCACGCTGCAGGTCCTCGGCGGGCGCAAGGACAAGATCCGCCCCGGCGACGTGCTGGGCGCGTTGACCGGCGAGGCGGGCTTCACCGCGGCGCAGGTCGGCAAGATCCAGGTCGGCGAGTTCTCCACCTACGTGGCCGTCGACCGGGCGATCGCGAAGCAGGCGCTGCAACGGCTGAACCAGGGCAAGCTGAAGGGCCGCAAGGTGAAGGTGCGCTTCCTGGACGAGGCCGCCGCCGAATGAGCGGAGGCGACGACAGCGCCGCACCGCTTGAAGCCGGGCCGTTCGAGGCGCTCGTCGAGCCGGGCGGCTTCCGCTTCACGGCACCGGCGAGGCAGGGGCTCGTGAAGTCGGCGCAACTGGCCGGGCTGCGGCTGCCCAGTTCGTGCCGCAACGGCACCTGTCGCGCCTGCCTGTGCAAGCTCGTCAGCGGCCGCATCGCGTACCCGATCGAGTGGCCAGGGCTGAGCGCCGACGAGAAAGCCGAAGGCTTCATCCTGCCGTGCGTCGCGCAGCCGCGCAGCGACGTCGTGATCGACGCACCCGCCGCGCGGCCGCTGACCTCATGACGACCCGCCCTCACCCGCCGCGCACGATGCAGCTGGTCGCGCTGTTCGAGGCGATCAAGGGCCTGGCGGTGCTGGCCGGCGGCTTCGGGCTGCTGTCGCTGCTGCACCGCGACGTGCGGCACCTGGCCGAAGCGCTGGTCGCCGGGCTGCACCTCGACCCGGACCGGCATTTCCCGCACATCTTCCTCGAAGCCAGTTCGCAGCTGACCGATGCGCGGCTGTGGCTGCTGGCCGGCCTCGCGGCCTTGTACTCGTGCGTGCGACTGGCCGAAGCGTACGGCCTGTGGCGCGGCTACCGCTGGGGCGCGTGGCTCGGTGCGGCGGGTGGCGCGATCTATGTGCCGGTGGAGCTCTACGAACTGCTGCACCGCGTGAGCCCGCTGCGCGTCGCGACGCTGCTGCTGAACGTCGCGATCGTGGCGTACCTGCTGTGGATGCTGGAGCGGCAGCGGCGCGCGAAGCCGGTCATCGAGGTCGGATAGCCGGGCCTCGAACACACGGATACCTCGCCTTTACCTCGCAGCAACGCCAGGGCGTCAACATCGCCGTGACGGCGCCCGTTGTCGTCGCAGGGCCGCTGTCCGGCCTTCAGGAGATCCACGATGAAACGCTTTCTGAACCGCCGCGTGCTGGGCCTGGTCGGCATCCTTGCCGTGACGCAAATGCTCAGCGCCTGCATCGTCGTGCCACCGCGCGGCTACCGCCAGCGCACCGTGGTGGTCGAACCGGCGCCGTACTACAGCCCGGGCCCGGGACGCGACTGGCGTGACCGCGATCACGACCGGCGCGATTGGGATGGGCACCGCTGAGTTGCGCGCTCCGAAAAAGTGATGGAACCGGTCTGGGCCAGATTGCCACTTAGACGCGTCACCACCCTTTGGATCAACACGATGGATTCGATCAAAAGTCTTTTGAGGCCGAAGACTCTCACAGCGGAAGAAGAAGCAGCCAAGGCAAAGAAAGCAGAAGCCAAGGCAATCAAGAAGGCCGAGAAGGCAGCAAAACTCGAGCTAACAAAAAAATTCGTCCAGGATTCCCTTGGCGAAAAGGGATTTCTATAAATTCGAGTCAGCTGACCGACTCCACCTGCCGCCTCGCCCCCGGCGGCAGGTCTTCCCCATCGGCCGTCTCCTCCCCGAGGAATCCACCGCTCTGGTGCGCCCACAGCCGCGCATACAGCCCGCCCTGCGCCAGCAGGCTGCGGTGATCCCCTTCCTCGACGATGCGCCCCTTGTCGAGCACGATCAGCCGGTCCATCGCGGCGATGGTCGACAGCCGGTGCGCGATCGCCACCACCGTCTTGCCTTCCATCAGCCGGTACAGGCTCGCCTGGATCGCCGCCTCGACCTCGGAGTCGAGCGCGCTGGTGGCTTCGTCGAGCAACAGGATCGGCGCGTCCTTCAGCATCACCCGCGCGATCGCGATGCGCTGGCGCTGGCCGCCGCTCAGCTTGACGCCGCGCTCGCCGACGTGCGCGTCGTAGGCCTGGCGCCCCTTCGGGTCGGTCAGCCCCTGGATGAACTCATGCGCCTCGGCGCGCTTCGCGGCCGCCACCATCTGCGGGTCGTCGGCATCGGGGCGGCCGTACAGGATGTTGTCGCGCACCGAGCGGTGCAGCAGCGAGGTGTCCTGCGTCACCATGCCGATCTGCGCGCGCAGGCTGTCCTGCGTCACGCCGGCGATGTCCTGCCCGTCGATCAGCACGCGGCCCGATTCGATGTCGTAGAAGCGCAGCAGCAGGTTCACGATCGTCGACTTGCCGGCGCCCGAGCGCCCGACCAGCCCGATCTTCTCGCCCGGGCGGATGTGCAGCGACAGTCCGTCGATCACCGGCTTGCTGCCGCCGTACGCGAAGCCCACTTGCTCGAAGCGGATCTCGCCGCGCGTCACCGACAGCGTGCGCGCATCGGGCCGGTCGACCACCGCCTGCGGGCGCGACAAGGTGTTGATGCCGTCGTGCACCGTGCCGATGTGCTCGAACAGCGAGGCCATCTCCCACATGATCCAGTGCGAGATGCCGTTCAGGCGCAGCGCCATCGCGGTGGCCGCGGCGACCGCGCCGATGCCGAGCTCGCCCTGCACCCACAGCCACAGCGTGGCGCCGGTGGTCGACATGATCAGCCCGATGCTCAGGCTGTGGTTCACGATCTCGAAGCCGCTCACCAGCCGCATCTGCGCATAGGCCGTCTGCATGAACTCCTGCATCGCCGAACGGGCGAAGCCGGCCTCGCGCTGCGCATGCGAGAACAGCTTGACCGTCGCGATGTTGGTGTATGCGTCGGTGATGCGGCCGGTCATCAGCGAGCGCGCGTCGGCCTGCGCCTGGCCGATCTTGCCCAGGCGCGGCACGAAGTAGCGCAGCGCCGCGACGTACAGGCCCAGCCACGCGAGGAAAGGCACCAGCAGCCGTGCATCGAAGGTACCGACCACCGCCGCCATCGTCGCGAAGTAGATGATCACGAAGACCAGCACGTCGGTCAGGATCATCACCGTGTCGCGCACCGCGAGCGAGGTCTGCATCACCTTGGCCGCGACGCGGCCGGCGAACTCGTCCTGGTAGAAGTTCATGCTCTGCGCGAGCATCAACCGGTGGAAGTTCCAGCGCAGCCGCATCGGGAAGTTGCCGGCCAGCGCCTGGTGCTTGAAGAGCGTCTGCAAGGCCGCGGCGATCGGGCTGGCCAGCAGGATCGCGGCCAGCAGCAGCAGCGTCAGGCTGTGCGTCGGCCACAGCTCGGCGGGCCTGGTGGCGCCGAGCCAGTCGACGACGCGGCTCATCATGCTGAACAGCATGGCCTCGAACACGCCGAACGCGGCCGTCAGCAGCATCATGCCGAGCACGAAGCGGCGCGAGCCGAGCGTGCACGCCCACACGAAGGCGAAGAAGCCGCGCGGCGGCGGCGCGGGCACCGCGTCGGGGTAAGGGTGTAGCAGGTTCTCGAAGTAGCGGAACACGCGAGTCGGTCTCCACGGGTTGGGAGCGGTTGGGGCGCCGCGTGGATCGGTGGTCCGGCGGCACGCGAGAGATGGGAGGGCGGGAGCTTATCCGCTTGCTCCTGACATCGCATGACAAGCGTTGCTTTCATCGTGCTTTTCGATGGATGGGCCTTGCGAGGCTTCGGCACAATTCATCTTCATCAAGGCGACAAACCGACCGCACTATTGGGCGGAGTCCGGAACCCGTACCCGGCGCCAAGACCCCCGTCTCGTTCGTCCCCGAACGATGTTCGGTAGCTACAAGGGCCACCCGAAGGTGGCCCTTTTGCTTTTTGCGGTTCGCATGGAACTGGTGGGGCGTCACGGTGACTCAGTGCTCGTTGTTCATTGCCGAGCTGATGGCTCAATGGAGTTGCTGTGAATCCCGACAAGTCCCAGAAGTCCCGAGGCCTTTATTACAAGACAACAAGACGAAAGTCGGAAGCCCCCGCGCAAGCGAACGCACGGGAGCCGATCTCCAGAAAAATGGAAGAGATTCGACTCAAGTTGAGCAACGATCAGAACCGGCTGTTTTCGACGCCGCTTCAGGCATCAAGGCCTGCGCGTTCAAGGTCCAGCCCCCCAGGCGGTTCGCACAAGGAGAAGGCAACGCAGCAAAGTTCCTTGCGATCCAGCCTGCCACGGACTGATGAGGCCAATGCAACGTTCGAACGCAAAGTGCAGTTCGAAAAAGATCTGAAGAAAAGCGAGGAACGCCGCGCTCAGCTGCAAAGAAGTTCTGCGACGCATCGGGCCAGACCGGTCGAGGTCGATGCCAACGACGGACCACACTCGCAACCTGGGAGTCCCAGGCCGACGGGCCAGCGCGACCACCTGGGCCGTTCAGAAGCAGCGCACAGGCGGCCAGAGGAGGACTCTCCTCGAAAGTCGTCACCCATTGCGCGCTTTCTCAAGCGGTCTGCCAGCATCAGCCCCCGCAGCTTGACGCGTCCCAGGGCCGCAAGCCAGTCTCCGCGGACGCCAGAGGCGACGGCGCGGGCGTCGCTACCCGACAAGGCCCCTCACGTGCCCAGGCTGTGCAATCCAGATCTCGTCCGGAGAATCAACGAACAGAGCCGTTCGCCTCGCAAGTCCAGCCTCGCCGAAGCCGCTGATGGGGGATTGCCACCGCGCCCCGAGCGACCTGAAGAGAAGATTCAACGCTTGAAGGAAAAAAACAAAAAACTGAAGGACGAGACCGACGAATGGAAGGAGGAAGCCAAGAAATGGAAGCAGCAGCTCGGTCTCGCACTGGCTCGGGTCAGGCAACTGGAGCGCGAACGGGAGAACTTGTCTCAGGCCGTGCCGGACACGACCCCAGGCACGGCGAACCAGTGATGGCGCCGCAGCGACCTTGATCGGGTTGCCCGAGGGAGAACCCTCGGCAAGCATTGGAACTCCTGGCGATTCACTCCTCACTCATTCATGTCGTTCCCAATCCAACGAGGAGCCCGAAATGAGTGGAGTCAGCCAAGCCAAGCTTCGCGCGAGCCATGAGGCGCCAACGACTCAGGAGCCAGCCGATCGTCACCCAAGCAGCGAATCCATCAAGCCGCCGCGCAACAGCGCCGCGGAGACACTCCGGCGTGCCGGGTTGAGCACGCGTCCTGCCGCCACCCGATCAAGGTCCACGCCCTCCCGAGAGTTGCTCGGGCAAGAGGGCTCTCCATCGTGGCTCAAACGCCTGCGCAGCCCCCGGAAGGCGAGCATGCAGAAAGTGGACGCCCGTGATGGAAATCCGCAAGAGGTTCCAGAATCGGAAGGGCTGGTTGCGGCACTGCACGACCAGATTGCTCAGCTCAAATGCGAGAACAAACAGCTGCGCCAACAGCTGTACCTCGCCGTTTCAGCGTTCGAAGGCCTCAAGGCGGAGCGTGCCCCGCCATCGGGTTGCACAGCTGCTTCCGCCGATCCACGCCATCCGCCGTTGGTCACCACGTTTTCACGGCCCACAGATGCCACGCCGGGTGAAGCTGTCACCGAGCGGGCGAGCCCATCCACCACGCCGACCAGAGGGCGACGAGCACAACAGCTGTCGAAACGCCACCGGTGCAAATCCATGGACGTGACCAACTGCGGCGCACGGGGCCGATTCGAATTGCCCGATGCCGTGCCGGATCAGGTGGCGAAATCCGCCACTGCAAAGCGGCGCGTCGGCCGGACTCGATCAAGCCCCACCTTAGCGAGGCAAGATCTTTCCGAAGCGACGGCGAGGCAAGCCAAGGACAAAGAATTGGTGGTGCTGCGCATCCGCCCGCGTGACGGCGTCCCGCCTAGACGGGGAAAGCCTGCCGCCTTCCGGAATTCGCGTGTTGCCAACACGATGTGCAATCAAGGCAAGCCGAGTCAGACACCCCAGGTCGAAGCGACAGCGAATGTGTCACCGCTGACGCGACCATATGGGAAACAGCCTGCCACGCTGCTGCAAATGATCAACATCGAAATCGCGAAGAAAAAAATCGAAGAGTATCTGGAGCCCCTGCGACAAGGCGGAGTAAACACTCCGCCTCCCGACGATCACGATTGAGATCGAGAACGTCAACTCTTCGCCGGCTCCACGCTCAGCTGGTTGTCGACACTGACAACCCCCTTCACGTTCGACGCCAGCTGAGTCGCGCGTTCGCGCGCGGCTTCGCTCGGTGCCGTGCCGCGCAGGGCAACCCGACCGTTGTCGGTGTCGACGTTGATCTTCAGCGCGCTGAGGCTCGAATCCTTCGCCAGTTCGGCGTTCACGGTGGTCGTGATGACCGCGTCGGCGACCTTGTCGCCGGCCTTGTCGGTCGCGGCCTTGGCGTCCTGCGCCACGTCGCGGCCGGCCTGCTTCGCCTGGTCCATGCCACGCGATGCGTCTGCCTGCATGTCGCGGCCCTTCTGCTCGGCCTGCGCAATCACGCTGTCGTTGCTGTTGGCGGCCGTCGATTCGGCCGACTCGCGCTTGCCGCAACCGGTGAGGGCCACGCCTGCGAGCAAGACCGCAGCAGCCGTCGTCGTCAGAGTGTGCTTGTTCATGGTTCTCTCCTGTCATGCGCCTGCAGGCGCTCTGGTTGAGCCTGTTGCAGCGGCACCGATGCCACCGCAGCCTTGTCCTGGGACGGCACAACCTTAGTCGCCCGCCCCCGCACCTGCCGTCAGGCGGGTTCGCCGATGCCTGTCGGACGATGCCCACAGGTCGTGCATCGCGGCGCTGTCCGACAGCGCGTCGGCGCACCCGCCTACAGCCCGCTGGCGCGCCCGATCGGAAAGTGGCGCTGATGACACCGCAGCCGCCCTCGATTCCCACCCGCCTCGCCGCTGTCGCCGCCCTGCTCGCGCTGGCGTCGTGCGGTGGTCCGGCCACGTTGCAGGTCGCCGATGGCACCGGCCCGAACCCGAAGCTGCCGCCGCCGGACAAGAGCCTGATTCCGCTGGTCAACATCGCGCCAGCCACCGGCTGGCCGAGCGGCGTGAAGCCGACCGCAGCGCCGGGCACCGAGGTGCAGGCCTTCGCGAGCGGCCTCGAGCACCCGCGCTGGCTCACCGTGCTGCCCAATGGCGACGTGCTGGTCGCCGAAACCAACGCACCGCCGAAGCCCGACGACGGCAAGGGCATTCGCGGCTGGTTCATGAAGATGACGATGAAGAAGGCCGGTGCCGGCGTGCCCAGCGCGAATCGGATCACGCTGCTGCGCGATGCCGACGGCGACGGCGTCGCCGAAACCCGCAGCGTGTTCCTCGCCGACCTGCAGTCGCCGTTCGGCATGGCGCTGGTCGGCAACAGCTTCTACGTCGCCAACACCGACGCCGTCGTCCGCTTCGACTACACGCCCGGCGCCACCGCGTTGCAAGGCAGCGGCAGCAAGGTGGTCGACCTGCCGGCCGGCACCATCAACCACCACTGGACCAAGAACCTGATCGCGAGCCCCGACGGCAGCAAGCTCTACGCGACCGTCGGCTCCAACAGCAACGTCGGCGAGAACGGCCTCGCGGCCGAGGAAGGCCGCGCGGCGATCTGGGAGATCGATGCAAAGACCGGCGCGCACCGCGTGTTCGCGTCCGGCCTGCGCAATCCGAACGGCATGGCCTTCGAGCCGCAGACCGGCGCGCTGTGGACCGTCGTCAACGAGCGCGACGAGATCGGCAGCGACCTGGTCCCGGACTACCTCACGTCGGTGAAAGATGGCGCGTTCTACGGCTGGCCGTTCAGCTACTACGGCGCGCACGTCGACGAACGCGTGAAGCCGCCGCATCCCGAGATGGTGGCCCGCGCGATCCCGCCCGACTTCGCGCTCGGCCCGCACACCGCGTCGCTCGGCCTGGCTTCCGCGCTTGGCAACGCACTGCCGCCCGCTTTCGCCAGCGGCATGTTCATCGGCCAGCACGGCTCGTGGAACCGCAAGCCCCACAGCGGCTACAAGGTGATTTTCGTGCCGTTCGCGCAGGGCCGGCCCGCCGGCGTGCCGGTCGATGTGCTGACCGGCTTCTTGTCGGCCGAGGGGAACGCGCAGGGCCGGCCGGTGGGCGTGACGCTCGACAAGCAGGGCGCGCTGCTGGTGGCCGACGACGTCGGCAACGTGATCTGGCGGGTGCGGGCGGCGGGGGCACGCTGACAAGCTGTCACGACGAAGCTGCGGGGTGCGTGAATTGCTGACGCGCCCCGGCCCCGAGCGGTCGGAGAGAATCCGCCGATGCGCTTCCCTTCCTTTCCGGCCGCGGCGCGCTTCGCGTTGTTGCTCGGCGCCTCCATCGCGATGTCGATCGCCCACGGCGCTGCACAGGCCGCCGATGCCAGCCCGCAATCGGCGGTGCAGGCCTTCTACGAGCTGCGCATCGCGCAGTTGCCGAACGGCGGCGCGCCGGACGAACCGGCACTGAAGCTGATCGCCGCGATGCTGACGCCGCGCCTGCACTGCCTGCTGAAGACGGCGCACCGCTACGACGAGGCCTTCCTCGCGACGCAGCCGGGCGACAAGCCGCCATTCGTCGAGGGCGACCTCTATTCGAGCCTGTTCGAAGGCCCGAGCCGCGTGAAGGCGCAGCCGGCGCGGCTCGCGCGCGACATCGCCTGGGTGCCGGTGCGCATGTTCTTCGACGCCGGCGGCCAGGCCGACGCGACCGGCTGGACCGACACCGTCGTGCTGCACCGCATCGACGGCCGCTGGCTGATTGCCGACGTGAACTACGGCGGCAACTTCGCGTTCGGCAACAGCGGCCGGCTCAGCGGTGTGCTGGCCGACCAGCTGGAGCGCCCCGACCCGACGCTGAAGTGGACCGGCCGCGAAGTGCGCAGCTGCCCCTGATACAGCGGCCGGCGCGCGGCATGGCACCATGCGCGCCGGACCACCGTCCTGTGACCCTGCAAACAACCCCACGGAGAACCCGATGAAAGCCACCCTCACCCTGGCCCTGGCCGCACTGAGCACCCTGACGCTGGCCGCCGCCCCCGCCGTCGCCGCCGGCAAGTCCTGCGACGAACTGAAGACCGAGATCGCCGCCAAGCTCGACGCGAAGCAGGTCACCGGCTACGTGCTGGAGATCGTCGACACCGACAAGGTCGGCGATGCCAAGGTGGTCGGCAGCTGCGAGGGCGGCGCGAAGAAGATCACCTACGGCCGCAAGTAAGCCCGGCCTGCGCTCAGATCGCGCAGCGCCAGTCGGCGCGTGCCGCGGTCGCACCAATCAGTTCTGCATTCGGCTGGTCGGTGCCGGCCTCCCAGGCCCGCGCGTCGGCTTCGCTGCGGCCGAAGCGCATGTGCCGCTCGACCAGCCGCTGCCGGCGCAGTGCGTCGTCCACGTCGACGTACCAGGCCTCGTCGAGCAGCGGCTTCACGCCAGCCCAGCCATCGCGTTCGAGCAACAGGTAGTTGCCTTCGGTGACCACCAGCGGCACGTCGGCCGGGATCGGGATGCTGGAGGCGATCGGCTCCTCGATCTCGCGCCGGAACTCGGGCGCGTAGACCGTGCCGTCGCGGCCGGCTTGCTGGGCGCGCACCCGCTGCAGCAGCGCGATGTAGCCGCCGGCATCGAAGGTGTCGGGTGCGCCCTTGCGGCCGGCCCGCCCGAGCCGGGCCAGTTCGACGTTCGCGAGGTGGAAGCCGTCCATCGGCAGCAGCACCGCCGCGCCGGCCAGCGCATCGACGAGCTGTTGCGCGACGGTCGACTTGCCGGCCCCCGGCGGCCCGACCAGGCCGAGAATGCGGCGACCGCCGCGCGAGATGAGTGCCCGGGCCCGGGCCAGCGCTGTTTCGTTCATCCCTGGAGTGTTGCACTGGTGACCCTGAGCTTGCTGTACATCGACGACGCACTGCTCGTCGTCGACAAGCCCGGCGGCCTGCTGGCCGTGCCCGGCCGCGGCGAGGCCGGGCTCGACAACCAGGCCGCGCGCGTGCAGGCCGAGGTGGCCGACGCGCTGGTCGTGCACCGGCTCGACATGTCGACCTCCGGCCTGATGCTGTTCGCCCGCGGCAAGGAGATGCAGCGGCGCCTCGGCCACGCGTTCGCGCAGCGCGAGGTGCACAAGGAATACGCCGCGGTGGTCGACGGGCTGGTCGGCCCGGAACACGGCGAGATCGACCTGCCGCTGCTGACCGACTGGCCGAACCGGCCGCGCCAGAAGGTCGACCCCGTCGACGGCAAGCCGGCGCTGACGCGTTTCAGCGTGCTGCAGCGCCACCCGGCAGCCGGCACCACCCGCATGCGGCTGGAGCCGGTCACCGGCCGCTCGCACCAGCTGCGCGTGCACCTGCTGTCGATCGGCCACCCGATCGTCGGCGATGCGCTGTATGCGCCGCCCGATGCCCTTGCGAAGGCGCCGCGATTGCTGCTGCACGCACAATCGCTGCAGCTGGCGCACCCGGCCGATGGCCGCACGCTGCGCTTCCACAGCCCCGCTCCGTTCTGATCCGCCCTCCTACCGCCTGCTGAACCACGGGCCGACCGTGCTGGTCAGCTCGGCCCATGCCGGGCAGCGCAACGTGATGGCCGCTGCCTGGTCGATGCCGGTCGATTTCGACCCACCGAAGGTCGCGGTCGTGATCGACAGGAACACCGCCACCCGCGCGCTCGTCGAGGGCTCGGGCAGCTTCGCGCTGAACGTGCCGACGCGCGCGCTGGCGGCCGCCACGCTCGCGGTCGGGGGCATCTCGGCGCGCGAACTGCCGGCCGGGCGCGACAAGTTCGACACCTTCGGGCTGACCACCTTCGCGGCGAGCCGCATCGACGCGCCGCTGCTCGACGGCTGCGCCGCCTGGCTCGAATGCCGCGTGCTCGGCGAGCCGCGCATCCAGCAGCAGTACGACCTGTTCATCGGCGAGGTGGTCGCCGCCTGGGCCGATCCGCGCCTGTTCGCCGATGGCCACTGGCGCGACGACCCCGCCGGGGCCGAGGACCGCACGCTGCACTACATCGCCGGCGGCCGCTTCTTCAGCACCGGCGAGCCGTTCGACGCGACCGCGACGCCTGCCCGTACCATCTGAGCCTCTCCGCACCTGCCCGAGGCCACGATGTCCCTGCTGCGCCCGCTGCTGCTCTGCCTGCTCGTCGCCCTCGCCGGCTGCGCCGCCGCGCCACCTGTCCCACCTGTGCCGCGCACGGTGCTCGCGCAGCAGGTGGCCGATACCGAGCGCGCGTTCGCGAAGACGATGGCCGACCGCGACCATGCGGCGTTCACCGGCTTCCTCGCCGACGACACCGTGTTCTTCACCGCCCGCGAGCCGCTGCGCGGCAAGGCCGCCGTCGCCGCGCACTGGAAGCGCTTCTACACCGGCGACAAGCCACCATTCTCGTGGCGGCCCGACCAGGTCGAGGTGCTCGATGCCGGCGACCTCGCGCTGAGCACCGGTCCGGTGCTCGACGCCGACGGCAAGCCGGTCGCGAGCTTCACGTCGGTGTGGCGCCAGGTATCGCCGGGCGTCTGGCGCATCGTGTTCGACAAGGGCTGCAACTGCCCGTGATCCGTCCCACCTCTTCAAGAGTCGTCTCCCCGTGACCACCGTCCCCGCGCTTCCCGTCTCGCTGCTGTCCCTGCCGCCGTTCATGCGCTTCTGGTATGCGCGCGTCGCGGCCACGATGGCCAACCAGATGCTGATGGTGGCCGTCGGCTGGGAGATGTACGAGCTCACCGGCAGCGCCTGGGACCTGGGCCTGGTCGGGCTGCTGCAGTTCCTGCCGGCTCTGCTGCTGACGCTGGTCGCCGGCCACGTCGCCGACCGGTACGACCGCAGCCGCATCCTCGCGCTCAGCATGGGCGTGCAGTTGGCGATCGCCGCGCTGCTCGCCGCGGCCACGCACGGCCACTGGGCGAATCGCGAGCTGCTGCTGGTCCTGTCGATCGCGATCGGCTGCGCGAAGGCCTTCCAGATGCCGGCCCAGCAGGCGATGGTGCCGGTGCTGGTGCCGGCCGAAACGCTGCCGCGCGCGATGGCGTTCAGCTCCGGCGGCATGCAGGCTGCCATCATCGGCGGGCCGGCCCTCGGCGGCTTCATCTACGTGGCCGGGGCCGACGTGGTCTACGCAGTGTGCGCGGCGCTGTTCGCGCTCGGCGCGGTGCTGTTCCTGCGCGTCGGCCACCCGCACGTGCCGCCGCCGAAGGAGCCCGTGACCTTGCGCACCGTGCTGGCCGGCGTCGGCTTCATCTGGAACCGGCCGGTGGTGCTGGGCGCCATCTCGCTCGACCTGTTCGCGGTGCTGCTGGGCGGCGCGACCGCGCTGCTGCCGATCTTCGCGCGCGACGTGCTGCACACCGGGCCGTGGGGCCTCGGGCTGCTGCGCGGCGCGCCGGCGGTCGGCGCGCTCGCGATGTCGGTCGCGCTGACGCGCTGGCCGCTGCAGCGCCGCGTCGGCCACCTGATGTTCGCCGCGGTCGCGCTGTTCGGGCTGTCGACGCTGGTGTTCGCGGTGTCGAAGCTGTTCGTCGTGTCGCTGATCGCGCTGTGGGTCAGCGGCGCGGCCGACATGGTCAGCGTCGTGATCCGGCAGTCGCTGGTGCAGCTCGAGACGCCGAACGAGATGCGCGGCCGCGTCAGCGCGGTCAACTCGATCTTCATCGGCGCGTCGAACCAGCTCGGCGAGTTCGAGTCGGGCGCCACCGCGGCACTCTTCGGGCCGGTCGGCTCGGTTCTGCTGGGCGGCGTCGGCACGCTGCTCGTCGCCGGGCTGTGGATGAAGCTGTTCCCTGCCCTCGCCCAGCGACAACGGCTTACCGGCGATGGATGACCCACCCCCCGAAGCGCCTTCGGCGGGCCCCCTCGGGCTGGCGCCCTCTCCCCCAAAAGGGGCGCCGCCAGCGGCGCGGCAAAGCCGGTTCCGCGGCGGCCGCTTGATCAACTCTCATCGGGGACAATCGCGGCTTGCTCATTGGAATTGCCATGATGTTGTGGATGTTGATCGCGGCGGCCGTG
>Ga0209673_1002330_pt1 | contig 13447 bp, 10 predicted proteins | sample AraplaCol_mMS_r2_2_FD_184274 | JGI IMG/M metagenome (GOLD analysis project Ga0209673, IMG submission 184274) | Arabidopsis root microbial communities from North Carolina, USA - plate scrape MF_Col_mMS_r2 (SPAdes) (version 3) | ecosystem: Host-associated > Plants > Roots > Endosphere | place... | reverse complement strand
TGCAGGCCTGCTCGTTGAAGTTCTGCACCGCGATGGAGCGGCCCGCGCCCATCAGGTTGTGGCCGCGGTGCTGCAGCAGCGCGTTCATCGGCACCACCAGGAAGCCGCCCAGGCCGCCCAGCAGGATGAGGAAGGGCACCGCCAGCCACACGTTGCCGATGAAGTTCATGCAGATCACCATCAGGCCCATCGCGATGCCCATGGGGATCACGCGAGTGGCCATGTCCAGGCGCATGCGCATCGAGGCGACGATGGCGCCCACGGCGGTGCCGATGGTCACCACGCCCGTCAGCGCCGAGGCCTGCGTGGTGTTGTAGCCCAGCGCCAGCGAGGCCCATGCCAGCACGATGTACTTGAGGTTGCCGCCCGCGCCCCAGAAGAGGGTGGTGGTGGCCAGCGAGATCTGGCCGAGGCGATCGCGCCACAGGCGCGCGTTGCAGTGCCAGAAGTCGGGCAGCAGAGCCGCGACATTGCGCAGCAGGCCTTGTTCGGGGTTGGCGCGCAGCGGGCGCATCTCGACGCCGGTGTGCGGGATGCGCGTGTTGAACCAGGCCGCCAGCATGTAGACGAAGATCAGCACCGCGAGGGCTGCTTCGGCCGGCGTGTCGATGCCGGTGTCGATGAGCGGGAGGTCGAAGGCCAGCAGCTTGCTGGAGACCGCATGCCCCACCAGCGCGCCGCCGAGCACGATGCCCAGCAGGATCGACGCGATGGTCAGGCCTTCGATCCAGCCGTTGGCCTTGACCAGTTGCGAGGCCGGCAGCAGTTCGGTGAGGATGCCGTACTTGGCCGGCGAGTAGGCCGCGGCGCCCAGGCCGACGATCGAATAGGAAAGCAGCGGGTGCGAGCCGAAGAGCATCATCACGCAGCCCAGCACCTTGATGGCATTGCTGATGAACATCACCTTGCCCTTGGGCAGGGCGTCGGCGAAGGCGCCCACCAGCGGGGCGAGCACCACATAGAAGACGGCGAAGATGGGCACCAGCGCCGCGCGTTGCCATTCGGGCGCGCCCGAACTGCGCATGAGGTCGACCGCAACAACGAAAAGCGCTTGGTCGGCCAGCGACGAAAAGAACTGGGCCGACATGATCGTGTAGAAACCGCGCTTCATCGATGGGCTGGCTGGCCAGAGGAATAGGTCTGCTGGCGGTAGTGAAAAAGTGTCGCGTAGAGGGCGAATGGGCGGTTATAGCACGGGGGTGCGACGCGCAATCCCGCATCCCCACCGTGTTCGACCCCATTCCCGAAGATGCTAAAACGTGGTCTGCATTGTCCCCGAGCTCCCATCGAGCCTTCTCCGGAAACCCTTCATGCCGCGCCCGATCCTCGCCACCGTCCACACCGAAGCCCTGCGCCACAACCTCGAGCGGGCGCGCCGCTCGGCCCTCGAAGCCCGCGTCTGGGCCGTCGTCAAGGCCAACGCCTACGGCCATGGCATCGAGCGGGTCTATGAGGGTTTGCGAGGCGCCGATGGCTTCGCGATGCTCGACCTGGCAGAGGCCGAGCGCGTGCGCGCCCTCGGCTGGCGCGGCCCGGTGCTGCTGCTGGAGGGCGTTTTCGAGGCCCGCGACCTGGAGCTGTGCTCGCGCCTCGATCTCTGGCACACCGTGCACTGCGACGAGCAGATCGACATGCTCGCCGCCCACAAGACCCTCAAGCCGCAACGCGTGTTCCTGAAGATGAACTCGGGCATGAACCGCCTGGGCTTCACCCCCGAGCGCTTCGGCTCCGCCTGGACCCGCCTCAACGCGCTCACCCAGGTCGACGAGATTTCGCTCATGACCCATTTCAGCGACGCCGACGGCGAACGCGGCATCGCCCACCAGTTGGAGGCCTTCGAGCGCGCCACCCGCGACCTGCCGGGCGAGCGCTCCATCGCCAACAGCGCGGCCACGCTGCGCCATGCCGACCTCACGCGCGGCGACTGGGTGCGCCCCGGCGTCATGCTGTACGGCGGCGCGCCCGACTTTCCCCAGCACGACGCAGCGCACTGGCAGCTGCAGTCCACCATGACGCTGTCGACCCAGCTCCTGTCGGTGCAGACGCTGCAGGCAGGAGACACTGTCGGCTATGGCTCCAACTTCACCGCCGAGGGCCCCATGACCATCGGCGTGGCGGCGGTCGGCTATGCCGACGGCTACCCGCGCCACTGCGGCACCGGCACGCCGGTGCTGGTGAACGGCGTGCGCACCCGCATGGTCGGGCGCGTGAGCATGGACATGATCACCGTCGACCTCACCGGCGTGCCCGACGCGAAGTTCGGCAGCGAGGTCACGCTGTGGGGCAGGTCGGCGAAGACCGGCGCCGTGCTGCCCATCGACGAGGTCGCCAGGGCCGGCGGCACCATCGGCTACGAGCTGATGTGCGCGGTGGCGCAGCGCGTGCCGTTCGCAGACATGGCGGACGCTGCCTGACACGCTGAAGCCGTGAAGATCCTTTCCAACTGGCGCTCCGTGCGTCTTTGGGAAACGCAGGTCGAGCGCGAGCTCCACCGCAAGTACAGCCTGCGCACGCACGGCATCTTCATCGGCAGCTTCACGCTGCTGCTCATGTGGGGCGTGTCGGCGCTGCAGATGCACCTGCTGCACGTCGATTCGCTCGCGGTGCGCTACTTCCTCACGCTGGGCGTGGGGTACCTGGGCTACCTGGTGGTGCTGCGCTGGTGGGCGAAGCGGCTGGTCGAGGAACGCGGGCTCGATCTCAACGTCGATGCGCCCGACTTCGAGTTCGGCGGCGGACGAGGCGGCAGCGGCTCGCATGGCCACACGGGCATCGGCGAAGCCCCGGGCGACGGTGGCGGCGGCAGCGGCAGCGGCCTCTCGGACATCGCCAGCGGCGCGCTCGACGTGGCCGGCGGCGCCGACGAGGGCGCGGTCGTCGTCATCCCGGTGATCGCCATCTTCCTGATCTGCGCCGCCATCCTGTTCGGCGCGGGCTCGCTGGTGTTGCTGTATTTCAGCTGGGACGCGCTGCTGGCAGTGGCCATCGAAATCGCCTTCTCCTACGTCTCGGCCCGCGCCGCGGTGCGCGTGGCGCGCGAGGGCTGGCTCATGGCCGCCGTGCGGCTCACCTGGAAGCCGCTGCTTGGCGCGGTGATCTGCGCGGTGGCGCTGGGCGCGCTGCTCGACCACTTCATGCCGCAGGTCAACTCCCTGCCAGAGGCGGTGCGCGTCCTGCTGAAGAAGCACTGAGCGCGCCCATCAGGTGATCGACCAGCGCCTTGCACCTGGGCGCCATGGAGCGGTTGTTGGGTGGGTGGAGGACGTGTGCGCGGGCGCCCGGTCGTTGGCGCAGTACGAGGTCGTGCGGCTCGAAGGCGCTGAGCACAAGCTGCACGACCGGCTCCAGCCCCGTCCGCGGGACCATGAGCGTGTGCTCGATGCCGTGCTGTGGACGCTGGCCCCCGTGGGTCGGAGACAATCCGCGCCGGGAGGAATTTCATTCACATGATCTCGAAGAAACAGGGAGCGCGCGCCGCATGGCGCGCATGCGGCATCGCGCTGGCGGTCGCCGCCATATCGGCGCATGCCGAATCCGATGCAGCGGCGGCGGACCCGCAGCGATCGCAAGCCACGGAGGCCGTCGCAGATGCGCCCATCGTGCCGGCCGCACCGATGGAACCGGCCGCACCCGCACCCACACCGGCCGCCGCCGCGCCGCCGGCACCCCAGACCCGCGTGCGCTTCGCCCGCGGCAACTACAAGCCCGGCATCGAACAGCTTCGGGTGGTCCGTCGCGAGAACACGATGAACAACGTCGCGGGGCAGGTGGCGCTGAACATCGCGCTGTCGGTCATCGCGGGCGGCGTGAGCGTCGGTGCGCAGGGCTTCTCGAAGGACGACCTCGGCGGCGCCACGCTGGAGGCGCTCAAGGACGACCCGCTGGGCGTCAACCCCGCCATCGGCGAGCTGAGCGATGCGCTCAGCAAGGTCGCCACCGGCATCTACCGCAAGCGTGCCGAGGCCGCCTACGCCACGGCCCTGACCGACGGCTCCACGCCCGAGGAGATCGAGGAGGCGCGCAAGGTGCAGGCGGTGGCGGACACGCCGCTGCTTCCGGGCGCCTGGCACCTGGTCTACGAGAACCTGACGGGCTCGGACGAGCTGTTCCGCCTGAAGTTCGGTGCCGAGCTCGGCCGCGCGGGCTTCATGCGTCCGCCGGCCTCGTGCTTCTATCAGTCGGAGCCGGTCGCGTGGAGTGAATGGCAGGCCGACAACTGGCAGCGGCTGCGTGAGGAGCGCGCCAAGGCCGTGACCCGCTGCACCGAGACGCTTTCGGCCACGCCCGAGAAGTTCTGGTAAACGCGTCCTAGGCCGCGCGGAACGCCGGCATGGCCGCGGGCCGCCGGTTCAGCCCCAGCGCCAGCAGCTCGTCGTCGGCGCACAGGATCGCGAAGGCCCGGTGCTTCTCCCCGAAGCTCATCACGGGCCCCGCGTGATGCAGCGCCCGGTGGTTGAAGGCCACCACGTCGCCCGGGTCGACCTCGTAGCCCACGATGTCGAAGGCGCCGCGGTTGGACTCGATGTCGGGCAGCTCGATGGCCGGCGCTTCACCGGACTGGCCTGCGATCCGGTAGCCCGTCTTCCACAGGTGCGAGCCGCGCACCACTTCCGGCGCGGTTTCGCGCGGCATGTGGTCCACGGGCATCCACAGGTGGACGATGCGGTGGCTGTCGGCCAGGCCGCAGGACATGTCCTGGTGCCAGGGTGTTGCGGTCGCGGCGCTCACGTCCTTTTCGAAGAGCAGCTGGTCGCAGATCCAGCGCAGCCGTCGGGTCACGGTGAGCTGGCCGGCGATCTCGCTGGCACCCGATTCGGACACCACGCGCTGCAGCAGGCCGTCGCGGCGCTGCTCGATGCCGTCGCGCGCCAGCTCTATCCACTCGGGCGAGACGATCCCGCGCAGGCACACGACGCCGTCCCGCAGGAACCGGAGGCGCTCGTCGAAGCTCACGCCGCGAAGCAGTGGGTTGCTCATCAGGATCTCCTCGTCCGGCGCCGGCCCTTCGGGCATCAGGCGCGTTGCTCCCCTTTGTTCCCATCCACCCCGCTCGCCCGCACCAGGAAGAGCAGCCAGCCGACCATCAGCGCGGCCATGCAGGCGAAGCCCCAGGTCATGGCGTGGATGGTCTGGATGTAGGAGACGGGCCGTCCGGCAGCGAGCATCGCGGCGGCGAACACCACGGCGCCGACCACCGAGCACAGCAGCAGGGCGCCGGGTTTCGAAGCAGCCCTGAAGCCGGTGCGCAGGCACATGGTCAGGCCGAAGATCGCGGGCGCGTAGAAAAAGGGCGAGAAGTCCATGTCCCTGTAGTTCGCGCCGAAGGCCAGCACGACGAGGTGCGGCCCCAGCAGGCCCAGCGCCACGCCCACGGCCTCGGCGACCAGGAAGCCGAGCAGCACGAAGCCAGTGAAGTCGCGAAAGGACTTCTTTCTCTGCGCTGCGTCCGCCGACTTCCAGCTGGCCGCCAGCTGCGGCAGCAGGTAGTAGCCCAGCGCCGACAGCACGTACTGCATCGGCAGCAGGAAGGTGATGTAGATCTTGAGCAGGCCGCCCTGCTCGGCATCGGCCGAGGAGCCCAGCAGCAGGATGGCGCCGCCGGTCATGATCCAGCTCATGAACTGCGAGAGGCTGGCCTTCCAGCCGTAGGCCATCGATTCGCGCGTCGTCAGGCCCCGGTCGTCCTTCGCGGCCGGCAGCGGAAGAACCGTGTGGCGCGTGTTCGCAAGCACCAGATAGAGAAAGGGAAGCTGCAGCACGGAAACCAGCAGCAGGGCTTCCTTCCAGCTCGCGGGCCGTTCGGCGTTCAGTACGACGACATAGCCGATCGCGATCAGCGCGCCCGAAACGCAGAGCACGCCATAGCGCCACCCTGCGAGCAGCAGGCTGCGCGAGATCCAGAAGATCTCGTAGCCCACGATCAGCGCCACGCCCACCCACTGCAACTGCCCCGGGAACGCGGCGATCTGCCACGCGAGGAAGCCCAGCAGCGAGAACAGCACAACCAGCGCCCACGTCAGCCACGCCGTGGAGCGGTCGGCGTAGTAGCGCCGGATGAGCAGGGGCTCGTGCACCATGGCCATGTGCAGGATGTACTGGAAGCTGATCACCGCGAGGAACGCGGAGGCCACGCCGAAGTCGGCGGGCGAGAGCACGCGCGCCAGCGCGAAGCTGAGCAGCAGCTGGCTCGCGCTGTAGATGCACTGGTCGGCAACGGCATAGATGGGACCGCCGAGGCGTTTCCTGAGTCCTGACAGTCGCTGCTTCATCCACCTAGCCCGAGATGGAAAGCAGGACCGGACTGGAGGTCGCCTTCACGGTGAAGCCCTCGCCCGAACGGCTGCCGCAGCTGCCTTCGCGCATCTGCGGGAAGAAGTCGACGCGGGTGCACTTCGCGCCGGCGCCCGCGGGCACCGACACGCTCTGCTGCGCACCCTGCGTCCAGACCACGTGCAGCATCGATTCGCCACGGCGCAGCACCAGCCGGCTCGCGCCGCGCGCGTCGTCGTAGGACACCTTCTGCGAGTGCCGCGCGATCTTCAGGAACTCGGTGAGCGCCGAGTAGGCCTCCTTCTTCTCGCCCGCCTTCGACTTGATGCCGAAGTTGTCTTCCTTCGAGAAGTACGACTGGCCGCGGTCGCGCCACGAATAGAGGTTCAGCAGCTTGATGCCGGCCGCGGCGTTGATCAGGTACTCCCTGAAGATCAGCGACGCCTGCGCGCCCTGGTTGCGCACGGGCATGTACGAGGCGTAACCCCATTCGGAGGCGACGATGCCGGTCTTGTTCAGCTGGCGGCGGTCGAGCTGCGCGCGCAGCTTCTGGTAGTCGGCCAGCGCGGTCTCGGGCACGGAGCGGTAGGGGTGGATGGAGATGTCCGTCAGGCAGTCGCTGCGCGCGGCCGAGACGAAGGCATCTTCCAGCTCCGAGGGCACCTTCCCCGCACTGCCGCCGACGAAGGGCAGCTTCGCGAAGCCGAAGCCGACGATGATGTCCGGGCGGATCTGCTGCTGCGCGAGCTTCTCGCACAGCGCCGACGAGGCGGCGCCGAAGTCCGGCACCAGGGCGGGCTGCAGGAAGGTCTTGTTGTCGGGCTCGTTCCACACTTCCCAGACCGCGACGTCGGCCGAGTGCGCCTTGATGAACCCGGCCGCGAAGTCGGCGAAGCGGCTCTCCTTGCTGGCGGTGTCGCCGCCCCCGCCGCTGCGCATGTCGCCGGGCTCGTGGCCCCAGATCTCCTTGCCGCCGAAGAGCGTCACGATGGCGTTGAGCTTCGCCTTGCGCACACGCTGGATCAGCTTCGGATAGTCGGTCATCGCGGGGTTCACGCTCTTGATCGGCGGACGCACGCCGAAGCGCACGAACTCGAAGCCGGCGGCGCGGATCTCGTGCAGGTCCTCGTCGGTGATGGTCGCGGGGTCGATCTGCACGCTCAGCGAAACCGGGTATTCGGAGCTCAGGGTGCCGATGCCTCGCGCGTGGGCCGGGCCGATCGGCGCTGCGGCGAAGAGCAGGGCGCCCAGCAGGCTGGTGATGGTCTTCTTCATGGCAGTACCGACTCCTTGTACAGATCGACGATGGCGGTGTTCATGCGCTGCGAAGTGAACTTCTCCTCGAAGATCCTTCGCCCGGTCCGGCCCATCTGGCGCAGGGTCTCGACGGGCATGCGGTCGATCTCGCGCAGCATCTGGTCGATGTGCTCCAGCTCGAAGAGCCGGCCGCTGCGATCGTTCTCGACGATGTCCACGAGGCCGCCGACGGCGGACGCGAAGACGGCCTTGCTCCTGGCCATGGCCTCGACCGCGACGAGGCCGAAGCCCTCCCAGCGCGAGGGCACGACGATGGCGTCGCAGGACTGGTAGACCGCGTCCAGCGCGTCCTTCTCGAGCCACCCCTTGAACTCGACCCGCTCGGGCTGCGCGAGCTGCAGGTCCTTGCGCACCGCGTCGCCGACCACGATCAGCCTGAAGTCGGGCCGCACGCGGGCGTAGGCGTCGAGCAGCAGGTCGATGCCCTTCTGGCGGTCGAGCCGGCCGACGAACAGGATGGTCCGCGGCGCGGGCTTGCCGGCGTCCGCGGGCGGCGGCTCGAAAGCGGGGGCTGGCGCCGGGTTCACCGAATCGATGCCGTTGGGAATGCAGGTGCAGCGCCTGATGCCCGATTCGGCCGCGATCCGCACCTCGTGGCGGCTGATGCAGATGATGGCGTCGCTGCGCGAGGACAGCAGCCGCTCGATCCAGCGGTAGGCCGACTTCTTGTAGCGCGAGGCTGCCTGGTCGAAGGCCCAGCCGTGCGAGCAGTAGACGATCTTCACCTCGCGCGGTATCTGGCCCAGCAGCGCCATCGAGCGCACGATGCCGCCGGCGATCGAGCTGTGCAGGTGCAGCACCGAGGGCCGCTCCGACTCGATGATCTTCTTCACCCGCTTCGCATAGCCCACCAGCGAGAGCGGGCTGCGTGCGGTGGGCACCACGTGCGCGTTCTCGGGGCCCAGCCAGTCGACCTGCCCGGGCAGGATGAACTTCACCTGGCTGATCTCCGGCGAGTTGCGCTGGAAGTTCGAGACGATCCGGAGATAGGTCTCCAGCCCGCCCTTGAGCGTTTCCGCGACGTGCAGGACTTTCATGGCTTCTTCGCTCCTGGCTGCTCAGATCATTGCGTGGGTGCCGGCGATGACTTCGGCCTGGAGCTCGTCCAGCCGGCGCGGATCGTTGCGTTCCCGAAGCAGGTTCAGGACGGATGCCTTCAGCTCGTCGTGGCGCGGCGATAGGCCGAACAGGAACTCGGTGCGGTTCGTGAGCCGGAAGAAGGACTCGACCTTCTTGTCCCAGTTCATGCCGATGGACGGGATGCTCAGGCTGTAGGCGACGATGTTCGCGTGCAGCCGGTGCGCCGCTATGCAGGAGCAGGCGCTGATCAGCGCGACCAGATCGTCGGGGCGCTTCGGCACGGCGAAGGAGAAGTCGTCCGCGGCGGCGGTGCGCTCGGAGATCTCGGCGAGCACCCGGTTGTCTTCCGCCGCGCCGTTCGTGAAGTACAGCACCCGCGCGCCCTCGGCCCGCAATGCCTGCGCGAGGCCCGAGAAGAATTCGGCCGAACCGCCGGCTCGCTTGCCCCCGTATTCGGAATTCATCACCAGCGCGTCGAGGCTGCTGACGCAGATGCCCACGTCCCACTTCTTCTCGGGGGAGAGTTCTTCCGAGAAGGCGCTCGCGCAGACCAGCGCCGGATCGGGCACCACGTTGATGCGGCTGCGCGGAATGCGGAAGAAGGCGTGCAGGTTGTTTGCCGAATCCACGTCGCGCGTCGCGTAGAAGACCGGCGCGGCGTTCTGGAGGAACTTGCCGACGAGCCACTGTCCCCAGTAAGACCATTTGCCGGTAACGCCGACCGACACCACGGCCACTCTCTTTCCGCGCAGCAGCCGGCCCAGGAAGAAGAGTTTCGACGGGAAATTCAGTGCCACGTCGCAGAAGAGCTGCCCGCCGCCGATCAGCACCAGGTCGGCATCGGCCACCGCCGCCTGCCATTGCCTGCGCCAGCTCAGCAGGTAGTTCTTCAGGCAGTAGGCGAAAACGATTGCCGAACGCAGCAGCGAAGGCAGCTTCTGGAAGACGCCGAAGGCGCCGCCGCCGCGCAGGTTGGATTCGTCGAAGGCCACGCGCCCGGCGATGTCGAGGAACTCGACCTTCGCGTCGGGATACTTCATGGCCGCGATATGGGCCAGCGAGGCCGCGATGACCCCGTCGCCGAGGTTGTCGCTGAACGGCACCGCGCAGATCAGGATCTTTTTCATCTTTGAATACCCGGAATAAGCCTTTTATTTCCCGCGACCTTGATGGCGATCAGATAGAGCATCACGGAGGTCAGATGCCGGGTGAAACTGCCGAGGTCCGGTTCGAAAATCAATTGAACGAGGATGTGCGCGACGAAAAGACTTCCGAAGAAGCGTGGCTCGAATTGCGTCGGATCGCGCTTCGACCATCGCCGCGCCTTGTAGAGGATGATCAGCATCGCCGCGATCATCAATTGCATGAATGCGTCGCTAGGTGTCTGGAAATAGAGAACGGGCGTGATCAGCACCGTCGCGGCGTACACGTAATTCACCAGAAATCCCGGGCCGGTGGCGGGCGAGGCGATATTGGTGAAGGCCGTGCGGTTGTCGCTGCCGATCTGCTCCGCATAGGCATTGGAGGTGTCGCGCGGCGACTGCAGCGTCTGCAGGATATTGGAGGGTGCCGCCATGATCGCGCCGGCAGCCAGGATTGCCGCCAGGAAATGGTATTTGAGCGGCCGCTGCCAGAGATAATGAACGGCGAAGAATGCGCCGACGATCAGCAAATAATAATTCCGGACGAAAACTCCGTAGATTGCGTAGAGGCCGAGAAATGCGCCGACGGTGAGGAATCTGGAGGTGCGGAAATAGATCGTCGTCACCGTGATGCACATGGTCATGATGAGCACCACCGTCTCCTTCGACGGTGCGAACATGTTCAGCATGATGCAGGGCGCGATCAGCAGCAGCCTGGAGAAGAAATCGCCGGCCCGGCGGATATTGCGTGTCGCGAAGAAAAGAAATATCGAGCTGCTGATGCAGGTGAAAACGTCGAGATTGTCCGACCCGATGATGCTGAAAAGCGCGGCCGTGACGGCGAACGAATTGTCCATTTCGTCCGTGCCGCCGTAATTCAGGATCTCGAGGATCTTCGCCGAGTCCACGCTCCATTTCTCGGGGAGCATTTCCCGGAAATACGCATAGATGATCACGTAGACGAACACGATCAGCACCCCGGCAACGGAGTACTGGTTGAAGCGGCGCGTGCCCCTTCTTCCTGTCGTTGTCGTCGCGGGTGCCCGTGCCGGCGCCGCCGGAGCGGGAATGGCGTGGCTCATCGGCATGTGGATTCCGATCCGATCAATTCCAAAGCGAAAGAAGTTCTGTCCGGCCCTGTGGCGTGGACTTCGTGAAAGGCGTACTCCGGCCGGCGCGGCCGGAGCCGGTCACCCGGGACCGGCGGTGGAATTCACCGCGACCCGTGACCGGCGGCAACCACCCAGATGGTTCTGAAGAAGATGTCCACGTCCTTCCCGACGGAAAGGGTTTCGACATACCTCACGTCGAGCGCGACGCGCGCGTTGTAGGTCAGCTGGTTGCGCCCGCTGACCTGCCAGAGGCCGGTGATGCCGGGCCGCACGGCGCAGTAGTGCGACCAGCTGTGGCCGTAGAGCTCCTTCTGCTCCAGCATGCAGGGGCGAGGGCCGATCAGGCTCATGTCGCCCACCAGCACGTTCCAGAATTGCGGCAATTCGTCGAGGCTGGTCTTGCGGATGAATTTGCCGAAACGGGTGATGCGCGGATCGTCGTCCAGTTTCTGGTATTCGTCCCATTGGCGGCGCGCGTCGGGATTGTTCTTCAGGTGCTCTTCCAGCACCTGCGCCGAATTGGCGATCATCGAGCGGAATTTGTAGAAGCGGAATACGCGCCCGTTCTTCCCGTACCGCGGCTGGTAATAGAGCACCGGTGCTCCCGAACTCGCGAAGACGCACAGTCCGAGCAATACGAAAAGCCAGCCGAATGCGATGAAGAAAAAAAGAGCGGCGCCGATGTCCACCGATCTTTTCGCGACCTTCAGCAATGGGGAATGGTTGATTCCGGATTGCGATCCGCCGCGGGACATTTCGGCACCTGCGTCGGCAAGGTCCCAGCCCTGCGGTACGAGCGATTCTTCGGGATGGAGATTTCCCATGGGATTTTTCCATCCGGGTTTGAAGCGCGACAAGATTTCCCGTCGAAATGCTTTCATTTTTGACGCACCTTTCCTCATGCGGGCAATTGCCCGCAGATCCTCGGTTATGGCCCTGTGTTTTTGGCCGACACTACCCGCACAAATGCCTCTTTAGCGTCTGCGATGCAGAAACTATTGCGCGGCCAAATGACTCGATGAAGGCAGTACCAATGAATTAAAGATCATTTGTAGTGCCTTTTTATGCTGAATACTATTTGAGTATTTAATCGATGCGGGAGGTTGGAGGCCCACCGCATGATTTTGAATTTAACTCCAATTCAGGCGGTCTAAGTGGAATCCCTGTTGGTATTGTATGTGTATTGCAACTGCTTGTAAGCGCCATATTTGTAACCCCCGCTTCCAGCGTGGCGGCGGCTTAAATCAATAGCATTCAGAATTACGCCATTTACCGTTCTGCCCGCATGGGCGAGCCTTCTGACAGTTTCATTCAATTCGCCGAGCTGGGTTTTCTCGGCGCGCGCCACCAGCAGCAGGGTGCTCGCCAGCGGCGCCACCGAGGCGGTGTCGGCGGCCACCAGCACCGGGGCGGTGTCGATGACGACCAGGTCGTACAGCGGCGAGAGCTGTTCCAGCACCTGAACGAAGGACTCGCTGGTGAGCAGCTCCGCCGGATTCGGCGGCAGCACCCCCGTCGTCATGATGTCCAGGTTGGGCAGCACGCCAGGGCGGATGGCCTGCTTGAAGTCCAGCGTGCCGGCGATCAGCTCCGACAGGCCGGATGAGCGCGGAATCGAGAAGAACTGGCTGACCCGGCCCTTGCGCAGGTCGGCGTCGATCAGCAGCACCCGCTTGCCGGTGGCCGCGGTGATCGCCGCGAAGTTGACCGAGACGAAGGTCTTGCCAACGCCGGGTGTCGCGCCCGAGATGAGCAGCCGGTTGTTGGTCGCCTCCAGCATCGCGAACTGCAGCGCGGTGCGCAGGCTGCGCAGGCTTTCCACCGCCGGGTCTTCCGGCTGCAGGTGCGCCAGCACGTGCTTGCCGGCCACCTTGTTCTCGATGTTCCTGTCGATGGTGCGCTGCGCGGCGCTCAGCGGAACGCTGCTGTAGACGTTGAGGCCGGTATGGCTCTCGATCTCGGCCGGATTGCGGATGCCGCCGAAGAAGGAACTCCGCGCGACCGCCGCGCCGAAGCCGGCGGCCAGCCCGAGGATCGCCGCCAGCGCGATCACCAGCGGCCGCTTCGGCCACACCGGCTCTTCCGGAACGATGGCCTCGTCGAGCAGGCGCACGTTGCCGACCTTGCCTTCCTTGGCCAGCCGCATCTGCAGCGAGCTGTTGAGCAGCGACACGTAGAGGTCGGTGTTGACCTTGATGTCGCGCTGCATGCGCACCGTGTTCTGCTGCAGCTCGGGCATCTTGCGGATGCGCGCGTCGACTGTAGCGAGCGCGCTCTTCCATGCGGCGACCTGCGCGTCGAGCGTCTGCACGTTGGGGTGCTCGTTCGTGAAGCGCGACGTGAGCTCGCGCCGCTTCTGCTCGGCCTCCAGCAGCTTGGACTGCAGGTCGACCGTCTGCGTCAGCGCGTTCTTCGCCTCGTCGTCGAGGCTGACGGTGCCGTTCTGGTTGCGGTAGCGGTTGTAGATGTCTTCCGACTGCTCCAGCTGCTTCTTGAACTGCGGCAGCGCGCCGTCGAGGAAGCCCA
>Ga0209673_1002327_pt1 | contig 13453 bp, 8 predicted proteins | sample AraplaCol_mMS_r2_2_FD_184274 | JGI IMG/M metagenome (GOLD analysis project Ga0209673, IMG submission 184274) | Arabidopsis root microbial communities from North Carolina, USA - plate scrape MF_Col_mMS_r2 (SPAdes) (version 3) | ecosystem: Host-associated > Plants > Roots > Endosphere | place: USA... | reverse complement strand
GCCGAGAAGTGACTTCTCAACGACAGGAGATTCCGTATACGATCCATGAGACTGAAATTTCCAACCGCAGTGAAGCTCGGCGAGAAGCTGTCCAGGCACGGAAGCAACGCCGTGCACACGCTGATGCGGATTATGAAGAGCCCCGTGGTGCTCGCAAGACTAACACTGGTAAATCCCGCGGGGACAATGCGACAGGGGATCAGACGACTAAACGCCGGAAGGTAGAGCGGCCTTCTGGTGTTGAAACAAGCACGCCCATGGATCGCTCTGCTAGCGGCGCAGGCAGTCAGCGAGCATCCGCTAAGGATGGTACGGAGAAGAAGCGAGCGCGAGCCCCAAATTCAAATTCCGCAGCAGCGCGCAAGAAGTAAGGCCCCAACCGATTCCGCTCGTTTGCACAAGAAACTAATCGATTTTCTCTATTAGGCCCAATGCCACGTCCAATGCCGGATCACCCGTGCTTGCTCCCTCGCCTCTTATCGGAACATTCAATGCCCCGCGTGGAGCTGCAAGCCCTGGTCCCAACACCAGTCGGCCACAGTCTTCACGAGCTCAACAGAATTCCGGGTCAACAAGCAATGCTCGCCAACGCCCGTCTTCCTCGACTTCCAACCGCATCGGTCAAGCAAATGCTTCCAAGCAGACCGAGGTCAAATCCACGCCCCGCGATGCATCATCCATTAAGAATGAAACAGGGAATGGGGATCCCAATCGTGATTATAATGGTGAGGCAGGTGTGCGAATAGCCACTGCAGGAGTCAGACGCGATGAGATGATGGACGGAAGACAGGCCGACTCCGCTGAAGCCGAGACCTCCAAAGGACGAAAATCCAAGACTACCACGCCAGTTTCGACCTTGGCAGAGGTCACTCAACCTCGTTCGCGACCGACCCGCAATACAGACGCAGCACCTAAGCGCAATACTAAGAAACCTGCTCCAGCCCCAGCACCTATCATTCCCTCTGATGAGGAATCTCTTCACGAAGGCGATGATGAGGATGAAGAGGGCGAGCCTCGATACTGCTACTGCAACGAAATCAGTTTCGGTGAAATGGTGGCCTGCGATAATGATGCTTGCCCGCGCGAATGGTTCCATTTGTCATGTGTTGGAATGACGAAACCGCCTGGCAAAAATGGTAAGTTTGAATTCATGCATTCTGGTGTTATACGAGGGTATTTGAATTTGAAGCTAACATTGACTTAGTGAAATGGTATTGTGACGAATGTAAGAGCAGTATGCGGTCGACTCGTGGGCGATAATGTCGTTTTAGGATAAAGATAGACTAGCATTTGCATAATCATACCCATTGTATTGGTGATATTACTTGTTCATGAGCTCTGCATACCATTAGTAATTGTAGTATAGTAAATCCAGATATACCGATTGGGCTGGACTGCTGTCTGAGAGCTCTTTACTGCTTGATCTTACAAGGTACTACTTGTTGCTTCGATGAATGACTTGAAAGGTACTATACCTGCACGTATGATGTGTATCAATTGCACCGACCCGGGCATTGTCTTTCTAACAAGTAGAACCAGAGCCTTGGCTCTAGAAATGAATCCATTCCGAGGTTGTATATGATGATTGATCATTTGGGATCTTAGAAAGAGAGCAAGATCATATTCCAATTGGAAAGGGAAATCAATTTTATATGATAGAATCAGAATAGTGAAAAGATATACCATGAATTAAATGGTCATTTCAAGCTTCACCAAGCACCTCTCAATCTCTCCACAAGCCCATCACCACCATCCCCTCCATTCCTCCGTCTCTGACCCTGACCCTGTCCCGCGCCCTCCAACCCAGAAGCCTCCGCTTCACCTTCCAACCGCCTCCTCATATCCTCAAACCGTTCTCTCTCCCCTTCACTCGCGGCACTTACAGTACCGCCTCTCCGCTCCCGCTCGCCAACCAGCCATGCAGGGATTCGGAAGCCATTGCTGGCGGGTGAGAGGCCTGGAAGGAGTTCTGCGCGCCAGGCTGTGCCGACGATCCAGCCTGTTATAGCTGGGAGGAGGGACGAGGGGAATTGCGAGAGAGCGAGTTGGGCGGCGACAAGGTAGGTTGTTGATTTGTCGGAGAGGAGAAGACTTAGACTTGGTGGAGGTGGTTTTGGATTTGAGGGTGCGGCCCCGCTAGCGGCGTTGCTATCGCTATTGCTATTGCTTTGGGTGTTGGTTGGGGTTGTAGTGTTGGACGAAGTTGTTGTGCCGATGCGGTAGCGGAATATAGGTGGGATTGTGGCATGGTATTGGGCTAGAAGGGCGAAAATAACGGCTGTCGGCCCGGAGGGGAGGTAGTTGAGGTTATTTAGGGAGAGGGGTCGTACGACGAGGGCGAGGAGGAGGGGTGGTAGGATAGTTGTGTAGGGGAGGGTCGTGAGGAGGAAGGTCTATGGATATCGGTTAGTTTTCAAGTAATATAGCGCAGGGAATAAAAGGATAGATGTTGACGTACGGCCATTTTTCGCTTACCCCATGCTCGCTCGACGACGCGAAGATGATACACTAACATAGCAGTGAAGAGTGCCTCAGTGGAGTTGGCGAAGCCGGCTACTTGCCAGACAAGAGTGCGCCAGAACTGTGCATAGGGCCATATGTGTGGAGAGATATGGATTGAGGCTAGATGCTTGATATCGAAGATTGAAAGTGCGATTGAAGATGCGATTATGTAGATGATGAGAGATTTCGTGAGCGGGGTGTTGGTCAGGCCGGATGTCAGCATTTTGGATGGTATAGGTTGTGGCCCAGAGTTCGTATCTATGATCCTGTCTGGAATGAATGGATCATTCGGGGCGGATGGAAGTTGTGCGAGAAGACGCTGGAAGAAGGTGTAGTTGGAGTGAGTGGAGGACGTGAAGTTTGCCAGTGGCCAGCTTGGCAGCTCGGAAGTCTGGGGAACCTCGGCATGCCGAGCCGATCTACATTTGTTTATGACGAGCGCAAAGCAAATGAAATGAAATATACAATCGAAACATAAGAAGGGATAGAAAAATGAAATAAACATAGATAACTCATGATATGCGATGTATTATACAATTCTTTCGAACCCAGAAACGCCACAATGTATCTCCTTTTCTGTTGCAAGATCATCTCATCACACACATCTCATCTACACAGCTAACGAGGCTGCTTCTTTTGACTCCTCCGCAAGGGCTGTCCGGTATCGGTTTAATGCCAGCTCCAGTGCATGTAATGTAGGTCCAAGCAGTTGGTTGACAACCTTCTGGCCTCCTTCAACTCCTTCCAGATTTACCCGTAGTCGACGACCAGATTTTTCATACACCTCGCGGGCATGCTTCTTGATCCGATCAACCTCGAGCTGTCGTTCCGCCTCAGCGTCATTTGCCACAGCCGCGATGCGATCTTTTGCCCGCTGCAATGACTCAGATAGAGAAGTCACTTCACCAGCACGCTCCGGATTGCCTGAAAGGAAGGCCTGCCAGAATTGATTCAAGAACTCCGTGGATGTCGCATGGGTCAACGTCAACCGGTCATAGAGTGCTGGCGTCAGTCCATAGGTATCAGAAGTTGATGCTTCACTCATTTGGGTGCGTCGTTCACGTATCGCACCCAGAATCTGGGTAAATGCGTCGTGCAGAGCTACTGACGACCCAGCTGGTCGACGGCTTGCCGGTGCATCCTCCATTTCCTCGTCCTCGTCATCTCCGGGATCCACAAGCTTTTGCAGCTGCGTTGTACCACCCTGGTGCAGACTGTGCGCAATATCTGTGCGAATAGTATTCAGAATTTTATCAGGATCCTGCTGCTGAAGAGCCCGTTTCTGGTCGTCCTCTTGTGCATGGGAGAAGAAGCGATTCTGATCACTGATGTTAAGTGTAATACGAGATTGCTCCTCGTCCCCACGAAGATCGCGAAGTTGCATTTTCTTCCAGGCTTCTTCGTTCATACCAATTGGAGCACTCAAATCACCATCGGCTGGCGCAACATTGGCCATGATCTTTTCACTCAAGCTATTGAGTGTCCGAATAATGGGTACCTTGTCCACACCAGAAGGTCTCATGTCTAGATCTGGTCTGTTTCCACGGCGCTGGCTGTGGTGACTCTCGTTACCGGCCATATCCAAGAAGTGCGGCACATTGGCCTCGCGGTCCTTGTCCGCTACGTCATCCCGTAGGTATTTGTCAAGTACTGCATCTGTGGCATCTGCATCGGAGATTCGTTCACCGCGTAGCTTTTTAAAGAGTCGACTTTGAAAGAAACGCGACCAGAATTGTTGTTCGCTGAGCTTCGGTACATTCTCATCGTAGACTCGCTTGACAAGCGGGTGTTGTGTAAAGATGAGCTGAATCTGCTCTTTACTGATATTGAGTCGGGTCACATTTTCCTCCACGCGTGGTTTTAATGATGAGAGGACATTGTATGATCCTCTAGTCTGCGCTCGCTCAATGGCATGAGCTCGAAGAAGGTGCAATCGAGTCGACCAGAACTGTGACATGAACTGTGCCGAGCTCAAAGTTTCCGGTTTAGTGTGCAAGGAATCCATAAACATGCGTTGCAGGGTCGAGTCCGCTTTCAATAGGGACTGCTGCAATTCCACGTCTGCCTTCAGCCGATTATCGTCGTCCCAAGGGTTTTTGGCTGATCCTGCTGATGAAACTGCATTCGCGATCGCCATAGCCGCTGACATACCTCCACCGCTAGCTCCTGGTGTCGGCGTTTGGGAAGGGGTACCCGGTTTTGCCGCATTCACTCGAGCACTAAGGGTATCCTTTATGGCATCAGCCTGCGGCCGGGCATCTGGCCCGGCCGTGAAGAGAAAGACATATGCTTCAGCGGTACTATTCGGAGGAGCGTTGGCGGCCAAAACAAATATTTTTAGCATGACTTTCGGGTTTGAAGCGGGCGTCTGTTGCAAGTCTAGTTACTCTAGTCAGTCACATCCGTGAGATTGCGTGAGGGAGATGAAAGGAAGAATGCGTACTCGTAATGGTAGTCACTGGAATCGAAATAGCTGAAGCACCAGCTGCCGCTGGCGTCCAGGTGAGCGTTTGCTCATCTGCGGTCAGCGTCAAGATACCATCTTTCTTTTTGTAAGATGCTGCTCCGCTGGGAGGTGCCATCGTCGAGTATCTCGACAGCTTCCACTGTCCTGGTCCGTAACAGCGAAACCACCCATCGGGATAAGTCAGTCCCTTGGGGTGAAGCTGAGGAGAAGAAGGACCGAGGCCTTCGATGCGCAGAGACAGCGGGTGGAATGAAAGCAACTGATCAAATGAAGAGCCGCAGCTCTTTATCAAAGAGTCACGTGATTTATCACCTAGTGAACTCATAGTAGCCCTCTAATTATGTAGATTATGTAGACCTTTGTTTTATGGTCAACTCATGCTAGCAAATCATAAAATATCCAATTCTAATTACATGTAGCTGAGTGCTCACTATGAAATATTTACTGTGTAAAAGAATACTTATGATGATCGTGCATTTCAAGTATGAGGAGAGTGATATGGGTACGCCTTTCAACACTAAACACCATGAAAGAAAATAAAAAAACGATCAAATCAAATCAATAGAGCAGAACGCTTAGGAGATCCTGAATGCTATGCAAATTTTGAAAAACGCGATTGAGAGCACGAACCCGAAGCAAGAAGCCGTAATGCCGAAATTCGTAAGCCATATTGCGCGCCGCCATGCATAGACCGGATATCATCATTCATAATCATCAAACAAAGAGCCCACCTGGTTCAAAATCAGAAACAAACATACATGTTAGAAGTAAGCAGAAGAGAAAAGAAGAAAAAAAAAACCAGGGTATTGACACCACGCCATCGATAAGAGACCAAGAAAAAAATGCGAATGGCGGTGGAAATGCTTTTCAGCAGAACGACTGGATAATTCCAACCAGAATCATTTCTTGAACATGTAATGTCCGTATATTCCGCCAACATCACCAGTAACCATGGGGATTTTGCGCATGCCCCACCAACGGGCTCCCATCTTCCAGGAGCGAGAGCCATCGTCCAAGGGCTCATTTGGCAACGAGGCGGGATCTCTGACATACCAACCACGGCGACCCAAGTCACGAACGGTCCAGCCCACAGACACACGTTGGGTCTTGGTACGCTCGCGAAGCGGCGTGATAATCTTGTCAGAGAACTCGATCACCTGCAGAGGGTAGCTCTGCTCGGAGAGAAGAAGACATGAACTAGTGTTGAAAATCGCGCCAATGGTCATCTGTGGCACCTTGGCAAGGTCAAGATAGCAAAGAGTGCTAGGACCATGGCCATCGTCCTTGGCAAAGAACGAGTTTACATCCTTGACCGAAAGGTCGGCTGAACTAAGTCCGAGCTCTTCCAGGTGCTTGGTCAGAGGGACGAGGAGCGGCACGTGCTCGGAGGTGATTTTAGCGCCACCCAAGTTCATAGAACGAAGTGTCGAGGGGAGTTTGGGTAGAAGTGCCGAAATATCCTCCTCTTCCAATAGACGAAATCGTGTGGGGTCATTGAGAAGGTTCAAGTAGACGAGCGATTCACTGACGGCCGGGTGGGTAGTCAGGAACTCGATCAAGGCGGAGCTGCGGAGACGGGTGCATCGGGACAAACCCAGATGGGTGATGCGCGCAGTCTCCGGGATGGCAGCAAGAGCGGAGTCGTTGACCTGGGTATGGGTCAAATCGAGGTGCGTCAGATTGATCATCCGTGTGAGTAATTGGTCGAACATAGGCGCTGGAATGGTACTACATTCGTGGAGCGAGAGACGCTTCATACTAGGCAGACTCATGGGCAGAGGAGGGCCTGCAGACAGGGCCTCAGTGAAGACCTGGGAGAAGGCCTGGGTAGAGCAGCCACAGAAGTCCACAGCACGCAAATTCGGCAATTCCATGAACAACTTTCGAATAACTTCAACGCTGAGATCGCCCTCCAAATGTTCCTGCAACAGACACTCCTTCAAGTTTGGCAAAAGCTCTAAGCATTTCAAAAGTGTCCGCGAGGTCAGGTTCTGAATCTCAGCGTTCATCTGCTTCGTACGGCCCAGTCCAACAGAGGTAAAGTGAGAAAAGTCGAGGCGGCGCACCAATGTTCCCAAAGCCGGGTACTGGGACATATGGTTGAGGGCCTTGGAAAAGATGATAGAGTGGGGGAAAGTCATGTTGCGGTAAAGAACGCCCAATGTAGCCGCATGTAAGGTGTGAGAGGTCAAAAGACATGAGATTAAGTCGACATTACGAGGCGTATAACCATTGGGTGGTAGATCCAGGGCCAGGTCCGAGATAATTTGATCTGATAATCATTCGTTAGGCCACATTTGTCTTCAATTTCCAGGTATATGGGATTCATACCAAGAACCTCAGGCGGCAGCTTCTCAAGAGCGGATGTACCGGGAGGCCTTCGAGGCTGCTCTACCACAACGGGTTCGGCCTTGGGAGGCTTCAATTCCCTCCCGGACTCGGTCTCCTCCCATGCCCAACCTTTTGCTTGCTTATTGCCGATGTTGCGCAAATCTCCATAGCTACGGCTCAGACTCTTGCCACCCAGACGAATTTGCTTCCAACCTAGAAATCCACCACACGGGCAACAAAAATCGGGACTCTGCTGCATTTCCCGTTGCTCCGACTTTACAGGCTCCTTGGGCGAAGGAGGATGATGGGTGTCCACAAACGATTGCGCAATACCTGCAGCGATGAGCAACAATCCTCATACATACAATACTTTTCATCATATTTGGGGGAGAAAGGTGACATACCGTCGTCAGTATCTTCTTTGACAGAGCCGAATGACGGGCGACGGCGACTGCTAGACCTCGACCCGTCTGGAGTGTCACACGAAGACGGCGAAGAGTCGCGCGAATGAAAATGGTCACCGCAGGGAATATTAAATCGAGGGGGCGTCGGTTTGGTGTGCGAAGGGGGAGAAGTGGTGAGAGAGGCCATAGTGAAAGCGGGCCCTCTATAAAGGGCCCTACGCACGCGGCTCGGTGGTACCTTGGGAAAATAAAGTGGAACAGAAAAAGAAAATGTGCAAAACTAAACGAGTCTAAAAGAAGCTTCCCCAGATTCCTAGCGAAAAGAGGTAGTCGGTCAATGGAAAGAAAGGGGAGATTAGGGCTTTGAGAGGGAAGAAAAGAGGGAAAAAAAAAGAGACACGAGAGGGGCGGCGGGGAAGAAAAAGTTGAAGCTGTTAGTCACGGAAAAGTGCGAGCCGGCGTTGCACGGTAGGTGGGTAAAAAGTGTGTCCACTCTATGGTGCCACTAGAAGAGGAACGAGTAATGAGAAAGGTAATTAGAATCCCAAGAATACGGGAAGAGAGGAGTCGAAGATGAAAAGAAAGGAGGAGAAGGAGGTAGTATTTCGGTAGGAGAAGTAAGTGGTAGCAGTAAGTCATGACCAACGCCCGTTTTTGCTGGTTTAGAGGCGAAGTGGCGGATGGAGTGCAGCCCATTCGGCCAGCGGCGGTTCACTAGAAGCAAGCTACCCCTGCAGAGCCGATTTTGCCTTTTTTTTTTTTTTTTTTTTTTTTTTTTTTTTTTTACTATGTATTTTTTTTAGATTCGGGACTTTTATTTTTATTTTTATTTTCTTTTTTTTTTCCTAGAGTATAGATTCTATTTTGATGTCTGCAAACAAAGATTGAAAGCGGAAACCAGCATCATCTGACGGTGCCACATATACAAACAAGATTCCTCTTTCTAATAATCAGAAGGCAAATAATGAATTGATTTTGTGTCCCAAGGATCTTTGGGAATCACCTGCCCCCATTTCTTATTCAGAACGGATCTGGTTGCGGTGGAGAGCAATCTATGACATAAAGGAAAATCCCTTCTTGGGTTAGCCTCCCGTTGGCGCCTCCAGTGCATCAGGAAATTATTAGTCAAGACAAGTACGCTGGTCAGCGGGTCTGTCTACTGAATCAAATAACTACTGTACATAGTACATAGCTGGTGGCTTGAAGCTCTGGGCAAAGGTATATTGGTGCTTCATTTATTTGAGACTTTCAAAAAGAGAAGGGGGTTAGAAGTAGAAGAGTGCATCGGAGATACTACAACAAGGATATGTTAAAAAGAGAAAAGAAAAAAGAAAAGAAAAAAAAAAGCAAAATGTACCCCAGACTCCTCCATCGGCCACGTTTGAGTTCTTGTTAGGTAAAACTTAGCCTCATCCAGCACTTTGATTGGCTGGAATGGGTGATCATGTGGGGTTGAAGAATTGCCATTACCAAATGGATATCACCTGATCTGCTCTATACAAAAGATCATTCGGGAAACCCTCCGACAATGTTTTGACCATTCAAATAAGCAGTAACCATGAATATGTACTGTACACATCACCGCAGACACTATTGAGTAAACATGGACATTGACTTTGATGGATCCCTTCATCCCGATAAGTCAATTGCTAAAGCCAAGTCAATGGTCTGAATACACCCACCCCTGCCTAGCCTGGCCCTGCATTCCTTCAGTCTTGGTTGTCAACTTAGGAACTAGCTGGTCCTACCCCCGAGAAACAATCTTTGTAACTTCATATGACTGATGGGAGACGGGTGGGATATTGTTACAGTATCCTGGCTCGGGTCTACGTATTTACTACGGAGACATATGTACATAATTCATGTCTCTCGCAATGCTGACTAGCACCGCGTCTTCGGTCCACTCTGCAACCGATGCAACAACATTGGCAAAGGCTTAGTTCCGGGGCTATCGGGGTCATCGGGGATACCATTGGTACCAACTTGGAGGTACAAGAGCTCACCCTGTTCGGCGAGTTGATCAATATGCTAGATGACGTTACGCGACACTGCTTGCTGGCTTTGCAAATTCCCAGCCCGCACGCCAGCACATCGTATCCCGACAATATCAAATCTTCAAAGGACACATCGCCCGCCGACTTCCGGCAGTCCAATCTTGCCAAGAATAGCCCGCTTGGAGGGGCTAATGACCCATACTGTAAATGTAAACCTGTAGGCAGGGTGGATCAATACGATCTGCGTCTCCTTGCTCTGCTGTCTCTCCGTGGAGAACTATGGAGTACAGGGCGATCTTGATCATCAACATTGTTGACAAGACAATAGTTTCACCTCTATAGATACCGGCGCGCCGCCGAGAGCCTTGGCCTGCAACCCCTGAGGACCCCCATAACCCCCTGTTGAACTCGATTATTCTCGAGAATGTGAAGAGCAGTAAGTGATCGGAGAATCAACCCGCTGTGCGCGTGACGCGTGCGGAGACGATCCCGACATGCGGCTTATCGACAGTTTGGTGGAGCCCAAGCACCCAACCGAGAGCCTCTTCCCTCTCTAAGGCGAGAATAGTCTACAGAGTGAAGCAACGAAGAACGTACGATCAAGGCAAGATCATGTCATTTACGCTAGGGTATATTCAAATACCGGACTGCCTCCAGTCTAATCCTTGATCCTCACTTCGCGCTCCAATAAGTCGGATCTTCCGACAATCCGTAGTGTAACTATGTAAATATGGTTCAATGAGGGCAAAGTGTTTTAAAATTAGGGCGAAGATAACGTAGTGTAGCCGGTTGTCCTAAACAGAACCTCTAGATAATTGAATTTGTGACTACCCTAGTACGAGGGTAGTACTAAATACAGAGAGGTATAAGTGATAGTTTACTTTCTAAATCCGCTATGGTACGTAGTCACCCCTGCCCAGCGGGAAATGGGGTGCATATGTGATCTTGCATTAGTATGAGTAGAGAATAATGCATCCGGCATGGCTTGTTTTTAGATGTAAAAAAGTACGATCTGCCGGTTATTCATTTATACATTACTCCATGTGGTCTCTAATACAATCTAATAGATCTTGAAGCTTGATCGTCACTAAGTTAGTAGAACGCCTGGCATTCATACTGACCACTATATTTGTATCAACTATTTACTAGTTAGTAGTTGAGTACAAAGGTGTTAATTCACTATTAACTACTAGGTTGGTGCATCTTTCGACAACCTTATAATATAACCGATTTTCATACTGCAGCATCGTTAATTCCTCATATCTTCTCTTCAACTTCAAGATGTTGCTCTATCAGATCATGGCTATATGGGTTGAGATAGGTAGTAGCATGTTAGTAGATACTCGGACTCGAACATTCACAGCTCGCGGATTGAAGTCAGTCAAGTTCCCAAGTGCGCAACTCTAGTACTTACAGTTTCCCAAAGGCCTAGTTTATCAAAAGTATACTGGCATTACTCGCGCATCTTTCGCCGAGCAATTCGTCACCGATTGGTCAGCCAAATACAAAAACTGAATACTGACAAGCTGCTATGATCATGTATGATCATAGCAGCTCTACTAGCTTGAGCTTGTCTGAGGGCGATAGGAGGATGAGAGAGAATGTGTGAGCAAGTCTACTTTCACTGAATCTTCCAATATTATTTAACTCCGATGGTGGAGATCGCCGGCGTGGCTCTTTCATTCCGTTCCAATATATTTTGCAGCATACATGCGCCATGAGCCTATTGCCCAATAGTATGGCAGTGTTAATGAGAAATCAAATAACAGAAGAGATAAGGCTCAAAATCCAGGAAATCGCAATATATAATCCTGGTCAATGTTGGAGGCCATAGCCTTCAAGACCTTACTCTAAAAGGTAGGTTGACCCGCCCAATTCTGGCAGGCTGAAACATAAACTGGAAATACAACCCTGGAGTCTTATTCCAATGTAGGAGGCTGAAGGTCATCGAGGGGGAACCGGCATGTTTCTCGGATTATTATTGGTAGGCTTTATCAAGAATGAAACCACTGGAGCGTGTTGCAACAGACATTTGAATTATAGGTCAATCCTTGGAGTAGATTATAAGCTATCTCTACAAGTAATGATCGCGAGAGAGGGAGACCGGCATGTTTCTCACTTTTCTATTGGAAATCCGAGTAAAGCAATTCTGTAACGGCAGATCAAGTGTTAGATGCTCTCTCTTGGCTCTCCAAGGCCGGTCAGTTAAGGTGCTTCAACTTGTCAAGAACTTGAACTTAAATCAGAGGCTAATCGAGTCTACTTGGGTCTAACCGCCAGCTGTTTGTATTTGAATCTCACTATCCTCTATTCTGAGCTTTCATGTTGGAAATAAGGTCGTTTTGAATTGTCTATCACTCAGTTTCCATCATGGACACTTCTGGTAAGTCGATGCTGGACACCAACCCCTCATCTCGGTGGCATTGAAGCCTCAAGACTACTCCAATGGTCTTGGTATTTTCTGTCATCAATGATTAGAGATATCAGAACAGGGTGATTGTGCAAATTTAACCCAATAATAGAAGATATAACCACTCAACTCAGGGAACGTCTCTCCTTGGCCTCAGGTTTACCCAAGCCAAACCCAACAATATCATCATGGCAACAGCCGCCTCACCCCTCTGTCGCCAATATCCAGTCAGATCTCGCTGACGAGACTGACATCGCAATTATCGGATCTGGCGTTACAGGTTGCGGTGCTGCGCATGCCTTACTGCACCACCCAGACGCTATGGGACTACGCATAACGGTTCTTGAGGCTCGAGAAACGTGCAGTGGTGCAACCGGCCGCAATGGTGGGCATATCAGCTCCAATGCTCTCGAATCTTTCCTAGAAAACATGGGAAAATATGGCCCGGAAATCAGTCTTGAGGTGGCTAAATTCAGTGAAGCCAACGCTGCTAGACTTAGGGAACTCACAGCAAACCTGGGAGTGCTCGACCGCGAAGCCACCGAGCTTCGAAATGTCGTTTCTGGCTGTGCTACATCCAGACAAGATACTTGGGAAGCCTTTAAAACCAGTGCAGAAGCGTTTGAGAAAGCTTATCCAGATAGTTTTTTGAAGTTCAAGGCCGTGGAAGATCAGGAACGAATCAAGGTATATGCCTTAATTCCTTTCGTCTCTATCGATGCCTGTTTCTAACACGGAGATCTAGGAATTTGGATTCCAGGACGATATCTTGGGCTTGATAGAGCAACATGGGGCCGCCGCTCTGTGGCCCTATCGTCTGATTACCGCAATATTTGATGATCTCCTACAGCAATTCGAAGGACGTTTCACTCTCCAGACAAACACGCCTGTTCAATTTATTCAATATACTCCAACAGGCTCGCTACCGTATTCACTCACCACATCTCGTGGTATAATTCGATCCAAGAAGGTTATTCATTGCACCAACGGTTTTGCAGGCCATCTGCTACCCAACCTAGTCGGGGGGCTATTTCCGCTCCGCGGTACCATGTCTGTGCAGAAACCTGGCCCTGATTTTCCACTGCTTGGTGATCGTCTATCATGGGCCAAAGTGGATAAGTTTACCTTTCACCCAGAGAATGAGACCTGGGATACGCAATATCACTATATGCAGCAAAATGCTCGGACAGGAGACTTCTGGATTGGAGGTGAATGCCAGAAATTATCCGAGCTTCTGACTAGTGACGACTCAAGCGTTGGAGAGATAACAAAGCAGAAGCTTTCGAATGTACTCCCGACTATATTTGCTAATGTGGAGCCGCACACAGTGCAACAAGTCTGGTCT
>Ga0209673_1002325_pt1 | contig 13458 bp, 16 predicted proteins | sample AraplaCol_mMS_r2_2_FD_184274 | JGI IMG/M metagenome (GOLD analysis project Ga0209673, IMG submission 184274) | Arabidopsis root microbial communities from North Carolina, USA - plate scrape MF_Col_mMS_r2 (SPAdes) (version 3) | ecosystem: Host-associated > Plants > Roots > Endosphere | place... | reverse complement strand
CCGCAGGCGTTCCCGTCACGACGGTGCGCGTCCCGATCGACGAAGCCCATGCACTCGCAACCCGGCGCTATGACGCGCGGGACGGCACGGTCTACCTGCTGCGCCCCGACCAGCACGTGTGCGCGCGCTGGCGCCGGGCCGACGCTGGCGCCGTGCGTGCCGCGCTCGATCGCGCGCTTTGCTGCAACGCCTGAAGGATCCTGCCATGCCGCAAGCCACCACCGCGCACCTGACCACCGCAGCGAACATCGATGCGCCTGACGATTTCTACGAGGCACTGATCGAAGCGCACCAGGGCCTTTCCACGCACGAAAGCCAGGCCTTCAACGCGCGGCTGGTGCTCGTGCTGGCCAATCACATCGGATCGCTGCCCGTGCTGCGCGAGGCATTCGCCGCCGCAACCCTCAGCTGAACTGTTCGCAAAAACCACCGGAGACAAAAACCATGATTCGACTTTTCCTGACCGGCCTTGCATTGGCCGCATCCACCCATCTCGCCGTTGCGCAGGACACCAAGCCCATCGAATGGGTGGTCGGCTACGCCGCAGGCGGCGGCTCTGATTCCGTCGCACGCGCCACGGCCGAGGCGATGTCCAAGAGCCTGGCCCGGCCCGTCGTCATCAACAACAAGCCTGGCGCGGCAACCAACATCGCTGCCGACTATGTGGCCCGCTCGAAGGACTACGGCAGTGTCATGCTGACGGCCGACTTCGCGACGCTCGCAGCCAATCCGTTCCTGTTTTCCAAGCTCAGCTACAACGCCGAGAAAGACCTGACGCCGGTCGGCATGCTGGCGCGTTTTCCGCTCGTTCTGGTGGTGGGGCCGCAGGTGCCGGCGAAGAACTTCAAGGAATTCATCGCCTGGGCCAAGGCACAACCCGGCGGTGTGAACTACGCCTCGGCCGGTGCCGGAAGTCCGCACCATCTGGCCACCGAGCTGCTGCGCGAAAAGACCGGTGTCACCATGACGCACGTCGCCTACCGCGGCGCGGCACCTGCGATGCAGGACATCCTGGGCGGCCAGGTGCCCTTCATGATGGTCGACACCGCCAGCGGCAACCAGTTCGTGCTGGCCGGCAAGGTCAAGGCCATTGGGGTCGCAAGCGCCAAGCGCATTGCGACCTTGCCCGACGTGCCCACGCTGGCCGAACAGGGGCTGAGCGATTTCGAGGCCTATGCGTGGCAGGGGCTCGCCGTGCCGAGCGGCACGCCCGCCGAGACGGTGGCAAAGCTCAACAAAGCGCTGGTCGACGCGCTGAATTCAACGGCGGTGCAGGCACGTTTCCAGGCGCTGGGCGTGGAAGGGCTGCCCGGCACGCCGAACGACATGGCCAGGTATGTCAAGGACGAGCGCGAACGCTGGGGCCGCCTCATCAAGGCGAACGGCATCAGGATCGACTGAGGTTCGAGGCCGGCACGAACGTCTATGGCAGAGGGAGTTCGCGCATCAGATTGCTGCGCACCCACGTGAACGCACCGGACTGCACGTTGTTCGCTTGCCAGCGGCGGAACTCAGGGTCGGCCGACAGCGGATCGGTGACCTTCGCGTATTCCGTCGCGTTCTCGAACTGCACGGTCAGGACATAGTTGCCCAGTTCGCCTGCGACCACGCTCCAAAGCTGAGGGCTGGGTGCGCCATGTTTCTTCCATAGCGCCGCACCCGCTTTCACCGCGTCCATGACGGCCTCGAGATCGGCTCCGGGGCTGGGTCGCAGGACATATCGCGCTTCGTAGGCCATAGAAGTCTCCTTCGTCATCGCAAGAGCGACATTGAAGCACCTGAGCGCTTGGGGGGCAATCGACAGGGAACACCCGCCAGCAATTGGCGACGTGGAAGCGGCTCCATTTTTGTCGACATCGATTCGAAGGCGAACCAGAACTGTCGCATGTGGAGCCTGAAGCGACGCGCCATGTCACTTTTCGCGGGCGACGCGCGCGTTTTTCGCTGACTGGGAAGTGGGCATGGATCGTGCGCCTTGTGGCCTCGGCAAGTCCCCACGGCAAGTCCCCGGCAAAGCGCCTGGCGGCAGCTGATCTCTTTCAATCAAAAAACGTTTTTCATGATCATTTTTCCCAGGCGGTGCGCTTCTGCACTGATGTTTTCGGTGCTCCTGTTCGGCTGCGGTGGTGGAGGCGGTGGTGGTACTCAAGGCGGGGGCTTGGCCGGCCTGATCGGCTTGGGCGGCAGCAGTGGTAGCCAAGGCGCCAATGGCGCCACCCAGGGGGGCGATAGCCAAAGTGGCGGAAGCACAGGAAGCACAGGAAGCACAGGAAGCACGAGTGGTACCGGCAGCACAGACGGAGTTTCTTCGCCCGTCGCGGCGACCACCGCATTGGTGACCAGGCTCGGCAAGCCTTCTCGGGTGCTGCTCGGACTCGGTGCGGGCAATCCCCTCGATCAGATGAAAAGCCAGGACATTCACCCGGACATCGTGGATACCTACCTCGTGGGTGTGGGCGCGGGTGCCTGGCCCACCTGGAACAGCCCCGATGGGGCGTACATCACCTACACCGCGCAGGCCATCCAGGCTTACGGCGCGATCCCGATGTTCACGCTGTACCAGATGGCGGCGATCGGCGAGGGCAATCTGAGCGGCATCAACGACACGGCGCTCATGAACAACTACTGGGCGCAGGTCCGGTTGATGTACCAGCGCATTGCAGCCCTTGGTACGCCCGTTCTGATCAACCTGGAGCCCGACTTCTGGGGCTTCCTTGCGGCGCAGGCGCCCGATCGCGATGCGACGCGGGTGGCGGCCGTCGTCAGCAGCCAGCCCGAATGCAGCGGGTTGCCCAACACCGCCGGCGGCCTCGGCCAATGCCTGGTGCAGATGGGCAGGCAGATCGCGCCCAAGGCGCTGGTCGGGTTCCCGCCCGCCTTCTGGAGCGGCACTGCTGCCGCAATCGGCGCCCAGATGCGGGCGGTCGGGGCGCATCAGGCGGACTTCATCGTCGCCCAGACGAGCGACCGCGACGCGGGCTGCTGGGAAGTCCCGTCGCCTCCCGCGGAATGCACGGGGCGAAGCGGTCCGTTCTACTGGGACGCAAGCAATATCGCCAGCCCGAACTTCCATGAATCGCAACGTCAGATTTCGGACTATCGCGCCGCCCTGGGCAATGGGCTGCCGATCCTGTGGTGGCAAACGCCCATGGGCGTGCCGTCCGACACGCCCGGCGGCACCGACCTGCACTATCGCGACAACCGTGTCGACTACATGCTGCGCAACGCCCAGGAGTACGGTGACACCCATACTTTTGCGATCGTCTTCAGCGCCGGGGGGAGCGTTCAGACCTCGATCAGCACCGACGGCGGCCAGTTTGCGCGCCTGTCGGCCCAGTACCTCGCACGAGGCGGCGCCACTTTGAAGTAGCCATCGGCGAAGGCTGCGATTCAGCGGCCCAGCTTTTCGGCCATGCGTCGCTGAAGGTCGGCAAAGCTCGCGCGCACCGCGTCTGCCAACGCCGGCAGCAGCGGATTCGAATCCGTCTTCCGGCTCAGCAAGACAAGCACCTCGCCAGCGGCCGGTGCGCGCAGGCGGCAGAAACTCACGCCCGCCGCGCCGAGCAACGCGCACGAAGACGGCACCAAGGCCACGCCGAGCCCGGCACCGACCAGGTCGAGCACGCCATGCACCGTGCTCGCTTCGTAGCGGATGCGCGGGCTGAAGCCGGCCTTGGCGCAGAGGTAGATCGACTGGTCGAAGTACGCCGGGCCCCGGTGCCGGGTGAACGCGACGAAATCATGCTCGGCGAAGCTGCGCAGTTCGACCGGATTGCCGGCGCGGCGTGCTTGCTGCGGTGTCAGCGCCAAGCAAAAAAGATCGGGCATCTGCGCTGCGACCGTGAGGCGCGGATGATGCGGCTTGCTGCGCGCGATGCCGGCATCGAGGTGGCCCGCGGCGATCGCCTCCGCCTGCTCGCTGCTGATCATCTCCCGAAGTTCGATATGCAGCGCCGGATGTTCCTTCTTGAGATGCCGGACCAGCTTCGGCAGCACCGTGCTGCTGGCCGAGGGCACGAAGCCGAGCGCCAGGTGGCCGCTGCTGGCGCTTCCCGTCACGGACTCCTTCATGCGCGCCGCGCGGTCGAGCAGGTACCGCGCTTCCGGCAGCAGCGACTCGCCTGCCGCCGTCAGGCGTACGCCCTTGGGGTGGCGCACAAAGAGCGCAGTGCCCATTTCCTCTTCGAGCTGCCGGATCTGCACCGACAGCGGTGGCTGCGCGATGAACAGCTTTTCCGCGGCCCGGCTCAGGTTGCCCGTTTCAGCCACGGCTACGAAGTAGCGCAGGTGTCTCAGTTCCATGCCCATGAAAACTCCATATGCAGGAGGTATTGAAACCATAGCTTATCGGTGTTTGTCGTATCGCACGCCAGCGGCCAGAATTGGTGTATTCCAGGCGCAAGAGCGCCGGCACTGAATGGAGACACACATGAAGAAAGCGCTTGCCCTGCTGACGGGTTTTGCATTCACCCTGGCCGCGTCGGCCCAGGACTGGCCTGCCAAGCCGGTCAAGCTGGTGGTGCCGGCACCGGCCGGCAGCTCGCTCGACTTCATCGCCCGCACGCTGGGCGACAAGCTGCGCGAGCGATGGAAGCAGCCGGTCGTGATCGACAACAAGGCCGGTGCAGGCGGCATGCTGGGCATGACCGCGGTGGCCAAGGCACCAGCCGATGGCTACACCCTGGGCGTCGGCTTCAACGGCCCGATCGCCTTCGGGCCGCACATGTACAAGAAGATGGCCTACGACCCCGCCAAGGACCTGCTGCCCATCGTGCTCACCTCGTCGCAACCCAACGTGCTGGCGGTTGCGGCCAGCAACCCGGCCAGGACCTTGCCGGAGTTCGTGGCCTGGGCCAAAAAGCAGGGCGGCAAGCTCAACTACGCCTCTGTGGGCGCAGGCAGCTCTTCGCACCTGACCATGGAGCTGTTCAGGAGTGTGGCGGGTTTCGACGCCACGCATGTGCCGTTCGCCGGCTCGCCGCCGGCCGGTGTTTCGCTGGCTTCCGAAGAGACGCAGGCGCTGTTCACCGTGGCGCCTGCGCTGCTGCCGCTGGTCCAGGGCGGCCGCATTCGCCTGCTGGCCGCGACCAGCCTCCAGCGCACCGAAACCATGAAGGACCTGCCGACGGTCGCCGAGGCGGGCTATCCCGGCTTCGAAGCCTTGGCGTGGAACGGCCTGTTCAGCGCCGCCGGCACACCGCCGGAACTGGTGCGCCGCATCAATGCCGACGTCAACGAGGTGATGAAGGACAAGGGCGTGCGCGACGCCTTCGCAAAGCAGGGCCTGATCCTCGGCGGAGGCTCGCCCGACGAGTTCAAGACTTTCATCGCGGCCGAAGGCCTCAAATGGGGCGCCATCATCAAGAAGGTCGGCATCAGCATCGACTGACGCCGGAATCAAGCACCATGCAAGCATTGCGCAAGACACGCCCGGAAGCGGGTCTCGAACTGGTCGACATACCAGCGCCCGTGCCTGAAGCCGATTCGAGCGACGTGCTCGTGAAGGTCAGCGCCACCGGCATCTGCGGCAGCGACCTGCACGTGGACGACTGGACGTCCAGCTATGCCTTCATCACCCAGAGCCTTCCGGTCACCATCGGGCACGAGTTCGTCGGGGTTGCACAGACCGGCCCACTGGCCGGCCGGCGCGTGGTCGTTCGCCCCTCCGTGACTTGCGGCGCATGCGCCGCTTGCGCCACAGGCGATCACGATGGCTGCGAGAAGCGCCGCGGCATCGGCATGACGCGCGATGGCGCTTTCGCACCCTGGGTCAGGGTGCCCTTGCGCAACTGCGTGCCCGTGCCGGACAGCCTGAGCGACGAGCTCGCGGCGCTCACGGAGCCGCTCACCATATCGATGCAGGCGCTTCGCGTTGCAGGCGACGTGGCCGGCAAGCGCGTGCTGGTGATGGGCCCGGGCACCATCGGCCAGGGGATCGCTGCGCTGGCGCGCCGCGCCGGTGCCGTGCAGGTCGTGGTCAGCGGCTGCCATGACGCAGCCCGGTTCGACGCCTTGCGCCGGATGGGCTTCGATGCGCTGGTCGACGTGGCTGTGCAGCCGCTGGCCGAAGGCGTTCGGCAGCACACAGGCGGCGAACCCTTCGATCTCATATTCGAAGCGACGGGGGTGCCCGAAACCATCGCGGAAGGCCTGGCGCTGCTGCGGCGCAATGGCATCGTGGTCGTCACCGGCATCCATGCCCGCCCGCTTCTGCTCGACCTGACAGCGATGGTGCGCAACCAACAGCAGTTGCGTGGCTCCTTTCGACCGCCCGAATCCGATTGGCCCCTGGCCCTCGAACTGATGGGTGAGTTGGATGCCGTCATGCGGCCGATGGTGAGCCACGTCCTGCCGTTGTCGCAAGCCAAGGAGGGTTTTGCGCTGGCGCGCGCCAAGGCGGCGAGCAAGGTGCTCCTGAAGCCGGAAGCACGCGATGAATGACGACATCGCCGGCACTGGCGCCGTGCTGGCGCTGTGGAACGATGTCACGCCCGACGTGGATGCCGAATACAACGCGTGGCATGCGGGCGAGCACGTGCCCGAACGGTTGACGGTCCCAGGCATGCTGTGGGGCCGGCGTTATCGACGCGCGTGCAACAGCGCTGCGCCACGCTATCTCACGCTCTACGGCATGCGCGACGCGCAGGTCCTGGAGAGCGATGCCTATCGGCTTCTGCTGAGCCGGCCCACGCCAACGAGCGCGCACATGCGCCCGCACCTGTGCAACCTGTCGCGCTGGGTGTGCGAGGTCCGCGAGGCCCATGGCGTTCTGGTATCGACCGAACTGGCCGTGTGGACCTTCGATGCGGAAGAGGCGGCTCGCGCGTGCGCAGGTGCACAGTCTGCATCCTGCACGCATGACCTTCTGCTCGCCCAGCGCTCGCCCGATGCAGCGCCACTGCCCTGGCTGACGGGCGGACAAGCGCAGGCGATCGAAGGAAGCTGGCTGTTGGCCATGGGAATGCCCGGGCAGAAGATGGCGTCAGCGCAGGCGGTGTCGGGCGCAGTTTTGTACAACACTCTTCCGGTTCAGCCGGCCTTGGCGCCTCGTCTCTGAGCAGAGTCGTTCGTGCAGTGCGGGGTCGACTGTAGACTTTTCGCGGCCATGTTTCGTCTGCGTTTGTCATGAATGGGCTGCGGCTCGGCGCCGATGATTACCCGACCAAGCCCTTCGACTTCGAGGAACTGCTCGCGCGCATCGAGGCACTGCTGCGCCGCGGTAGGGACCTCAGGGCAGACCGTGCGCGGCCTGGGCTATCGGCTCAGCGAAGGCCAATGGTTGATCGCGCACCATCACTCGTCGGCAATGCCCGAGAGCGTTGCGGCAAAATAAACTTCCGACGCTGCTGAATCGATAGGACTTCAATGCTCGAACTCTTGACGGACCCTCAGGTCTGGATCGCCTTCGCCACCCTGACGGCACTCGAGCTGGTCCTTGGCATCGACAACATCATCTTCATCGCCATCCTGGTCGACAAACTGCCTCCCGCCAATCGGGAGTTCGCGCGGCGTGTGGGCCTGGTCTTGGCCATGTTCATGCGGATCGGCCTGTTGCTGATCCTGGCCTGGATCGTCGGCCTGGTCGCTCCGCTTTTCTCGGTGTTCAACCAAGAAATATCGGGGCGAGACCTGGTCCTGATCCTGGGTGGCCTGTTCCTCATCTGGAAGAGCACGACCGAGGTTCACCAATCGCTGGAAGGGGAGCACGAGCAGAAATCCAGCGCAGCCAAGGCGACCCTTGCCTCCGTGATGCTTCAGATCGTGCTGGTCGACATGGTGTTCTCGCTGGACTCGATCATCACCGCGGTCGGGATGGTGGACGACGTGCGCATCATGATTGCCGCGGTGATTGCCTCCGTGCTGCTGATGATGCTGTTCGCCGGCCCCATCGGGCGCTTCGTCTCGGACCATCCCACCATCAAGATGCTGGCGCTGGCTTTCCTGGTGGTCGTGGGTGTCGTGCTCGTTGCGGAGGGCTTCGATCACCACGTGCCCAAGGGCTACGTGTACTTTGCAATGGCCTTTTCCGTGGCCGTGGAAATGCTCAATATCCGGATGCGCAAGAAAGCGGCCAAGGCCGTGAAACTGCACCCGCCGCACATTCCAGGCGATTGAAACCGGGCGATGGAAGAACGGCTGCTCAGCTGTCCGCCGACTGGTGCAGATGCCGCCGCAGCCGCCGTACGTTGAGCAGCACCAGCAGCGCGATCACCGGCACGGCCACCAGCGTCACCGCGGTTTCGTGCCAGCCCATGGCCTTGGCCAGGGGCTTCAGCAGGTAGTTGCTGAGGCCGACGCCGTAGTAGGTCATGGCGATCACCGACAGGCCCTCCACCGTCTCCTGCAGCCGCAACTGCAGGCCCTGGCGCCGGTCGAGCGAGCTGAGCAGCGCCTGGTTCTGGCGTTCGCGCTCGACTTCGGAGCGCGTCTGCAGCAACTGCGCGGCCCGGGCGATCCGCTCGGACAATTGCGTCTGACGGGCCGCCGTGGCTGCGCAGCTGTCCATGGCCGGACGAAACCGGCGCTCCAAAAATTCCGACAGCGGCTGCAGTCCCGGCACCAGCGTCTCGCGCAAGTCGACAAGCCGCTGGTTCACGATGCCGCTGTAGGCGCGCGTGGCGGCAAAGCGCGCACTGTTCTCGGCCATTGCATGCTCGACCTGCGCGGCCAGCGTGACGAGCTCGTGCAGCAGGACTTCGTCGCCATCCGTCGCATCGTGGAAGCGGGCCATGAGAAACGACAGCTGGGTTTCTTCGGCCGCGATCTGCCCCATGCGGCGCGAGGCCAGCGGCAGGCTGAGCAGGGCCATCATGCGGTAGGTGTCGACTTCGATCAGGCGCTGGACGGTGCGGCCGGCGCGCCGCCGGTTCATGGCGTGGTCGAACACCAGGAAGCGCGTCACGCCCGCTGTCGTGCGAAGGTCCGACACGACGGTGGCCGCGCCTTCGGCGACCCGGTTGCCCACCAGCAGATCGCTGCCGAAAAGCGGCGCCACCTGGCGCGCATGGGGCGGGTCGCCGGGGCAGGGGAGCACGGCCAACTGTGTCGCGGAGATCATGCGGCCGGGGAGCGAGGCCAGCCAATCGTGCGGCAGGGCCTCGAGCCAGCCGGTGTCGAAAGCCTGGTCCATGGCGAGTTCGCCAAGATCGGTGAACACGGTGAAGGTGTGGAACTCCGTGTGGCGCTCCCAGCGCACGCGCAGCGCGCCGCAGCGCACCTGGCACTGCGTGGCGGTGCCTGCTGCGGAGGCCTCTCCGCCGAGGCGCCTCAGATGCGCGATGCAGAGCGCGTCGTCGTCCGGGCCTTCGCGCAGCGTGGCAATGGCCAGCGCCGCACCGGGCGTGGAGAGTGGCTCGAACGGGCGCGCGTGGATTTCGTCGGCCAGCTGCTGGCGGCCTTCCACTTCGGTCGGTAATTTCATGGGGGGCTCCTGGAACCGCATTGTTCCTCAAGCACCCGGAGGTCTTGGCGCCGGGGCAGTCCTCTGCGGCCGCTGCGAGGCCGGGGGAGCCCTAACTCTGGGGCTCGCGCGGAAGTTCGAAAGCGAGGGTGATGAATGCCACCTCGGCCGCCTGGCGCGGGTCGCGATCGACATTCAGCGGGTAGAGCGCCGCGGCCAGGGAGTCCAGCCATTCGCGGTCTACCGCGCCCTTGCAGCGATCGTAGAACGCGCTCCTGAATTCGTGCCACCACGCCTCGGCGGGAGGCAAGGCGCTTCCGGCGACGATGACGGGTTTGTCAGGCTTCCACATGGGCTCTGTGCATGTTGGTGTTCGGGCGCCAGCATGGCGGGCGTCCCAAATGCAGGCTGTTTGGGAATGTGAAATCTAGTGCTTGCGCTCGCATGGCGCACTCACTTGTTTATGTGAGAAAACCATCCGACGAAGCACAGCCGGCTATCCGACCGGATTCGCATTTTCGTTTTCACCCAGTGCGCGGGGGCCGACCCGCGGGTCTTCCGCATAGCCCTGCAGCGCCCTCACGCCCGCATGGAGCGCATCGAGCCACATGTCATAGGACAGGTCGGCCGACTCGAGCTCTGTCCAATGGCTCGCGTCGTCGCATTCTTCCGTGAGCACCCAGAAAAAGTGGCCCGGGTTCGGCTCGTCCACGTGGACGGCGATTCGCCGAACATGGCTGATCAGCGTTTCCCGGCAAGGTCCTCGCGCGCGTGGCCGCGGTTCGTCGGGCTCGGCCAACCCGATCGGACGGCCGCCGAATCCGGTTTTCTGCAGGACTTCTGCCATCGTGTTCTCCATGGGCAGCGCGGAAGGATCCGCGCCGCCAACATGGCACGCATCGGCGGCGCGCGGCCATGGCGTTTGCCGCGTTCGCCTGACATCGCTCTCCTACGCGCCGCGTCGCTCACTCGGCCGTGGCCGGGTCGATCACGGTGTGCACCCGGTCGATCCGGTCGGCCGGAAAACCGCCGAGCTCCGCGTGCCGGCGCACCAGCGCCTCGTCGGTCGCCTGGTAAATGCAGTAGATCCGGTCGTCGGTCACGTAGCTGTGCACCCACTGGATTTCCGGGCCCATGCTGCCCAGCACGCCGCAGGACTTTTGCGAGATGGCTTTCAGGTCCGACGGGCTGAACTTGCCGGCGCCGGGGATGTGCCGTTCGATGAGGAATTTGGGCATGGCGGACTCCTGTCTGTCTAGAATCGGTCAAAGGCGACCAAGAACCATGGTGCCGAAGCGAAGCACCTTCGTATTGCCCGCCCCTCCGGACTTGTTGACCGAAACTCCGTCCCCGCTTGCCTGAGAGGTGACCATGGATGTCTTGTCGGACGTGCTGCGGAGCATTCGCCTGGAAGGCGCCCTGTTCCTGAACGGGGACATGCATGCGCCCTGGTGTTTCAAGGTGCCCAAGGGCAGGGACATGGCGCAGCTGCTCAAGCCCGGCGCGCAGCGGCTGGCCATCTGCCACCTGGTGCTGCAGGGCGATTGCTGGGCCCAGGTCGAGGGTGGGGAACCGGTCCGCGTGCACGCGGGCGAAGTGATCGCCGTGCCGCATGGCGACTCGCATTTGCTGGGCAGCGGCCTGCACCAGGCGGCGGTGGACGTGGAGCATGTGGTGAGTCCGCGCGCGCCTGAACTGGAGCGCATCCGCTACGGCGGCAACGGCGACCGCACCGTGCTGGTGTGCAGCTGGTTCGCCTACGAAGGCGACGCGCCCAATCCCGTCATGGCGAACATCCCGCGCCTGTTCACCACGCCGCTGCGCAGCAGGCCGGCGGGCCCGTGGATCGAGCAGTCCGTCAACTTCGTGTTGGCCGATGCCGCCTCGCACACGCCCGGCTCGGAGATGGTCGCCGCCAAGGTGGCGGAGGTGCTGTTCGCCGAAGTGCTGCGCGGCTACATCGAGTCCATGCCCGCCAACAACCCCGGTTGGTTGGCGGGCCTGCGCGATCCCCACGTGAGCCGCTGCCTGGCGCTCATGCACAACGAGCCCGCGCGCAACTGGACCGTGGACGCGCTGGCGCAGGAAACCCATATTTCGCGCAGCGTGCTGGCGGACCGCTTCACCGAGCTGGTGGGCGTGCCGCCCATGCAGTACCTGACGCGCTGGCGCATGATCTTGGCCGCGGGCATGCTGCGCAAGGACCAGTGCAACCTGGCGCGCATTGCCGAAGGGGTCGGCTACGAGTCGGAAGCCGCTTTCAACCGCGCATTCAAGCGGGAGTACGGGGTGCCACCGGGAGTTTGGCGGCACAACGGGGTCTAGCACAGCTTGGCGTCACCATCGATACCAATATCCCTCGGGATCGATATGTAAAAAGTTCACATTCCTGCCGATTGCCTTACTATTGTCTTACTGGTCATCGGCAAGCCGGCCCGCAAAGCCGGCTGCCTACGAGGAGGAACCATGGAGCAAAAGAAGTCGCCGTTCGATGTGCTCGGCACGCATCCATATCCGCAGCAGCAGTGGCGGTGCGCGTTTGTGGCCGAATGGGCGCGACTGGCGGAAGGCTGCGCCGACGCCGCGCAGACGGCCGAAGCCGCCGCGGAGCTGTACGACCGCTACGGCGCGCGAAACCCGACCGAGGTCGCCCGGGAAGAATGGGGCGGCCCTCCTGAAAGTTATCCCACTTCCCAAACCTGACAGGGAGCCGGCGCGGGCAGAAGAGGATGCGCCTGCGGCCCGGACTTCAGCACGATATCCCGATGCCGGCCGCCGCTCGATGACGGCGGTGCGAGGTGCTGCTTTTAGAGGCGCTGCGTCGCAGCCCAGGCGTGGCAACGGTTTGGGGCGATGCGCACAGCCTTTTCCACCGTCTTATCCACCGCCATGGTGGAGAACTTGCCCTCTGTGAACGGCCTTGCGGCGGTCAGCCTTGGTACAAGTTGTACACACTTGGTACTAGACGTTCATGATTTCGGGGTTCAGTTGGCGCAGCGCGCCTCGAGCGCATCGATGAACGCGCGATCCCAGCGGCCTTCCTTCATCGCTCGGATCGTTTCCGCTTCGGTCGCCAGGTGCGCCCGCGCCTTCTCGATCAGCAGCGCGGCCTCGTCCGGCGCGAAAGCCATCAGCCCGTCCTGGTCGCCGACCACGATGTCGCCGGGGTTGACGACCATTCCGCCGACCGACACCGGAACGTTGATCTCGCCGGGTCCGTCCTTGTAGGGACCGCGATGGGTGACGCCGCGCGCATAGACCGGGAACTCGCGCGCCCTAACCTCGGCCACGTCGCGGATCGCGCCGTCGATCACCACGCCCACGACGCCGATGTGTGCGGCGTAGAAGGAGAGGATGCCGCCCACCACTGCATTGTTGAGGTCGCCGCCGGCATTGATCACCAGCACGTCGCCGGGCCGGCAGAACTCGAGGGCGCGCAGGTACGTGAGGTTGTCGCCCCCGCGCGAGCGCGCCGTGACGGCCGTGCCGGCCATGGTCCCGGCCATCGGGCGGTGGTAGGGATGCAGGCCGGTGCTGCCGATGTTGCGGTGCATGTTGTCGCTCAGCGCGGCGACGGGAATCTCGCGCAGCGCGGCGAGGATGTCGGGAGCGACCGGTGCGGCCGACGGGTTCTTGCGGATGGCTTGGTAGGGCATGTTGTTCCTCGATGACTCAGGAGCGCCTCAGCGCAAGGCGGCCACGGCGCGCGCGATGCGCGCGCAGCCTTCTTCGAGCGTCTCGATGGCGGTGGCGATCGAGAGGCGAAAGTAGGGCGACAGCCCATAGGCGGTGCCCGCGACCAGGGCCACGCCCTCGCTCTCGAGCAGGTACATCACCACGTCGCCGTCTTCTTCCAGCCGCTTGCCTTGCGGCGTGGTCTTGCCGACCAGGCCGCCGCAGTGGATGTAGAGATAGAAGGCGCCGGGCGGCGGGGTGCAGCGCAGGCCGGGAATGTCGTTGACGAGCGCCAGGGTCCGGTCGCGGCGCTGCTTGTAGACGGCCACGCTCTCGGCCACGAAGCCCTGGTCGCCATTCAAGGCGGCCACGGCGGCCGCCTG
>Ga0209673_1002320_pt1 | contig 13488 bp, 14 predicted proteins | sample AraplaCol_mMS_r2_2_FD_184274 | JGI IMG/M metagenome (GOLD analysis project Ga0209673, IMG submission 184274) | Arabidopsis root microbial communities from North Carolina, USA - plate scrape MF_Col_mMS_r2 (SPAdes) (version 3) | ecosystem: Host-associated > Plants > Roots > Endosphere | place... | reverse complement strand
AGGCTCTTGTTTTAGGGATGTGAAAAATACCGGCTGCAATTTCGCCGCGCGTGTTTCGAATTTGTTAACCATGATTAGAAAGGATGGATTAACCGCACGATGCTCCGAGGGTGCGTAAAAGAGCGATTCCGGCTCGCACCTCTTTCCTTCCGAGGACCGAACATGCCTGTTATCACATTCGCAAATACCAAGGGAGGCGCCGGCAAGACGACCGCTGTTCTCCTGCTCGCGACCGAGCTTGCCCGCAAAGGCTATCGCGTCACCATTCTCGACGCCGATCCGCAGCACTGGATTTCACGCTGGCACGAGATCTCTGGTTACGTGGCCAATCTTTCGGTGATCGATTTCGTGACAACCGCCTCGTTGCCGCAGCATATCAGCGAGAACAAGCACAATACCGACTATTTCATCGTTGACCTGCCGGGTGCACGCAATCCGCTGCTTGCCACAGCCGTCGGCCTTTCCGACCACGTGCTGATTCCGATCCAGGGCTGTGCAATGGATGCGCGCGGTGGCGCGCAGGTGCTCGAACTGCTGCAGTATCTGGATGAGAAGGCCGGCATCAAGATTGGCCATTCGGTGGTGCTGACCCGCGTCAACTCGATGGTGACGACACGGGCGCTGCAAGTCGTCAAGTCGCTGCTCAGCGAGCGGCATGTGCCGGTGCTGGACACCGCAATTATCGAACGCTCCGCCTTTCGCGACATCTTCGACTGTGGCGGCACGCTGCACACGATCGATCCCGCGCGCGTCAGCAATCTCGACAAGGCCCGTGAAAACGCCACCTGTTTTGCTGAGGAAATGATGCGCAAGCTGCCGGTAAGGCTGGTGGCGTCCGCCCGCATGGCGACGGCAGCCTGAGTTCCCGCATCCTCGAACGAAGTGCGTCCGGTTGGCTCCGCGACGCATTTCGTTTTTCAGGCGCTTGCCGTGCGGCTGCCATCATTGAGAGAATGAGCCAGAAGGTCGGAAAGCCGCCTTTTGACTTCGGCCAATTCGTCCGACATGCGATTGCGTTGTCGCGGCAGGCCTATATCGACCACCTCTAGAATGCGTCCCGGCCAGGGGCGCATCACGACGACGCGATCCGCCAAAAAGGCTGCCTCTTCGATATCGTGCGTGACGAGCAGCATCGTCGTGGCATTCACGCGCCATAGATCGATCAGATGATCCTGGAGTTCGACACGCGTCATCGCATCGAGTGCGGAGAAGGGCTCGTCCAAGAGGAGAACGGCCGGCTTCGTCACGAGTGCTCGCGCCAGGGCCACGCGTTGCGCCTGCCCGCCGGACAGCTCCTTTATCCAGCGCTTCTCGTGGCCGCGAAGGCCAATCTTCTCCAGGGCCGCCGATACCTGCTCATCCCGTTCGCTGCTTGCCAGATGGCGCAGGCCGAAACCGATATTGTCCGCGACTGTCAGCCATGGAAAGAGCCGGGGCTCCTGGAAGACGATATTCACGAGCGAGTCCGGCTCTGTCAGCAGCCGTCCCTCCAAGCTGATTTCGCCCAGTGTAGGGGCTTCGAGGCCCGACAACAGTCTCAGAAGGGTGCTCTTGCCGCAACCCGATCCTCCGATGACCGCGACCAACTCTCCCTTGCCGATACTGAGGGAGAAGTCTTGCAGAGCATGTGTTCCGTTGGGATAGATCTTGGATAGGGAGCGGATGTCAAGCATGTCAGATCCCGCTCGCATGGGTGTCGCGCCAGCGCAGGAACGGCGCGCTCGCAATCAGAAGCAGGCTATCGGTCGCCTTGCCGACAACGGCAAAGATCAAAATAGCCGCCAGAATCTGATCCGGCTTTCCGAGTTGCTGACCATCCACCAGAAGATATCCCAGGCCTTCGGATGCGCCCATGAATTCCGCCGCAACGACGAACATCCAACCGAGGCCCAGGCCTGCGCGCAGGGCAAGGATAAAGTCCGGAAGGACCGCCGGCAGCAAGATCAGACGAATGAGCTCGAAGCCCGAAAGCCGAAAGACGCGACCGACCTCTACGATGCGCCTGTCGACGCCGACGACGGCGCCATAGACTCCTAGATAGACCGGGAAGAAGACGCCAACGGCAATCAGGGCGACTTTGGAGGCTTCGAAAATACCGAACCACAGGATGAACAGCGGCACCCAGGCAATGGAGGGAATGGCTCGCAGAGCCTGCAGGGTCGGATCCAGCAGACGTGCGAGCGGTTTGGAGTAGCCGGTCAGCGCCCCAAGAGCGGTCCCCGCCAGGGACCCGAAGGCGAAGCCGATCGCCACTCTGCGCAGCGTCGCGCCGACATGCGTTCTCAGATCGCCGGAGGCCGCCAGCGCATAGACCGTATAGAGAATTTTCGAGGGCGGCGGCATCAAACGACCTCCGACTATTCCCGCACGAACGAGGATTTCCCAGGCGGCAAACAACGCAACCGGAAACACGATTCCGACAATCGGGCGATCGAAAGGCGAAACCCGGCGCTGCCGGGTCTCCCTTCCTGTTTCCGTATTGTGCCATGACAGCGCGATGTGCACCAAGGACATGGGAACGTTCTTTCTATCGCTTCACTGGCCGAGAGCGGCCGAGGCGTAGCTGGGATCGACCAGCGACGATACGGTCTTGACGACATCGACATCCGCTTTGATGACGTCGGCCTTTTGCAAAGCGAGACCCGCTGCTTCGATCGTCTCGCGCTGTGCATCGCCGATCACGGAATAGGTGAGGTTCGTGCGCTCCAGCTGGCGCTCTATCACCGTGTCGGGCAGCTTGGTGGCGGCAACGAGGGCGGCTTTGAGCTTGGTCGGATCTTTCAGAGCTTCAATGCGCGCCTTCTCGTAGGAAGCAAGCACGCGTTTGACGAGATCAGGATGCGCGATAGCAAACTCTTCGCGCACGTTAAGCACGCCCCAGCTGTTGTTTTCCGGCTTGCGATAGAACAGCACATCGCCATCTTCAATCTCGGCGGAGGCCATGATCGGATCGAGGCCGGCCCAAGCGTCGACGTCGCCCCGTTTCAGCGCAAGGCGGCCGTCCGCGTGCTGTAGCAGAACAAGCGAAACGTCCTTTTCAGTCAGACCTGCATCGGCAAGGGCGCGCACCAGGAAAATGTGCGGGTCGGTGCCGCGCGTCACGGCGATGGACTTGCCCTTCAGGTCCTGGACCTTCGCGATGCCGGTATCCTTGCGTGTTACGAGCGCAGTCCATTCCGGACGCGAATACACATAGATGGATTTGATCGGGTTGCCGTTGACGCGGCCGATCAATGCAGCCGCACCCGCCGTCGAGCCAAAGTCGAGGGAGCCGGCATTGAGGAATTCCAGGGCTTTGTTGGAGCCTGCGGACTGGACCCAGGTTATCTTGATCCCATCCTTTTCGAATTCCTTTTCCAGGATGCCTTCATCCTTCAGAATGAGGCTGACCGGGTTGTAGGTCGCCCAGTCCACGCGAATTTCCGAGACATCGGCAGCCTGCGCCGTGCCGACTGCGACCAAACCCGCCAAAACGCTTAAAGCCAATCGAACAAGCGATTTCATACGACCTCCAAAATGTTAGGAAGTGAAATCTACAGATTTAATAGCTTTTGGCGCGCTTTCGGGTTCCAAACTTTGGTGCGGAAGAGCAATTTTGAACTGCCGTCGCGGCCCGCGCTAGATTGTTGTGTCAAAGTGCGGGGCAGCGCCGATCCCGCCGCGTATTGGTCGATCCAGTCGCGTGACATTGTTGTCTGTTCGCTTTGCGGTCATTCCGCCTGAAGACGCGATGGTATGTTCAGTCGACGAATTCGACCGTCACTCCCGGCTTGACCATCTTGGCAAGTTCGGTGGCATCCCAGTTAGTCAGGCGGATGCAGCCGTGGCTCTGGGTGCGGCCGATCTTCGAGGGTTCGGGCGTGCCGTGAATGCCGTAGGTCGGCCTGGAAAGCGCCATCCAGACGGTGCCGACGGGACCGTTCGGGCCGGGCGGGATGTTGAGGATCTTGTCGTTGGCACCCTGCTGGAAATTGATCTTCGGATTGTAGGTATAGCCGGGATTGAAGGCGACACGCTCGACGTTCACCAAGCCTGACGGAGAGGGCGTGTCGGTGGAGCCGATCGATGCCGGGTAGGCGGCGAGGAGATTGCCGGCGCCGTCATAGGCGAAGACCTGCTTGCGGCCCTTGTCGGCGATGATACGGGCAACCTCGCCGCTTTTCGGCTCACCCGGATTGACGACCTTGATGACGGTGCCGGGAACGCTGAAATCGGCGCCGGGGTTCATCTCCTTGAGAAAGGCCTCATCCATGTGGAAGCGTTCGGCCAGCATTTCGGTAGTCGAGGTATAGGCGAGCGACGGCAGCAGCGCCTTGTGCGAATAATCCTCCGGGATCTCCGCGACGAAGGGACCGGCGGCATCGGCCGGCGTGATCGTGTAACTGACGACGGGCAGGCCGCCGTTCATGCGCAGCTCTTCCAGAATGGCATCGGTGTCGTTGGGATCGAGCTTCGATCCGGTCATCTGGTCATAGGCATAGATCCCCTTGGTGACGTTCGAGCCCATATGGCCGTCGATGACACCCGGAGAGATGCCGGCACGATCGAGGAAGACCTGCAGCGCGACGATTTCGGGCTTCGACTTGTTCTTCAGCGTGATGACGGGCTCATCAGGCGCGGTCTTGGGCGCGTCGGCGGGCGGGATCTGCTGATCGGGGTCGATCGAGGCATAATCGTCGCCGGGCTGCGGATTACCGATACTGTTGTCATCGGGATAGGGCTGCTCGCCAAGCGGCCGGCGTTCGATCGCCGCATCGCGCGGAATGCCGCCGGTGACGGCGCCCCGCTCGGAATAACGCGTATCGCCATCGGGATTGTTGTCGGAATAATAGGGGTCGTCGCCGTACTGGTCGTTATAGACCTCGCGCGGGCCGGGCCGCGGCGGATAGTAGCCCCGGGCGCGCATCTCGGTAGCGACGACGTTGCCATAGGCATCGATCAACACGCGATTGCCGCTACGATCCCGGGCGTAGGCATAGCCAGTTGGAACGTAGTCGAGGATTTCGCCGTTTGGCGTCACGAGCACGATATCGCTCTGGCGGCGGTCGCGGAACTGCTGTGCGCCTGCCTCCGGCGCTATAGCCGCAAGGGCAGCCAAGCTGGCTGCGAGGCAAAATGCCGATTTTAAAAAGCGATTCACGTCTCACACCTCGAACAGTGACTGGGCAGACACACACATGCGAATTTTGACGCTAGTGTGGAATTTATGAAACCGTGCTGAACAAAATATGAAAATCACTAAGATTTCCTTTTACTCATAAACGTTTGCGTCCTTGTGGCAGTTCCGCGAATTCCACGGTTGCTGCAAAACCACAAGATAGGAACGGCACCGATTGACGAATGGCGGCGCGAAACCTAACGCTAGCGCATCGTGCTTTCCGAAAATCGGAATCAATTTTCGAAAAGCACAATGCGTCGATTCAAAGTGTTAGAGCGTCCTTTGTGCGTCCGAAAGGACGCACGGCGCTCTAAGGGGCCGACAATTCCCCGAGGAGACCGTGATGATCGAATTTGCCGCCGCAAGCGGGCCGCGCCTGATGCTGGACGAAACATCGGTGCTGGATATCGGCGGATGCATTGTCGACGGCGTCGACATCGCGCCGAAACGTGCCATTCCCGACGACGGTGATGCGCGAATCGACCACTCGCTCGAAGGCTTTCTCTTCACCTGCGGGCCGGATCATATCCGCCACCGCCAGCCGATTCCCGGCCGGGACGACGGCAAGGTTTATCCGCTGCACGGATCAGCCTCCGGCCATACGGCAAAGGTGCTGTGGACGAAGTTCGAGAACGGCAATGCCGAATGCCGCGCCGATATCGACATCACCACCGTCGAAGGACTGCCGCAGCGCATCGAGCGGCTGTGGCGGATCGATGGGGCGACCGGCGAGGTGCGGCTCGAGGACCGAGTCGTCAATACGAGCGATCGGACAGTGCCGACCTTCCTGATGTACCACATAAACACTGGCGGCAAATGGCTGGACGAGGGCACGCGGCTCGAGGGCCAGATGCTGGAGAATGGTGGTTTCCCCTGGGCGTTCGGCGAGGAGCCGGGCGGCATCTTCTGCGTCACGGCGCCGGCGACGGAGGAGGGCTTCGCAGAGGTCCGCCTCGGACCGATCGCCGCAATCGGCGGCAGGACGCTGCGTGTGCGCTTCCGCGCCGACACGCTGCCCCATCTGCAGGTCTGGCGGAACCAGAAGGCGCCCGCCCATATCATCGGTATCGAGCCGGTTTCGCATCGCTGGATATCGCGCGACGAGCTTCAGGCCGCTGGTGAGTTCAACATGTTGGCGCCCGGCGAGAGCCGAAGCTATGCGCTGACCTTTACCTTCCTGTGAACGAAGTGTTGTTGACGCTGGCAGACCTCCGTCGTAGACCTTCAGCCCACGATTTTTGAGGAGACAAGACGATGGATATTCGCCAGATCGACGATGAATATTCGGTTTCGGGCCAGATCACGCTGGAGGAGCTCGACGAGATCAAGGCGCTGGGGTTCAAATCGATCGTCTGCCACCGCCCCGATCACGAAAGTCCCGACCAGACGTCGTTCTCCGTCATCGAGGCGCGCGCCAAGGAGCTCGGCCTCGAGATCGCCCATGTGCCGGTTGGACCGATGGGCGTGACCGAGGAAGCCGTGCAGGGCATGGTCGACGCGCTCGATGAATTCCCGCGGCCGATGCTCGGCTATTGCCGCTCCGGCGCGCGCTCGACGGCGATTTACCAGAAGACCCACCATATCCGTAATTGAGCCCCCGTTCCGGGGGCCGATTTTCCGGCGTTGAACCTCAGCGCCGTCACCTTCCATTCACTCAGGAGACTATAATGAGCATCAAGCGTATCGACGTCGGCTCGCGCATGAGCGGCGCCGTCATTCACGGCAACACGGTCTATCTCGCAGGTCAGGTCGGCGAGGGCGAAAGCGTCACCGATCAGTGCAAGTCCTCGCTTGCCGAAGTCGACCGCCTGCTGGCTGCATCAGGCAGCAGCAAGTCGAAGATCCTGCAGACGATCATCTACCTGTCCGATATCGCCGATTTCGCCGAGATGAACGCCGTCTGGGAAGGCTGGATCGATCCGGCCAATCCGCCGGCCCGCGCCACCAGCGAAGCCAAGCTCGCTGCGCCGAAATACAAGGTCGAGTTCATCATCACGGCTGCGATCTGATTTGAGGACACGGATGCCGACGAGACGCCTGCTGACACTTTGTTTTGCCGGTTGCCTCGCGGCCTCCGTGGCTTCTACGGAAGAACTTCCGTCAATCCCTAGAGGTGAGGGGCTTGGCGTGGCCTCCGTGAGCATGGTCATCGCATTGACTTGCGACATGCACTACAAGCGTCCACAGCTCGTCAGCGACGCGAAAGCTCTTTTCCTGAAGTTTGCTCGAAAAGAACTCAAAGACCCGGAAACCGCAACAGAACGGGCTTTTGGTACTGCTCGCCGTGGTGTCACGCGGCAGTCGACGAGACAATATACCAACGAGAGCTGCGATCAGCTGGGCAGAATGCTGAAGCGCGAGCTCGCTCGCTAAGATTCTGCCGTCTCAAGCGCCGCTTTTCAATCAGGATTTCTCGCGAATCTGCGTCAGGGTCCGCGTCGGCGTGATCGCCTCGGGATCGAGCTTGATTTCGATGATCGCGGGTTTTCCGCTGGCACGTGCCCGCTCGAAGGCGGGGGCGAATTCCGCTGTCGTTTCCACCGTCTCGCCGTGGCCGCCATAGGCGCGGGCAAGGGCTGCGAAGTCGGGATTGGTCAGATCGGTGCTGCTGACGCGGCCTGGATACTCGCGCTCCTGATGCATGCGGATCGTGCCGTAGATGCCGTTGTTGACGACGACTGCGATGATCGGCAGGCCGTAGCGGATGGCGGTGGCGAATTCCTGGCCGTGCATCAGGAAGCAGCCGTCGCCGGCAAAGCAGATGACTTCGCGCTCGGGAAACAGCCGCTTGGCGGCCACCGCCGCCGGCAGGCCGTAACCCATCGAGCCGGAGGTGGGGGCGGCTTGGGTGTTGAAACGGCGAAAACGATGGAAGCGGTGCACCCAGGTGGCGTAGTTGCCCGCACCATTGGTGAAGATCGTCTGCGGTCCGGTATTGGCCTCCAGCCATTCCATGATCGGCCCCATATGGACGGCGCCCGGACCTGTCGATGGCGGCGTCGACCAGGCGAGATAGGCCTGGTGCAGGCGTGCGGTGCGCTCGGTCCAGTGCGGTTCGGCCGGCGCTTCCAGGTCGGCGAGCGCGGCGACGAAATCGGCCGGTGCCGCGCAGATGGCAAGATCCGGGCGATAGACGCGGCCCAGCTCGGAAGGGTCGGGATAGATGTGTACCAGCGATTGCTGGGGGTAGGGGATATCGATCAGTGTGTAGGACGAGGACGGCATTTCCGACATGCGGCTACCGAGGAGGATCAGCAGGTCGCTCTCCTTGATCTCTTTTGCCAATGCCGGATTAATGCCGATGCCGACATCACCGGCATAGCAGGGATGGAGATGATCGAACAACATCTGCCGACGGAAGGAGCAGCCGACGGGCAGTTGGAAACGCTCGGCGAAGCTCTGAAAATCGGCGACGGCATCGGCATCCCAGCGTGTGCCGCCCAGGATTACCATCGGCCGCTCGGCCTTCAGCAAGCGGAGATAGAAATCGTCGATCTGGCGGCGGCCGGGATGGGCCTCGACGTTGGCATAATGCCTGGCGCGGGGTGCCTCGACCTCATCGCGCAGCATGTCCTCCGGCAGCGTCAGCACGACAGGGCCGGGCCGGCCGGAGGTTGCGACCGCAAAGGCGCGGGTGACGAATTCGGGAATACGAGCGGCATCGTCGATCTCACCCACCCATTTGGCGAATTCGGTGAAGGCGCGGCGGAATTCGATCTCCTGGAAGGCCTCGCGCTCGCGTGCTTCCCGCTGCACCTGGCCGATGAACAAGATCATCGGGATCGAGTCCTGCCTTGATATATGCAGGCCGGCGGAGGCGTTGGTGGCGCCGGGGCCGCGGGTCACCATGCAAATGCCGGGTTCGCCGGTCAGCCTGCCCCAACAATCCGCCATCATCGCCGCTCCGCCCTCCTGGCGGCAGACGAGGACGTCGATATCGCTGTCGCGCAACGCATCGAGCACGGCGAGGAAACTCTCGCCGGGCACGCAGGAGAGACGCTTGACGCCATTCGCCTTCAGCGCCTCGACGATCAGTTCTCCGCCCGTCTTCTTCATGACGATGCCTTCCTCTCGAGTTCGGCGAGTTCCGCCAGAATTTCGGCCTGATGTTCGCCAAGACGCGGGCTCGGCCTGATGTAACGCAGCGGCGTCTCCGACAGCACCACAGGCGTCCTGACACCGGGGATCACGGTGCCGGCGGCATCCGCAAGGTCGATGCGCAGGCCGCGGGCCTGCACCTGCGGATGGGCGAACATTTCCTCGATCGTATTGATGGCGCCTGATGGAACCGCGTTCTCCTCGCAGGCCTTCAGCAGATCCGCCTTCTGCCATTTCAACGTCTCGGTGGAGACGAGGCGTCGCACTTCGCCGCGATTGCCGACGCGGGCCTTGTTGGTGGCGAAACGCTCGTCGCCGGCGATGGCCTCCAGGCCGAGGATGGTGCAGAGGCGGCGGAACTGGCCGTCGTTTCCAACTGCGAGAATGAGGTAACCGTCGGCCGTCGGCACGACCTCATAGGGCGAGATATTGGGATGGGCGTTGCCGAGGCGGGTCGGTGCCTCGCCGGAAACCAGATAATTCATGTTCTGATTGGCGAGCACGGCCGATTGCACATCGAGCAGGGCCATGTCGACCAACTGGCCTTCGCCTGATTTGAGGGCGTGAATCAGGGCGGCTTCGATCGCCGAGACGGCATAGATGCCGGTGAAGATATCGGCGATCGCGACGCCTGCCTTCATCGGCTGGCCGCCTGGTTCACCGGTGATCGACATGAAGCCGGACATGCCCTGGACGATGTAATCGTAGCCGGGGAGGCTGGCATAAGGGCCGTTCTGGCCGAAGCCCGTGATCGAGCAATAGACGAGCTTCGGGTTCACCTTGCGTAGGCTGTCATAATCGAGCCCGTATTTGACGAGGCCGCCGAGCTTGAAATTCTCGATGACCACGTCGGCGGTGGAGATGAGGCGGCGGACGAAATCCTGGCCTTCGGCGCTCTTCAGATCGGCAGTGACGGAGCGCTTGCCGCGATTGGCGGCGTGGTAATAGGCGGCCGAGAGATTCTCGCCGTCGGCGCCCGCGACGAAGGGCGGCCCCCATTGGCGCGTGTCGTCGCCGCCGTCGGGATTTTCGACCTTGATGACGTCAGCGCCGAGATCGGCGAGCATCTGTCCCGCCCAGGGGCCGGCGAGCACGCGGGCAAGCTCGATCACCCGGATGCCGGCAAGCGGTGGTTTTTTCATCACGGTCTCCGTCATGTTCCTCCCGGCAATTTCTATGGCGCCAGCGTCACCTCAGATGTATCGGATACAGGCTTTGAAGCAAAGCGGCGCTCGCGCCAGAGGATGTAGAAGCCTGATGCCACGATGATGGCAATGCCGAGCCATTTGACCGCATCCGGAAAGTCGCCGAAGACTAGCCAGGCGAAGATTGTCGCCGAGACGATCTCGAAATATTGCAGCGGCGCCAGCGTCGAGGCCGGTGCTGCGCGATAGGCGTAGACGCCGAGGATGCCGGTGATTGCGGCCATGGCGCCGACGCCGGCCACATAGAACCAGGCGCGGCCTTCCGGCATGACCGGATCGAAGAGGTCGGAGCCGGTTCCCTGACCGAGGAAAAGCAGGAGGACACAGAAGAGCAGGCCCCAGATGCTCATCTGGAACTGCATCGACCAGGGGTCTTCCCTGCGCGAGAGGGCGCGGGTCATCAGCACGAAGATGGCGATGCAGAGCGCGCTGACGACAGGCAGAAGCGCGATGTAGCCGACCTCTTCGAAACTCGGCTGGATGATCAGCATCGCCCCGAAGAAGCCGACGCCGCAGGCGGTATACCGCCGCCAGCCAATCGTCTCCTTCAGGAAGATGCCACCGAGGATCGTCACCATGATTGGCTCGACGAAGAAGATCGCGATCGCGTCTGCGACCGCCATATATTTCAGCGTCGTGACGAAGGAGATCATCGAGACGGTGATGATCGCGCCGCGGATGGCATGGAACAGGCTCTGTCGCCAGGAAAAATCGGCGAAGCTGCGCCGCCATATCACGAGTGGCAGCATGCAGAGCGCCTGGACGATGAAACGGCCGGCGGTGATCTCCCCGGATGGCACGGTCGTGATCGCAAGCTTGGCAAAAATATCGATGAGCGGCGAGACCATCACCGAGAGTACCATCAGCACAAGCCCCATCGTCACGTCGGAGGCGGACGAAACGGGGCGGGCGGAGGAGCTGCTCATGATGAAATCCCTGTACTCAGGATATTGGTCGCTCAGGATCTTGCGACGGCCCTGTCGCACCACTCGCCAAAGGCTGCGATCGCCGCATCCGCGCCGATCTCATTCAGTGTTTCGTGCCGCATGTCCTGATATATCTCACTGCTGATACGGGAGAAGCCTTGGTCTTTCAAATGGTTTGACAGCCAGAGCACCGCTTTTCCACGCTCCGTCGCCGGGTCCACTCCACCGCCGACCAGATGGATCGGCATATCCCGCGGCAGCCGGTCTAGATGGATTTTCTGCGGCGCGCGGAAGGTCAACTCGAAGAGATCGAGCCAGAGAGAGACTGAGGCGTCGAAGCCGCAGAGTGGATCGGCGACATACTTGTCAACTTCATCAGGACGACGCGACAGCCAATCGAACTCGGTGCGGCGGCCGGCAATGGATTTGCCCCAGGTGCCGAAGGTGAGCTTCGGCAGCAGGCCGCTCGGCACGTCAGAGCCCTTCAGCATGCGCTCGGCAAGCAGGATCGCCTGGGCGGCGCGGCCGGCAAGGCCAACGGCGAAATTCGAATTCCAGACGGCGACAGCATCGAAGTCGGCCGGAGCCGTGACGGCTGCATTGAGGGTGATGAGACCGCCCATCGAATGGCCGAAGAGGATCACCGGCAGGCCGGGATGGCAGGAGGCCGCATGGCCGCGCATGGCGATGACGTCGCCAATCACCCTTTCGACCCCACCACGCCGGGCAAAGCGGCCGATCGGCGCATCAGCCGCCGTCGTCTCGCCGTGGCCGCGATGATCGTGGGCATAGACATGATAGCCGCGCACCGCCATAGCCTCGGCAAAGGAGCGGTATCGTTTCGAATGTTCGGCCAAGCCATGCGATATCAATAGGATCCCGCGTGCGGGGGTGATGGCCTCGGCATGGTGATAGGCCAGCGACGCCCCTGGCACGGCGAGCCTTTGCGTTTCAGAAAACATGTGGGTCCTCCCGGCGGCAACAGACCAGATCGCCGGGTAATTGCAACATCGGCGTTTGGTTATCCGATAACAAATTGCAGCCTTGTTGCGATTCAGGGTTGCGGCCTTTTGAATTTGATGCTTATTTGTTCCTGTATTGTTCTTTTGGGGGTTGAAATGAGCAGCATGCAATTGCGTACCTTGTCGTTCGCTGTGTCGATGGTTATTGCCGGCGCCGCCGTGGCGCAGGAGGCCGGCGGGCGCACCCGCTTCATTCTGGCGGCGAGCTGGCAGCCGGCTTTTTGCCAGACAAACCAGAAGAAGGCCGAATGCGCCAGCCAGACCGGCGAGCGCCCTGACGCGACGAACTTCTCGTTGCACGGGCTCTGGCCGATGCGGCAGGATTATTGTGGTGTGAGCGCCGATCAGAAGACCGCCGACAAGGACGGCGACTGGAACAAGCTGCCGGAGGTCACGCTTGCAGCGGAGACGAAGACGGCGCTTGCCAAGGCGATGCCCGGCACGCAATCCGGCCTGGAACGGCATGAATGGGTGAAGCACGGCACCTGCACGAAGATGAGTGCCGACGACTATTTCGGCGTCGGTGTGCATCTCGTGGGCGCACTCAACGCGTCGGCTGTGCGCGATCTCTTCGCTGCCAATATCGGCAAGCCGGTCAAGGCCGAAGCGATCAAGGCGGCTTTCGACAAGAGCTTTGGGCCGGGTGCCGGCGATCGTGTCAAGATGAGCTGCCGGCGGGCCGGCAATATCAGGATGATCAGCGAGCTGACGATCGGGCTTTCGGAAGCCGCCGGAGCGGCATCGGCGAAAAGTGCCGGGCTTGCCGATCTGATCCAGGGCGCGGGAAAAACGTCGTTCGGCTGCGACGAGGGCGTCGTCGACGCTGCGGGCTTTTGACCGGAAATCCTGAGTAATCCGGGTTTCGGCGTTGCCCGGAGGCGCTGTTTCGCCTACATAGCGGCACAATCAAAGTTTCCCGCCCGGAGCAGCGCAGCATGGCACGTCAGTTCATCTATCATATGTCCGGCCTCAACAAGGCCTATGGCAACAAGAAGATCCTGGAGAATATCCACCTTTCGTTCTACCCGGATGCCAAGATCGGTATCCTCGGTCCGAACGGCGCGGGTAAATCCACCGTA
>Ga0209673_1002307_pt1 | contig 13544 bp, 14 predicted proteins | sample AraplaCol_mMS_r2_2_FD_184274 | JGI IMG/M metagenome (GOLD analysis project Ga0209673, IMG submission 184274) | Arabidopsis root microbial communities from North Carolina, USA - plate scrape MF_Col_mMS_r2 (SPAdes) (version 3) | ecosystem: Host-associated > Plants > Roots > Endosphere | place... | reverse complement strand
TTCCATCGAGGCAGGCAATGCCATCGCGCTGCTCGGCCAGAGCGCCTGGGTGGCAGGTTTTCTGGCGCTCGACCGCAAGCGGATCGAATGGTGGGCGCTGCTGCCGCCGGTCATCTGGCTCGCCGGGGTTTTCCTGCCCTGGGTCAACAGCGATTATTCAAACCGGGTGGTGCTCTATAACCTTGCTTCAGCGACAGGTGCGACGGCACTTGCTATGGCGGTCGCCGCCGGCGACATGCGCCGCGAGCGTACCCGCGTCAAGCTGATGGGCGTGTTCGTCATCCAGGGCTGCCTGTGCTTCGGCTCAGCGCTGATGATGGCGCTGACGCTGCCGAGCGATATCGAAGCGACCAATCTCGGCGGCGCCTCCGCCATGGCCAGCGCCTTCCTGCTCACAATCGCCTTCGCGTTCACCTGCCGGCTGATCATGGAGCGCTCCGAACGGCACCTGCGTGCGCTCACCCTGACTGATTCGCTGACCGGCGTGCTCAACCGCCGCGGCCTGCTCGGCTATTTCGACGGCATCCAGGAAAAGGCCCATGACGACCAGCGCCAGGTCGCGGTGATGCTCTTCGATCTCGACCATTTCAAGCGTGTCAACGACCGTTTCGGCCACCAATCCGGCGATGCCGTGCTGACCGCATTCGCGCGGATGGCCCGCCAGTATATTCCAAACAACATCTTCGGCCGCATGGGCGGCGAGGAATTCGCCGCCTTCGCCGCAGTCACGGACCAGACGGAAGCCGAGGCGATCGCCGAAGCGATCCGCACCGAATTCTGCCGCCTTCCCGTCAGCACCGGCGAAGCGATCGTCCCGGTCACGGTCAGCATCGGCATCGCGCTTGCCTCCTCGATCGAAGCCAATATCGACAAACTGATCTCGGCCGCCGACCGGGCGCTCTATGCGGCGAAGGCGGCCGGCCGCAACTGCACGGTCACCTTCGGCGAAGCGGAGGCCGCTGCCCCGGCACCGGCCACGCCGAGCGGCACCGCCGGCGAACTCGTGCCGACGGTCGACGACCAGGTCGAGGCGCTGCGACGCATGGGTACGCTGTCACGGGCCGGGTAGTCCTGGGTCCCTCACCCCGCATCTTTCCGAGGCTCGGCAAATCCGATAAGCCTCGTGGCATGATGATCCCATCCTTTCTCTCGATCGACCGCGCCAACCGCCATGTCTCGCTGGACGGCCGCAATCCGGCCTTCTACGGCAACCCGAATGCCGTCTATGCCGCACTTCACGCCCATTGCCCGACCTTCTACTGGAGTGAGCAGAAGCAGTGGTTCTTCACGGGTTACGACCATGTAAACGGCCTGCTGCGCGACCGCCGCTTTGGCCGGCAGATCCTGCATATCGCCAGCCGCGAGGAGCTCGGCCTTGCCGAGCCGATGCCGCATCTTGCCAGTTTCGATCTCTCGGAACGTTATTCCCTGCTCGAACTCGAACCGCCGGAGCACACGCGGCTGCGCACGCTCGTCAACCGCGCCTTCGTCTCCCGCCATGTCGAGAAGATGAAACCGGAGCTTGCCGAACTCGCCAACCGGCTGATCGACGGTTTCGCGGAGAAGCGTGAGGTCGAGCTACTCTCGGCCTTTGCCGACATCATCCCGGTGACCATGATCGCCCGCATGATCGGCATTCCCGAAGAGATGGGACCGCAACTGCTTACCTGGTCGCACGCCTATGTTCGCATGTACATGTTCGGCCGCACGCGCGAGCAGGAGGAGGAGGCCGAGCGGGCGGCGAAGGAATTTTCCGGCTACGTCAAAACGGTCATCACAGAACGCCGCGCCGAACCGCGTGACGACCTGCTGACCCACATGATCCATACCGAGCACAAGGGCCAGTATCTGACCGATGAGGAGCTCGTGTCGACGACGATCGTGCTGCTCAATGCCGGGCACGAGGCGACCGTGCACCAGATCGGCAATTCCGTGCGTACCATCCTCGACAGCGGCTGCGATCCGGCAGAACTCTTCCGGGACGAAGCGACGACAGAGCGCACCGTCGAGGAAACCTTGCGCATCTGCGCGCCGGTCCACATCTTCCAGCGCTGGGCGCTGGAGCCTGCGGAAATCGATGGGGTCTCCTTCAAGCGCGGCGACAAGGTGAGCCTCATCCTCGCCGCCGCCAATCTCGACCCGACAAAATTCACCGATCCGCTGACCTTCCGGCCCGATCGTAACGAGGCGGCGAACCTCTCCTTCGGCGCCGGCATCCATTTCTGCATCGGCGCGCCGCTGGCGCGGCTGGAGCTCAACGTCGTGCTGCCGATCCTGTTCGAGCGCCTTGCCGGCCTGAGGCTAGCGAAGACGCCGGTGGTCAAGGATGTCTACCATTTCCACGGGCTGGACCGGCTGGATTTGCAGTGGTGATCCATCCCTCGCAGAGGTGATCCACCGCGCGAGGATCAACCGTAACGTCCGGTAATGTAGTCTTCCGTACGCTTGACCTTCGGCGACTGGAAAATCTCAGCGGTCGGGCCGTATTCGACCAGCTCGCCCAGATACATGAAGGCGGTGTTATCGGAGATGCGGCTTGCCTGCTGCATGTTGTGGGTGACGATGACGATGGTGAACTCCGTCTTCAGCTGGGCGACCAGCTCTTCCACCTTGGCGGTCGAGATCGAGTCGAGGGCGGAGGTCGGCTCGTCGAGGAGAAGCACCTCGGGGCGAAGCGCCACAGCACGCGCGGCTTTTGAAATGCTGCAGAGGGCAACCGGTCCAGGTTAACGGTCAGGACATCGGGCAGCGAATGAAAGGGAGCCGTGTTCAGCGGTCACCGCTCTGCTGGAACGCCGGCGACAAGCCATCAATACCGAGCATATTGCCACGATCTTGGCGGCATCATGCGGCTGACTCTTCTTCCAGTTTACTGGATATGTCATATGCCGACATAGGTTTTCCAATCAGATATCCTTGAAGCTGGTCGCAGCCGGCATCGCGCAAGATCGCCGCCTGGCGGGTAGTCTCGATACCTTCCGCGGTAACCGGAATCCGCAGTGCGGTCGCGAGCGAGATGGTTGCCCGAAGAACATCGGCGCCATTTGCACCTTCGTCGAGAGCCCACACGAGCGAGCGGTCGATCTTCATGCGATCAAACCCGAACTGCCGCAAGGCGCCAATGCTTGCGTAGCCGCAGCCAAAGTCGTCGAGCGCGAACTTAATGCCGACGCGTTTGAGCTGGTCTATCGACCGCCGGGCCTGATCCGGATTGGTCATCAGAACGCCTTCGGTGATTTCCAATGTCAGGCGGTTTGGATTGAAATCAAGCTCCTGCAGGACCGAGACCACTTCTGCGGCAAATTCCGGATTGCAGAGCTGGATTGGCGAAACGTTCACCGACAATGCCAGATCGGGCCAGCTCTTGGCATGCTCGATCGATGTTCTCAGCATGTGAACGCCGAGGGCATCGATGAGGCCGCACCTCTCGGCAAGAGGAATGAAAATCTCCGGGCTGATGTTTCCGGTTGCAGTTCGCCAGCGCGCCAGTGCTTCAAGACCAGTCACAGCGCCGGTCGAAGCCGAGACGAGAGGTTGGAAAACGGCTTCGATTGCGCCGCTGTTGATGGCGCTCTTCAACAGGCCCTCCAGTGCGGCGACCTGTTGGCGTTCCCGGTCCAGCTCGGGATCGTATTCGATTGCCTGGCCTCTGCCATTTGCCTTGGCCCGATAGAGGGCCATGTCTGCTCTGCGGAGAAGCTCCAGGGGCGGGACGTCGCCGTTGCGAGCAGCGGCTCCGATGCTTGCGCCAACTTCGATCGTTCGCCCGTCGATTTTGAAGGGCTCGGCAAACAGTGCCAAAATCGTCTTTTCCATCTCTCCGCACGTGGCGGAACCGATGTGTACCAGCGCAAATTCGTCGCCCCCGAGCCGCGCCACGGCAATGATTTCGGGGTGGCAGCCTGTCAGCGCCTTCGAAACCAACCGGATCAAATCGTCCCCCACCGCATGCCCCCAGGCATCGTTGACGGCCTTGAAGCCATCAAGGTCGACTAAATAGAGCCGGGGTGGCGGAGAGCCAGAACTATCCAGCTCTGCCAGCAGGTTGAGAAGCCCATGTCTGTTCAACAGGCCACTCAAGCTGTCATGGCCCGCTTCGAAAAGCGCTGTTTGCGCCAGTTGGCGCAGGCGCCGCGCCTCGGAGGCCCCAACCAACAGAACGCCGATCAAGAATAGCGAAAGGATGACGGTAGAAGCTGCAAGATAAGGATAGACCTGATGAAACACGGCGCTTCCGGGCGCTTTGCTGGGCCAAACGAGATAGCCGATGACGGCTCCCTTCATGTCGGTGATCGGCGTATTCAGGGATCCCGGCTTGGGCGTCGTCTCGAGGCTCAGCCCCTCGAGTTCATGTTCGTTGGAGAGAGTGTCGAGAACCTCCGACGTAAACTCCTTGTAGAAAGTCAGCACGCTGAACTTCGGAACCTCGACGGCGGCGTCGAACGGCTGGATCGCCTGCGAGGCGATCAGCGCTATACCGCTTTCGGTCTTGATGAAATTGACCACCGGCACCTTCGCCGGATCTGCAGCCGCATTGATCTGCTGATAAAAGGCTGCCCCGAAAAACGTGCCCGGCTGGAAGGGCTTGCCCTTGGCATAGGCCGAGACGACCAAAGACCGCTCAGGGCCGGTCACGATCGCGCCGTCATAAAGCGCGTAATCCTCGCTGGTCTTTCCCCAATTCTCATAGGCCCAATCCGCGGCAGTGGGAGACGAGATCGCGCTATAGGCATCGTCCCATACGGCGTTATCCGTCGTTGTCGCGCCGAGGCGAGCCACAAACGCACCGATTGCCGCGCGGGCGGCGCGACTGGCCCTGGCATCATCGATCTCGTTGGCCGACCGGGTCATCGTGACGACGACGTGTGCCACAAGGCCAGTCAGGACGAGGGCGACGACAAGGAAGCAGACCGTTGTCGCGATGATGGAAGACGTCTGGGTCCGAACGTGCCGACCTGCAAGATTCGACGACATGCAAATTCCGAAAAGATTGATTGCAAGGCCATGTCTGTGGGACGGCAGGAGACATCATGTCCGCAATGCGCTGCAGATAAGGTTTAGCATTTGACGATGTAGGCACGATTAATGGGAATGGTTAAAAGCGTTCTATCCCGGAAACAGGTGCAGCCATTCGCTGAAAGACGGGCCATCATCGCCGCAAATCGGGACAAGCGCGGAATCGTCAACGTCGATTTTCTGGCCCGCTCAAACCTTGATCACATAATCCTTGCGAGTCGTTTCAACGACTTCCCACGTTCCCTTGAAGCCGGGTCTGAGGATCATCCGGTCGCCCGCCTTCAGATGAACCGGCTCACCGTCCTCCTCCGTCACGATCGAATGGCCGGACAGCAGGCTGAAATATTCCCACTCCTCGTAGACGATCCGCCACTTGCCCGGTGTCGCCTCCCAGATACCGGAATAGAGGCCGCCTTCGGCCTCCTCCAGATTCCAGGTACGGAAATGCGGATCGCCGGAGATGATCCGGCCGGGCTCCGGGGCGCCGAACTCGGGTTCGACGCCGTCGATGCTGAGGGTGATGTAATTTGCCGTGGTCACCATGGGTCCCTCTGATCTCAGATGTGGTTCGTCACATACCTTTGACAACTTCCCTATTGAAATCATAGAGCTTTTCCTACGGAAGCGTCACGTACGAAACGCGCAACAGACTCGACGGTCAGTCCGAGGTAGTCTGCGATATCCCGACGTGACATAAACAGCTCGAAATTCTGCGCTCCAGTTCGCGCGGCCATCTCGATGCTGAAGGCCGCCACACGACCAATCGCACTCTGGCATACCATGGCGAGTTGGCGATCCCTCGCGGCAGAAACTTCCTTCATTGCCAAGTCCACTAGATCGATCGGCAGGGTGCGCATATTGGAAAGGGAATAACTGATCAGGTGCAAATCGCAGATCGCCTCGGCAAATGCAGCCCGCCGCTCACCGCCCTCGAGTCCGAACCATTCGCCTGCGCAATGAAAAGATCGGGTGTAGCGACGTCCGTCCAGCAGCAGGCGGCATATCCTGACCGCTCCTACCTCGATGTAGTAGAGGCTCGACGAAGGGTCATCCTCCCGATAGACCAGCTCGTCAGCCGGACGACACTCAGGCCTACCCGCTGTGAACTGGTACATTGAACGGGTTTCAATTCTCGGCTGGGGATTGAAGTTCGCGATCGACATATTAAGCCCCTCTCACTGAGGAGCCTAAGCGGTCAGCACACGGATGAGAATTGGGGACGTCCTCTAAGCACTATTACGAGGTGTTACCTGATATCAGTGATATCTTCCTTGAGCCGCACAGCGTTCTCCCTCCCTCTGCCTCTCCCTAGTCCGCTGGCACTCGTGCCGATCAGCGTTCCCATACGCCCTCGCCGAAATGGCTGGCTTTGTGCGGATTGTTTGGTAGACGGGGTGAGTTATATAGGATTGCCTAATATATAGGTGACGCGCTTTGTCGCTCGCCGATGACAGCAAGCGGCCGCGCCACGGACGTGGCAATGCTCCCCGCAACGTCCGATTGGATTTTAAACACTGTCTCTTTGCCTATATCGTCGTAGTAGTTTTCAGCCCAGACGACAGCGCCATCCGACCGCCTCACCAGCCGGGCCGACGATCGTAGTGTCTCTCCGTCCATTAGCACCGTGCCCTGGAGAACATAGAGACTATCTCTCGCACTCGACGCGCCGTCGGCCTTTACGACGATGTTCTTGAGCGAAAACAGCTTGTTCACCAGGTCGTAGGAAAGACCTTGAGAGATGGTCGACGCTGCCGGGGCTTTGGATATCAGCTCAAATGGCTCGACGAGGATCGATGGCACTGTCGTCGTGGTAGCCGGGTTGGGTGCGTCCAGCCAAACCCATGCCTGAGCCAGGACGAAAGCCCCTATGGTCGCTGCGGTCACCAGCCATTGCCACGACTCCGGAAGGGCGACGGCGGCATTGCGCGTAAAAGTCGCGTCCATAGGCATGGGCGGGGGCTTCTGGGCTGGAGCCGTTGCCTGGCCGTCCGACACCTCCCGCATCCGGAAGCTTGGCACATATCTCCCTTTGGGGACGGTTATGACAATGTCATCTTGCGACCCTCCGAGCAGGTAATACCGCTCCAACTCTCGTCGGATGCGGCTGGCCTCTACTCGGACACACGGGTCGCTCTGGGCGTCGAAGGAAGCATCCCGACCAAATACCACTTGGGCGATTGTGAAGGCCTTGAGGTATCCTCCTCTCCCATCGAGGGTTTCCTCGATGATAAACTGCAGAAATCTTCTTGCCCGCTGCGGCAGGTCAAAGTCACGACTGCTCAATATGCGATCGAGTTGCTCCATGACCTGATCTGGAGAAGGTTTAAGGGAGCGCATGGTATCCGCGTTTGCACCTGTCATTGCCGCTCCCCATTAAGAAATGCAGTGAATCGCAAACTGTCGTGCGCAGTCCGGAGACAGTTCATTCATTAGAATATGCTTAATAACAGAGATGACACGATCCTGACCAGCTGTGAAGCGCGTAATGGTAATAGGACCGTAAATGACAACCAGAGGTGGTGGCCATCGCCCCGCGATCGGCGGAGGTCCACGGCGGCATGATCCGCGTCTGATTACAATATTCTTCTAATATAGGAATTTCACGGCGATGAGATATGGACCGGACGACTGTCAGTCACCACGTTTTGCATGTAGTCTGGCTACTCCGTCGTTTCTCTTGGCTTCATTTGCAGTGACATTGAACGCCTTGGAGCGTGAATGGATACCCCCGCAATCATAGTGGACTACGCCCAAGTAATCCAAACCTCGTTAGCCCCGGTATTCCTCCTGGCAGGCACCGGCGGTTTTGTCGGCATTTACGTCACTCGTCTCGGAAGGGTGTCAGACAGACTGAATGAGGTCACAGACACCCCTCTTCCAAGGCAGAACCGTCAAAGGCAACTGATGTATCTGCGACGTCGTACGCTGATCTTGGAAGTAGCCGTGATATTTGGTGCGGTGGCTGGCATCTGCACGTGTTGCGCAATCCTCAATCTTCTGTCGGGTGCCCTGGCGATACGTTTGCAACCAGAAAACCTCGTCTGGTTCTTCGGCGGCGCGATCGTATCATTGATGTTGTCGCTGGTTTCGTTCCTGCTTGAACTTATCGTCGCCGGCTCCAGCATGCTTCTGCAGGTCAAGATGGATCGCGATCGGGGCAGATAAGTCCGAGACTGCACCGTTCGCCTGCGAGCAATCCCTATTCTTTAACGATTGCCATCTATGGTGTTTTGGTTGAGTTACGGGTGGCTCATGCAAGCAAGACGGTATCGCGTTATCTCGCTAGGCATTGTTCTTGCAGTCGTTGGGGCTGTCGCGCCGCTCGCCGCCATGGCTTATGCCTCTTGGCAGATCGCAATAGCCAAGGAATTGTCTATCCTTCGCGAACATGCTGTCAGCGTCACCGAGCGCGCAAAGTTCACGTTTTCCGACGCGCGCCAAGCGCTCGTCGATATGAATGCGGCAAACGTTGCTCCATGCTCGCAAGAGCACATCGCGCTGATGCGCAAGATGACGATGAATACCGTATCTGTCGAAGAGATCGGCTACTTCGAGGGCGGCAAGTTAAAATGCACCTCATGGGGTATAACGGAAGCCGACATCCGCAAGGAAGGTGGAGATTATACCACTTCCAACGGCGTACAGGTGCATCTGCGAATTCTTCCGCTTATCAGCCGTGGGAAATCCATGACGGAGCTTTCCCTCGGCAGTTACAATGCCTTGGTCGTGCCTTCGAGGTTTGTCGATGTCGAGCTGCGTCCGGGGATATCACTCGTCCTCTTTAGTAATACAGGGTTGCTGATCGACGGGGTTAATGATCCCGATGTTTCGTTTGCGCGCCATCACCTGCACAATGATGACGGCGGGATTGACGGCGAAAGGATGTTCGCGTCGGTAGTGGGAGACGGCGTTGTCGCCGTGGCATCAGAGCAGTCAAAGATGGTCTACGGTCAGCTCCGTCGCGAGTTGGCGTTGTTTCTTCCTGTAGGCCTGTTCATTGCCGCCTTCATCGTGGTGATGGTCGTGGTGTTTTCTAGAGGCAGGCTGTCGCCACGTGCCGAGCTTGAGTTTGCGATCCAAAAGCGGCAATTCATCGTGCACTATCAGCCGATCGTCGAACTAGCGACCGGCATCTGCGTGGGTGCCGAAGCGCTGGTGCGATGGAGGCGGCGAGATGGCAGCCTCGTCAGGCCTGATCTCTTCATTCCTCTGGCGGAGGAAACGGGACTGATCGTGCCGATCACCGACCAGGTACTCGACGAGGTCGTTCGAGAGCTGAACACTGTTCTGGTTGGCGACAGAGGGCTGCACATTGCCATCAATCTCTCCGCTGCAGACATCAAGTCGGGCCGCTTCATCGATATGATTGCCGAAAAACTTCAGCACACGGGCATTCGCAACGAGCAAATCTGGTTGGAGGCGACCGAAAGGGGCTTCATCGACGTCGATGCCGCCCGCGCGAATTTGGACAGAGCGCGAAGGGCTGGCCATTCGATCGCCATTGACGATTTTGGCACAGGGTATTCAAGTCTTCAGTATCTTCAAGGTTTGCCTGTAGATGCGCTCAAGATCGACAAATCGTTTATAGATACGATCGGACGAGGCGCGGCGACGAGTTCGGTAACTTTGCATATCATCGAGATGGCAAAAGAGCTTGGGCTGTTCTCCGTGGCGGAAGGTGTCGAGACCGAAGCGCAAGCCGCATATCTTCGCGAACACGGCGTTTCGTTCGGGCAAGGCTGGCTTTTCTCCAAGCCGCTCGCCGCAAAGGAGTTTATCGAATTTCGGGATGCCTCCGTCGCCAAATTCGGAAAGGCTCCCGAGATAATCCGGGCCGACAATTGAGAAGGACAACACGCTAGTTTACCGCATTCGGTAGTCATAGCAAAACCAAGGGATCGGGGCGGCCTACCGCAGGACTTCGTTTGCCGAAGTGCCGCGAGAAGATTTCCTTGATCCGGGTCCGTGGCCGATCTTCCGAATGCGGAAATCCTATGTTCCTACCCCGACCGCCGACCCAGTCTACCTTTATACGGATGACATCGTTGGCATCGTCCCTAAGCGCCACATCAACAACGGACAACCGTCACTTCATGCCTTCCTGCTTTCGCAGGCTGCGCCGCGAGCAGGCGAGCATATCGTGCATGTTGGCGCTGGTGCCGGCTACTATTCTGCGATCATGGCGAAACTCGTTGCCGCATCCGGCAAGGTAACGGCGATCGAGTTCGAACCGGAGCTTGCCGCACTTCAGGCAGAAGCAACATTCCAAGCTCATGGCGACGGCCATCATCGCGCCTCGTAGCGATGAGGTCTGGTCGGGGCGGGTAGCGTTGCCGACGGCGAGAACGTGCAGGCGTATCGCGAAGACCGAGCCTGCTCACAACTCCGTCTTGCCCTCCTCCACTCGCTCCCGCCTCGCCTGCAGTCGGTCGAACTTGCCAAAATCGGTCATGATGCTAACGAGAACGCTTCCAGTCCAACCGAAGGTGAACAGGCCCGACATACCGATGATAGGACCGAGCAGACGCCATCGGTCTGGAAGAGTGACGTTGCCCTCGCCGAGAGTGGTATAGCTTTCGAGGACGTAGTAGTAGCTATCGCGCATCGAAGGGATAATGTCCCTGACATACAGGGGTACTGCCCAAATAAGAGTCTCCGCGAAGTGCAGAACCGCTAGCGCGGCGATTGTTACGGCGAGCATCAAATTCAGCCGCCAATGCGGCGTGGCTGGGGTGACGTGTGCCCATGACTTGCTGAACTGAAGCCCGATGCTTCGGATTCCGACGCCATGCACAAAGATCACAACGATCAAAAACACGGTGCCGACAAGAATCTCCAGAACTGGATTCGGGTGGGTGAGATGGTCCAATCGTTTGCGTCCTCAGTGTTCAGCCTGCGGTGGGACGCGTCGTGCAGCGTCCCACGACCGAACCCAGCGCGAGCATGGACTTTGCCCTGAGTGCTAGTAGCAGGGCGGATACGGATAATAGCCACATGCCGGAGGCGGGTAATAACGTCGCTCCGCAGCGGCCGCACCAATCGCCGCCCCCGCCACGACGCCCGCCCCATAGTACGCGCCTGGATGGGCGTACCATCCGCCACGCCAAACCGGCGCGCGGAACCCAGCGCCTCCCACGGCGACGCCCCCATAGGGACCACGTGCCGCGAACCAGTCGATAAACAGCGATGCGGGCCCATCGGCTCCGGCGAGGTCCCCTTCGAGCACTGCTACGTCGAACGTCAGGTCTCCGCCCTCAAGCTTCGGCATTTTCAGGACGACCACCACGTCGGCAACAGAATCACCCTTGGCGCTGAGTACCGATATCGTCGCGTTGGGTGGGTCCTTCGCGAAGCTGTCGGGCCCCTCACCCCATTGCTTGATGAACTCGGAGGTCAGCACGTGGCCCGCCGATCGGACCGGGCGGTCGGCAAACACGATCGACACCGCCGAGATGCCACTCATCGTTAGCTTGCCACCCTCGAGCTTCGCCCCACCGGAATTCAGCACGGCAAGCGACGGCACCATTTTTGACTTGGTCGCTCCTATCGTCTTTTCCGCTGGAGCCGAAATGGCGTCCTGCGCGAAGACAGGCGATGCCGCTAGAAGGCTCGCCGCGACGGCGATCATGCTTATTGCTGAGAGTCTTAGCATCATACATCCTCCAGTTTGATTATGACCACTCCCTATTTCAGGAGCCCTAGATTGATCAGTTGAACGCGCCTGTTGTCGATCACGGTGGCGATGAACATCAACTGCCCGATCTCGACGCCTACATTGAAGAACAGCAAGGCAAGCGGAATGTCCCCTGAAGGAAGGGCCAGTTCAGACAGTGCCCCCGCGAACCCCAGCCCGTGCAGCAGCCCGAACGCAAAGGCGACCAGCCAAGGGCGTTTCGCAAGGGTGCGAGCGGGCTGTAGAGCCGCAGGATCGTGAACCAGCCCTTGCCGGGAACCGTCTGCACCCAGTTGCCTCGCTTGACGTATTTCGGCTGATCGGGGCCGAAATAGATCGTGGTAGAGCCATCCGCGGCTGCGAGTAACGAGACCGTTCTTTTAAGCGCCGTCATGATGTTCCCTCGGTTGCAGACCTATCATCCAGCGGCTCTGTCATGCAGACTCAGGACACGGAGCTACTCATCGTGACCGTGCATCGCGAATGCGCAAGTATGTAACGGTAACATACGGGGTAGTTGGTGGTACGGGACGCTATGTTCGAAGCCAGCGGCGGCCGGGCGGCAGAAGAGATCGTCATGACAAGGGATGCCGACATAACCATATTAAGAAAGCGCGGAATGCTGGCGACCGTGCGCGGCGTCCCTGCGCATAGCGTGGGCGGGGCCGAAGTGGAGACTACGCCCTGCGATATGCTACTGGGTAATGCAATTCTGCATGTCGCGAGACTGGACGTTTCGGTTTGCACGACCGCCGCCGCGAGTGTCTTGGCGGAGGGCATTATGTTGAATTGCGAGGACTGCCGTCGGCTCGCCTTGAAATATGGCGACAAGCTTGAAGTTCGTGAGTAGGAAGCAAGAGCCCTGAGCACTGGCCGATCAGCTTGGACATCAACACGACATCCGACCTCGGAGCCACGAGAGAATTCAGTTCGATGATGGTGTTCGGGAGTTTCATGGTTGAGACGTGGGGCATTGAACCCGCCTCGGCTGATTTACATCGGCGTCTTCCTTTAACTGCGCCAGTATCGACATGGTCGGGCGGCTGATGAACGCGAAGCCTTGACGAGCTTCCAGTCATTCTCTGACGACACGTTTCCAGTCAGGTAAGCCCGCCGCGCCGGGGAAGATTGAGCGCATGGAATTACAGACGCCGATCCGGGGTCTGTAACTCTATGATTTTCTGACGCGGCGTTTTGAGGTGAACCCGTCGGAGGCCGGGAGTGCCATCGCACTGAATTGGGCGCTGGGCCGCCTCCCCGAGATGGCTGTCGTGCGGCCAAGGGGTTAACAAAACGACCTTCGAGCACAACCAAAAAAAAATTCAAAAATCTTCTTTCTTCAAAGTTTGACCGCCGAAAGCGCCCTGTTTTCAGGGGTTTCTCGGCGGTCGACTCAATACAACCTGCTCAAAAAAGTTGTCAAAGGAACTGACGTAGGTGTCAGAGGTATGTGACGAACCACATCAGATCTTCGAGAGCGCCTGTTCAAGATCGGCGATGATGTCCTTGACGTCCTCGATGCCGACGGAAAGGCGTACAACGTCGGGCCCCGCACCGGCGGCGATCCGCTGCTCGTCGGTCAACTGCCGGTGTGTCGTCGAGGCCGGATGGATGACGAGCGAACGCGTGTCGCCGATATTGGCAAGATGGGAGAAGAGCTCCAGCCCCTCGACCAGCGTCTTGCCCGCCTCATACCCCCCCTTGACGCCAAAGGTGAAGACGGAGCCAGCGCCCTTCGGCGAGTAGCGCTGCTGCAGGGCATGGTTCGGGTCGTCGTCGAGGCCGGCATAATTCACCCAGGCGATCTTGCTGTGCGCCTTCAGCCACTTGGCGACGGCGATCGCATTGTCGCTGT
>Ga0209673_1002302_pt1 | contig 13581 bp, 14 predicted proteins | sample AraplaCol_mMS_r2_2_FD_184274 | JGI IMG/M metagenome (GOLD analysis project Ga0209673, IMG submission 184274) | Arabidopsis root microbial communities from North Carolina, USA - plate scrape MF_Col_mMS_r2 (SPAdes) (version 3) | ecosystem: Host-associated > Plants > Roots > Endosphere | place... | reverse complement strand
TCGGAGACTCGCATCAATGCGACGCGGTCGAGGACCACGAGGCCACCCGGCTCGATGCGGATGGTGCCCTCGCGTTCCATGGTCTTGAGTTCCTGGTTGACACGCTGACGCGATGCGCCGAGCAGCTGCGCCAGTTCTTCCTGCGCAAGCTGCAGCCCGATGCGCATCTGGCTGCCGTCTTCCAGGTTGGGCACGCCGTAGCTGCGCACCAGGTGAATGAGCTGCTTGGCAAGCCGTGCGCGCAAGGGCAGGGTGTTGAGATCTTCCACCAGCCCGAAGAGAGTGCGGATGCGGCGTGCCTGCAACCGCATGAGCGCCTCGTACAGCTCCACGTGCGTGGCCAAGATTTTCTGGAAGTCGGCACGGGCCACGCAAAGGATGGTGGTGTCCCCATGCGCATAGGCGTCGTGCGTGCGCCGGTCCCCGTCGAACATCGCCACGTCGCCGAACCAGATGCCCGGCTCTACGTAGGTCAGCGTCACCTGCTTGCCCGACACGGCCGTCGAACTGACGCGCACTGCGCCCTTGGCGCAGGCAATCCAGTGGTCGGGAGGATCGCCGCGGGCGGCGATCAGGTCGCCGTCCTTGTAGCGTTTGACAAAGGCGCATCGGAGAATGTCGTGCCGCAGCGAGGGAGATAGAGAAGAAAACCAGCGACCACTGTTGATCGCTTCACGTTCTTCGATGGTAAGAATGGGGTCGTCCATTGGTCTGTCCTGTCGGCGACTGAAAGTCTGGAGGGTGTCACGAGAGCGACGTTGCGCTGCTACTCGTACTGCGGAGGCTTCTTCTCTAGAAACGCGGCAATGCCGATGCCGGCATTCGGATGGTGCAGGTTGCGCACGAAGTGGTCGCGCTCCTGCGAAAGCTGCGATGCGAATGTGGCGCCGCGCGCCTCGCTCAGCAGCTCCTTGATGCTGGCCAGCGAGTTGGGCGCGCGCGCGTTGAGCCGGGTTGCCAGCGCCAGCGCGCTGGCGAGAGCCTGGCCGTTTTCACTTAGCTCATTGACCAGTCCGAGCGCATGCAGCCGCGGCGCGCCGATGCGCTCGCCGCACATCAGCCACTCGCTCGCCAACTGGCGGGGCAACGCCTGGCCCAGGTGCCAGCTCAAGCCGCCATCGGGCGACAGTGCGACGTTGCTGTAGGACGCCGCAAAAACCGCGTCGCGCGCGGCCACGACGAAATCGCAGGCCAGCGCGAGCGAGAAGCCGGCGCCTGCCGCCGCACCCTCGACCGCCGCGATGATCGGCTTGGGAAAGGCGCGGATCGAATCGATCCAGTTGTGCAGTCCCTCGATGCTTTCGGCCTGTACCGAAGGATCGCGCTGGCGGTTGTCCGAGAGCCGCTGCAGCGAGCCGCCGGCGCAGAACCATGCGCCTTCACCCACGATGACGACGCTGCGGATTTCATCGCTGCTTTCGGCGCCGTTGAGCGCCTCGATGCCCGCGGCGTAGATCTCGGGACCCAGTGCATTGCGCTGGGTCGGGTTGGCGATGGTGAGCACCATGGTGCGTCCCTCGCTGGTGCTCTTCAGTTCGGCGGTCATCGCTGTGATGCTTTCGTTGTGTTGGCTTGCTTAATTATTCTTCTTCGTGCAGCAGGCTCAGGCCCAGCGCTCCGCGGCGGCGCAGCCACGGGCTCGGGCGATAACGCGGATCGCCGTAGACGGTCTGCAGGTTGAACAGCACCTCGAGCATGTTGGTGGGGCCATACAGGTTGCCCATGGCCAGAGGGCCGCGCGGATAGCCCAGGCCCAGCTGAACCGCCGTTTCGAGATCGGCCGGCGAGCAGACGCGCTGCTGGCACATGTCGGCGGCAATGTTGACGATGGTGCCGATCACGCGCTGCGTGACAAAGCCACCGCTGTCGCGGATCACACTCACGGCCTTGCCGTCGCGTGCGAAGAGGGCATGCGCCGCATCGCGGATGTCGCGCCGCGTGGCCGGGTTGGTGGCGAGCACGCGGCGCTTGGTGGCAGCATCGTCGATGAGCATGTCGATGCCGACGGTGCGCGTGGCATCCAGGCGCTCGACCGCGGCCACTGTGGTCACGTCGAAGCCCAATGGCGCGACCAGGATGACCGATGCGGGTGCGGGCGCCGCGCCGCTGTCGATCTGGGCGCCGAGCGCATTCACCAGCCGCAGCAGTTCGGCCCGCCTTGCAGCGCGGGGAGAGACCCAGACCGAGGGCAGCGCCTCGACCGTAGGGGTCGGGGCTTCGGCCACCTGCTGCATCACGCCGTCGTTGTAGCGATAGAAGCCCTCGTTCGTCTTGCGGCCTAGAACGCCCGCTGCAAGCCGCTGGGCCGTGATGACGCTGGGGCGGAAGCGCGGCTCCTCGTAGTACTGTCGATAGATCGATTCCATCACCGGATGCGACACGTCGAGCGCCGTCAGGTCCAGCAGTTCGAAGGGCCCCAGCCGAAAGCCGGCCTGCTCCTTGAGGATGCGGTCGACGGTGGCGAAGTCGGCCACGCCTTCGCCCACGATGCGCAGCGCCTCGGTGCCGTAGCCGCGTCCGGCATGGTTGACGATGAAGCCTGGCGTGTCCTGCGCCTGCACGGCGCTGTGGCCCATCTGCACCGCATAGCCCGCTAGCTGTTTGCAGACCTCAGCGGAGGTCTTGAAGCCGGCCACCACCTCGACCACCTTCATCAGCGGCACGGGGTTGAAGAAGTGAAAGCCCGCCACCCGCTCCGGCCGCTTGAGCACGGCGGCAATGGCTGTGACCGACAGCGACGACGTATTGGTGACGAGCGTGGCCGTGGGCGCGACCACCGATTCGAGTTCCCGAAACAGCGATCGCTTGACCTCCAGGTCTTCGACCACCGCTTCGATCACGAGGTCGCACTGGGCGAGGGCGGCCACCGAATCGACCGCCTTGACGCGTGCGATTTGCGCATCGCGTGCCGGGGCGTCGATCTTGCCCTTCTCGTGCAGCTTGTTCCATTGGGCCGCGAGAGCTTCGCGCCCCCGCTCGGCGGCGCCTGCGAAGCTGTCGAGCAGCAGCACTTCGCTGCCCGCCTGTGCGGCGATCTGGGCGATGCCTCGGCCCATGGCGCCGGCGCCGACGACGCCAATCCGGGTGTAGTTCACTGTCATTTGAAAAAAGATTTTCGCTGGTTGATGAGGCCGGCCCGCTTGCAGGCGCCGGGCCCCGGAATTTGCGCAGCCTTCGATTTTGCAGCCACGAACCGCGGGCGCGTGCCCGGTTTTACGCGGGTCCGCCCCTTCAGGCCGTGCGGCGGCTGCGATCGATGGCGACGCTCAGGCCGATGGCCAGCAGCAGCAAGGTAAAACCGACCCAGTTCATCCACGCCACCGCATCGTTGGCAAGCAGCCATCCGCCCAGTCCGGCACCCACTGCCTGGCCGATGTAAATGCCCGAGCTGTTCAGCGCGACCGAGCCCGGCGCCAGAGCCGGGGCCAGGCCCACCAGCCGGGCCTGCTGCGCCGAATTGGTCGCGAAGCAGCCCAGGCCCCACGGTACGAGCACCGCCGCCAGCCAGGGGAGCGTGCTGGCCCAGGGCCAGAGAAAGAGGCTGAGCGCAATCAACGAACTGGTCGCGAGCACCATGCGGCCGGCGCCCGCACGGTCGATGAACCGGCTCACGAACATGTTGCCCACCAGCCCGAAGGCGCCGAACAGGGCCCACATCAGGCTCAGCGTGGTGGGGTCAGCGCCGAAGTTCAGCTTCAGCAAGGGACCGAAATAGCTGAACAGGACGAACTGGCCGGCCCCCTGCAGCGCCGTGACAGAAACGATGCCCATCAGCACGGGGCTGCGCAGCACGCGCGACCACGCCGCTGCTGTGAGCACCGCGGGCCGGATGCCGCGCGGCAGCGTCAGCCAGATCGACGCCGCACTCACGACGCTGAGCAGCGCAATGACCGTGAAAGCCATGCGCCAGCCCAGGTGGCCGCCAATCAGCGCGCCGAGCGGCAAGCCCAGCACCGAGGCCATCGACCAGCCGAGAAAGACGAAAGTCACGGCACGCCCGCGCTGTTCCGGCGGCACCAGCATGCCGGCGCAAGCCGCAGCCTGGGGCGTGAAGATGGCCGGTGCCACCACGGTGAGCATGCGCACCGGCAGCAAGGCGCCGAAGCTCGGCATCAAAGCGGCAATGACATGCCCGGCGGCGTACCAGAGAAGGGTTAGGGCGAGCAAATGGCGGCGGTCCCAGCCTGCGACTACGGCCGCCAGCAACGGCGCACCGAGGCACATCACCACCGCGGCGGCCGTGATCAGTTGGCCCGCGGTGGCGACGGTAACGGCAAGCGAAGTGCTGATTTCATTGAGCGTGCCGGGCACCACCATCACACCCGTGCCGATCACGAAATTGCCGGCCAGCAGCGCCCATAGCGCGCCCCGGGGCGCCGGGCGGCTCACTGAAGAACCTTCGCCTTCGGCGACGGTATTCGCCTTGAGGCGACCCCGCGGGTCGGGATCACCGGCGAACCTGCAGCGCGCCGGGATTCACGATGTTGGTGGGGTTGCCCTTGATGAAACTCACGACGTTGTCGAAAGCCTGGCCGAAATAGCTTTCGTAGCTGTCCTGCTCCACATAGCCGATGTGCGGCGTGCAGATGCAGTTTTCCAGGCGCAGCAGCGCGTGACCCTGCAGCGGCGGCTCGCTCTCGAACACGTCGACGGCAGCCAGTCCCGGACGGCCGCGGTTGAGCGCGGCCAGCAGCGCATCGGCCTCGACCAGTTCGGCACGCGACGTGTTCACGAAGAGTGCCGTCGGCTTCATGCGCGAAAGGTCTTCGAGCTTGACGATGCCGCTGGTTTCCTCGTTGAGCCGCAGGTGCACCGACAGCACGTCGGCGGCGGCAAAAAATTCGTGGCGGTTCTGCGCCACCTGGAAGCCATCGGAGCGGGCCTTGGCGCAGCTGGCCTCCCGCCCCCAGATGACCACCTGCATGCCGAAGGCCTGCCCGTAGCGCGCCACCAGCTGGCCGATGCGGCCATAGCCCCAGATGCAGAGCGTCTTGCCCTTGAGCACCGAGCCCAGCCCGAAGTTGGGCGGCATTGAGGCCGACTTGAGCCCCGATTGCTGCCAGGCTCCATGCTTGAGGTTGCTGATGTACTGCGGCAGGCGGCGCATGGCCGCCATGATCAGCGCCCAGGTCAGCTCGGCCGGCGCCTGGGGAGAGCCGGTGCCCTCGGCCACGGCCACGCCCCGCTCGGTGCAGGCCATGACGTCGATGTGGCCGCCCACGCGTCCCGTCTGCGAGATGAGCTTGAGCTTGGGGAGTTTTTCGATCAGCTGGCGAGAGATGTGGGTGCGCTCGCGGATCAGCACGATCACGTCGGCATCCTTCAGGCGGACTGAAAGCTGGCCGATGCCCTTGACTGTGTTGGTATAGACCTTGGCCGCGTACGCGTCCAGCTTGGCGGCGCAGCGCAATTTGCGCACGGCGTCCTGGTAATCGTCGAGGATCACAATGTTCATGGCGTGCCATTGTGCCTCGCAGCATTGACATGACGCTCGTGTGAACGTTTGGATACCCGCCCCGGGCCATGGTCACCGGGGCTTGCACGGACTCAGTGCAGGTGCGTGGGGCGCGCTGCGGTGCCGAGTGCTTCCATGGCTTCGAGAGCGGCGAGCCGGTCGAGCTCGGCGCAGACGTCGGCCATTCGGCCCGAAATTACCATGCGGTTGGTGCTGCGTTTTTGGCCTTGGGGTCCATCGACCACGCGAATGACGCGAAGCGGACGGCTCGGTGCCGGTGCTGCCTTGGGGGGCGCCGAAGCTTGAGCCCGCGCGGCGCAAGCCGGCCGCACCGCAACGTAGCGCAACCCTGCGGACGAACTGCTGCCGTCGCGGAATCGGGCCCGGCGCGCCGGCAGCAGTCGGCTTGCCAGCGATTGCAGCGGCATCCACAAATCAACGATGGTGAGGAGGGCGATTCCCATGTGAACTCCAAAAAAGTCTGAGGTTGAACACAGGCAGGATTTCTTTGAAGGGACACAACAGGGTGATGGCGACTTTGCGCCATACGCCCGCCACCTGTTGCGGCCGGAGAGGATGCTGCTTCTGGCAGGCCGGAGGGCCTACATCAGCATGGTGTTGCGGATGAGGCCGACTGCCAGGCCTTCGATTTCGAAGGGTTCGCCGGGCTGGACAATGATGGTGGGGTAGTCGGGGTTCTCGGCGTGCAGTTCGATGACCTGCTTATTGCGCTTGAGGCGCTTGACCGTGACCTCGTCGCCAAGGCGGGCCACCACGATCTGGCCATTGCGTGCTTCCTTGGTGGCTTGCACTGCGAGCAGGTCGCCATCCATGATGCCGGCATCCCGCATGGACATGCCGCGAACCTTGAGCAGATAGTCAGGCTGGCGCTGGAACAGCGTGTTCTCGACGTAGTAGGTCTGGTCGACGTGCTCTTGCGCAAGGATGGGCGAGCCCGCCGCGACGCGGCCGATGAGCGGCAGCGCAAGCTGCGCCATGCCGGGCAGCGAAAGCGAAAACTGGTTGTTGCGCGACTCGTTGAGCGAGCGCAGCGCGTCTCCCTTGAGGCGAATGCCGCGCGAAGTGCCGCTGACGAGTTCGATCACGCCCTTGCGGGCCAGCGCCTGCAGGTGCTCCTCGGCGGCGTTCGCCGACTTGAAGCCCAGCTCATTGGCTATCTCTGCCCGCGTGGGCGGAGCCCCGGTACGGGCAATGGCGCTCTGGATCAAGTCCAGGATTTGCTGCTGGCGGGCGGTAAGCTTCACGGCGAACTGCATATGTGGTTCCTTGCGGCACTGGCTGAATATCCAGTACCTGTATTTTTAACCAGTTTTTAAAAGTTGGCAAGCATGGTCAATTCCCTTTCGTCCGGTCTGCGGCGCGTCGTGGTGCTGGGCACCGGCGGCACCATCGCAGGCCGCGCCGCCAGCGGCGGCGACAACATCGGCTACACCGCGGGGGAGGTGGCGGTGGCTGAGCTGCTCGGCGATATCGATGCGCCCCAAGGCGTGGTGCTCGAAGCCGAGCAGGTGGCGCAGCTAGACAGCAAAGACATGGAACCCAGCGTCTGGCTTCAGCTCGCCGGGCGTTGTGCTTTTTGGCTGGCCGAGCCCGACGTGGCGGGCGTGGTGATCACGCACGGCACCGACACCATCGAGGAAACCGCCTTCTTTCTCCAGACCTTGCTTGCGCCCGGCAAACCGGTGGTGCTGACCTGCGCCATGCGGCCGGCGAGTTCGCTCTCGCCCGACGGTCCGCAGAATGTGCGCGATGCTGTCGCGGTCGCGGCCACACCCGGGGCGCATGGCGTTACGGTGGTCTGCGCGGGCTCTATCCACGGCGCGCTGGATGTGCAGAAGGTGCACACCTATCGCCCGGATGCGTTTTCATCCGGCGATGCGGGACCGGTGGGCTACGTGGAAGAGGGGGAGGTGCGGCGTCTGCGCGACTGGCCGAGTTCGCCGACGGGCGAGCCCTCGAGAATTCTTGCGATGAAGGCAGGCGAGGCCCCGCGCTGGCCGAGGGTCGAGATCGTCACCAGCCATGCCGGTGCGAGCGGCGCCGTCGTCGACCTGCTGCTGCAGGAGCGCGCAGCGGGCGTGGCCGAGCCGATCCGCGGATTGGTCCTGGCTGCGACGGGCAATGGCTCTGTGCACCACGCGCTGGAGGCTGCAGCGCTGCGTGCACAGGATGCGGGAGTGGCCGTGATGCGTGCCACCCGTTGCGCGAGCGGGCGCATCTTGCCGAAGGCTGATGATCGCTTGCGCGATGCCGGTGCCCTGACGCCCGTCAAGGCACGCATCGCGTTGATGCTGGAGCTGATCGAGACGACAGGCGCCGCCTGACGGCGGCACGCGTTCAGCTGCTCAGGGCGGCCAGGGCGCGTTGGGTGATCTCTTCGACCGTGCCGACGCCCTTGATGGCGCGGTACTTCGGGGCGCTGGTCGGATCGGCCTTGGCCCATGCCGAGTAGTACTCGACCAGCGGACGCGTCTGCTGGCTGTAGACCTCGAGCCGCTTGCGCACGGTTTCTTCCTCGTCGTCCTTGCGCTGGATCAGGTCTTCGCCCGTGATGTCGTCCTTGCCCTCGACCTTCGGGGGGTTGAACTTCACGTGATAGATGCGGCCCGATGCAGGGTGCGAGCGGCGGCCGCTCATGCGTTCGATGATGTCGCTGAACGGCACGTCGATTTCGAGCACGTAATCGAGCTTGACGCCGGCCGCCTTCATGGCGTCGGCCTGCGGAATGGTGCGCGGGAAGCCGTCGAACAGGAAGCCATCGGCGCAATCGGGTTGCGCGATGCGTTCCTTCACGAGGTTGATGATCAGGTCATCGCTCACCAGGCCGCCCGATTCCATCACGGCCTTGGCCTGCTGGCCCAGCGGCGTGCCGGCCTTGACGGCTGCACGAAGCATGTCGCCGGTCGAAATCTGAGGAATGCCGTACTTCTGGCAGATGAAAGCCGCTTGCGTGCCTTTGCCCGCCCCGGGCGCGCCCAGCAAAATTAGTCTCATGGTGTCCTCGGACGGTTCTTGGATCTTGTGTCGCGCCAAGCACCGGCCCTAGGGCCGAACAAGGCGGAGTTGCGTCGAGGATAGCATGCGTAAGCGTGAAGAATTTCCGTTAATCACCAAGCATGTGCATGCATTTCAGGGCGCCGGCCGGGCTGCGAAGACCGCGCGTACGCGAGCGAGGTCTTCGGGGGTGTCGATGCCCGGCCCTGGGGCCGCTTGACTGACATGCACCGCGATGCGATGCCCGTGCCACAGCGCACGCAATTGTTCGAGGGCTTCAGTGGCTTCGATAGGGGCAGGCGCGAGCAAAGGAAACTTGCGCACGAATCCGGCGCGGTAGCCGTAGATGCCGATGTGCCGCAGCGGCTGAGGCGACGGCAGTACGCCAGGCGCCGCACCGCCGGTGGAGCCGTCGCGCCACCACGGAATGGGCGCGCGGCTGAAGTACAGCGCGTTGCCTTGCGCGTCGAGCACCGCCTTGACGACGTTCGGGTTCAGAAAATCTTCCAGAGAATCGATGGCATGCGCCGCCGTGCTCATGGCGCATTCCGGGTGAGCCGACAGCGTGGAGGCCATCGCGTCGATCAGGGCGGGATCGATCAGCGGCTCGTCGCCTTGCACATTGACGACGATGTCGTCGCCATCCAGGCCCAGTTGTTCGCAGGCTTCGGCCAGCCGGTCGGTCCCGCTGGGATGGTCCTGGCGGGTCAGGATGGCCTGTACGCCATGCGCCGCGCAGGCCGCGATGATGGACGGATCGTCGCCAGCCACCACCACGCGTGCCGCGCCGGACTGGCTCGCGCGCTGTGCGACCCGCACCACCATGGGCAGGCCGGCAATGTCGGCCAGCGGTTTGTTGGGAAGCCGCGTCGAAGCCAGCCGGGCCGGCACCAGGACGGTGAAGCTCACAGCCCCAGCTCTTCGTCGGACAACGTGCGTGCCTCGTTCTCGAGCAGCACGGGAATACCGTCGCGAACCGGATAAGCAAGGCGTGCGCTGCGCGAGCAGAGCTCCTGCTTTTCGGGGTTCCAGGTCAATGGGCCCTTGGTGACGGGGCAGACGAGCAATTCAAGCAGCTTGGGATCCATCGAGCGATGATAGCTTTGCATCGAGCGCCGCGAAGAACCGCGGCTCGGGTGCGAAATGCAGCGGCACGGCCAGCGCATCCGGGGCGTGCCGCCAGAGCTTGACGGCATCTTTTTCCGTGCAGAGGAGGGGGTATTCAAGATCGGAAGGACGTTGCCAGCCGCCGAAGTCGAAATGGTCGGGCAGCGCGATCGTGTTCGTCAGCGTGAGGCCGCGCGCCCGCAGCATGTCGAAGAACGCCTCGGGCCGCGCGATGGCTGCCAGCGCGATCGCCGGTGTACCGGCCAGCGCTTCGAGTGGCGTAAGTTTTCCGTCGCTCGCAACCGCGTCTTGCGCCAGTGCGCGGGTGGCGGTGTAGCCCCCTTCGAACGCCGGATGTTCGCCGCTGTGGAGCACCAGGTCGCAGGGTCGCGGCCATTGTTCGCGAAGAGGTCCGGCGGGAAGCTGCCAGCCGTTGCCCACGCCGCGGTCGTCGAACACGCAGATCTCGACGTCGCGCGCAAGCGCCAGGTGCTGCAGCCCGTCGTCGCTCACGATGACCTGCGTGGCCGGGTGACGGGCGAGCAGCGCACGCGCGGCTTCGACGCGGTGCCGCGCCACGAACACGGGCGCGCCTGTGGCACGGTGGATCAATGCCGGCTCGTCGCCGACATCCTGCGGATCGCTTTCGCCAAACACCTCACGGCAATCGTCAGTGCTGCGGCCGTAGCCGCGCGACACCACGCCGACGCGAAGACCGCGGGCCTGCAAATGCCGCACAACGGCCATCACAACAGGGGTCTTGCCGGCGCCGCCCGCAATGACATTGCCGACGACGATCACCGGGACGCGCACGCGGTGCGTCTTCAGCCAGCCTTTTCTGTAGAGCCAGCGCCGCAGGCCGAAGAGTGCCGCATAGAGCAGTGACAGCGGCCACAACAGCCAAGCCAACGCGCCGCGACGAAGCCAGGCACGCTGAAGCCGCGAGCCCGGCGCGCTGGCCGCACCGCTGTTGCCGGTCGTGCTGCGGCCCTGCAACGGCACTCAGTGGCCTGCCTGGGCCGACGACTGGGCTGCGAAAGTGATCTGGACCAGGCCAGCGCGGCGTGCGGCTTCCATCACCGTGATGACGGACTGGTGCGGGCTGCTGGCATCGGCGCTGATGATCACCACGCTGTCCTTGCCGGCGGTGGCTGCCGCTCCCAGCGCGGCAGCCACCGTGGCCACGTTGCGGTCTGCTAGGGGCGTCTTGTTGATCGAATAACGGCCGTCGGCGGACACCGCCACGATCACTTCCTTGGGATAGTCGCGCTGTGAATCGACGTCCGCCGTCGGCAGGCGCAACTGCATCTCGGTGAATTTGCTGTAGGTGGTCGAGAGCATCAGGAAGATGAGGACCACCAGCAGCACATCGATGAACGGAATCAGGTTGATCTCCGGTTCGTCGCGCGCGCCGTGGCGAAACTGCATGCGGCCGCGGCTCACGGCGCACCCTCGGCCGACAGAGGGGCCTTTGCAGTGACAAACGCGAAAGCCATCATTTCCGCATCGCGTTCAGGTGGCGTGCAAAACGCTCGCCAGACAGCTCGAGGTTCAGCAGGTATTCATCGACCCGGCTGCGGAAATAGCGCCAGAAGATCAAGGTCGGAATGGCCACGATCAGGCCGAATGCCGTGTTGTAAAGCGCGATCGAAATGCCGTGCGCCAGCTGCGCCGGATTGCCCGACCCCACCGCACCATTCCCAGGCGATTGCGAGCCGAAGATCTCGATCATGCCGATCACCGTGCCCAGCAGGCCGAGCAGCGGCGCCGCCGACGCGATGGTGGCCAGCGCCGGTAGGTAGCGCTCCAGCTTGTGCGCCACGGTGCGGCCGGAGGCTTCCATGGCCGCACGAAGGTCGTCCTCGGTGCAGCTCGGATTGGCATTGAGGGCGCGAAGGCCGGCGGCCAGCACCTGTCCGAGCATCGAATTGCGCTCCAGCTTGGTCACCACGTCGGGCCCCGGCACGGAGCCGTGCGACACCGTGATGGCTTCATCGAGCAGCTTGGGCGGCAGGATCTTCACGGTTTTAAGACTTGTGAAACGTTCTATAACCAGCGCGAGCGCGATGATCGAACAGGCGAGCAATGGCCAGATGGGCCAGCCCGCGGCAACTATGATGGAAAACAAGGAAATCCTCCGGCCCCGTAGACTGCAAATGCGGGGCGATTATCTCCCGAGCCCACCATCGCCACTTGGCTTGTTTACTTGTAAGCAAAGACGCACAGATTCTGTGGATAACTTTGTGATTAACCCGCTAGGCAACGTGTCCCGACCCGCATGGCACGGGCGTTCCATTAGATCGACTGAATTTTGAGCAGCAGTTTCTTGAATGAAATCAATGGGTTGCACGACAAACCGTGCACTCGTCCCGCATCGGGGTACGGGCATGAGGGCTTGCCGCCACACTGTGGAAGAGTGGTCACCCGCTATCCGGCCGAATTGTGACTTTGCGTGATTCCTATACAACGCCGGGCCCGCGCGTCTGGCCCGTCGGTGCCTTGTGCCGCGCGGTTGCCGACGCGCTGGACGCGCGCTTCAACCCGGTCGCGGTGCGTGGCGAAATCTCCGGTTTTTCGCGCGCGTCGAGCGGACATTGTTACTTCGCGCTCAAGGATGATTCGGGCCAGCTGCGCTGCGCGATGTTCCGGCGCGCGGCCGGCCTGCTCGATTTTTCGCCGCGCGACGGCGACCAGGTCGAGGTGCGCGGCCGCCTGGCCGTGTACGAGCCGCGGGGCGATCTGCAACTGGTGGTCGAAAGCCTGCAACGCGCAGGACAGGGCGCCCTGTTCGAGCAGTTCCTGCAGCGCAAGGCGCGGCTCGAGGCGGAAGGGCTCTTCGATGTCGAGCGCAAGCGGGCGCTGCCGGTCATGCCGCGTGCGGTGGGCCTCGTCACGTCGCTGGGTGCCGCCGCACTGCACGACGTGGTGACCGCACTGCGGCGCCGCGTGCCGCACATCCCGGTGATCCTGGCGCCTGCGGCAGTGCAGGGCGCCGGCGCGCCGGCGGAACTCGTGCGCGCGCTGCAATCCCTGTACACACTGGAGCCCACGGTCGACGTGATCCTGCTGGTGCGCGGCGGCGGCTCCATCGAGGATCTCTGGGCCTTCAACGATGAAACGCTCGCGCGCACCATCGTCCAAAGCCCGGTTCCGCTGATCTGCGGGGTAGGCCACGAAACCGACTTCACCATCGCCGACTTTTGCGCCGACCTGCGCGCGCCCACGCCCACAGCGGCAGCGGAACTCGTCAGCGCACCGCAGGCAATGTGGCTCGGTGCGATCGATCTCCTGGGGGAACGGCTCGACGGTGCGCTGGGCACCCGGCTCGACATGCTGGGCCAGCGCCTCGACCAGGCGGCGGCACGCTTGGGCCGGCCGTCGGCGCTGGTGGCGCGGCAGCAGCTTCGGCTTGCACACCAGTCGCAGCGCTTGCGTTACGCGGTGCTCTCGAGAACGGAGCGCCTGGCGCAGGTGCCGCGCTCCATCTCGGCCGATTTCCCTCGCAAGCTAGAGCGTGCGGTGACAGAACGCCGCGAGCGGCTGGAACGAGTGGCGTTGCGGCTCAAGCTGCTCGACCCGGCGCTGGTGCTGCAGCGAGGCTATGCCTGGCTCACCGGTGCCGATGGCCGCGCGATCGTGAGCGCAAAAACACTGAATCCGGGCGACGCCGTGGTCGCACGGCTCGCCGACGGATCCGTCGACCTGACCGTGGCCGGCAAGTCGGGAACGCGTCCGACGCCTGGTCCGTGATTCCTTTCTAGAATCCTTGATTCCCCGCAACCAACCCACGAGAAAAAACCATGGAACATGTGCTCCCACCCCTGCCGTACGCCCTTGACGCGCTGGCACCCGAGTACTCGAAGGAAACCCTCGAGTACCACTACGGCAAGCACCACAATGCCTACGTGGTGAACCTCAACAACCTGCAAAAGGGCACCGAGTTCGAGTCGATGCCCCTGGAGGACATCGTCAAGAAGTCCAGCGGCGGCATCTACAACAACGCC
>Ga0209673_1002294_pt1 | contig 13646 bp, 6 predicted proteins | sample AraplaCol_mMS_r2_2_FD_184274 | JGI IMG/M metagenome (GOLD analysis project Ga0209673, IMG submission 184274) | Arabidopsis root microbial communities from North Carolina, USA - plate scrape MF_Col_mMS_r2 (SPAdes) (version 3) | ecosystem: Host-associated > Plants > Roots > Endosphere | place: USA... | reverse complement strand
AGTCGCGGAGTATCTCGATTGTGTCCCAAGAATCACTGAATCTGGCTGAGTACTCGCTTCTAGATCCAAAAGTGTAGCATCGGGTATATTTATATCAGGGGCCTGTTCTGGAACAGGTATCCTAGCCCCGCTTGGTAGGCTGTAAGCAAATGTGGGACGAGGATGAATGGGAGCGCGCCAGAAAGGCGTAGATGTGCGGAATACTTGTATGCCAGGCCTGGACAAGCGGATTATAATGTCAGCGTGTGATCATTCGTGTGAGGAGAGCTACCTATCACAGACCTTAGGGAAGTTCGGGCTGGACTATTCGCAGGCATGCTAACCTAAAGAACAGTACTTGTATATGGTGCCGAAGTCGAGGCTCAAAAGCACCAAACGCCAGAAGCCTCATTGTGCCTAGCACTATATAAGAAGTTAGGTTTCGATCAGAAATGCTCTAAAACCCACGTCAAGAAAATTCCATATGTGGTGAATGTCCAAAATATGCGGCTGCAGAATACAAAAGTTGGGCCTTGGAGCCCACACCCCTGTTCCTCAGTTTCGTGGAAGGGTGATTATCGTTGAGATTTGGGAAAATTGATTCATACACCGGGATGAACGTGGGCTACAGATAGGTGTGGCTCAAACAAGTGCAGGAAGAATATATATATATTTGTTTTCTCCTTAGTAGCCCTTGATATTATAATCTCATCGCGGATATGGCTCCTGTTCTGACCCGGGTAAAGAAAGAGCAACTGCGTAAACGCTGTAACAACCTGCTTCGCCGACATAATGAATTCTGGCTTCTATATGGCATGAAGAGCTGGCTGGTCATGGAGCGGCCCGATGGACAAATCTTCAAGTATTATTCTCACCCTGGTACCTCTCAGCCCTCAGAAGACGACATGGTAACAATTCATTCACACGATCTCGAGATGCTACAGTATCTGGCTACAGAACGCTAATTTGTAGAAGGGCAACCGCGCGAAGCCTCCGATTGTCAGAACTCCTCGCTATTACGAAACGACAAATACTATTGAGTCGATCCAGCCAAAAGAAGAGATCCCTCCTAGTGTCAATGATCCGCCCCGGGAATGTGATAATATATGGGAAATTTTGGCACTGTATCTGAAAGAAAACCGCTGCATAAATGGATCGATCTGAAACAGTTAAACCTAAATAGTCCTCGAACTTGTATGGCAATCGGAGATGAACTTCATTATTTGATCCGCTCGAATTCAAGTTCGTTTCTCTTTATTCTTCAAGAAAATTCAAAGTCTTAGCATAGCCCATGTATCTCTGTAAAAGGGTGTAGTTTGATAAATCTTGTCGAATTATAATGGAAAGTGATGGTGGTTTTTGGAAATGTATAGATGGGTGACTCGGTGCAAACTTGTCGATGGGAAAGTATCATCGACGATTTTAAGCGGAGAAGTACGGATTGGTATATTGATGACTTGAAGATAAAAACGTAGTGTGGATTTATCTATAAGTCGATGCTCCCGAGACGGTCCCAAAGTATTTGTGGTTCTTATTTGCTGTGGTAAGGGTTAATTTAATCTTACTCTATTGCTCATCCAGCTCAATATCAATTTCGAGGAAATTGATGATACTGTCATTATAATCAAATGCATAGAAAATTCAAAATGTGATGGTTAGTATTGTCGTGGGCAATAGTTCAAATAAGCTCATTCGATGTTCTTGAGCTCATGAATGGTTTCCTGCTATTATGTACTGGGTCTCACATTCTAAAGAAATCAGAATCCTCTTTTTCAAAATAATCGAATGCCGTCCTTTTTTAATGGCTTTCATGAAACACTATCAATAAAAAAAAGTGGATTGGTAAAAGATGATGAAAAATCCCCCTGGCGTGATTTTTTGACCTTTGTTAGGTAGGTGTATAAAATTTTTGAAGTGTGCGCCATCAAGCATTTGGTGAAAGCATCTAAATGTAGGCACCAACACATTTTAGCATTCTCCAGCAGTCTAATATGAATGGTAGCACTTATGTGTTTTACATATTGACAGCCACGGCTTACTACCAGAGAAAGATAAATAGTCTGACTAGCCCTATCATTTCCTCTTATCCTCGTTTCATTCTCTACAAACTTCCTTTCAGTACTGCTCAATTATTCGTCCGAGATGGCACCGCAGCAGGAGAAGAAGAAGCCTAAAGATGACCAGGAAGCTCAGAGACCAAGAGAACAAGGCCAATCCGGCATAAAAAAATTCTTTCCTGACCGCAAAGACGAACAGAAAGACGATATCAAGAAACTGGAAAAAGGACTGGTCACTATGGAACCAGACAAAGCGAAGGCCGTTCTTGAGCAAGCTGTGATTTCTGATAAGACGGGCAGAACGACAAGTCACAATGATCAGTCTTCCCAAGTTAATCATAATGCTCCTGAAAAAGATGCAAATCATCCACCACCCCCACCAGTTATCTCCGAGCCACGCGACATTGAAATGCAAGAACTGGGTCCCCAGAAATCAACTGAAAGTCAGTCCAGGCAAAGGGAACATGTTGCTATTCCGCCGAAGCGTGAGGATACGCCTCATTTGGCTCCACCTGTCGGAGACGATACTCTCAAAAGTACTCAGAATCCCTCTGTTCAATATGACGAAGGTTGCCTGGCAGTTCTTACACCCAAAAGGAAAGACCTCAAGCAACATACGGGCAGCGGGGCAAAGGAGGACGATGAAGATGTTGACATTGTAGCATGGGGGAACTTGTCTGGATCTTCTTTCGTTATCATTCAGGATGGGCCTTTTGCCGCTGCCCAGTACCGCTTTGAACGGAGAAAAGGATACTCTCACCCTGATAAGGCCTACATTTCAAATGCAGCCGAGCGAATTTCTCGGCTAAAAGACAAAGACCGATTGGGTAAAAGGGTACCCCGATACACGGGAGAGAATGTCGCTGGTTTTTATGGGATTGTGTCTAGCGATGGGAAAAGAAAACATACGTGGATAATGGTTAAATGGAAAGACATCAGAGAGGAAGATGCCAAGAACCTGAAGAGAGGTTGCTCGTGGGAACCGAAATCCGATCTCGACCGATTTTTTTCAAAGAAGGAAGAAGCCGAAAAAAAGAGACTCGAGATTTGGAGAAATCAGAAAATCCGATATGCAGCATACCAGGGAGGAAAATCACCAAAGTTTGATTCGCAGGGAAGACATATTGATAAACGCTCGCCGACCCCCTGCCCAATTGAAGAACCAATCAATCAGTACCGAAAGCGTCGAGGGACTCACCAAGGCCGAGATGCTGCTGAAGACAAAGATGAAGTGTCAGCATCTAGGAAGCGAGCGACAGATCTGCAGCACGGTAATAGCGCAATCAAGACCAAGGAAGAATTTATGGAGCAGCATATGAGAGAAATGGGCTGGGAGAGCCTGGACGATCTAGAGAAAGAGAAGAAGAAAGTCAAGCTTGAAGCACTCTGGGATGTGTATCGGGAGGAAGTGCAAAAGTCTGGAAAAGCTTCTCGTAAGACTACAGAGTAAATTTCAATTACCATGATTGATCATCGGAGCTATTGAACTCATTTTTGATTGTCAACATTGTTTGGTTATATAACTTCAGTTATACAGAATGACAATAATATCAGTTAGATAGATTGATTATAGATAGCAGTTTTTCTTGAAATTCACAATTTCTGGTTATTCATACACACTTTCTCAAAGCTCTGAATGACTGATGGAAATGCTCTACCGACGATAGTGCTAAATTTTGTACTGTATCCCTTACTTGGCCGATTGAACATCGGCCAATGCGTATCTTACAGAACATTACAGTGTATCCAAAAACCAACTGTATTCATCAATGTTCAGAGTCTAACTGCCTATCTGCTAAAGTATTGTGATCCGCTGAACGCACAAGATTTTCCAGAGCATTATGTACCATCCGCTAAATTCTCGTGCTGAGGCAGCGGCCACGTTTGCCTTCTGCTAGTACCTCTCCACAAGTATGGACTATCTGGTATTTGGTGTCCCAGGAAAAGTGTTTAAGCTCACCCAAACAATTCCTATGATTCCTCGCATGATCTGCCTTATAGAGCAGTCCATTTTCTGAGGCTTCGTGTAATAAACATTTCAAAACGTTGGGGCTTCAACTTTTGCATCGATGAGGATCCTGTTAAATGAGGCAAGAATCAGGAAAAGGGAAACACTACGTGATCATTACAGTAGTCCTGCAATGGTCCCATCGAGTTGGCGATGGTGAAGTCTGACCTGCTTTGAGCATCACCGGACCGAGCAATTACTTGAACAGTTCGTGGAACTTGCTAATTACATGGAGCCTCCGCATATATAAAAGACCTGCTCATTCTCGGCTACTTGTATTCTGATTGAATTAGCTTCATTGTTGGCCTAATTTGACTCCCATCACGTTACTATCACAGAGAAGGAAGTAAGTGATGGATCGAGCCGTTTGGAAACAACCACTAATACGTGACAATTAGAGACCCAAGGCACAATCTGCAGAAAGACACCATGAGTGATCAACCCATAGTCCTCAAAGTACCCGACTCTGAACAAGCTGCATATGACACTGTCTCTCAAATCGTGGAACATGAATATCCGGCAAATCCGAACCTCCCTTTAACATTGATACTCCCAACATTTTCGCTTCCTACCGGCCCGCCAAGCGTTACTGTGCAGCCTAACCTGAGCACATCTCTACCGTTTGGTCCCGCATTAGCTACAGGGGAATCCAATGGCTCTGCAATCCTTCTCGCCTTCCCTGCGCTGCCCATTTTCTGTCTACTTTCTATGGTCATGCTATTCGTTCACCGAACATGGTAAATACATAGATTACATGTTTCAAAGGCAATTCAACGGCATAGTCGGAATTCAGGCTCGCTGAGGTAGTTAAGATTTTCATTTTTAAAAATAACTATCATCATCTATCGATCATCACTAGCAGCTCGTATGACCAGTAAGAATATCAAGACCAGCCTTCGCTTGGGGAGCACAATCCACAGAGTGGTTTGCTAATAAATAATTTTGGCTTGCTCCGCATTTTTCCTGTATTCAATCCCCGGGAATTGTGACAATCCTAGGAATCATTGCTATTCCTGGAAATTCATGTGGGACACATGGGAACATGAGAGCAATGGCATACTCGTCATGCAGCTAAAGTCGCTTCTATAAAAACCGGCCGTGGCCCTTTCGCTCAAATTCCCTTATCTAGTCCCTTCCGAACTACTGAAGCTAGGACAAAGCCACTGTTTGAATTTTGCGAGTCCCCGTGATTAAAGAAACCGCATGGCGTTATTGGATCTCCCGTTGGAGTTACTCCTCGCCCTAGCAAGCTGCTTGGAACACCCTTCAGATCTCCTCTCATTAGTCCTGTTGAATAAGCATTCGAGTCGAATATTTATTCCATTTCTGTATTCGTTCAATGTCCGCTTTCAAGATAGCTCTGCTTTGATGTGGGCCAGCCGGCACGGGCGAATCAATCTTATCGAACAGCTATTGGAAGAATACGGGGCAAACCCAAATACAGTAGACGCCAAACTTCGCACGCCACTATTCTATGCTGCGAGGATTGAAAGTTACCAGATCGTTCGTGTATTGATCAAAAACGGGGCAGAGGCCAATTGGCAAGACCAAAACCGACAAACGCCACTATTATTCTGTCTTGAGAGGAAATACTTGTCAATAGCCCGGGATATCTTGGCATACTTTGATCCGGCAGTAAGCATCAGGGATAGAAAAGGACGCAATGCTATTTGGTATGCGGTTGCGCATGGGGATATAGCATTGGTCCATGCTCTCCTTACCTCAAGCAATGATATCTCGACAGGGGACTACAAAGGTCTCTGTCCCCTCAACCTTGCTATTTTCAAACAAGACACTGTCGTTCTTACGGTACTACTTGACTATGCGAAGTCAAATTGTTCGACTGAGAGTTGGAATTGGCCACACACAACCGAGCACCCACTATGTGCTGCCATACGCTATGGATCGAAGCAATGTTTTGAGCTTTTGATCTCCTACGGTGCGAGTGTCACTGTCAGAAATCGAAAAGGCCGCACTCTGCTTCACCAAGCTACGATACATGGACACTGTGATATTGTTCAGACGCTTCTTGGCTATGCAGAGATTTCCCTCCGCGCAACCGATACAAAGGGGGCAACAGCGCTACATCTAGCGGCAAGATATGGCCACACTGCAATCGCAAAAACCCTCCTGACGTCTTCTTATATCGAAGTGGATAGCCGTGATGGAGACGGCACTACGCCACTGTGCACTGCAATCCGGGGAAACCATCAATCTGTAGCCTTGCAAATATTAGCTAAGGGAGCCGACATCAATAGATTCTGTCGAAGAAGAGAAACTGCCCTTCATCACGCCGTCAAAAATGGCAACATCCTACTTGTCTGCGTTCTCCTTGACTTGGAGGCGCTGAATCCGAATGTTCGCGATAGATGTGGCTGGACTCCCATTACCCATGCTGCTCTTACTGGAAATCTTCGGTTACTTGAAGTGCTTCTCACAAGGCAAGGTATTGCACTGAATGTTGAGAATGCTTCCCCTCTTTTTTTCGCTGCCGAGAAGGGGCACTTGAGGATTGTACGTCGGCTCCTCGAATGCAAGGACGTTGATATCAACATGACTGTCTGGAACAAATCCCCTCTATACATCGCAATCGAACATGGCCATATCGAGGTTGCAAAGCTGTTGATTGGCCATAGCAATCAGCTCGATGTCAATTCAGCAACATTTCTGGGTAATACCGCCTTGTCAGTGGCAGCAGTGAATGGTCACCTGGATATTGTGGAACTCTTGCTCCAGAATGACAAGCTGGACTGCATGGCACAGAATGCCTTTGGAGAAACCGCCCTTCAGCTGGCAGCACGTGAAGGGCATGAGGCCATTGTGAGATGCCTTTGTGGTGACATCCGTGCTAGAGATCTCGATGGCTTGAAGGACGCTATAAAATATGCGGCAAATATCAGATTAAAATTCTTCCTTCAAGAACAATACGATATATGTACCCAAGGAATGAATATTTGATTGGTGCTTTGTTGCGGTCCGAATAACTGCATGAGCGGTGGATTCTAGTTTCCAAGACTATGTAATCTTGGCCATACAATTCATTATTCAAAGTATGACATAGTAGTGCAGTAGGCTGGCTTATGAGTGATAATTTACCGTAGAGAAGCCCTCCCGACACGGTGTTAGCTCTTAGAGAATATTCCGGCGTCTGTTTTTTTCACATGACAATCGGTCTACATGGGTTCTGCTAGAATATACACAGGAATATCACCATAAATTCAGGTCTTTTAATGCCCACATCTCCAAAAGAGGCTAGAGATTTGTTTGCCTCCAAGAGAAGCCAGTGGGAGATTCGGGGACCCGCGGTGATTAGTAGGCAAACAGAAAGATATCCGTTGCATGTCCTGAGCAAACACTGAGAAGAACCTGATCCTGCCCCGAGTACTACACAAATAATCTAGTGATCGGCGGAAGTAGTACTCAACTGATCCAGCGGTTGATGCTGATAACGTGGTGATCTTTCGTGTTTCTTTGGGTTAAATATGTAACAATATGGGTGGAAGTGCCTCCTGCGTTTGTTTTCAGTAACCGGGATGACCCGAGGCCACTAATGCCGCCGCAATTGCGGCGACCTGTCGGTCTTCATATCAATTCAGTCTAATCTATGAGAATGCGGGTCTAAAAACGGTTCCGTTTGTCAACGCCTTTACACTGGTATGTGCAAATGCAATTGCGAATGAAAGGTCATCATTTACCATCCTAGGACAAGTTTGCGGATTTCTCGAGACGCGAAGAATACGGATTCACCTATCCGGTATACGACTATGAATACAGGATCAGCAAAAGCATGACGCAATACGAGACGCCTTCCCTTACCTATCTCCAGTCTCCACGAAATTTCCGCTCAGGTTAGGGAGTAGTCGAGGTTGGACAAAAAGTTGTGCCAAGAGCCCTCAATCACAATTCACGCTCCGGACAACCCTTTCTTGGACAGCTTTGTAGTCCAATGCGCCTGGATAGACTGAGCACTTCTCCCCGGAAAACACTCGTCAAAACGTCTGATTACTTCTCTCCACGCGAAGCCTTCTCTTTTGAGTTGTATCAATAGGCGATCTTCTTCCGCGGAGTATCGTTGCTGTTTCCTCGAGGAGCATGGACCAGACGGCGCTCTTTCTGTTCTGGATGAAGACACATCCTGATTCGGTAAGGGCCCCGGAATTTCTCCGGTGCGAGGCAAGCAGCGAGTCAAAGCATTCTCGAACAGCCAGGACAAGAATTGTAATCGCTCCTCGGCGGTAAATGCAGAGAATTGCGCCAGCATTGTGGACAGTGAATCTTTTTGGAGATCGGGTCTTCGAGTCGACTTTCTGCCCCTATTTCTGGGCCGATTATCGATGACAACCGAGACTTTCTGGATTCTGGACGACCGCCGGCTCGGCGTTCTCACTTTAGGCGAGTTCTGCTGCCGGCCACGGCAGCTGGCGTCATCTTCAGAAGAGGGTGACTTGCTCTTTCGATAGACTTCTGCGCTGGCGGGGCAAGCCGGTGTGATCTTCGGAGTATGCTCTCGCTCGCAATCCCGGAGCTCGAGGTCCGCTAACAACGAAGGATCCACGGTCTGATCACTTGAGGAATCCCCTGGACCTGATGAAGAGGCGGGTGAAAATGACATAGACTGTGGCATCGCATCAGGTCTGCAGAAGGATGTCTGGTCACATATATCAACATTCGTTGGCTGCTCCAAGTTCTCGTCGAAGGAATTTGAAATTATATCATCGATTTGTTCGGAGCCAAGCGCAGATTCGTAATCAAAGATGTCCTCAAAGCCGAGATCACCTGGATTTTGATTAATAGGCGACATCCGGTCCACTGACTCCGGTTGTCGAGTAGCTTGTTCCACAGACTGCGAACTCCCATCGACACAGACCTCTATCGGCGGACGCGCTGGAAGAGGATGCCGGTCAGGCTTAGGGGCACAGGTGACCTGCGAATTGAAAACGAGGTCCTTTGAATTGCTGGGAGATGGCGTGGCATCGAGGGATACAGGACTTGGATAGCGACGCGGGGGCAAGCAATCTTGCCGAAGACGACTCGGATCCTCATCGGGTTTCCAAGGCCGGAAAGATTCCAGACGAAACATCTCATTTGACATTGTTAGAGGATGGCCACGGGCATAGAAAGGGGGGCTATTTCCGAAGGGTTTGTGAAACAGGTAGAAGGGATTTCAGAGGCAGGTAGACTGTGCTGGAAGTTGGAGGTTTGGGGGAATAAGGCGGCAGGAGAAGGGAGGATGGGAGAAATGGAAGTCTGGGCAAAGGGATCGGGAGTTCTTGCAGTGTCAGAATCGCGCGATGTTGCATCCTATTTATACGCAACACCAAGTGAGAAAGAGACATTGGCCAGCTAGGCATCGAAGAAAGCTCACATGCCAGGCGCACGCATGGAAGATATCCGCTACATGCGCCACCGTTCCTTGCATGCTACTAATCTCGCCTCGACTCGATCGAGGCCCGCGCTCCCCAACCTTTGACGTTGGCCGTCCGGTGCAGACGAGGTATTTTTGCCATTGGCTGATCTGAAGAATGTCGGTATGGCACACGGTAGTAGAACCGCTGAACGAGGTCGAACAGCGGGGCCAAGCAGCGCGAGACCCCCAACAGGAGAGGACAGCATCCACCGGATCGTCACCGACGGGATTGCGATGCAACGCTCAGGTGGCAAGAACGGCGGAGGACTTGAAGTGATCTCCGACGAGATTGGGGAGCTCATCCGCAGCAAACGGTTCGAGCGATATTGCGCAAAAAGCGATATGACCAGCTTGGGAACAAAGGAAAATGTCCCAGCAGTACACGCCTGTTCGTGGCAGGTCTCCTTGGACCCTTGGTTGCTCAAGCAGCCACAGAAGAGACATGACATCTTTGCTCGAAGCAATGGAAACGTATTCTCTGGATGTCGGGCCCCCGAGACGCGGAGAAGAGACGCGGCGCGAGTCCTGGCGGAAATGAGCCGAACTCCGAGTGGAGCGGCATCTCCGACGGCGCTGAGAGGCGACGTGTTCGTCAGGCAACCGACGCAGGAGAGTTGAGACTGGCGACAGCGCTTGCGAGGTGAAAGTGCGTGGGAGAATCGCAGAGGCGGGCGAAGCGGTCTTTATAGAAGGCGGGAGCTGCAAAAGCGGCCACCGCGGGGCTAAACCGGATGGGGCGGCGGCAGGGGCACGATACCAGAACCGGCAGGGCCTCTGCCGACACGGGCAGGCGGTCACGGGCGGCCGGACGCGGCAGCGAATGGCGGCCGTTTGGGGCCCCCCGCCTGCCGTCGTGTGGAATACTAAATTTTTTTTTTTGAAAAAAAAATATTAGTTGATAAATTTACTGTTCGGATAATATTTCAATTCGCTACAAATTTGAATTTCTAGACAAAACCGGATATTAAAATAGAAAATTGTTAACTAATTTTTATCTACAATAATAGAATCTCTATTCTGTTTTTAAAAATTGTTTTCTATAGAGATTTTTTGTATTATTTATACAGAAAATACAGATATCTAGATTTTCCAGATTTATTGAATATTATTTGATTATATATATAGTAATTATAGTTGAGACAAAATATAGAATAAACAGTATATTTATATCCGGTTTACCAAATATTGCAGAATTTCCGGAAATTATTCGAAAAAAACAGTACAATATATAGTTACTACAGATATATAATTTTTTCAGCAATAGAATATAGATTTTATTGGATAGTTATTAATTATATCAAATAGCAATAGATAGATTTTTACAATTATCGACTATACTACTAATTAATCTATTATCGAGACTATAAAAAAAATAGATAAAAAAACTGTTGACTGTTTTCTATATAAATATTTATTTATAAATTACAGTATATCAATTGAATTAATTTTAGATCGAGATACTAATTTTATATCAAAAACTGTCAATTATTATTTTAAATATTTAGATACAAAATATTGTACAACAATATTTTTCTATTTATAAATCAATAGAAAAATCAAAAATTTTAATAGTCTAATCAGTAATATTTTTACAAAACTATTGATAAATAAATCTATCAAATTGTAGAATTTGTATTTGAATACAACAATATTTACTATATAGATCTAATAGTATATAAATATAGAATATAGTTTTTACTATCTAATATATAGAATATATTTTTGTATATCAGATAATAATAATTCGGTAATATTCAGTCCGACTGTAGATCGGATCGAAAAACTAAAAATTCTGTTGAATATATAAACCAAAATCAATAAACTGTTATTTAATTATACAATCAAAACAAATTATATATATAACAGTCTAATTATAAAAACCAGTTTCCAGAAAAATATCTGGATATTAATACAGAATAAAAATAGAAAAAAATTTGAATATAAATAGTTTAGACTGTACCGGATTCTGGAATTCTATCTATTTGGAATATATATTTTAGAAAAATTAAACAACTGTATATTATAAAATTTTATCAATAGATCTAGATTTCTGAAAACAAAAATAAAAAATCCGGAACAGTTATAGATATTTTCTACAATACAGAATATATTGAAACAATCGAAAATCAGTTTAAAATATTCCGAGAAAATTAGAAAAATTTTTGATATAAATAATTTACTATTTCAATATTCGGATTTATCTATATTTATTCGGACAGAATAGAATAAATTTAAATATAACAATATATATTATAAATAGATAGAAAAAAAAATAATTACAAAATATATTATTGAAAAAAATTGAATAGAAACAGACTGAAATAAATTACTATCTAAAATTTCCGGAAATAATACTAAATATAAATTTGAATATAAAAATATATTGAATAGAAAAAATATTTTTTCGAAAAATATTCAAAATAATCGGAATACTAATATCTATAAATATATATTGTTTAAAAAATAAATTACTATTATAGTTTTTTCAATTATAAAACAAAAAATTATAGCTGAAAAAAAATTATATACTATAACCGATCGATTATAGAAAAAATACTATTGAAACAAAAAAATACAAAAATTCAATAACAAAAAAATATTTCTGGAAATACCGAAAATTCCAGAAAAAAAACAAAAATCTCAATTTTATATAAAAAAATTGAAAAATAGATTATCAGAAATCGATTTTTTTGTAGACAGATTAAATTGATTATACTGTTCCAAAAACTAATACAGTCGATTATTTTCGAATTTCAGTTACTGAATTATTTTAGAAATATAATTTTGAATATTATAACAGAATTTTCAAAAATTGTTTCTACAATCGGAAAAACAGATATTGAAATAAATATCTATAAAAAATAACTATAGATATAGATTCGAAAAAAAAATCAGTTTCTAAAAATTAGAATCGATTAAAACAGAATAAATAGAAAAAATATTTACAGAACAGTAATAAACAATAATAGAAAACAATTTCTGTTAAAATATTTTTTTAGAAATATCAGAACAATCGAAACTATATAAAATAAAATATTCAGAATTTATTCGACAAAAAATATTCAAAATAAAATCGGAATAACTACTATTTTCAAAATCTATAAACAATCAGTACCAGAATCGATAGAAAATTAGATAGAATTTATAAAATAAACAATTACAGCTGTTATTCTGAAAATTACAATTGATATATAATTCTTCGAAAATAAATCCAGATAGCAATACTATAAAACAGTAGAAATAAAAAATTCTTTAATAGAAACTATATTTACAATAAATATAGCTAGATAGAACTGCAATATCAGTATATTGAATATAAACTAAATAAAACTGAATAGAATCAGAATAAAATTTCGGACCGGTATATCAGTCAATATTGCAGAAAACCGGCTGAATATATATATTTTGATCTATTTTGGTATCTATCAAAAACAGAATAAAATTATTGTTAATATTCAGATCAGTTAAAACTGGATTGTAAAAATTAGTCGAATATATTAGAACAGAATAGAAAAAAATTTATATTGTTTTTTTTTACTGTTATTTTTTACAGATTCAAATATTATTTTATATATAGAAATATACAGAACCGAAAAAATTTTACAAAAAATATTTTTGGATACAGACAAAAACAGTAGACTAAATAGACAATATTTTCTGATAAAAAAAATAACTACAAATTGAACAGAGATACAAAAATATTTGAAAAAAAAAAATATATTGTTGTTACTGTTTTCGACTATATAAAAACAGTTGATTAATATAAAATTACAGACAGATATTGATAAATTTACAACTAGAAATATATTTATATAGATAACTATATTGAACAAAAACAGAAATCTTGGATTTGGATTCTAATACAGAAAAATCAATTAATTATTCTAAAAAAAAAATAGAAAAAAATTTATCTATAGTTGATATATTTAAATAAACCGGAATTGATAAAACAGAAAATAATAATAATAGAAAAAATAAAATTGATAGAAAAAATAATATACAAATAGTTGAAATAGATAAAAAAAAATTATAATAAAAAAAATATAAATAGATAAAAATATATAATTCTGTTATATTTTTTTTATCTGTACTATTACTATATTTTTTTCCGACTGAAAATATAAAACTATTAATAAATACTATATAACAATTCTATATCTGACTATAAACAACTATATCCGATATCAGACAAAAA
>Ga0209673_1002291_pt1 | contig 13674 bp, 7 predicted proteins | sample AraplaCol_mMS_r2_2_FD_184274 | JGI IMG/M metagenome (GOLD analysis project Ga0209673, IMG submission 184274) | Arabidopsis root microbial communities from North Carolina, USA - plate scrape MF_Col_mMS_r2 (SPAdes) (version 3) | ecosystem: Host-associated > Plants > Roots > Endosphere | place: USA... | reverse complement strand
TGGGCGTGGCCTGGGTGCTCGACGGCCTGGAGGTCACGCTGGTGGGCTCGGTCGGCGCGGTGCTGGAGCGGCACGACACCCTCGGGCTCAGCGCCGTGCAGGTGGGCTGGTCGGGCTCGCTGTATCTGGCCGGGGCCATCGTCGGCGCGCTGGTGTTCGGACGGATGTCCGACCGGCTGGGCCGCAAGCGGCTGTTCCTGGCGACGCTCGCCGTGTATGCGCTGGCGACATTGGCCACGGCGTTCTCGACGGACTTCGCCTTCTTCGCGCTGTGCCGCTTCGTGACCGGGCTGGGCATCGGCGGCGAGTACGCGGCGATCAACTCCGCCATCGATGAACTGGTGCCCGCGCGGGTGCGCGGCCGCGTGAATCTCGCGATCAACGGCAGCTTCTGGATCGGCGCCGCGCTGGGAGCGGCGTCCAGCCTGGTGCTGCTGCATCCCGACGTGCTCGGGCCGGTGCGCGGCTGGCGCGTGGGGTTCGCGATGGGCGCGATCCTGGCGGTGGCGATGGTGCTGGTGCGGCGTCACGTGCCGGAGAGCCCGCGATGGCTGCTGCGGCACGGCCGGGCCGAGGAGGCGCGGCGGATCGTCGCGGACATCGAGGCGGAGGTCGCCGCGCAGCACGGACCGTTGCCGCCGGTCGAGGCCTCGAGCGCGCGCGAGCATCGCCGCGCCGTGCCGACGATGCGCGAGGTGCTGCATGTGCTGCTGCGCCGCTACCGCGTGCGCAGCGGCGTGGCGCTGTCGCTGATGCTGGCGCAGGCCTTCTTCTACAACGCGATCTTCTTCAGCTATGCGCTGGTGCTGACGCGCTTCTATGGTGTGCCGGACCATCGCGTGGCGCTGTACATCTTCCCGTTCGCGCTGGGGAACGTGCTGGGGCCGCTGCTGCTGGGGCCGCTGTTCGACCGCGTCGGCCGGCGCCGCATGATCGCGCTCACCTATGGGCTGGCGGGGGTCGGCCTCGCGGCGACGGGCGCGGCCTTCGTCGCGGACGTGCTCGACGCGCGCTCACAGGCGCTGTGCTGGTCGGCGGTGTTCTTCTTCGCGTCGGCGGCGGCGAGCTCCGCCTATCTGACGGTCAGCGAAGTGTTTCCGCTGGAGATGCGCGCGATGGCGATCGCGATCTTCTACGCGGTGGGGACGGGGGCGGGCGGCTTCGCGGCGCCGCTGCTGTTTGGCTGGCTCGTGGAGAGCGCCCAGCGCGGCAACGTCGCGATCGGCTACGGCATCGGCGCGGCGCTGGTGATCGTGGCGGGACTGCTCGCGCTGCGGTTCGGCGTCGATGCGGAATGCAAGCCGCTGGAAGAGATCGCCCCGTCGATGGATCAGCGCTGACCCAGCCAGCGCCGCATGCGGCGCTTCCAATCCAGCCACTGGCGATGGCGCGAGCGCTCGATCCGCTTGACGTCGATCAGCGTGAACTCGCCGCAGGCGGACATCGTGTGCAGACCGCTGGCGAAGCCGTCGTGGGCCAGGTCGCCGGTGAAGGTCTCGGGCAGTGCCCGGACCTCGACCGTGTCCGGCGTCAGACGGTCGAAGCGCACCCAGCGCGCCGCGCCGCCGTAGCTGGTGCGGCTGTCCTGCACCGGCAGCGTCACATGGCCTTGCGCGTCGATGAAGGGCGTTCCCGCGGGACGCGCGCCGTCATGCGCCGAGCGGACCGGATTGGCCGCATGCGGCGTCCACGGTCCTTGCAGCGAATCCGCGAACGCCACATGCAACTCGCGCTGGTCTTGCTTGTCCGGACCGATGACCGCGTAGAACATCCACCAGCGGCCGTCGTGCTTCAACAGCGAGGCGTCGACCGCGCGTACCGGCAGCAACGCGCGGACGCGCTTCCATCGCGTCGAGCGCGCGTGGCCGTCCACCGCGCGATAAAGCGCGACTTCCTCCGCCTGGCTCGATTCGGGCACCATCCAGACCTGCCCCTCGTCCTCGAAGACGAAGGGGTAGGAGAGATGAAAGGGTTGCCGCAGCACCGGCTCCGGCGCGCCCCAGCGGCCATCCCGCAGATCCAGCGTCAGGCGCTGCAGGTCGGCGCGCTTGGTCCGGTAGTCGAAGTGCTCGACGAAGACGTGCAGCTGATCGCCCTCACGCATCGCGAAAGGATCGGCGTAGTAGCACCAGTCGCCAGCGGGCGGCATCCAGACGATGCGCTCGCGCAGTTCGCGCAGGCGCTGCGGGGTGAGGCGGTCCAGGCGCTCGGGGACGATGCCGACGGTCCAGAAGTCCGATTTCGGCCGCTTAACCACGCGCGTCTTCCACGCTCAGTCCGGCCAGATCGTGCATCTCGACGCCCTGGCGCGCGAGCACGTCGTGGTACAGCCCCAGCGTGGCCCGCACCGCGCCGGCGCGGTCATAGCGGTCCATGTCGTATTCCACCGGGCGGCGGTTGTCGCGCACGCGCGCCTCCAGCGCCATGGCGATCGCCCGGCCCATCGCGGCCGCGTCGTCGACCGGCACGATGGCCGAGCGGGCGGGATCCAGCATCTCGCGCGCGCCCAGCGTGGCCGTCGCCACGATCGGCAGACGCGCGCGCATCGCTTCCAGGATGGCCAGCGGGAACTGCTCCTCGCGCGACGAGGACACGTACAGGTCCATCTCGCCGAGCAGCTCGTCCACGTTCCAGCGGAATCCCAGCAGGTGAATGCGGGGATCGTCCTTGCGCAGCGCTTCGAGTTCGGCGCGCTGCGGGCCCTCGCCGATCAGCACCAGATGCGCCTGGGCCGGCGCGTGGCGCTGGAAGGCCTCGATCAGCGTGTGCATGCCCTTGGCCGCGTGCAGCCGGCCGACACAGCCGATGACCAGCGCCGATGCGGGAATGCCCAGTTCCGCGCGCAGCGTGCGCGCGGCGGCCTTGGCGGCGCAGCAGGCGGAACTGCGCTCCGGGGCCCAGTTGTAGATGACGCGATGCATGCCGTGGAAATCCTTCAGGTGACCGACCTGGGCCGAATTGACGCACACCAGCGCGTCCATCCGCGCATGGTGGTGCGCCTTGTAGCCGACATGCAGCGTGCCCACGCGCGCGCGGCCGGTCGCCGCGGCAGCCGCCTTGCAGGCCGGGCCCAGGTGGCCGTGGACGATCTCGGCGCCGAGCTTGGCGGTGAGGCGCCTGACCCGCAGGCCGCGCAGCAGCGGCAGCCGCAGGCCGTGATAGCGCACGCGGTCGTCGAGCGCGTGCTCGATCGCCGAGCCCGCCGGGCCGATCACGTGGACCGTGTGACCCAGCGCGGCCTGGGCGTTGGCCAGGTCGATGCAATGGTGCTCCCCGCCGGCGATGCGGGAGGAGAACACCACATGAGCTATTGAAAGTGCGCGCATGACGTCAAAACGGCAAAAAGTGAAGGCCAAAGGCTAAAAAACGTCCGGAGTCTATTTCTTAACATTCAGCAATGTTGGGCGGATTTTCCCCGTAGTCGAGGGGGCCGCTACCGAGAAATGCCATCTCGCGTGCGCAATTGCCTGGCTCGCGTTCACACGAGGCGAACAAGGGAGCGAGGCGTCAGTCGCGCGAAGGCGGACCGCGGGTGTCGGTGGTAACCCTGAGCGCCGGCGGGCGCGTGGACGGCCGGCGCGACGAAGCGCATATTCACGAGGACGAAACGCAGCCGTGACCATCTGCATGCAAGGGCGTTGAAGTTAAGCTAGCGCGCCTTTTTGCGCCCTGCGCACGAAGAACATCTCTTTACGTCACCGCCACGTTCCCCGGAGCCCGCTTCATGTTGCGTTTGTCGCTGCTTGCCCTTGTCGTCGTCTCGCTGCTGGCCGGCTGCGGGAAACCGTCTCCCGACAAGCAGGCATCGCCCGCCGCGCAGGCGGCCAGCGCGCCCAGCCTGCTGGTGGCGGCCGAAGACGTGCAGACGCTGGGGGTGAGCGAATACGCCAGCGGCCCGGTCATCACCGGCTCCATCCAGCCGGAACGCCGCGCCGACCTGCGCGCCGAACTGCAGGCCATCGTGCTGCAGGTCTACAAGGAGAACGGCGAGCGCGTGAAGCGCGGCGACCTGCTCGTGCGGCTGGACGACACCGCCATCCGCGACACCGTGCAGTCCGCCGACGAATCCGCGCGGGCCGCCGCGCAGAGCTTCGAGCAGGCCGAGCGCCAGTACCAGCGCCTGAAGACGCTGCAGGCGCAGGGCATGAGCTCCATCCAGGCGATGGAGGACGCCGAGATCCGCCGCAACAACGCGCAGAGCGATCTGGTCGCCGCGCGGGCCCGCGTGGCCACGGCGCGCCAGCAACAGCAGCGCACCGAGGTGCGCGCGCCGTTCGACGGCGTCGTCAGCGATCGCAAGGTATCGCCGGGCGATTCGGCGCAGCTCGGCAAGGAATTGATCAAGGTGATGGATCCGGCTTCGATGCGCTTCGAGGGGCTGGTCTCCGCCGACCGCATGTCCGAGATCAAGCTCGGCCAGACGGTCTACTTCCGCGTCAACGGCTATCCGCAGGTGGACTTCGAGGGCAAGGTGCGCCGCATCGCCCAGGCCGCCAACGCGAGCACGCGCCAGGTCGAGGTGCTGGTGGACTTCGCCGGCGCGCAGCAGCCCGGCGTCGCTGGCCTGTATGCCGAGGGCCGCGTGCAGACGAGCAGCGTCTCGGCGCTGATGGTGGCCGACGGCGCGCTGGTGCGCGAGGGCGACAAGGCCTATGTCTGGCGCATCGACGGCGGCAAGGTGGCGAAGTCCCCGGTCAACCTGGGCGCGCGCGACGACCGTCAAGGCCTGTATGTGGTCACTGGCGGCGTGAAGCAGGGCGACCGCATCCTGCGCAATCCGACCAGCACGCTGATCAACGGCCAGCGGGTCGAGCTGAGCAAGGCGGCCGTGGCCGCCGGCGGGGCCGGCACGACAGTGGCCAGCGGCGCGCCGTCGGGCGGCAAGACCGCCGTGCCGGTGGCCGCGCCCGTGCCGGCGCCGCTGGCCTCGGCCGCCTCGGCCCAGTGATGCGCGAAGGAGCCTGAGCCATGTTCCTGTCCAATTTCTCGGTCAAGAAGCCGATCGCGATGATCGTGATCATCATCGGCTTGATGGCCCTGGGCCTGCTGGCCTTGTCCAAGCTGCGTGTCAACGAACGGCCCGACGTGGACCTGCCGCTGCTGGTGGTCAGCATCAGCTATCCCGGCGCGTCGCCGGAGACTTCCGAGCGCGAGATCGTCAACCGCATCGAGAAGTCGCTGCAGAGCATCTCCGGCGTGAACGAGGTGCGCTCGACGTCGAGCGAGGGCTCGGCGCAGCTGCTGCTGTTCTTCAACTTCGACAAGAACATGATCGAGGCGGCCGACGAGGTCCGCAACGCGATCGCCGCGGTGCGGCACAAGCTGCCCACCGAGATGCGCGAGCCGGTGCTGCAGCGCGTGGACCCGTCGGCGCAGCCGATCATGCAGCTGGCGCTGTCGTCCAGCAGCCAGTCGCATGCCGAGATCTCGCGCATGGCGGAGGACCAGTTCGCCGACCGCTTCCGCGCCATTCCCGGCGCGGCGACGGTGACGGTCAACGGCTCGCTCAAGCGCGAGCTGTCGGTGCTGCTGAACGCGCAGAAGCTGCGTGAATTCAATGTCTCGGTCACCGAGGTCGTCAACGCGCTGCGGATGCAGAACACGACGGCACCGGTGGGCAAGGTGCGCGGCCAGCTCGAGGACCAGAGCATCCGGCTGCTGGGCCGCATCGAGTCGCCGGCCGATTTCAACCAGATCGTGGTCAAGCGCGCGGGCAACGAGCTGATCCGGCTGGGCCAGGTGGCGACGGTGCAGGACGGCTTCGCGGAGCAGACCGGCCTGTCGGTGCGCAACGGCCATCCGAACGTCGGGATCATGGTCACGCGCTCGCGCGACGCGTCGACGGTGAGCGTGGCCAAGGAAGTGCGCCATCTGGTCGACGAGATCAACGCGACGCTGCCCAAGGGCACCAAGCTCGAAGTGGTGCAGGACGGCGGGCGCGATGCGCAGGACAGCCTCAACAACGTGATCCACGCGCTGGTGTTCGGGGCGGGGCTGACCATCTTCGTGGTCTACGTGTTCCTGAACTCGTGGCGCTCGACCATGATCACGGCGCTGTCGCTGCCGACCTCGGTGATCGCGGCCTTCATCGCGGTGTGGCTGTGCGGCTTCACGCTGAACTTCATGAGCCTGCTGGGGCTGTCGCTGGCGATCGGGGTGCTGATCGACGACGCGATCGTGGTGCGCGAGAACATCGTGCGCCACATGGAGCGCGGTGCCGATCGACGCACCGCGGCGCTCAAGGGCACGGCCGAGATCGGCCTGGCCGTGGCGGCGACCACCTTCTCCATCGTGGCCGTGTTCATCCCGGTGGCCTTCATGCCGGGCGTGTCGGGCGAATGGTTCCGGCCCTTCGGCCTGACGGTGGTGGCCTCGGTGCTGGTGTCGCTGTTCATCTCGTTCACGCTGGACCCGATGCTGTCGGCCTTCTGGGGCGACCCGCCGGGACATCACGCGGCGCCGAAGACGAATTTCGTCTCGAGGCGGCTGCATGCGTTCAACGAGTGGTTCGACCATCAGGCCGACCGCTACGGCCACGTGATCGCCTGGGCGCTGCATCACCGCAAGTGGATGGCCGCGTTCGCGATCCTGAGCTTCGTCGGCGCGATCGCGCTGCAGTCGACCTTCGGCGGCACGAGCTTCCTGCCGGCGTCGGACTCGGGGACCATCGCCATCGAGGTGCGCACGCCGGCCTCGGCCAGCCTGGAGTACGCGCGGCTGAAGATGGGCGCGGCGTCGGCGCTGGCGCGCGAGATCCCCGAGGTGGTGGCCACCAATGAGAGCGTCAACGCCAGCGGCGGCCGCGTCTACGTGGACCTGGGCAAGAGCACGCAGCGCAAGCGCAGCGCGGGCGAGATCGCGGCGGACCTGCGCGCGCGGGTGGCGCGGCTGGTCGGGGCGGAGTACGTGGTGCTCGACGACCTGAACAACGGCGCGCAGAAGCCGGTGCAGATCCGCTTCTCGGGTGCGGACTCGCGCAAGCTGATGGAGATCACGACCGACTACATGGAGAAGCTGCGCCGCGTGCCGGGCGCGGTGGACGTGGGGCTGTCGGAGCAGGATCCGCAGAATGAGCTGCAGATCGAGCTGAACCGCGGCCTGGCGAATACGCTGGGCATCTCGGTGGGCGATGCGGCGAGCGCGCTGCGGGTGGCCTTCGCCGGCGTGGAGGTCGGTGACTGGATCGACCCGAGCGGCGAGACGCGCGATGTGGCGGTGCGGCTCGCGCCGGAGGATCGCGTCGACGCGAGCAACATCGAGCGCCTGCCGATCGCGGTCAGCGGCGCCGGGATGATGGTGCCGCTGGAGCAGATCGCGACGGTGACGATGGGCAAGGGGCCGGCGAAGATCCAGCACGCGGACGGCAAGCGGATGATCGCGGTGTCGGCCAATGCGCATGGGCGCTCGCCGGGCGAGGTCACGGGCGATGCGCTGAAGCTGGCCAAGTCGATCAACTTCCCGCCGGGCTACGGGATTGAACTGGCGGGTGCGGCCAAGGATCAGCAGGAAGTGTTCAGCGCGATGTTCGTGGCGCTGATCTCGGGCATCGGCCTGATGTATCTGATCCTGGTGATGCAGTTCGGCAGCTTCACGGCGCCGCTGGGGGTGATGCTGTCGTTGCCGCTGTCGCTGATCGGGGTGGTGGTGGCGCTGCTGCTGACCAAGGGGACGCTGAACCTGATGAGCTTCATCGGGATCATCATGCTGGCAGGTCTGGTGGCGAAGAACGCGATCCTGCTGCTGGACGCGGCGCGCCAGGAGGAGGCGGCCGGCGTGCCGCGCGAGGAGGCGCTGATGCATGCGGGGCGCAAGCGCTTCCGGCCGATCCTGATGACGACCTTCGCGCTGATCGCGGGCATGTTGCCGGTGGCGGTCGGGGTGGGTGAGGGCGGTGAGTTCTACCGGCCGATGGCGGTGGCCATCATTGGCGGGACGATCACGTCGACCTTCCTGACGCTGCTGATGGTGCCGAGCTTCTACGACAGCATCGAGATCAAGCGCGACAGCTTCATGGAGAAGTTCCATCGGCGCGAGGCGCGCTGGTCGACGGCGGGCGCGGTGGTGATGGGGCTGGTGGAGGTGGTGCTGTTCCTGACGCTGATCCGCTTCGTCTTCCGCTCGGTCATGAGCGGCTGGCGACTGGTCACCGGCCGCGGCCGGCGCGGCGGCAAGGTGGCGGCGCAGGGGACGGGAGACGATTGAGCGTTGACCCGGTCACAGGACCGGGCGCATCAAAGAAAAGGGGCGCCTCGATCGGGCGCCCCGTTTCGTTGTCCGGGCGGTCTCGCTCAGCCGCGCCGCAAGCGGCCCCACCAGGAGGTTCCGCCCGCGCCGGCTGACTCGGAGTCCGGCTCGTTGTAGGCGCGCTCCGCGGGGACGCAGAGCTCGACCTCGGTGCCCTGACCCTCGCGCGACGCGAGCCGGTAGGCGATGCCCGCCAACTCGGCCCGCTCACGCATGCCGGACAGGCCCCAGTGGCCCGGCCGGCCGCCTCGGGCTTGAACAGCTGCTGGCACGCCGATGCCGTCGTCGCGCACGAACAGCGAGAAGCCCTCCGCCGCGTACTTCAGCGTGACCTCGATGCGCGCGGCCTGCGCGTGCTGGAACGCGTTGAAGAGGGCCTCGCGCGCGATCAGGCACAACGAGGCCGACAACGCCGTCGCCAGCGGCCGCGGCGCGCCTTCGACGTGCAGCGCGAAAGCCGCGCCGTGCGTGTGCGACAGCTCCTGCCCCAGCGTCTCCAGCGTCTGCTCCAGACGGTTGAGATCAGGCGGCGGCAAACGCAGGTCGGTGACCCGGTCGCGGCCTTCAATCAGCAGCGCGTCGGCGTCGGCCAGCACCCGCTCCATCGCCGCGCGCTCCGTGCCGGGCAAGCGCCGGGCGATGGCTTCGAAACGCAGGATCAAGCCGTACACGCCTTGCAGCAGCGTGTCGTGCAGGTCGCGTGCGATGCGCTCCCGCTCCTGGACGCGAGCCGCGAGACGGTCCTGTTCGTGCGCGCGGCGCTGACGCGCGCGCAGAGCCGCGACGCCGGCCAATGCAGCCAGCCCGGCGACGACGGCCGCCGCGCGGAACCAGGCGTTCTGCGTCAGCGTCGGCGCGATCTCGAATCGCATCGCCGCGGCCTCGGCGCTCCACGGGCCACCGTCCTGCGAGGCCTCGACCCGGAACTCGTAGGAGCCAGGGCCCAGGTTGGTGTAGAACGCGCGGCGCCGCGCGCCGGCTTCCTGCCAGTCGCGGTCCTGGCCGGCCAGCCGATAGCGGAAGCGCGTGCGCTCCGGCTGCGCCAGGCTGATCGCGGTGTAGGCGATCTCCAAGTCACGCGTTCCAGCAGCCAGCCGCAGCGGGCTGTCAGGCGACGCCGGCGTTCCGGCCGGCTCGCCATGGACGAACAACTGCTGCACCTCGACCCGTGGCGGCGCCGGCTCCCCCTTGGGCAGCCGCGCCGGATCGATGCGCACCAGGCCGTTGCTGAGCGTGAACCACAGCAGACCGTCCGGCGTCCGCGCCGCCGTGCGCAGCGGCCACGACTGCTCGGCGCGGCCAGTGAGCCCGTCGCTCAGATCGAAGCGGCGGCCCATCGGCCGGCGTCCGCCTTCCGGCGCCTCGGCGAGCGCGCGCCGCACCTCGTCCGCGCCGAGCCGCGTGATCCCGTTCGCGCCATTGAGCCAGAGGTCGCCCTCCGGCGTTTCGACGATGCCGGTCACGCCCTCGAGCGCATCCGCCTGCGCCAGCCGCAGCAGCGGCATGCCGGGCTCCGAAACCAGTTGGACGCCGCGCTCGCCGCCGATCCACAGATGCGTGCCCTGGCGCGTGATGACCTTGATCGCGCCGACGCGGAGTCCGTCGGACGGCGTGAGCCGGGTGGTCTTGTCGCCGTCATGCCGCAGCAGCGAGCCGTCCCCGTAGCCGATCCAGACGCGCCCATGGCCGTCCGCGCCGATGGCGTCGGGCCCGTTGAACGGGTAGCCATCGCGTCCGGACAGGCGCGTGAGCTGGCCATCGGCATAGCGCATCAGCCCGAAGCGATGCGCGTTGAACCAGATCGCGCCGCTGGCGTCCTCGGTGATCTCGAAGACGGCGGCGCGCCATGACAGCCCGTCCGGCGTCGGCAACTGGACGAAGCGGTCGCCCTCCTGGCGCCACAGGCCGGTGCGCCCGCCCACCCAGAGCCGTCCGTGGCGATCGCGGAACACGGCGGTGAAGGTCTCCATGCCCGGATCGGTGGGCACCTTCTCGGGCGTCGTGCGGCCCGCATCGATGCGCTGCAGCGTGCTGCCGGAGGCGATCCACAGATGGCCGTCGCCGTCCGCCGTCATCGCGATGCTGGCGCTGCGGTCGGGCAGGTCGATGCGATCGACCGCGGCGCCGCGGAAGCGGTCCAGACCCGCATTCGTGCCGACCCAGATCGCCCCGTCGCGGTCCTGGAAGACGCGCATCACCAGTTCGCCGGACAGGCCCTTGTCGGTCCCGAGGAACTGATGCGTCGCCGCCGCGCGGCTGGGCGGCACCGTCAGGTCCAGGCGATTGAGTCCGTCCTTCGCGCCGTACCAGAGCTGACCGGCCCGATCGACGGTTGGCATGAAGAAGCTCTTGGGCACCGCATACGGCGACCCGGCGGCGGCGGAGGCGGCGGAGGCGGCGGTGGACACGGCACGCTCGCCGGGCAGCGGCAGGCGCTGCAGTCCGCGGACCTCGGGCGACATGTCGTTGCCCCAGGCGCGGCCGTCGGTGCCGATGAAGAGCTGGGTGAAGCCCAGCGCGGGCGCCTGCGTCGCCATGAAGCGCGCACTGCCGGCGGGCTTCATGAAGACGGTGCGGTCGGTGACGGCCCAGACGTTGTCCTGGCCGTCGACGGCGACTTTGAGCGTCGGCGGCACATGGCCCTGGCCGTCGTCGTAGCCCGCGTCGGTCCCGATGGCGATCCAGGCGTCGCCTTGGCGCTTGAGCAGCGCGCGGCCAGTGGCCGTCCACAGCGTGCCGTCGCGCTGCGTGGCGAAACTGCGCGTCGAGGTCGCGAAGTGGCCGCCGGCCGGATCGACGTGCAGGATCTTTCCCTGCCGCACGAGCGCGGCGCCACCCTCGAGCAGGCCGACCCACAAGCCGTTGTCCGGCGTCGCCAGTAGCGACATCACCTGCCGGCTGGGCAGGTGCTCGCCGGCCAGCGTCTCGAAGCGCTCGAAGCGCACGCCATCGAAGCGGTACAGCCCCGAGCCGGTGCCGAGCCAGAGGTAGCCATCGGTGGTCTGCGCGATCGCCATGACCGGGCCCGGCATGCCGTCCTTGAGCGACCAGCTCGTGTGCTGCAGGTGCGCGAGGGGCTGCTCGGACGGTGTCGAGGACTGCGCGAGGGCCGTCAGCGGCGAAAGCGCCGGGATGAGCGCCGGCATGAGCGCCGGGATCAGCGCGAGGAGGAGCGCCGGGAGCCGTGCGGGGAGGAGCGTCGAAGGACCGCGCAGAGGGTGGGGCGGAAGCGGGGCGCGCGTGTTGGGCGTCAGGAAACTCATCAAACTCAAATGACTCGGCCGGGATTCATCAGTCCGCGCGGATCGAGCGCGTGCTTGATCTGGCGCATCAGCTGCAGCGCCACCGGGTTCTTGCGCTGCGCGAGCTCCTCGCGCTTGAGCTGGCCGATGCCGTGCTCCGCCGAGATCGAGCCGCCATGCGCCGTGACCTCGTCGTAGACGATGGCGTTGACCGCGGCCTCGTGCTCGCGCAGGAAGTCCGCCGCGGCGACGCTTTCCGGCGCCTGGACGTTGTAGTGCAGGTTGCCGTCGCCCAGGTGGCCGAAGTCCACCAGCCGCGCGCCCGGAAAGCGCTCGGCCAGCAGCGCGTCACAGCGCTCGACGAAGTTCGGGATCCGCGACACCGGCAGTGCGATGTCGTGCTTGATGTTCAGGCCTTCCTCGCTCTGGGCCAGCGGGATCGATTCGCGCAGGTGCCACATCGCGTGACTCTGCGACAGGGTCTCGGCCACCGCGGCGTCGTCGATCGCGCCGCGCTCCAGCGCCTCCTCGAGCAGCGACTCGAACTGCGTGCGGGCGTGCTCCTCGCCTTCGCTGTCGGAGAGCTCGAGCAGCACCGTCCAGGGCCGCGGGCCGAGCGGCTGCGCGAGCTGCGGGAAATGCTTGCGCACCAGCGCCAGCGACAGCGCGTTCATCACTTCGAAACCGGTCAGCGCCGCGCCGCAGCGCGCCTGCGCCAGGCCGAGCAGCGTGACGGCGTCGCGCAGCGTGTCGCAGGCCGCCAGCGCCGTCATGCGCGCGCGCGGCAAGGGATGCAGCTTCAGCGTGGCCGCGGTGATGACGCCGAGCGTGCCCTCGGAGCCGATGAACAGGTCGCGCAGGTCGTAGCCGGTGTTGTCCTTGCGCAGGCCGGAGAGGCCATCCCAGATCGCGCCGTCCGCGGTCACGACCTCCAGGCCGAGGCACAGCTCGCGCGCATTCCCGTAGCGCAGCACCTGCGTGCCGCCCGCGTTCGTGGCGAGGTTGCCGCCAATCGTGCAGCTGCCTTCGGCCGCGAGGCTCAAGGGGAACAGCAGGTCCGCCTCGCGCGCCGCCTGCTGCACGCTCTGCAGCACGCAGCCGGCCTCGACGGTCATCGTGAGGTTGGACGGGTCGATCTGCCGCACGCGGTTCAGCCGCTGCAGGCTGAGCAGCAACTGCGTCCCCGAGCCGTCTGGCACGCCGCCGCCGACCAGGCCGGTGTTGCCGCCTTGCGGCACCAGCGCGGCGCGATGCTCACGGGCGAGCGCCACGACGGCCGCGACCTGGGCCGTGTCGGCCGGCCGGACCACCGCGAGCGCGCGGCCCGCGTAGCGCTTGCGCCAATCGCGTTCGTAGCCGGACAGGTCGTGGTCGCCCGGCAGCAGCACGTGAGCTGCGCCCAGCTGCGCGCGCAGCGCGTCGATCAGCGCGGTGTTCATTCAAGCGTCCTTCGCGGGCTCGGCGTGGCGGGCTTCGGCCAGTCTCAGCCGGATCTGCGCGGCGCAGGCGATGAAGATCGTCACCGACAGCGCCACCTCGACCCAGGCCAGCGCCATGCCGGCGCCGCGCTCGGAGGTGCCGCGCACCAGCCCTTCGGTGACGTAGAGCCAGATCATCAGGCTGACCCAGCGGTAGGTGTACATGCGGTAGCGCCACAGGCCCGGAAGCGGCAGCAGCAGCGGCAGCGCCTTGATCGCGAGCGTGCCGCGGCCGGTCGGCGCCAGCCACAGCTCCCAGGCCAGGCAGACCAGCGCCAGCGCCAGGGTCGCGAAGCAGGCGAGCTGGCGGCTGCCGCGTTCGCGAACGGTCGGCTCGGTGCGCGAAGTCGGCATCGCGGGGACGGCGTCGAGGGTTGACATGGCTGGCATCATAGCCAGCATGATGAGTCGAGTTGAGGGCCGGACGCAGCGCTGGCGGGAGGGGTTGAGGGAGCTCGGGCGCGAGCTGCTGACGTGGCCGTACGCGCGCACGCTGCGCCTGTTCGTGCAGCGCTTCCGGGAGGAACGCCTGGGCCTGACGGCCGGCAGCCTGACCTTCACGACGCTGATCTCGCTGGTGCCGCTGCTGACGGTGGCGCTGGCGCTGTTCACCGCCTTCCCGATGTTCTCGAGCTTCCAGTCGGCGCTGGAGAAATACTTCCTGAAGTCGCTGATCCCGGACAACATCGCGCGTCCGGTGCTGATGTCGC
>Ga0209673_1002290_pt1 | contig 13676 bp, 9 predicted proteins | sample AraplaCol_mMS_r2_2_FD_184274 | JGI IMG/M metagenome (GOLD analysis project Ga0209673, IMG submission 184274) | Arabidopsis root microbial communities from North Carolina, USA - plate scrape MF_Col_mMS_r2 (SPAdes) (version 3) | ecosystem: Host-associated > Plants > Roots > Endosphere | place: USA... | reverse complement strand
GAGGTGGAGCTGCGGCTTGCGCTGGAACCCTGGCATGTGATGGGCGAGGAGGGCGCGCCGGGCGGCACGGTGCGCTTCGTCGATTCGTCGGTGGAGCGGCTGCAGGTGCGGGCCACCGGGCTGGTCGGCGACCGCCACGTGCTGACCTGCAACGGCCGCGCGATCCCGATGCAGTCGACCGGCAAGGTCGGCGAGTTCGTCGGCGCGGTCCGTTACCGGGCCTGGAACCCGCCGTCGGCGCTGCACCCGACGATTGCGGTGCATGCGCCGCTGACGATCGACCTGGTCGACAGCTGGATGAGCCGCTCGCTGGGCGGTTGCCAGTACCACGTGGCCCACCCGGGCGGGCGCAACTACGACACCGCGCCGGTCAATGCCTACGAAGCCGAAGCGCGGCGACTGGCGCGCTTCTTCCGCGTCGGGCACACGCCGGGGGCGATGGCGGTGCCGAAGGAGGAGCGGAATCCGGACTTCCCGTTCACGCTGGATTTGCGGCGGGCACCGTTGTAGGTGCGCTTGCAAAGGCGCGTGGGGGGAGGCCGTGGCGCGCCGTCAGGAGCGGTCTTCGCCCCTGGCGGGGCGAAGACTTCCCTCCGCTGACTGGCTTCATGGCCCGTCGCCGAAACTCCCTCCGCTCACTTCGTTCGCTGTGGTCAGACAGTCGGCGACAGTCAGTTCACGAAGCGTGCTGCGCACGCGGGCCATGAAGCCAGCCAGCTCCGGCGCCCCTTCCTTATTGGCGCTCCACGGCCTCCCCCCACGCGCCTTTGGGCACCGCCCTGCCTTGTGGGATGTGACAAGCGAACAAATGGGAGTTGATCCCCGGTTGACACCCCGGGCCGCGCTGAGCAGGCCGGCTTGCCGGGCCGCTGGGTGGCGCCCTGGGGGCGGTTCCATGACAAACTGGCGACTGGCTTGAAGTCGATACATGCTCAGAACACTGCTTGAGGGCTACGCCGTCCACGAAGGCCGTTACGACGAACTGCTCGGCGCGGCCGGCGAGCCGCGCCCCCACTGGGAAGCCTTCCTGAAGACCCTCGCGCAACGCCAGGGCCCCGACATCGGCGACACGCTGTCGCTGATGGAACGCGAGATCCGCGAGAACGGCATCACCTACAACGTCTATGCCGACCCGCAGGGCGCCGACCGGCCGTGGGAGGTCGACCCGCTGCCACTGCTGATCTCGCCGGCCGAATGGGACGAGATCGAGGCCGGCATCGCGCAGCGCGCCGAGCTGCTGAACCGCGTGCTGACCGACCTCTACGGCCCGCAGGAGCTGCTGCGCAACGGCAGCGTGCCGCCGTCGGTGGTGTTCGGCCACAGCGGCTTCCTGCACCAGGTGCAGGGCATCCGCCCGGCCGGCGGCGTGCACCTGTTCCAGTACGCGGCCGACCTGGCCCGCTCGCCCGACGGCCGCTGGTGGGTCGTCAACGACCGCACGCAGGCGCCTTCGGGCGCCGGCTACGCGCTGGAGAACCGGCTCGTCGTGTCGCGGGTGTTCCCGCAGATGTTCCGCGACCTGCACGTGCAGCACCTGGCCTCGTTCTTCTCGAACCTGCGCGAGTCGCTGCTGCGGCTGGCCCCGAAGGGCGATGGCCCGCCGCTGATCGGGCTGCTGACGCCGGGGCCGTACAACGAGACCTACTTCGAACATGCGCTGCTGGCGCGCTACCTCGGCTTCGCACTCGTCGAAGGCAGCGACCTGACGGTGCGCGATGGCCGCGTCTGGATGAAGACGGTCGACGGCCTGAAGCGGGTGCATGCGCTGCTGCGCCGCCAGGACGACGACTACTGCGATCCGCTCGAGCTGCGCTCCGATTCGGCACTCGGCGTGGCGGGTCTCACCGACTGCGCACGCCGCGGCACCGTGCTGCTGGCGAATGCGCTCGGCTCCGGCGTGCTCGAATCCGGCGCGCTGCTCGGCTACCTGCCGAAGCTCAGCGAGCAACTGCTCGGCGAACCGCTGCTGCTGCCGTCGGTCGCCACCTGGTGGCTGGGCGAGCCGGCGGCCTTCGACGACGCCTGGAAGCGCATCGATCACCTGATCATCAAGCCGCTCGACCGCTCGGCCGGCGAGCCGGCGGTGTTCGGCGCCGACCTCTCGGCCGACGAGCGCGTGCTGCTGCGCGCCCGAGTGGCGGCGCGCCCGCAGCGCTACGTGGCGCAGGAATGGGTGCATGTGTCGCAGGCGCCGGTGCTGGAGCGCGAGCAGCGCGCACAAGGTGCCGCAGCGCGCCACAGCGAGCACCTGAGCGCGCGCACCGTCGGGCTGCGGGTGTTCGCGGTCGCGACGCCGAACGGCTACCGCGTGATGCCCGGTGGCCTGACCCGCGTGGCCGGCAATGAAGACGACCGCGTGATCGGCATGCAGCGCGGCGGGCGCTCGAAAGACACCTGGGTGCTGTCCGACCGGCCCGTCAACGCGTCGTTCTCGCTGCTGACGCGCACCGTGACGCCGACCGACCTGGCCACGACCAAGGGCAACGTGCCGTCGCGCACCGCCGAGAACCTGTTCTGGTTCGGCCGCTATGGCGAGCGCTGCGACGCGTCGGCACGGCTGCTGCGCGTCGCGGTGGCCGGCGTGCTCGGCAATGTCGATGCACGGGCCGACGACCCGGAAGACGGCCTGACGCCGACACTCGCGCTCGCGCGCCGCATGGGCCTGATCGATGCATCGGACGACGTCGGCACCGAGTTGCTGCGCGCCGCGACCCATCCGGACGAGGGCTTGAGCGTGCGGCTGCGCCAGCTGCTGCGCGTCGCGTTCAGCCTGCGCGACCGCATGTCGGCCGACAACTGGCGCACGCTGAACCAGCTGATCGCCGACCCGGTGTTCCAACGCGGCGGCTCGCTGGCGCTGGCGCTGGCCTGGCTCGACCGCGCGGTCACGTCGATGATGACGCTGTCGGGCTTCGTGCTCGACGGCATGACGCGCAGCACCTCGTGGCGCTTCCTGTCGATCGGGCGGCGCATCGAGCGCCTGTCGACGCTGTGCCAGACGCTGAAGGTCGCCACCCGCGAGGGCCGCAGCAGCGGGCTCGACTGGCTGCTGGAGCTGACCGATTCCACCGTGACCTTCCGCTCGCGCTACCTGGTGGCGCCGGAATGGCTGCCGGTGCTCGACCTGCTGCTGCGCGACGACACCAACCCGCGCTCGGTCGCGTTCCAGGTGAAGGGGCTGGTGGAGTACGTCGACAAGCTCGAACGCACGCACGGCCGTTTCGCGAGCGACCTGCTCGGCCCTGCGCAGGCGGCGCTGCTGGCGCTCGGCGCGCACGACCTGCACCCCGAGAGCGAGGCGCTGGCCGCCGTCATCGACCAGCTGCAGCGTGCCGCCCACACGGTGTCGGACGAGCTGACGCTGAAGTTCTTCTCGCACGCCGCGTCGCGCAGCGTGCTGTCCCTGGTGGCGTAGCGTGGGCGGCCGCATGCGAGAGCCGGACGAGCGCCGGGCCGCTCCCAAGCCGGCCGGCATCCCGTCGGGGGATCGGCGGATGTACCCATCCGACGAGGGGCAGACATGAACCGCTATACCGTCGAGCACGAGACCCGATACGCCTACGCGGCGCCGGTGTCGCAGTCGTGGCAGCTGGCCCGGCTCGCGCCGCGCGACCTGCCGTGGCAGAAGCTGCTGTCGCATTCGCTGCAGATCGACCCGCCGCCCGACGAGCGCCACGACGCGCCCGACAGCTTCGGCAACAGCGTCACGCATTTCGGGCTGCACGGCGCGCACCGGCTGCTGCGGGTGCGCATGGCCTGCAGCGTCGAGGTCGGCACGCGGCCGCTGTGGGCGTCGGCGGCACAGGGCTGGGAATCGGTGCGAGATGCGGTCCGCAACACGCCGACGCTCGGCGCGCTGGAGCCGGCCCGCATGTGCGAGCCGACGGTGCTGGTGCCGCTGTCCGAAGGCGCGCGGCTGTATGCGCGCAGCGCGCTCGCGCCGGGCCGCGACTGGTTCGACGCGCTGTCGGCGCTGACGCAGGCGATCCATGGCGACTTCGAGTTCGAGGCCGGCGCGACCACGGTGAGCACCTCGGTCGACGAGGTGCTGTACCAGCGGCGCGGCGTCTGCCAGGACTTCGCGCACCTGATGATCGCCTGCCTGCGCGGGCACGGGCTGCCGGCCCGCTACGTGTCGGGCTACCTGCTCACCGACCCGCCGCCGGGACAGCCGCGGCTGCTCGGCGTCGACGCGTCGCACGCCTGGGTGGCGGCGTATTCGCCGGCGCACGGCTGGGTCGAGTTCGACCCCACCAACAACCAGCTGGCCGACGAGCGCTACATCACGCTCGCGTGGGGCGCCGACTTTGCCGACGTGGTGCCGCTGCGCGGCGTGATCCTCGGCGGTGGCGAGCAGCAGCTCGATGTGTCGGTGAGCGTGACGCCGGCCTGATACTGGCCTGATGCGGGTTTCCGTCCGGTTCATCTGGACAGCGAACGAATTCCCGGGGCGGGCCACTCAGCATGCATCGCCCCCTCGGTGTGACAACGATCGGATCGAGTCGATTGGGGCTGTTTGCGCGAGGGGACTTGCTCATGTGCGGTGGCTCCATCCGTTCGAAGGTTTTCCAGCCTCGCCAGCCTTCCCCGAAGGTTGCGCAGCAGCCGCCGATCCCCCTGGCGCCGCATGAGCTGGAAGTGCGTGCGAAGGAAACGGTGGGTGCGCTGCAGGCGCTGGCCGAGGGCGAGGTCTCGGCCAAGGTCGAGCGCCTTGCTGCAAGGCTGCTCGCCAAGGGACTGGTGGTGAAGGCGGCCGATGGGACCTACCTGCCGGCGGGGCCGACGTCTCGACCGAGCCGCTATGCAAGGGCACGGAACCTGCCTTCCAAGGCCTGGCGACGCGCCGAATTCGCGATTCGCGGCCGCCTGAACCGGCCACGCACCCACGGCAGCAAGGCGTTCCGAAGCGGCGGAGATGCAAGGACGCTGGTGTCCACCGTCACGGGGTCCTCGGCGCTGGTGTGGATGCAGAGCGCCCTGTTCCGGACCGGCGCGAATGCCGCGACCTTGCCGAACGGCCCGGGCTTCGAACTGCCGGCGGGTGGCCTGGAAGTGCTCGGACTCGGGGGGGCGGTGGCCGCCGGTTGCTGCCTGTTCGACGGCTTGGACATGTTCAACACGTTCCTCGACGCGGTCGACGAGCAGGACCGCTGGAAGGTCGAGGTCGTCGTGTTCCACCGGCACTTCACCAAGTATCTTGCGAACCGCGCGGCGGAAACGCAGTCGAGCCCCGAGGTGGTGTTCGGTTTTCGCCGATGCCAGGAGGCCCTCTCGCGCTGCGCGTTGTTCGACAAGGCGGCGCGCAAGGCGCTGCAGCGCTCCTGCGAGGCCATGGTGCGGGACGCCGGCTTTTCCAGCCTCAATGCCTTGATGGGCGTGGCCGGCATGGGCATGAAGATCCAGTCGGGTGCGGATCTCGCGTCGCTGGGTCTCGGAACGGCCAGCACGGTGCTGGGCGCGGCGGCTCTGCCGGTGTCGCTCGCGTGCGCCGGCATCGACATCGGGGTCGGGCTCGGAGAGATCGGCTTTCGCAAGAAGGAGTACCGCCGTTGCCGGGCCAGGTGCCAGCAGATCCAGCAGCAGATCGACGACCTGGCAGCGGCACAGGGGCCCGTTGCCTGCCCTGCGGATCGCCAGGCTCTGCTCCATGTGCTGAAAGGCGCGCTGAAGCGGCAGCGGCGCCTGATGAAGCAGGCGCGCTACGAGAAGCGCTTCGGGATGGCGCGGGTAGCGAAGGGCGCGGCCAATGCCGCCGTGACGGCACCGCTGGCTACCGCCGCGATGGTCGTCGCCGCCGTGGCGGCAGCGACCGTGGCATGGCCGATCGGCCTGACCGCCGGGCTGGTGGGTGGCGTCGTGACGGGCGGGTACCTGGCCAGCTATGTTGCGAAAGCGGCGACGCGAGAGGCGATGCGGGGGCGATCGCGCCGCGAGCTGTACGACGCGACCATCCTGGCCGCCACCACGTCGGCTGCAGACCGCACCCGCCTCTTCAAGGAACAGGAAACCTTGTCAGTCGCGGGAACCACAGGCTACTGGACCGGCGGCCGGGACGGCTTTGCCGGCAGGTACGTCCACCAGGTCACCCCCGAGACGCAGGTGGTGGCGGCCCTGGATGAATTCGCCGGACTGCTGGCCCGCCGGCCTGCCACGGGGCATCCCGATGCCGAGGTCGAGGCACGCATCCAGGCGTTCCTCGCCATCGCGGACATCGATGCGGCCCTGCTCCACGACATCGAGCGGATGATCCGGGCAGGTTCCGACGAACTGCGCACGCAAGGCGTGCATCCGCGCGACATCGAATGGCATGAGCTGACGGCGCGGCGTGCGCAGTACGCCGCCGCCTTCGGCTTGCCGGCGACGCCGCCGAAGCTGCCGGTCGGCGCCCTGTTGCCGAGTTTCCATGCCGCCTGCTGGATTGCGCGCCTGGGCGCGAGCAGCGAACCCGACGCCGTTAAATTCGCGTGCCTTCTCGATCGACACCTGATGGGCGAGCAGGTCGACCTGCACGCGATGAACGAATGGCTGGAGCGCAACGGCCATCTCGCCGCGCCGTCCGCGTTGACGGGTGCGCAGATGCAGGCCGTGGCCGAGCGCCTGTTCCGCAGCGTGCCGCCGGCACTCTTCATGGACCACATGAGCGCGCTGGCGAGCGCGATCGCCGAGGAGACGGGCAACGGCGACGCCTTCGGGTGGCGGGACGACAGCCCGGTGCTGCGCGACTTGACGGCGTTTCGCGAGTTCGCGCAGCGCCGATGGATACCGGGGCATCAAGCGCTCTCGCGCATCCTCGCTCATCCGGCCACCGCCGCAGACGATGGTGCGGAAGTCTCCAGGGCTTGCACCACCGAGGAACTCTCTGCGGCGCTGCGGCATCTGGCGGCAGGGTGCGCGATGCCGCCACCCGCGGAGCCACTGATCAACGGCGAGACGTGGTTCGCGAAACTGCACGGCGAATGGGCACGCCGGTTCGCCGTCGGTACCCCGCGGCAGCGACGCCGCACCGCCGCTGCACTGGCCCGGCATTGCGCGACACACGACAAGTTCCGCGGCCACACGTGGACGAGCGACGGGCGGGGCGGATTCTCTTGCGACCTGGGTGGCCGCAGGACGGGCGTCCTCCGCGCGGACGCACTGGCGGCGTGGGTGACGCGCGGCGACTGGAACGAGCCGTTGCCGATCGAGGTTCGAAGCCTGGCGCCGGCCTCGGCGCTGCGTTGGCTGGCCAGCGAGGCCGGCCGCGGCGTGGATGAACGCTTCATCGGCGAAGCGGGTGTCGCCCCGACGCTGAAAGCCTTGCGGATCTCGTTCGAGATGTCGGAGCACAACCGGGGAATGCGGCTGCACGACCGCGTGATCTCCCGCGACGGCATTGCCCCGCACCACGGAGACGGCGGCGGGCCCAGCCAATACGAGTCGCTGGAAGCTGCGATGGGGAAGGGCGCACGCCTGGTGCTCGGCGAGCTTTCCCCGCGCTTGAGCCGACCGTGGGCCTTGCTCGAAAGGACGCTCGAAGATCCGCCAGGATGGCAACTCGAGGTGGCGGGGAAGAAGACGGCGCACGCCACCGTGCAGGCCGCCGTGCAGGCCTGCTGCGATCAACAAGGCGTCGACGCTGTTCGTGCCGTTTTCCTGACGGATTCGAGCTGATCCCGCAGGCTCCTACAATCCGGGCCCCACTCCCGTTGTGCCCATGTTCAAGAACGCGCTCCTCTACCGCATCGACCAATGGACCCCGCCCCCGCTGGATGAGGTCGAAGACCGGCTGGCCAGCAGCCGCTTCACCGCCTGCGGCGCGACGCAGCCCGAATCCGCCGGCTGGCTGCAGCCGCGCGGCGACAAGGAGGGCGCGCTGATCGAGAACGTCGGCGGCCAACTGGTGCTGCGCCTCGGGGTCGAGCGCAAGGCGGTGCCGTCGTCGGTCGTGAAGGCCGAGCTCGAAGCCCGGCTCGACCGCATCGAGGCCGAGACCGGCCGCCGTCCGAAAGGCAAGCTCGCCAAGGAGCTGAAAGAGGAGATCGTGCAGGACCTGCTGCCGCGCGCCTTCCCGAAGCGCTCCGCGACGCTGGTCTGGATCGACGTGCGCGCGGGCTTCGTCGTGATCGACGCGGCCAGCATGGCCAAGGCCGACCGCGTCGTCACGATGCTGGTCGAGCTGCTCGGCGGCGGCATCCGGCTCAGCCTCGCGCAGAGTGCGATCTCGCCGGCCACCGCGATGGCCGAATGGCTGACCAGCAAGGAAGCGCCGGCCGGCTTCACGATCGACCGCGAATGCGAGCTGAAGCAGCCCGACAGCGAGAAGGCCACCGTCAAGTACGCCCGCCACACGCTCGACATCGACGAGGTCGGCCAGCACATCGTGCAAGGCAAGCTGCCGACCCAGCTCGCGATGACCTGGTCCTCGCGGGTGTCCTTCGTGCTCAGCGATGCGATGACCATCAAGAAGCTGAAGCTGCTCGACGTGGTGCTCGAAGGCGCATCGACCGCCACCAAGGATGAAGACCACTTCGACGCCGACGTCGCGCTGGTCACCGGCGAACTGCAGCAGCTGATCCCGGCGCTGATCGAGGCGCTCGGCGGCGAGCTGAACCGCGACGCCGTCACCGGTGCCGCGGCCCCGGCGCCCCAGCCGCTGGCGGCCTGACGGGCACCGGCGCGGCCCGGCCCGGCCGCGTCACTGCTTGCAGCGCTCCGCGTAGCTCGTTTCCGAGCGCTGCAGGTCGGCACGCTCGCCGTCGCTCATCGTCGCGGTCAGCCGGCGTTTCGCCGCCAGGATGCGCAGCAGCTCGTTGCACTGGTCGCTCGCGATGCGCGCCTGCTGCTGCTGTTGCTGGCTGGCCGACTGCGCCGTCCGCCGCGCGTCGCGCTCGTTGCGCCGGTCTTCCGCGACCCGCTGGCGTGCCGCCGCATCGTCCTCCGAGCACTTTTGCCGGTATTCCTCGTGCAGGCCGCTGATCACGTCGCCGCGCACGCCGCGCGACGGGCCGGTGCGGATCGCCTCGGCGATGTCGGCGCAGGCCGAGCTCAGGTAGGCCACATGCTCGGCGGTCTTCGCCGGGCGTGGAACATAGGTGCCCGACGGTGGGGGAGAGGGATTGTTCTGGACCGCGCCGACGGTGCCGAGCGTCGAGCCGGCGCCGCTGGTGCACGGCCGGTCGGACACATAGGTCGAGTTGCCCGACTTGCATCGGTACATCGATTGCGCCGACGCGGCCGGTGCCGCCACCAGCGCTGCGGCTGCGATCCAGCTCATCGACGCCATGGCGCTCAACAGGCCCTGCGCGACACGGGCTGTGGTCGATCTCTTCACGTTTCCCCTCCGGTTGTTCTTGGGTGGGGAGGGATTCTGCTGCGTTCGCGCCGCCCGTCCATCCCTCAGGCGGGTGAACGGCGCAAGGTATTCACGATCTGGGCCTGCATCGCGTCCGCGGCCGCGTCGCCGTGGCTGGCCTTGCTGCGCAGCACCGCGACCTCCATGTCCGGCAGCGGCGGCAGCTGGTGCCGCGCGTCGAGGACCTGCAGGCCCGCCGGCACGCTGCAGCGCGTGAGTGCCGCGACCGCCAGCCCGCCCTCGACGGCCGCCAGCTGCCCGACCAGGCTCTGGCTGTGGGTCACGGTGCGGTGCCGGCGCCGCTGCGCCGCCAGCGCGGCGAGCACCGCCTGGCGCGCCAGGCTGCCGGCCTCGTACATCGCGAGCGGCAGCGGCTCGCGCCGCCAGGCCTCGTGCTGCGCCGCGCCGACCCACACCATCGGCTCGCGGAACAGCAGCGTGCCGCGCTGCGGCCGGTCGCGCGTGACGATCGCGACGTCGATCTCGCCGCGCTGCACCTGCGGGATCAGCACCGTCGACTGCGCGCACGACAGCGTGATCTCGACCAGCCCGTGGCGGCTCGCGAAGGTGCGCAGCACCGGCGCCAGGTAGGCCACCGCATAGTCGTCGGGCACGCCCAGCCGCACATGGCCGCTGACGCGGGTGTCGCTCAGCGCGCCCAGCGCTTCGGCATGCAGCTCCAGCAGCCGGCGCGCGTAGCCGAGCAGTTCGTGGCCGGTGGGCGTCAGCGCCAGGTGGCGCGGGCCGCGGGTCAGCACCGGCCGGCCGACGGCGTCTTCGAGCTTGCGGATCTGCATGCTCAGCGCCGACTGCGAGCGGTGCACCTGCGGCGCAGCCGCCGTCAGCGAGCCGGCATCGACGACGGCGACGAAGGCGCGCAGCCAGTCGAGCTGCAGGTCGGGGGAGGTCATGCGCTGGCTCCTTCAGGATCGTGCCGGAAATCGAATGGTAGCCAGCTGAACTATGCGCTTTACGGGATGGCGAGCCGCGCCGACGATTCGCGCGATGAATTCCTCCACCGCCATGCGGGCCGCGCCCACCGCTTCGTCGACCGAGCGCGGCGTGCTGCTGATGACCGCCGGCGGCCTGCTGCTCGGCACGCTCGGCGTGTTCGTCGAAGAGGCCGGCCAGCATCCGCTGATGGCGGTGTGCTTCCGCTGTGCGTTCGGCGGCCTCGCGCTGCTTGCCTGGGGCGCGGCGACCGGTCGACTGCACGAACTGCGGCTCGCGCCGCGCGCGCTGGCGGCGGCCCTCGCCTGCGGTGTGCTGATGGTGTCGAACTGGGCGCTGTTCTTCGCGGCCATCGAGCGCACGTCGATCGGCGTCGCGACGGTGGTGTTCCACGTGCAGCCGCTGTGGGTGATGGGCTTCGGCGCATGGTGGCTGCACGAGCGCATCGGCGCACGGCGCTGGGCGGCCGTCGCGCTGGCCTTGCTGGGGTTGGCGCTGGCTAGCGGGCTGGCCGGACCAGACGGCCATCGGCCAGGCGATGCCGCTTCGGCGCGCTACCTCGCCGGCCTGGCGATGTGCCTCGGCGGCTCGCTCAGCTACGCGGCGGTCACGCTGATCGCGAAGCTGGCGCGCGGGGCGTCGTCGTTCGCGTTGGCGACCTGGCAGTGCGCGGTCGGCGTCGTGCTGACGGCCTGGTGGCCGCTGTCGCAGGGCTGGCCCGCGCAACCCGCGGCCTGGGGCTGGCTGGCCGGGCTGGGTGTGATCCACACCGGCCTGGCGTATGTGCTGCTGTACGCCGGCATGGCGCGCTTGCCGACCGGCCGCATCGCGCTGCTGCAGTTCGTCTACCCGTTCGCCGCGGTCGGCGTGGACTGGCTGGTCTACGGCCGCAGCCTGACGGCCTGGCAGTCGGTGGGGATGCTGTTGATGGGCGCGGCGCTGTGGGGCGCGCGAAGACGGATGGAATAAATCGAGGCGGGCGGCGTCCACCCCATGACGGCACATGCCTTCATGCCCAGGACACCCGATGCCATTGACACTTCCGCAGGACCCACGCCGACACGGCTGGTCGAGCCTGTCCGTCGCCGCGCTGGCGGGCGCCGCCGCTGCGTTCGTGGCGCTGGACGCTTCGACCGGTCCGCTGCGCACGGCGGCCGCCTCTGCCTTCATGACGATCTGCTCGACGGGCGGATCGACGCAGGCCGGCTTCGCGGCGGCCAACGATGCCGCGATGGCGAAGATGATGGCGGGGATGGCCGTCCCCCCGACCGGCGACATCGACCGCGATTTCGCCGCGATGATGATCCCGCACCACCAGGGCGCGATCGACATGGCGCAGGCCCAGTTGCGCTACGGCAGCAACGAGCAGCTGCGCCGCATCGCGCAGGGAATCATCGTGGAACAGCAGCAGGAGATCGCCGCGATGCGCCTCGCGCTGGGCCAGCCGCTGCCGCCTTCGACCCCGGCGCCGACCCAGGCGGCGGCCCGCTAGGCGCGAATCCGATCTCACCTCACCCACCACGCCTGCAACCATGAAACCAAGCCATCTTCGCCGCTTCCTGTCGGGCAGCGCCCTCTGCGCCGCGACCGCCGTCGCCTGCGCGGGCCAGGCCCCGGGGGCCGCCTCCGACGCCGACATCGCGATCAGCCACCGCGACCGCGTCTACGCGGCCGAGCAGTTCTCCAACACCGTGTCCGTCACCGACCCGGTCGACAACCAGTTGCTCGGCGTCATCCGCCTGGGCGATCCGTCGCCGGGGAACTTCAGTCCGCTGTACCGCGGCCAGGTGCTGGTGCACGGCATGGGCTTCTCGCCCGACCACCGCACGCTCGCAGTGGTGTCGATCGGGTCGAACTCGGTGAGCTTCATCGACACCGCGAGCAACGCGGTCAGGCACACCACCTACCTGGGCCGCTCGCCGCACGAGGCCTTCTACACGCCCGACGGCAAGGAACTGTGGGTCACCGTTCGCGGCGAGAACTACGTGTCGGTGATCGATGCCGACAGCTTCGAGGAGAAGACCCGCATCATCACGCCCGCCGGCCCGGGGATGCAGATCTTCTCGCCGGACGGCCGCTACGGCTACATCTGCTCTTCGTTCAATCCGGAGACCGTCGTCGTCGCGGTCGCGACGCACCAGATTGTCGGCCGCGTCAAGCAGGACAGCCCGTTCTGCCCCAACATCGCCGCGACACCGGACGGCAGGCAGGTGTGGCTCACGCTCAAGGACATCGGCCGCACGATGGTGTTCGACGCGAAGCCGCCGTTCGCGGTGCTGAAGTCGTTCGACACCGGGCCGCTGACGAACCATGTGAACTTCGCGCGCACCGCGAAGGGCACGTTCGCGTACCTGACGATCGGCGGGTCGAATGTGGTGAAGGTGTTCCGCACCGACGACTTCTCGCCGGTGGCGTCGATCCCGGTGGGCGCGCTGCCGCACGGCCTCTGGCCGTCCGGCGACGGCAAGCGCGTCTATGTCGGGCTGGAGAATGCCGACGCGCTCGCGGCGATCGACACCGCGACGAACACCGTCGTCGCGCAGGTGCCGATCGGGCAGGCGCCGCAGGCGATCGCCTATGTGCCGAATGCGGTGCCGGTCGGATCGGGCGATGGAACCCGGGGCCTGCAACCGATCGGCCTCGCCGGCCAGGTCGCGCACCTGTCGCTGGTTGCGCCGCAGGACGGCAAGACGGTGGCGAGCGCGAGCCCGAGCGCGCCGACCAGCGTGTCGCTGTTCGACCAGGGGCTGCTGCAGGTGCTGCAGGCCTCGGCGAGCGGGCTCGAACCGCGGCGTCCGTATGTGCTGGCGCTTGCCGACCGGCCCGACGGCAGCGGCACGCTGCAGCCGCTGGCGAACTTCATGACCAACCCGGCCGGTGCCGCTGTCGTCAATGCGATCGGGCCGATCCGCCAGCAGGTGCAGGGTGCCGACGGTGCGAACGATCCGCGGCGCTACCTGGTGATCGCGCCGCAGGTGGCCGGCAAGCCGGGCGACCCGGTGCAGGTGCAGGCGCCTTAGCAGGTCCCGTCAGCCCCACCCATGAACGACCTGATCCTGCTCGTCGAGCCGATGATCCCCGCGCTGCGTCGCTACGCGCGGGCCTTGCTGCGCGATCGAGACCTGTCCGACGACCTCGTCCAGGACTGCCTCGAACGGGTCATCAGCCACTGGAGCCAACGGCAGGATGCCGGCAACACGCGCCAATGGGTGTTCGCCATCCTTCACAACCTCGCCATGCAGCGGTTCCGGCAGCAGTCGCGGCGCGGCGTGCAGGTGGCGATCGAGGACGTGGCCGAAGCCGAGATGAGCACGCCCGCCCCGCAGGAGCACCGCATCCGGCATCACGAGCTGATGCGCGCACTGGGCCAGCTGCCGGAAGACCAGCGCAGCGT
>Ga0209673_1002285_pt1 | contig 13692 bp, 15 predicted proteins | sample AraplaCol_mMS_r2_2_FD_184274 | JGI IMG/M metagenome (GOLD analysis project Ga0209673, IMG submission 184274) | Arabidopsis root microbial communities from North Carolina, USA - plate scrape MF_Col_mMS_r2 (SPAdes) (version 3) | ecosystem: Host-associated > Plants > Roots > Endosphere | place... | reverse complement strand
GCTCGCGCTGCCGGGCGTGGACGAGCCCTGGCTCGAAGGCTTCTCGCGTGGGCTTTTTGCGCTGGCCGACGAACACGGCTGCGAGCTCGTGGGCGGCGACACCACGCGCGGGCCGCTCAACATCTGCATCACGGTATTCGGCGAAGTGCCGGCCGGCGCGGCGCTGCTGCGATCGGGCGCGCGCGCCGGCGACGACATCTGGGTCAGCGGCACGCTCGGCGATGCACGGCTCGCGCTCGAAGTGTTTCGCGGCACGCTCGCTTTGCCGGCCGATGTGTTCTCCATGGCGCGGCAGCGCATGGAGCAGCCCACGCCGCGCGTTGCACTGGGGCAGGCGCTGCGCGGCACGGCTTCGTCCGCCGTGGACGTGAGCGACGGCCTCGTCGGCGACCTGGGCCACATCCTGGCGTCGAGCCGCGTGGGCGCCACGCTCGATGCCGATGCGGCCGTGTCCGTCGTGTCGGCCGCGGCATCCTCGGGCCTCGGCTCCGACGTGCTGCGCACCTGCGCGCTCTCCGGCGGCGACGACTACGAGCTGGTCTTCACCGCGGCGCCCTCCGCACGGGCCGCGGTCGAACAGGCCGGCAAGGAAAGCGCCACGCGCGTCACGCGCATCGGCCGCATCGAGGCAGACGCCGGCCTGCGCATCGTGGACGCGAGCGGCGCGCCGGTGGCGCAGCGCTTTGGCTCCTTCGATCACTTCGGCTGATCAGGACCCGCGGACCATCGCCTGCATCTTGGATTGCGCGGCGTTGATGGCTTTCGAGTGCCCGTTGAGGTCCTGCAGCATCTTGTTGAGCTCGGCCTGCACGGCCGGATCGCTCACGGTCATGGACGCGCCCGACACCTGGATCTTCGACTTGTTCTTTTCGAGATAGTCGCCCACCGCGAGCGCGCCGTTGAACACGGAATCGAGCGCGGGGAACACTTCCTTGAAGGTGGCGGCCGGCGCGGCGACGGTCTTTTCGTAGGCCTTGTCGTAAACCTGCTTCAGGTCTTCTGGCTGCTTGAGGCTGGCATGCGCGGCGTCGGCCTTGGCCAGCTCCTGGTCGAGCGCGGTGCGCAGGCCGCCCAGGCCGTCCTTGGCGGCCTTGAGGTCGTCGCGGCGCGATGCCAGATCGGCCACCGAGCGCAGCGCGCCCTTGGCCATCACCTGGCTCATCGGCTGGCCGACCGACTTGTTCATGCCTTCGTTGAAATCGGCGATGACCGCGTAGTGCTGCGCATAGTCGCCGAACGAGGCTTTCTCTTCGGGCGTGAGCGTGGGCACGCGCAGGCCCGGTTTGTCGAGCACGCGGGCCTGCAGGAAGCCGATGAAGGCAGTGCGCTGTTCCGCCTCCTTGCTGCCGCAGGCCGCGAGAAGCACACTGAACGCGAGGCACAGCCACAAGGCGCTGAAACGGACCAGGGTTCTTTTCATGATGACCATCCCTTTGCTTGAAATCGAGTCGCCGAGCATACGGCCGCCATTGGCGCCAGCGAATACAACGGACGGCATGCACGGCCTACAGCGATCGCTTGACCACCTTGGCGACACCGCGCGGCGCGGGGCAGCGCCCGAATGCGCGACACTCTGGCCTTGATGCAAGCCGCTTCTTCCCCTTCTCCCGCCCCCTCTGCTTCTTCCGCAGGCGCCATGCCGCAAGCCACGCCCCGCCGCCCGACGATCGGCTTTCTTCTCTCCCATCCGGCGCATTTCATCGCCATGGGCTTTGGCTCCGGACTGCCCCGTATCGCTCCGGGCACCGTCGGCACGCTGTGGGCCTGGGCGGCCTTTGTCGTGATGCAGCTGTGGCTCACGCCCGCCGCCATCGGCTGGGTCATCCTGGCCTCGCTGCCCATCGGCTGGTGGGCGTGCAGCGTCACGGCGCGCGACATGGGCGTGGCGGACCCGGGCAGCATCGTGTGGGACGAGGTGATCGCGTTCTGGATCGTGCTGTGGCTGGTCACGCCGGCGGGCCTGTTCGCGCAGGTCATCGCGTTCGGGCTGTTCCGCTACTTCGACGCGGCCAAGCCTGGTCCGGTGGCGTGGGCCGACGGCTTGTTCAAGCAGCGCGACGCCTCCGAGGTGCGCTGGTGGCGCGCCGGTTTCGGCATCATCCTGGATGACCTGGTGGCGGCGTTCTGCACGCTCCTGGTGATTGCGCTCTGGCGCGCATGGTGAAGAACTTCATGGAACCATCTTCCCCGTCGAACTTTCTTGCCGACCAGGCCACGCCCGCGCTGGTGGCGGCCACGGCCGATCTGTTGCTGAAGAAGGGCTGGATGCTGGCCACGGCCGAAAGCTGCACCGGCGGGCTCATTGCGGGCGCGTGCACCGATCTCGCGGGTTCCAGCGCATGGTTCGAGCGCGGCTTCGTCACCTATTCGAACGCGGCCAAGACCGAGCTGCTGGGCATCGACGCGGCGTTGATCGGCACCCACGGCGCGGTCAGCGAAGCCGTGGCGCGCGCCATGGCCGAAGGCGCCATCGCGCGATCGGCGGCCCAGGCAGCAGTGGCCGTGACCGGCGTGGCCGGCCCGACCGGCGGCAGCCCCGAAAAGCCGGTCGGCACCGTGTGGTTCGGCTGGTCGGTCGGCGGACAAGTTCGCACCGAGCGCCGCCGCTTCGAGGGCGACCGCGCCGCCGTGCGCGCGGCGACGGTGCACTACGCGCTCCAGACATTGGTGGGCCTGCTCGGCCCGCATTCAGACACAACAAAAGAGGCCCCATGACATGACAGCAGCAGCCAACGCCCAGACCATCGAGCGCTTCTACCAAGCCTTTTCAAGGCTCGACGGCCCCGCCATGGCGGCCTGCTATGCCAGCGACGCGGCGTTCGACGACGAGGCCTTTTCGCTGCGCGGCCGGCGCCAGGTGGGCGGCATGTGGCGCATGCTCTGCGACGCCACCCGCGCGAAAGGCGCCGACGTCTGGCGGCTGACCTGGCGCGACGTGCACGCCGACGACACCAGCGGCCGGGCCCATTGGGACGCGCACTACCGCTTCAGCGCCACGGGCCGGCTGGTCGACAACAGCGTGGATTCGCGCTTCAGCTTCACGCCGGAAGGACTGATCGCCACGCAGCAAGACAGTTTTGCGTTCTGGACCTGGTCGCGCCAAGCCCTGGGTGCCCCCGGCCTTCTGCTCGGCTGGACCCCGATGCTGCGCAACAAGGTACGCGCCACCGCGGCCGCCAATCTCGCCACTTATCTCGCACGCCAACCATGAGCAACAGCAATCTCGCCATCACCAACAACGAAGCCCAGCACCGCTACGAAGCCAAACTCGAGGGCCAGCTCGCAGCCTATGCCGAATACAACCTGCTGACAGATGCCATCATGTTCACCCACACCGAGGTGCTGCCCGAGCACGAAGGCAAGGGCGTGGGCTCGGGCATTGCGCGGTACGTGCTCGACGAGGCACGCGCCAAGGGCCTGCACGTGATTCCGGTGTGCCAGTTCATTGCGGGCTACATCCGCAAGCACCGCGAATACGCCGACCTCGTGCGGCCCGACATTCAGCGCGCGTTCAAGATCTGAGGGCTTCGGCCTTGGGCGCGGGCAGCCACGCGAAGCCCGCGATGCCCAGCACCAGAAGCAGGGCGATGGTGGCCAGCACAGCCGTGAGCGGATCGGCGCCATGCGCCGCGGCCACCGAGGCGGCCACGCCGGTGCCCCACTGCATGAGCGCCACGCCGAGGAACATCGCCATGGTGAACACCGCCATCGCCCGGCCCGTGAGCGCCGCCGGATAGGCCACGCGCACGTCGGCGTACTGCCAGACGATGAAGCCCGAGAGCACGCCGATCATCACCATGCCGCCGACGTCGAGCCAGGCCGAGTGCGTGAAGGCGATGAGCGCGAACAGCCCCGCATAGCCAAGCGCGCAGGCCACGATCCAGCGGCGGCGCCCGGCGCCGTCCCGGTCCAGGCGCCCGAACAGCGGTGCGCCGAGCAGAGAGATCACCGACACCGCCAGCGCGACATTGCCGCTCTGCACCAGCGAATAGCCGTGGCGCTCCATCATGAGCGGCCCGAGCCACAACCCGCGCAGCGAGATGAACGCGGCATAGGTCACCGCGCCGAGCAGCACGATGCCCAGCGTGTGCGGCATGGCCAGCAGCGCGCCGAACTGGCGGATCGCCTCGGGAATTGACTCGTTCACCTTGGGCACGGCCGACGCGGGCTCGTGCACCCAGTGCCAGATCGCGAGCCAAGCCAGCGCCGAAGCCACGGCCAGCACCAGGAACCCGGCGCGCCAGGAATACGCCTGCACCAGCCATGCGAGCGGCGTGCCGGTTGCCAGCATGCCCACGCCGCCGATGGCGAGCACCAGCCCCGACACGGTGGCAAAGCGCGCCGCCGGAAAATGCCGCGCGATGAACACGGTGCACACCAGGAAGGCCGGCGCGCAGCCGATGCCGATCAGCGCCTGCCCCGCCACCAGCACCAGGTAGCTGGGCGCCACCGCCGACAGCAGCGCGCCCGCAATGGCGATCGGAAAGGCCACCAGCACCGTGCGCCGCACGCCGTGCAGGTCGATGCCGATGCCCATGAAGAGCTGCATCGCGCCAAAGGCGAAATGGAATGCGCCCGAAAAAATGCCGAGCGCCTGGGCCGAGAGCCTGAAGTCGCCCTGCAGCGGACTCGCCATGATGGCGCCCACGGTGCGGAAGGCCTGGCTCAGCGCCACCCCGGCGCAAAGCGCCAGCACCATGGCCCATGCCGCGCGCGGCGTCAGCGCTGCGCGGGCCGGGCCGGTGTCAGGCACCGTGGCACTTCTTGTATTTTTTTCCGCTGCCGCAGGGGCAGGGATCGTTGCGGCCGGGTGTCGCTTCCTTGCGGAGGGTCTCGACCTTCGGTCCCAGGCTCTTCCAGAGCTGGCGCAGGTCGTACACGGCCCAGATGGCGGCGCCGAAATCGTCCATCCGCTGCTGGCTCACGCTGGGCGGGCCGTCGTCGCTGAACATCGAGAGCGTGGGCTTGGCCTTGTCGTCCTCGGTCAGGGCGACGATGTTGTCGAGCGCGTCGTCGAGCATCTGCGCGGCTTCCTTGTCGCGCGGCGTGGCCCAGTCTTCGGGCCAGTTCTCGACCGCGTACATGAAGCCCAGCGCCCAGACCTGCGCGAAGGAGGGAATTTCGTTGCCCTCAAACTCGGGGCGCTCTTCCTCGGGCAGCGAGGCAATGGCGCCGCGGGTGTCGAGCACCTCGGGCTGCCAGCCGCGCTCGTCGTCGAGCGACTGAACGCCGGCGTCCAGGCCTTCTTCGATCTCGCGCCAGCGGCGCTTCCAGTTCCAGACGAATTCCATGTGCTGGGCCGGCACGAAGCCGTCGCCCAGCAGCACGGGCCAGTATTCGGCCGGCTCGATGGCGCGGCGGGTGCAAATCAGCGCGGCCATGAAGCCTTCGCAGAACTCCCACTGGGGAATTTCTTCGTCGTGCTCGCGCATGGCGTCGAGCGCCTGGTCGAGCGCGTCGAAATCCTCGGGGCCGAGGGGGGTGGAAGCGGGCGCTGCGGCCTGGGGGGTGTCGTTGGTGGTCGTCATGGCAAGTTCGGGGCAGCCCTCTATGATGCAGCAGGCTCCGGCAGTCCACTCACATCCATGCCCACGATTATTCCGTTTCCGGCGCGCTACAGCGCCTTTGCCCTGTGCGCGGCGGGCCTGGCGGCCAGCCTGGCCATTGTGCTGGTGTCCCCGCACCTGTGGGCCGCCTGGGTGGCGCTGGTGGTTTTTGCGGCGCTCAGCGGCACCGGCGTGCACGACCTGCGCCAGACGCGCCACGCCATTTTGCGCAACTACCCAGTGATCGGCCACCTGCGCTTCCTGCTCGAATTCATCCGGCCGGAAATGCGCCAGTATTTCATCGAGAGCGACTCCGAGGCGGCGCCGTTTTCGCGTGCGCAGCGCTCGCTGGTGTACCAGCGCGCCAAGGGCGACCCGGACAACCGCCCTTTCGGCACGCAACTCAACGTGACGATTGCGGGCTACGAGTGGATCAACCATTCGATGCAGCCGACGCGGCTCGAGAACCACGATTTCCGCATCGTGATCGGCGGCACGCCGCAGCCGGCCGAGGCAAACCCCGCCCAGGTCTGCACACAGCCCTATAGCGCGAGCGTCTTCAACATCTCGGCCATGAGCTTCGGCGCGCTGTCGGCCAACGCGATCCTTGCGCTCAACCAGGGCGCGAAGATGGGCGGTTTTGCGCATGACACCGGCGAAGGCTCCATTTCGCAGCACCACCGGGTGCACGGCGGCGACCTGATCTGGGAAATCGGCTCGGGCTACTTCGGCTGCCGCAACGAGGACGGCAGCTTCAACGCCGAGCGTTTCAGCGTCAATGCGCGCGATCCGCAGGTGAAGATGATCGAGCTCAAGCTGAGCCAGGGCGCCAAGCCGGGGCACGGCGGCGTGCTGCCGGCGCCCAAGGTCACGCCCGAGATCGCGGCGGCGCGCGGCGTACGGGTGGGCGTGGACTGCATCTCGCCCGCCTCGCACGGCGCGTTCTCCACGCCCATCGAGATGATGCATTTCATCGCCAGGCTGCGGGAGCTTTCGGGCGGCAAGCCGACCGGCTTCAAGTTCTGCCTGGGCCATCCGTGGGAGTGGTTCGCCATCGTCAAGGCCATGCAGGCCACCGGCATCACCCCCGACTTCATCGTGGTGGATGGCGCCGAGGGCGGCACGGGCGCCGCGCCGGTCGAGTTCAGCGACCACGTGGGCGCGCCGCTGCAAGAGGGACTGCTGCTGGTGCACAACACCCTCATCGGCGTGAACCTGCGCCACCGCATCAAGCTGGGCTGTGCCGGCAAGGTGATCACGGCCTTCGACGTGGCGCGCATGATGGCGCTGGGCGCCGACTGGTGCAACGCGGCGCGCGGCTTCATGATGGCGCTGGGCTGCATCCAGGCGCAAAGCTGCCACACGGGCCATTGCCCTACCGGCGTCACCACGCAGGACCCGGTGCGCCAGCAGGCGCTGGTGGTGCCGACCAAGGCCGACCGCGTGCGCAACTTCCACCGCAGCACGCTGCATGCGCTGCAGGAGCTGGTGCAGGCCGCCGGGCTCGACCATCCGCAGCAGATTACCGCGCACCACATCGTGCGGCGCATTTCCGACACCGAGGTGCGCCTCTTGAGCAATCTGGTGATGCAGGTGCAGCCTGGTGCCCTGCTCGGCGCGCTCGACAAGCAGCACAACGTGTTCCGCACCTACTGGCCGCTGGCCAGTGCCGAGAGCTTTCAGCCTGCGACGCAGGGGCCGCACGGCCTGGTGTCGAACCTCCCGCTGGCCGCATGAACCCTTTGCGACGCGGTGCTTCGGCGCGGCTCCAGGGCGCCAAGGGTGCGGCCTCGGCGCCGGCGCCCCTCGATGCGCAGCCCTTTGCGCCGGCACCGGGCGACTACGCCGAGTTCTTGCGCATCACGCTGCCCAAGCAGCAGAAGAACGTGGCCAGCCACCGCCTGGGCAGCGAGCGCGTGTGGCTCAAGAAGGCCGGTCCGCGCCACGGCAAGTGGGGCTACCGCGTGATGGCGGCGGTTGCGCGCATGGCGCGGCTGGACATCATCAAGCCCGTGCCCAATCCGGGCGGCGAGGCGGCCATTGCCACCGAGGCCCGGCGCCTCAGGCAGCTGGCCGCCGCGGGCCTGCGCGTGCCCGAGGTGTTGGCGCAGCAGCCGGACGGCCTGCTGATTTCCGACTTGGGCGAGAGCGGCCGAACCACGGTCGTGCTGCAGGAAAAACTCGACCAGGCGGCCGCGGCCGGGCCGGCCGCGCTGCTCGCGGTCTGGCGCGAAGGGCTGGCTGCCATCGCCAAGGTGCACGTACGCGGCCAGCACCTGAGCCAGGCCTTCGACCGCAACCTGGTGCAGTGTCCTGACGGGGTCATCGGCTACATCGACTTCGAGGACGACCCAGCCGAAGTGATGACGTTGGCCGAGTGCCAGGCGCGCGACTGGCTCAGCTACCTGCATTCCACGGCCATGATGCTGGAGGCCGCTGCGCCCGAAGCTGCCGGCCTGCATTGGCACGCCGCGCTGGCAGAGGTGAGCGAGGACGTGCGTCAGCGCATCGCCGAGGCGGCGCGGCGCATGAAATGGGCGCAGAAGCTGCCAGCCAGCCGCCGCTGGGGCCGCGACACGCAGCGCGTGCGCGCGGTGGCGCGGCTCTTGGGGCGCTGGCACGGCCCCGCGTCGGCCAATTAGGGCGCCAGCAGCGCCTGCACCACCACGCCTTGCGCCGCGAGGCGCTTGCGCATCGTCAGCACGGCCTGATCCTTGCTGAGCAACCGGGCGCGCCGGGCCACCGCCAGATCAATGAAAACCTGGTCGTCGGGGTCCTTGCAGACGCAGGGGGCGCGCGGCGGCACCTCCGCAACCAGGTGCACGCGCTCGTCGAAGGCCGCGAGAACGGCCTCGGCCGCCAGGTTCCTGCGCTCCAGCCGGGCCGCAATGAGCGGATATCCGAGCACCCGCGCAAGCTCGCTGCGCATGGCGGCCGTGGCCAGCCAGCGCAATTGGCTGGCCGCAAGCGCGGCGGCCAGCGGCAGGCAGTCGGGGTTGTCGAACACCAGCAGATCGAGCGCGATGTTGGTGTCGATGACCACGAAGGCGCCGGGCGCGGCCTTTGCTTCTTCTGGAGAAATGGAAATTTGTGCGTTTGGAATAACCCCGATGTTGCACCATGCGCCATCGCAAGGCGCAAACAGTGTCATCCTTTCAAAATCGGCCACACCGGGTGACGCCTGGCGCCCTTCGAGGTTCTTCCGAATGAAACGACTTTTCCTGCTGCTGCCCACCCTCGTCGCCGGACCGCTGGCCCATGCGGAGTGGCTCACCCTGACCGGTTCGGCCGGGGAAGCCGCCAACAGCTACGTGCAGGTGGACCCGACCAGCGTGGTGGTGGACGGAAGCAAACGGCTCGTGGCGGTGCGGATCAGCCTGGCCGAGCCCCGCACCGGCCAGGACGGCCTCAAGTTCCGGTCTGTCGCGGCAAAGGCGAGCGTGGACTGCGACGCCCGCAAGGCACGCTACGTGAGCGCCACCTATTTTGGGCAGCCGAACTTCGTCGGCGAACCGATCGCCGTGCGGGAGTTCGACGAAAGCGATGTCCGTCCGATGAAATTCGACGGCCTGCCCGGCGACCTGGCGCCCCGGACGGTGAACGCGGCCTGCGGCGTGGGCGCCAAGTAACCCCGCACCGAATCGCCGGCTACTTGCTCCTGGCCGAGCCGGCCACCATGTCGAAGCGGAACAGGCGGCATTCGATCGGCCCGTTCCACATCGGCACCCGGCGCGACTCCTTGAGGCGCATGCGCTTGGGCAGCTTCAGGTCGGGCGTGAGCACCCAGGCAGTCCAGCCAGGATAGTTCTTCTTCCAGTGCGTGGCGAGTTGCGGAAAGAACTCGCCGCCGTCCTCACCTTCGCCGCCGCCCTCGGCCTGGCCGGGCGTCTGCGCGGCTTCGCGGGCGCCGAAACGCGCCACGCCGCCGACTTCGATACGCTCGCCGTAGGGCGGGTTGAGCATGATCACGCCGCCTTCGGCCGGGGGCATGCGCTGCAGCGCGTCGCCGCCGCGGAACTCGATCGCGTCGGCCACACCGGCGCGCTCCGCGTTGCGCTCGGCAAAGTCGACCATGCGGTGCGAGACGTCGGAACCGAAGATCGCAACCTCCCGCGCGGTCGCCGACGATTCGGCTCCCTTCTTGATCGCCTCCCACACGTGGGCCTGGAACGGCAGCAGCTTCTCGAAGCCGAAGCGCCGCAGCGACCCGGCCGGGATGCCGCGCGCAATTTGCGCCGCCTCGATGGCGATGGTGCCGCTGCCGCAGCAGGGGTCGTACAGCGGCTCGTCGGCCACCTGGCCGGTCTCGGGGTTCCACCAGCCGCTGGCGGCCAGCATGGCGGCGGCCAGGGTTTCCTTCAGCGGCGCATCGCCCTTGTCCTGCCGCCAGCCGCGCTTGAAGAGCGGCTCGCCGGAGGTGTCGATGTAGAGCGTGCAGTGTTCGGTGGTCAGGTGGGCGAACACGCGGCAGTCGGGCCACTGCGTCTCGATGCTCGGGCGCACGCCGTTGGCCTTGGCGCGAAAGCGGTCGGCAATCGCGTCCTTGATGCGCAGCGTGGCGAAGTTCAGGCTCTGCAGCGGGCTGTGCTGGGCCGTGGTCTCGATCTTGAAGGTCTGCTTGGGCGTGAACCAGATCTCCCAGGCCACGCCGCTCGCGATGGCGTACAGGTCGTTCTCGCTGCGGTAGGGCGCATGGGCCAGTTCGACCAGCACGCGCTGCGCGAGCCGGCTGTGCAGGTTGAGCTTGAGCGCGTCGCGCCATTCGGCGCGCACCCGCACGCCGCCGCGCAGCGTGAGCAGGTCTTGTCCGGCGCGGCCGGTGAGCGCATGGACTTCCTGCGCCAGGAATTCCTCGACGCCGGCGGCGCAAGGCAAAAAGAGAGAAAGATCGTTCACAGGGGGTTTGCCATCATCATCGGCCGGCTGGGGAACCGCCATTGTCGCCGCGACGGGCCGCTTCTCTATATAGTGGCTCGGCCGATGAATTCCACCACCGCGCCCATGGTTGCTCCGGCCGTTGCCGGGAACGACCGCTTTGCGATCGAGTGCGAGGTGCTGCGGCTCTCGGTTCGCCCCATCGGCCCCGTACTGGCGGTGCAATACCTGCTGAACTGCGGCGTGGCGGCCCTCTTCGCCTGGCAATACTCGCTGCCGCATGCACTGGTGTGGATCTCGCTGATCACGCTCGTGACGGTCATGCGCGGCTTCTTTCCCCAGCGGCTTCCCGAGCCCTTCACGCCCGAGAATCTGCGCGAGGCGCAGCGCCTGCACACCATTCGCACCGGCATCTGGGAACTGGCGCACGGCCTGGCCGGCGTGCTGCTGTTCAACACCGGCCACGCCGACCAGCAACTGCTGCTTGGGCTCATGCTGATGGGAATGACGCTCTCGTCGGCGTTCTCGGTCTCGTTCTACACACCGGCCACGCAGCTGGCGATCACGCTGCTCCTGGCGCCCGTGATCGTCACCGGGCTGTGGCTCGGCGCGCCGACGATGATGGCCGTGTCGGTCATTGGCATCGGCCTCACCGCGATGATGTGGAAGCTGGTCGCCGAACGCTCGCGCCAGCTCGAGGAAAACATCGGCCTGCGCCTTAACGAGCGCAGCCTGCGCGAGCAGGCGCTGGCCGGCCTGCGCGCCTCCGAGCAGGCCCAGGCCGAGCGGCTGCGCTTCTTCTCGGCCGCCAACCACGACCTGCGCCAGCCCGTGATGGCCATCGGGCTGCAGGCCGAAGTGCTGCGCCAGCAGCTGAACAACGGCGCCGATGCGCCGCTGGTGCAGCACACGGTGGCGTCGCTCGCGCGGGCGCAGCAGGCGCTCGAAGGCCTCACCAACCAGCTGCTCGAAATCGGCCGCATCGAAGCCGCCGCCGATCCGTTGCAGCCCGTGGCGGTTTCGCTGCCGCCGCTGCTGCGCGAGCTGGCGCGCCAGTTCGGCCATGGCCGCGTCTGGGTGCGCTGCCCCGCCGATGCGGTGGCGTGGGCCGATGCCGTCTCGCTGCGCCGCGTGCTGGCCAACCTGGTCGACAACGCCGTCAAGTTCACGCCGCGCGGCCGGGTGCTGCTGGCGGTGCGCACGCGCCGGCGCGCCACGGGGCGCGCCTGGCGCGTCGAGGTGCGCGACAGCGGCATCGGCATTGCCGCGGATGCGCAGGAGCGGGTGTTCGGCGACTTCGAGCAGATCGGCAATGCCGAACGCAACCTGCAGCGCGGCCACGGGCTGGGGCTCGCGATCGTGCGGCGGCTGGCCGGGCAGCTCGGCATCGAGGTGTCGCTGCGCTCGGCGCCCGGGCGTGGCTCGGTGTTCGGCTTCGAGCTGCCCGCAGCGCCGGCCGATGCGCCGATAGCGGCGACGTTACCTGCGGCACAGCCGCCGTCCGAGGCGGTGGCGCGCACGTTGCAGCCGGGGCTCGCCGTGCTGGTGGTGGAAGACAACGCCGTGGTGGCCGACAGCCTCAGTGCGCTGCTGCAGCAATGGCAGCTGGCGCCGCGCGTCTACGGCAGCGCGGCCGAGGCGCTGGCGCTGGCCGATCTGCATGCGTTGGACGCGGCGCTGTGCGACATCCGGCTGCCGGGCGGGCTCGACGGCATCGCGCTGGCGGAACGGCTGCAGCGGCAGAAGCCGTCACTCACGATCGCGCTGGTCTCGGCCGACATCGGCGAAGCCACCCAGCGGCTCGCCACCGAACGCGGTTGGCACGCGCTGCGCAAGCCGGTGCGCCCGGACGAGCTGCATGCGGTGCTGCTGCAAGCGCAGCAGGTGCAAGCGGCGCGCTGACGGTGGGCAGTGCCTGGCACGGCTCGTGCGGTGTCTTCGCGCTTCCGATATATGCTCCGCGCACAGGCCGCTGGTCCTGCTTCATGCCCGCCCACACACCTCTTTCTTCCGTGCCTGCCGCTGCCGATCCGACCCGCCCAAGCGACCCACGGGAACTGAGAGAACCGCGCGAACTGCGATATGGCCCGGTCGCCATGGCGCTGCACTGGCTGCTCGCGGCCATGATCGTCGGCTCGCTCGGTGTCGGTCTCTACATGACCGGCCTGCCGCTCTCGCCGGCGCGCATCAAGCTCTACAACTGGCACAAATGGGCCGGGGTGACGATCCTGCTGCTGTCGGCCCTTCGGCTTTTGTGGCGGCTGCGCCATGAGCCGCCGCCGCTGCCGGCGACCGCGGCGGCGGCCATGCCGCGCTGGCAGCGCACCGGCTACCGGGCGAGCCACGCGCTGATGTACCTGCTGTTTCTCGCGGTGCCGCTGTTCGGGTGGGCCTACAGCTCGGCGCTGGGGTTTCCGGTGGTGTGGTTCGGCGTGCTGCCGCTGCCAGACTTCATGCCCGTCGACAAGGAACTGGCCGAAGCCGTGCTGAAGCCATTGCACAAGGGCAGCGCGTACACGCTCGCTGCCGTGGCGCTGCTGCACGTGGCGGCGGTGCTCAAGCACCACTGGATCGACCGAGACGGCATCTTGAAACGCATGTGGCCCGCGCCACGCAAGGAACCCACCCGATGAAGCGCGTCTTTTGCCTGTTCCTTGCAGCCGCGGCTTTCGCCGCCGTGGCGCCCGCGGGCGCCGAGCCCCCGACCGCGACCCGGCTCGTTGCCGACAAGAGCCAGATCGCCTTCGTCAGCAAGCAGATGGGCGTGCCGGTGGAAGGCACCTTCAAGAAGTTCGACGCGCAGGTGGCCTTCGACCCAAGGAAGCCCGAAGGCGGCACCGTCGCGTTGCAGATCGACACCGCCAGCGCATCGCTCGGCGTGCCGATGAGCGACGCCGAACTACCCAAGGGCCCCTGGTTCGATACCGGGCGTTTTCCGCAGGCGAGCTTCCAGTCGAGCGCCATCAAGGCACTGGGCGACGGCCGGTTCGAGATGGCGGGCAAGCTCACCATCAAGAACATTGCGCGGCAGGTCACGGTGCCGGTCACCATCGCGCCGGCTGGCGGCTACGCGGTGGTCACCGGAAGCTTTACGATCCAGCGGCTCGACTACAAGGTGGGCGACGGCGAATGGACCGACACCTCGGTGATCGGCAACGACGTGCAGGTTCGCTTCAAGTTCACGCTCGCGGGCCTCGGCCCGCTTTGAGCGCCGCTTTTTTGCCCTCTCAACCGATTTTGTTTTCACGCCAAGCCCGCTCATTGCCATGAA
>Ga0209673_1002280_pt1 | contig 13742 bp, 9 predicted proteins | sample AraplaCol_mMS_r2_2_FD_184274 | JGI IMG/M metagenome (GOLD analysis project Ga0209673, IMG submission 184274) | Arabidopsis root microbial communities from North Carolina, USA - plate scrape MF_Col_mMS_r2 (SPAdes) (version 3) | ecosystem: Host-associated > Plants > Roots > Endosphere | place: USA... | reverse complement strand
TTGGTTGGCTTGACGGTCAGCCGCACGCCATTGGAAAAGCGCACCATGGTCAAGCCAAGATCTTCGACGGCGCGGCGTTCGACCACTGCGCCCGGCTCGCCGAAATGGGTGTAGGGCCAGGCGACGTCAGCAGCACCGGATGGCGCCGAGACGTCAATGGCATTCGAAGCGTCATAGACTTGCCGAACCGTGTCGGCTCCGCCCTGCGGTGATTGGGGCGTCTGCAGCACGACCTGCGGACCGTTGCCGGAGAAAGCACGCTGAAGGGCTTGATTGACCTCGGCCATCGTGACGCCCTTCGTTATCGTCTCGAACAGCGAGAGGTCTTCGGCAGGCGAGGTGAAGACTTGATCGTCGTCGACGCTGCCAGCCAGCGCCGAGGCGATGTCGGTGGTCGCGCGCGTCGCGGCTCCGTCTGCGGCAGCTTGCAGAGCCAAGCGATATTCGCGGATTTCGCGATCGATCTCCGCCTTTTCAACGCCGAATTTTTGGATACGACGCTGTTCCTGGTCGATGGCCGTGAGCGCCGCCTGCCATTTGTCCGCCTCGGAATTTGCCGAGACCAGGACGACATGCGCGGAATCGAGGAGATCCTGCGAGCCGACGCCCGCGCTGATGAAAGGGGCATCCGCCTTGCTGGCGATAGCGCTCACCCGCCGTTTGAGCACCAGCAGCCCGAGATCCTCAATAAGCTCGGCGCGGCGCCTGGCAGAGGTATCAGGCGCGGCGTCATAGGGACGCGTCCAGGCGACCTGTATGCTCGTCATGCCGCCGGGAACAGTGATCACCTCGGCACTTTCGCCTTTCGCCGCCAGTGTGCCAAGATCCGGTTTTGCCGGCGCCGGCCCCACGGCCTTCCAGTCGCCGAAGCGCTGCCGGATTTCGGTTTCCATGGCGGCCGGGTCGATATCGCCCACTACGATCAACGTTGCCCGATCGGGTCGGTAGTTGGCCCGGTAATAATCACGGACGAGGTCTACCGGCGCATTGCTGATGATGTCGGCTTTGCCGATCGGCACGCGCATGGTCGCGCGCTGGCCGGCGAGCAACGAATTCATGATTCCGAGCGCTGCGCGAGACTGCGGTGTATCGCGCAGCCGCTCTTCCGACAGGATGACGCCGCGTTCGCGATCGAAAGCTCCGGCATCGAGGGTCAGCTCGCTCGCCGTTTCCCGCATCAGCATCAGGCCCGTCGAAACTGTGTCCGCATCGACCTCGGGCAGATCGAGCGCATAGACAGTCTCGTCATAAGAGGTATGGGCGTTGGTGTCCGGTCCAAAGGCCAGGCCCTTGCGCTGCAAGATACGGATCATCTCCCCTTCGGCGACATGCGTCGAACCCTTGAAGGCCATGTGCTCGAGAAAATGCGCCAGACCCTGCTGGTTGTCGTTTTCCTCGAGCGAGCCGGCGCCGATGCGAAAGCGGATCGCGGCCTGTCCGGGCGGCGTGACGTTGCGCATGATCGCAAACCGCATGCCGTTGGCGAGCGTGCCGAAATGCACGCCAGTCTCGGCTTGCAGGTCGCTTTGCGTTTGCGGCCAAGGCTCGGATGGGGTGTCCGCATAGGCTGGCAACGCGAAGTTTGCAGCAAGGCAGACCGCCGCGAGAAACCACCGCGCCGTGGAGCATTCCATTTGTTTGTGAGACATTCTTGTCCAGGTGATGAGCAGGAAAAGGGTAGATGGCGTCGATTCGACTATTCCACAGGTTGCATTTCGCATCAACGTCCATGTGCGCGAATGGATAAGAAGGAGACAATTCCGGCCGAGCGTCAGACCAATGTCATTGAACCCACTTAAAGGATTGCGCCTTGATGAGGTTACCAGGAGGCGCTTTCATGGCGACGTTGGAGCAGGTCGCATTCCGGGCAGGCTGCTCGCTGGCGACCGCAAGCCGTGTTCTCAACCGCAACGGACCGGCGAGCGACCTGATGGTGCGCAAAGTGCGCCGTGCGGCCGCCGAACTCGGTTATCACTCCGCCGGCAGGCTTGGCCGCAGGCCCGTGGTCGGCGTGCTGATCCCGAGCATCACCAATCCGGTCTTTGCCTCGTCGTTGTCGAGCATCCAGAACCGCATGCTGGTGGCCGGCCACGGCGTCTTGATCGCCCAGTCGAATTACGATCCGGCGCGCGAGGCCGATGCCGTGGCAGCCCTCCTGAACGACCGGCCGACCGGGCTGATCCTCACCGTCTGCGATCCCTCGACCAGCCAGGCGCTGCTTGCCAGGCTGCCGCCGACCGTGCTGCTCAACAACCTGCCGACGGCGCAATTTCCGGCGGCTGTCACCGCCGACAATCGCGGCGCCGGCCGCGAGATCACGGCGTTCCTGATCGGCATGGGTCATCGCCGCATTCTGTTTCTTTCCGGCAATTTCGCTGCCTCCGACCGCGCACATCTTCGCTACCGGGGTTATCTCGACGCCATGGCCGAGAGCGGGCTGACAGCGCTCGATGTGATGCAGATCCCCTTCGTCAACGGTTTTGACCAGCTCGATCTCGGCATGCCGATGAACTCGCTTGCGCCGACGGCGATCATCGCCTCGAACGATCTTCTGGCGCTCGGCGTCATCGGCGCGCTGAAGCGCGAAGGGCTCTCGGTGCCGGGCGATGTTTCGGTCGCCGGCTTCGACGGCATCGCCATCGGCCGGCTGATCGATCCGCCGCTGACGACGATCGAAATGCCGGATGCCAGCATGGGGGCGACGGCCGCCTCGCTGCTCCTCGACATGGCGGAGAATGCCGCCCCTGCCCGTCATCTCGACGTCGCCTATACGCTACGCCGCGGCGGCACGGTGCGCGCCATCTGAGAAGCTAGGGAAAAGAAGAGGCCGCCACGCGCTCGGCATGGCGACCCCTGCCCTATGCCTGGTGAGATAGGAGATCAGCTGCGCGGCAGCATGTCCTCGACGTCAGCGGCCGCGTCGTCGAGCGCTTCCTTCGGCTCGGCCGACTGGTCGACGATGCGCGACAGGTTGTCGACGATCGTCTGCGTGACCTTGACGCCGTTCGAGCCGGGGAAGGCATACCAGGGGATCATCACCGGCATCTGGCTGAGGCCGGCCTGGAACAGCGGGTTCTGCTTGTAGAAATCGCCGAGATATTCGGGTGACTTCGCGGCAAGCTCATTGTTCGGAACATAACCGGTGCCAGGCACGACGACGGAAGCACCGTAGGGGCCGGCGGCGAATTTAGCGAACTTCCAGGCAGCATCCTGCTTGGCGGCGTCATGCGTCAGGATGACGACGGCGTTGCCGCCCGTCGGCAGGCGGCCGTTCACCGAATCGATCAGCGGGATCCTGGCAGTGCGCAGATCGAACTTGTTGCCGACATTCTTGATCGTGTTGCGCAGCGCGCCCGTCGTCTGGAATTCGAAACCGACCTTGCCGGCTGCGAAAGCCTGTTCGCCTGCGGGCTTGGTGAAGACAGGCATGCCGCCCTCGGTGACCAAGCGATGCAGGACTTCGACGGCCTTCTGACCTTCCGGACCGTTGAAGGCAACCTTGCTTTCGTCATCGCTCAGCATCTTGCCGCCGGCGCCGAAGAGGAGAGCCGAAAACATCCAGTCGTCGCCCTGCCAGCGGAAATCGATGCCGTCGACACCGTTGCCGAGCGCCTTGATCTTGCCGCCGAGCGCGATGACCTCATCCCAGGTCTTCGGCGGATTGTCGGGGTTACCGCCAGCCGCCTTCACGAGATCGGCGTTGTAATACATGATCGGGTTGGAGGTCGCGAAAGCCAGCCCCACCTGCTTGCCCTTGACTTGGGCGAGCTTGAGGATCGTGTCGGAGAAGCCTTGCTCGGCCATGTTGCCGTCCTTCTTGACGAGCGGACCGAGGTCGACGGCGACGTCGCGTTCGTCAAGCATGCGCAGGCGGTTGAGGCCGATGAAGGTGATATCGGGCATTTCGCTGGTGCCGACCTGACGAAGGATCGTCTGGATGCCTTCTTCATAGGTGGCCGAGGGGCTGGCGAACTGGATCTTGATATCGGGGTTTTCTACCATGAATTTCTTCGAGATCGTGTCCATCACGTCCTTGAAGAAGCCCGGCATCGGGTAGTGAACCGTCAGCGTCGTCTCGGCATGCGCGGGAAGCGCGATTGCCAAGGATACGGCCGCTGCGGCGAGAATCTGGGTGATATGTTTCATCGCTCGTTCTCCTGGGTTGAAACCGGTCAGCCTTTGAGTCCGGTCATGGTGATGCCCTCGACGAAACGCTTCTGCGCAAGCAGGAAGGCGGCGACGAGGGGAAGGGTAATCATGAGGGTCGCCGCCATCAGTGCGCCGTAGTCGTCGCCGGCCTCTGCGGCGCGGAAATACATCAGGCCCAGCGGCGGCGTGGCGTAGTCCTGCTTGCTGATGACGATCAGCGGCCAGTAGAGATCGTTCCAATGGGCAACGACCGAGAAGATGGCAAAGGCGGTGACCGCCGGCCAGGCATTCGGCACGATGACGCGGGCAACGATCCCGATTTCCGACATGCCGTCGAGACGGGCGGCATGGATGAGATCATCCGGCATGGCGCGGAAGAACTGCAGGAACATGAAGATCGCGAAGACCGAAATGGTGAAGGGCGCGACCAGGGCGGCATAGCTGTTGAGCAGCGAAGCGCGGTCGAAGGCGACATAGAGCGGCAGCGCGGTCGCATGGATCGGCACCAGCAGGCCGAGCATGACCAGCACCATCATGGCGCGGGCGGCACCAAAGCGCAGCTTCGCCATGGCGTAGGCGCAGGGGATCGCCACCAGCACCTGGAAGAAGAAGATCAGCCCGCAGACGACGACGCCGTTCCACAAGAGCCGCGCCATCGGCACCCGGCTCAAAGCCTTGGCAAAATTCTCGACATAGGTGAGATGCGCCGGGATGAGCGATAGCGACGAGGTGAAGATATCGCTCTGTGCCTTGCCAGCCGTCGAGATCATGAAGGCGTAGGGCGACAGAAAGACGATCGCGCCCAGTGAGAGCAGGGTCAGGCGGATGATCCTGCCGAGGGAAAAAGCGCTGGTCATCATGTGTAATGCACCCGGCGATCGAGGACGCGATACTGCAGGAACATCAGCACCACCAGGATCAGCAGGAAGACCACCGTCATCGCCGAGGCATACCCAACGCGCAGATAGACGAAGCCTTCCTGGTAGATGGTAAAGAGCAGCACTTCCGACGCCTTGTTGGGGCCGCCGTCGGTCAGGGTCTTGACCGTCTCAAAGACCTTGACCGCATTGGTGATGCTGATGGTGATGACGAAGAGCGTCGTCGGCCCGAGCATCGGCCAGGTCACCAGCAGGAAGCGGTCGAAGGAGGATCTGGCGCCATCCACTTCGGCGGCGGCGTAAAGCTCACGCGGGATCGCCGTCAGTCCGGCCAGGAACAGCACCATGTTGAAGCCGGCCGATTGCCAGACGCCGATGATCGAGAGGCTGTAAAGCACGGTGCCGGAGCTGCCCAACCAGTTCGGACCGGGAAGCCCGACAAGGGCCAGCAGCGCATTGATCGGGCCGATTGTGGGGTGGAACATATATTGCCAGACGGTCGCCATGGCGACGATCAGCGAGGCGACCGGCAGGAAATAGGCGGTGCGGAAGAAGCTGCACGCCGCGGTTTCGCTCTCGATCAGCATGGCAATGCCGAGGCCGAGAAGGATCGAGTCGGGGGCGACGATCGCCGTATAGACCGTCGTATTCCACAGCGACTTGCGAAAGGTGCGGTCGGTGATCAGGTGCGCATAATTCTCGAAGCCGACGAAACGGAACTTGCCGAAGCCGAGTTCGAAATCGGTGAAGCCGAGCACGATCACAGATGCAACCGGCAAGAGCACGAAGAGGAACAGCAGGATCATCGCCGGCAGCACCAGCATCCAGGCGATCTGGGCCTCGCTGCGCCGATGCGCAGCGGCGGAATCATGCGGCGCAGCCATCGAGACGACGCTAGCCATGCGCCCTCTCCCATTGAGAGTGGCCCGCCATCAGCCCGGCATCGGCGGAGCCGAGCCCGGCATCGGCAGAGCCGAGCCCGGCATCGGCAGAGCCGAGCCCGGCATCACCTGCGGTGAGCCCGGCATCACCCGTGGCAACGCTGCCGGCCAGCCGGCTGCCATCCTCGGCAAAGATCAGCGTCCGGCCGGGCGAGAGCCGCAGCCCGACGGCATCACCGGCGGCAAGGCCTGCGGCTTCGGACGGTTGAACCTTGGCGATGATGGTCTCGCTGATCGCTTCGAGCCGGCAATGGAGGATGACTTCGGAGCCCAGGAATTCGACGCGTTCGATCCGGGCGGCAAGTCCATCATGCCGGCTCCTGGACAGAAAGACGAATTCGGGGCGAATGGCGATCGTGACCGGCATCTTCCTGTCCGGCGCATTGTCGAGCATAAGCCGCAGGCCGCCGCAGAGAATGACGCCGCCTTCGGCAAAGGCCGGCAGCAGATTGATGCGCGGCTGGCCGATGAAGCGGGCGACTTCGATATGGGCGGGATCGTCGTAGATGACTTCGGGGCTTGCTATCTGCAGCAATTTTCCGCCCATCATCACAGCGACACGGTCGGCCATCGACAGCGCTTCCGCCTGATCGTGGGTGACATAGAGCGTCGGCACGCCGGCTCGGCGATGCAGGTCGACGATCTCGCCGCGGGCGTGGACGCGCAGATTGGCGTCGAGGTTGGACAGCGGCTCGTCCATCAGGAAGATGTTCGGCTGGCGCACCATGGCGCGGGCAAGCGCCACGCGCTGACGCTGGCCGCCGGACATCTGGCCGGGCTTGCGGTCGAGAAGGTGGTCGATCTTCAGCGACGTCGCCATCTCCCTGACGTCGCGGGCGATCTTCACGCGGGTGGCGCGCTGGCCGGGCATCAGCGAGCCGATGAAGGGCAGCCGCTGCATCCTCGACAGCCGGCGCATCGCCAGAGGCACGGCGATATTCTCAGACGCCGTCAGATGTGGATAGAGCGCGTAGGACTGAAAGACCATGGCGATGTTGCGGTCGGCGGCTGCGACGCCGGACATGTCGCGCCCGCCGATCAGGATCTCGCCGCGGTCGGCATGGTCGAGGCCGGCCAGAACGCGCAGCAGCGTGCTCTTGCCGCAGCCGGAGGGGCCGACTAGCGCGATGAATTCGCCGGCCGCAATATCCAGGCTGACGCCATCGAGGATCTGGTTGCCGGCGAAAGCCTTGGTGATGCCGCGAAGCGAGAGCGCGCTCATTCGACCGGTTCCCGCTGCTTGACCGCCTGGGGATACACCTCATGCACGACGTCGTCGAGCACATGGGCGGTCATGCCGGGAACGGCGACAATCGTGCTTTCGACTGAAGTATCGAACTCATGGATGACGGCGCCGATCAGACGTTCACCCGGCATCTCCCGCTCCATCTTGTCGATGATGAAGGCGGCCGACGGACCCCATGTCAGCTGGGTGTTGTTAAAGCGCCCCTGCCAAGCCCAGTGGAGATGGCCGCTCGCAAACAGTGCCACGTCATGGGAAGCGATGAGATCATAGAGCCGCCGACGCTGGACCGGGCGAACGCTCCAATAGCCGGTATCGCCCTCGTCGGGCGCATCGACGAACAGCGGCTTGTGCGCAAACAGCGCCACGCGCCGCCCTGCCCTGTCGGAAAGCGCCTGATCGAGCCATTCGAACTGGGCCTCCTCCTCGTCATCCTCATGGCCGAGAAGCAGCGCGTTCAAGCCGATGAAACGCCAGCCGGCCGCATCCTCCAGCCAGCGGTCGGGGCCAGCAAGGCTGCGCCAGCGGGCGAGCCGCTCGGCATTGACCGGCTGGTCCGATCCTTGGAGATGGCCGACATCGTGATTACCGGGGACGATCAGCATCGGGATCGACACCTGGCGCATCAGGTCCATCGAGAAGGTGATGTCGGCGTCCTTGTCGGCGCCGTCGACGGTGAGATCGCCGGTATGGACGATCAGGTCGGCGCCGGTCTCTTCGATCCAGCTCAGAAGCGGCGCCCAGTTGCCGTTGAAATGCGGCTTGTCGGGACTGAAATGGGTGTCGGTGATCTGAATGATTTTCATGTCTGAATCATCTTCATGGGCGCATCTCCGAGACGTCGGAAGCGCGTCACCCGCGCTTCCTTCTCGGGCCCTCTCTAGAAGGCTCCCATGTCAATCAGACATCTGCTGTTTTCAGCTGTTTTTCAGTTTTGACATCAATTTGTCATGCAAGAAAAAGCTGCCCGCAGGAACCGGGGCAGCCTTGGCCAGCATTTGGGATTGAGATTGCGGTGAAATCAATGCCGTGGTGCGTTGGCTGGGATGGACGATACCGTTGCCGAGACAGGGTCGCTTGCAGGGAAGCTGTCTTCAAGGCCCTCGTTCAACTCCTCCTCCAGCGTCTCGCTGTCCCCAGCCGAACGCGCGCTCGGCTGGCCGATCAGACCCTTGCTGCCTTCGTCAAAATTGCCGTTGCTCAAGGCATCGTAACGGTTGATGCTGCCGTCCGGCTCGCTGCCGGCAAAGCTGGTCAGCTGAACCATCATGACCTTGGCGTGGTCGACCGCCGTCGCATCATCAAGCTCGCCATGGGAGTTGTCGATTTTGACGGAAATCGATTCTCCGCCTTCGCCCAAGAATTCGACGGTGAAGATGTCGCCGGCCTGTGTCACTCGCGTATCGATCAACTGCATCGGAACCTCCTGTGTTCATTGACATCAACGGCGATCAACATCCGGAGTTCCATGGGCCAATCATTTCAACGTCAGGTCAACGTCAGGCGATGACTGGTTCTCGCCTGGCGATTATGGTTAATTTATTAATAATTCGGGTTTTATAAATGGAACGAAGCGGCCTTTCCGAGTGTTGATGCCGCGCCGTGGAGGAACCCCAATGATCCTGAAAATCCTTGCCCCCAAAATCGACGCCGATTGCCATGACACCGGCACCTGGCCCGATGGGATCTTCGCCGAAAACCGGATCGATCTTTCCGTTCGCCGCGACGGCCGTCGTCGCTCGCCGCATGAGCGCGACTACGGCAATGACAGGAAACTGGAAAATCTGCCGCTCGGCTTTGCTTGACCGTTGCCGGCGTGCACTTGTCACAGCCTGCGAAAGACCAGAACGCCTGACGCCGGCAGCACGGGATCGAGCACTCCCGCCGTGGCTCGGAGCCTTCCGCCGCCGTTGCCGACGTTCCAGCCGCCATATCTGCGAGAATCGCTGTTGAAGACCTCCTCCCAGAGGTCATCTCCCAAGCGGTCGCTGTGCAACCGGTAGCCGTGTTCGAAGGGAGCATCGTTCAGCGAGCCCACGACGAGGAAATCCTCGCCGTCGTTCCAGCGATGAAAGGCGATCACCCGATTTTCGTCGTGAACCAGGGGAATGGCGATGTTGCGCGAGCGAATGGCTGCCTCTCCGACACTGAGCGCTATCAGATCGCGATAGCAGCTGATCATCCCTGCCCCGTGGCCATCGGCTGCGCCGAGAATATTCTCCCGGTTGGCGAGGAAATCATTGTAGCGATAGGGCTTCAGGGCACCGATTTCCTCGCCCATGAAAAACATCGGCGTCCCCGGCGATAGCAGCGTCATCGCCGCCGCGAACCTCGATCTCGCCTCCGCCCACGTCCTGGTCTCACCGACAACAGGCGCGAAATTGACCGCGATCACAGCGGTTCGCGCCGATCCTTCACGATTGCCGCAATCGTCGTGCGACTGGTTATAGACTACCTTGGAGTGCGCGCTTGTCTGCAAAGCGCCGGCAAGAGACGACATGGTCAGCGCCCGCTGGTCCCCGAAGCCGGCATTCTTCAACAGCTGCGCCTGCGCACCGCCGTGATATTCGACGAGATTGTGATGAAAGTCACCATACCAGGTCGCATCGAAGCCGAGCCCGTCGCCGGTCAGGCTTGGCTCGGTCATCGCCGACCAGTCCGAATAATCCTCGGCCGTCAGGAAAAGCTGCGGCTTGATGAGCCGCATCGTGCGGGTCCATTGCTTCAGGAATTTGGCGCCGAAGGCGGCGGCCCGATCGGCGCGCCGGCCATCGGCATGCAGAACCGGATATTGATGGATCGAACTCGTCTGATCGAGCCGGAAACCATCGATATGGCAGACGGAGACGAAAAAGGCGGCGCTGGAGATGAAAAGCTGGCGCACGGCTTCCTCATGGAAGCGCGGCGCCCATCCCGTCGAGATGTTGTCGATGTAGCCGCCCGTGGGATCGGCGTAATCGCCGGGCCGTCCCTCGTACCAATAGTAGATATTGCGGGTGTGATCGTTGGAATCATAGGCCCATTGCGCCCGCTCGCCATCCGGATCGAAGTGGTTGTAACAGACATCGAGGATGACGGCGATGCCGCGCTGGTGGCAGGTCTTGATGAACATCTTCAGCCGGTCGGTGCCGCCGGCCCCTTGATCGGCGGCAAAGAAATGCGAGGTGCCGTAGCCCCAGTTGGCCCGGGTCTCGAATTCCGCAATCGGCAGCAGTTCCACCGCGTTGACGCCGAGCGCTGCGAGATGTTCGACGAAGGCGACGGCATCATCGAGCGTACCGGGCGCGGGCTTGCCGAAACCGAGGGCGCCGACATGCAGTTCATAGATCACCAGATCCTCGAGCCGATCGGGAATCTTTTGGCCGCCGGCGAATTCGTCGGCCCAGAAGGCCTCGGCGGCAAGCTCCTCTCCCGATGGCAGTACCACCCGCTTCGGGTCGCAGACGACCGAACAGCTCTGCGGTCCGTCCAATGACGCCGGCGATCCGTGATAGACCGCCCCATCCGGATCGAAGTCCCCCGCGCCGATCTGCATGAGCGACCAGATATCCGTGCGGTAGACGAGCGATCCGTCATCCTTCGTGATGCGGTACATATAGGGGGTGGCGACCATGCCGTCGAAATCGGCAAGGCCGTCATCATCGCCGGTTTCGACGGTCCAGAAGCCGTCGACGGTCTTGCGCATCGCGATGGTTGCGACTGCACCGGTGCCGTCGTCGGCGATGTAGCCGATGGCCGGATCGGCCAGGACAAGCGAAACCGCCCTGGCGTTCGGCGCCCAGACCGCGAAGCGAATGCCGTCGGCACTGTTGCGCCGCTCAGTTCGATTCGCCCCCAGACGGCCGATCCACGTCAGATAATAGGTCTGCGGCGCCAGGTCCGGGTGGAGGTCGAAGGAGCGTTCGCGACGCGTCGAGACCTCGTCGTCCAATTCGGCGGCGATCGCCCATAGGCCGGAAGCATCAGGCCGATCCAGCTCGACCCCCCAGCGGAAATGCGTGCCGATCCCGGCGTCGGGAAACGATACATCGGCGACGAAGACATCATAACCATCCTCATCACGGGAAGGCCGCATCGAAACAGATGTCCACTCATGCGAGACGCGGCCTTGCTCGTCCCAACTGCCGCAGAGACGGACATCGCCGAACGCCATCGATGGCAAGCCGCTGCGAAACCGGAATTGAACATCGACGGTCATCGGATCCTCCAAAACCATGTCGGATTTCACCGGACTCTGCCTATGGGCCGTCCCACTCGGGCATGATCAACCGGCCGGACGAAAAAATGCAAGCGCAGATTTCATAATAAATACAATCCGAAGCGAGCCACATTCGGGACAATATATCATGGATAACGAGTCATCGCCGCACGACCCTCCTCGTGTATTAAATCGAATTGGTTTCAACAAATGGGGATTCATTCCCATCGCCAATTCCCTCGTAAACCGGGAGAAAAACTTATGGCTCAAGCCGTTAGAATAAACGATATTATTCGCTCCTTTGGAATTGATACACATATCGACTACACCGACGGAAAATATTCCGATGTCGGAGAAGTTGTTAAGGCACTCGACTATCTTGGCCTCGATACAGTCCGCGATCACGCCCCCAACTCCGCTTCCGATCCCAACGGCCAAACGCATCTCGGCGACGCGGCCAAGGCCGGCGTGCAATTCGTCTTCAGCGCACAGCGGGAAGTCGACCCCGCCACTGTGGTCCAGCGGTTGCATGATTTCGCGCAGGCCCATCCCGGATCGGTCGTCGGCATCGAAGGCCCGAACGAAGTCAATAACTGGCCGGTCAGCTATCACGGCCTGAGCGGCCAGGCCGCAGCGGTCGCCTATCAGAAGGACCTGTCTGCCGCCGTCAACGCCGATCCGTTGTTGAAGGACATCCCGGTCTTCAGCTTTACCGGATATACGGTCGCTTCCGCGTCCGACTACACGACGATCCACACCTATGCGAAGGATGGCGACCAGCCATATTCATGGCTTTCCCGAGAATCCGGCGTTCAGCGCGCTGCCGATCCGGGCAAGCCGCTTGCGATCACCGAGACCGGTTACCATACGTCGCTGACCGCCGACACCAATGGCGGCTGGGAAGGCGTCAACGAAGCGACGCAGGCCAAGCTCCTGCTCAATACGCTGATGGACGGCGCGGCACTCGGATCGAAAAACACGTTCATCTACGAATTGCTAGACGCCTATTCCGATCCGCAGGGCACCAATCAGGAAAAGCATTTCGGCCTTTTTCATCTCGACTATTCGGCCAAGCCGGCTGCGACGGCGATCCACAATCTGACCGAAATCCTTGCGGATGACGGCGCTCAGAAGGCGAGCTTCAGCACCGGAGCGCTCAACTATTCGATCGACGGGCTGCCGTCCTCGGCCCGCAGCCTGCTTGCGGAAAAATCGGACGGAAGCTACCAGATCATCCTCTGGAACGAGCCCGATATCTGGAACCAGTCCACCGATACGGCCATTCAGGCTGCCAATACAGCCGTCAAAGTCAATCTCGGCGCCTCGTTCGGCTCCGTGAAGGTCTTCGACCCGCTGACCGGGACGACGGCGATCAAAAGCCTCAGCAACGTCTCGTCCCTGACGGCTAATGTCGTCGATCATCCCGTAATCATCGACATCGAAGGCGGCATCACCAGCACGCCGCCGCCGGCACCCAACCATATCTATGGCGGCACCGGCAACGACATATTCACCGTCAGCAACTCCGCTCAAATCGTCGACGAAAGCCGGGGCGGCGGGACGGATACCGTCATGTCGTCGATCAGCTTCAGCCTCAAGGATACGGCGCATACGATCGGAAACGTCGAGAACCTGACGCTGACCGGCACCGCCAATCTGAACGGCACCGGGAATGGCCTGGCGAATGTTCTCACCGGCAATTCCGGCAACAATATTCTTGACGGAAGCACTGGTGCCGACCGCATGTCGGGCCGCGCCGGCAATGACACCTATATGGTCGACAATGCCGGCGATTTTGCCGATGAAACAGGGGCATCCGGCAAGGACACCATCAAGGCTTCGACTTCCTTCAGCCTGGCCGATCTGAAGCGCACGGCCGGAACGATCGAAAACCTTGCCTTGACCGGAACGGCCAATCTCAGCGCGACGGGCAACAACACGTCCAACCTGCTGACCGGCAACGACGGCAGCAACAGTCTCAACGGCGGCAAGGGGGCCGACCAGATGAGCGGCGGACTCGGCAACGACAAGCTGATCGGCAAAGCCGGCGCAGACATTCTGACCGGCGGCGGAGGGGCCGATTCCTTCGTTTTCGACGTTAAGCCCGACAATGTGAGCATCGACAAGATCCGGGATTTCTCCTCGGCGGCCGGCGACAAGCTGCTGCTCGACCATTCGATTTTCGCCGCACTCAGCCTATCGAGATTTTCGGATGAGAATTTCGTCGTCGGCACCAAAGCACTCGAAGCTGACGATAGACTGATCTACGACCAGACCAGCGGCATTCTATCCTTTGATGCGGATGGAAGTGCCGCGGGTGCGGCAATCCATGT
>Ga0209673_1002275_pt1 | contig 13761 bp, 15 predicted proteins | sample AraplaCol_mMS_r2_2_FD_184274 | JGI IMG/M metagenome (GOLD analysis project Ga0209673, IMG submission 184274) | Arabidopsis root microbial communities from North Carolina, USA - plate scrape MF_Col_mMS_r2 (SPAdes) (version 3) | ecosystem: Host-associated > Plants > Roots > Endosphere | place... | reverse complement strand
CCTGACGACCAAGGTGCAGCTGGTGGGCGACGACCTGTTCGTCACCAACACCAAGATCCTGAAGGAAGGCATCGACAAGCGCATCGCGAACTCGATCCTGATCAAGATCAACCAGATCGGCACGCTGACCGAAACCTTCGCCGCGATCGAGATGGCCAAGCGCGCCAACTACACCGCGGTGATCAGCCACCGTTCGGGCGAGACCGAAGACTCGACGATCGCCGACATCGCCGTCGGCACCAATGCCGGCCAGATCAAGACCGGTTCGCTGAGCCGTTCGGACCGCATGGCGAAGTACAACCAGTTGCTGCGCATCGAAGAAGACCTGGGCGACGTCGCGAGCTACCCCGGCCGCGGCGCGTTCTACAACTTGCGCTGATCCGCAGCCGCTGTTCTCGACGTGCGCCTCGTCACCCTCGGCCTCATCGCGTTGCTGGTGCTCGTCCATGCCGAACTCTGGTTCGGCAAGGGCGGCGTGCCGCGCGTGATGGAGCTGCAGGCCAGGCTGGAGCAGAAGAAGGGCGAGAACGACGCGGCGCGCGCGCGCAACGAGCGCCTGGTCGCCGAGGTCAGCGACCTGAAGGAAGGCCTGGAGATGGTCGAGGAGAAGGCGCGCTTCGAGCTCGGCATGGTCAAGCCGGACGAGATCTACGTCCAGGTGTCGACCGCCAGACGCCCCTGACATGACCGACCTGCTGCAGGGGATGCAGCCGCTGTTCGCCCCGGCTTTCACGCTGTGGGGCTCGCCGGTCAGCTGGGTCGAGGCGATCGCCTTCGTGCTGGCGATCGCGATGGTGGTCTGCAACATCCGCGTCAACCCACTCGGCTGGCCGCTGGCCATCGTCAGCTCGCTGCTCTACGTCGCGCTGTTCCGGGACAGCAAGCTGTACGGCGACGCCAGCCTGCAGGTGTTCTTCGCGGCGATCGCCGGCTGGGGCTGGTGGCAGTGGCTGCGCGGCACGCAGCGCGACGGCCGCGCGCTGCAGGTGCGCTCGATGGGTCCGCGCGGGCGGCTGGCGGTGATCGCCGCGACGCTCGCGCTGTGGCCGGCGCTGGGCTGGTTCCTGAAGCACCACACCGACACTGACGTGCCCTGGTGGGACGCCTTCCCCACCGCGGCGAGCGTCGTCGGGCAATGGCTGCTCGGTCGCAAGTACGTCGAGAACTGGCCGACCTGGGTGGTCGTGAATACCGTCAGCGTCGGGCTGTTCGCCTACAAGGGGCTGTGGCTGACGGCCGTGCTGTACGCGATCTTCGTCGGCATGTCGTTCGCCGGCTGGCAGGCGTGGCGGCGGGTCGAACGCACCACATGAGCCGCATCATCGCGATCGTCGGTGCCGAGAGCACCGGCAAGACGACGCTGGCCGGCGAGCTGCAGGCCTCGTTGCAGCGCGACGGGCATTCGGTCGCGCTGGTCGGCGAATACCTGCGCGAGTTCTGCGACCGGCACGCGCGCACGCCGCGCGTCGACGAGCAGGCGGCCATCGCGCGCGAGCAGTCGCAGCGCATTGCACGCGCCGCCGAAGCGAACGACATCGTGATCGCCGACACCACCGCGCTGATGATCGCGGTCTACAGCGAGCAAGTGTTCGGCGATCGCAGCCTGTACGACAGCGCGATCGAGGCGCAGCGCGGCTGCACGCTGACGCTGCTGACGGCGCTCGACATCCCGTGGCAGGCCGACGGCCTGCAGCGCGACGGGCCGCAGGTGCGCGAGCCGGTCACGGCGCTGGTGCGTGCGGCACTCGGGCGTGGCGGCATCGGCTATTCGGTGGTGGCCGGCACCGGGCCGTCGCGACTGTCGCACGCGCTGCTGGCGGTGCGGCATGCGCTGCTGGCGCCTTCGCTGCTCGACGAAGCCCGCGCGAACCCGCGCTGGCAGTGGGTCTGCGAGCGCTGCGGCGATGCGGAGTGCGAGCGGCATTTGCTGCCGTAGGCGCTGGAGGCGCGAGCGCCGATCGCCCCGGATTTGCGGACGGGCTTACGTCATCGTCCCGGCGATCACGACGACGACGATCACCACCCCGATCGTCAGGTTCACCGCCACCCAGTCGCGGATCGCCTTCAGCGCGACACCGGCCGCCGGCCAGTCCTGCGCGGCACTCGCCCGCTGCACGCGCTTGAACAGCGCGAAGCGGATATGCCCGAAGATCGCGACCATCAGCAGACCGAGCCCGGCCATCACGCTCCATTCGAGCGGCATGTTGAACGGACCGCCGGTCGCCCTGGTCGTCGTCGCGACCCGGCCCACCATCCAGCCGCCGCTCAGCACGGTGAGCAACGCGACCCACAGCACGATCGCGAAGAAGCGCTGCAGCACCGCCTGCATCAGCGGCACGCGCTCCGCCGGCGGCAACTGCGCCGCGCCCGGCCGCAGGCAGAACAGCGTGAAGAACATGCCGCCAAGCCAGACGATCACCGACAGGAAGTGCAGCGCCTTGAGGCTGGCGTAGAGCATCGCGGTTGTCCTTTGAAGTTCAGTTCAGCGTCGTGCTGCCCGGCGGCTGGTCGCGCGCGATCGTGAAGAGCTCGCCGACGTCGACCGCATCGAAGTGGTACTTCAGCCCGCAGAAATCGCAGCCCACCTCGACCCGACCCTGCTCGGCGACCACGCCGTCGACCTCGTCGCGGCCCAGGCCCTTCAGCATCGCGCCGACGCGCTCGCGCGAGCAGGTGCACGCGAAATGCGGCCCCAGCTCGCCGGTCATCGGCGGGAAGCGGCGCACCGACTCCTCCCAGAACAGCCGGCGCAGCACGGTCTCGGCGTCGAGCGTCAACAGTTCGTCGGCGGTGAGCGTCGAGGCCAGGTGCGAGATGCGGTTGTAGCCCTCGTCCAGCCCGATGTCGTCTTCATTGCGGCGCCCGCCGAGGTTGCCCTCGCCTTCGACCGGCAGGCGCTGGATCAGCAGCCCGGCCGCCACCTGGTCGTTGGCCGCGAGGATCAGGCGCGTGTCGAGCTGCTCCGACTGCAGCATGTAGTGCTCGAGCACGTCGGCCAGCTTGCGCAGCGGCTCGCCGCGGTCGCCGTGCAGCGCGACCACGCCCTGGTAGGGCTGCTGGCCGGGGCCGCGCGGCTTCGGGTCGAGCGTGATCGCGCAGCGGCCCTTGCCGGCGGCGTTGACCATCGCGTCGAGGCGGGCGTCGGGGGCGACATCGCCGACCACCTTGGCGGTGACGCGGAACGCCAGGTCGGACTGCACCTCGGCCACCGCGAGCTTGACCGGCCCGTCGCCGAAGATCTGCATCACCAGCGCGCCTTCGAACTTGATGTTCGACTGCATCAGCACCGCCGCGGCCGACATCTCGCCGAGCAGCGCGCGCACCGCGGGCGGGAACGCATCGGACGCCTCGGCGCGCCGGCGCAAGATCTCGACCCACGAATCGGTCAGCCGCACCAGCATGCCGCGCACCGGCAGGCCTTCGAACAGGAACTTGTGCAATTCGCTCATGACAGCCCCTCATCCGACGGGTACGACGGGTACGTCGGACGGTCCCCTCGGAGGACCGCGGGCCGGCTTGGGAGCGGCCCGGCGCTCGTCCCGCGCTTGCTCATCGACTGTCCTTTTTCAATTCAGCCCGGTAGCGCCGGGCGTTCTCGACATAGTGTGCGGCGCTCTTCTCGAGCCCCTGCATCTGCTCGGGCGACAGCTGCCGCACCACGCGGGCCGGCGTGCCGAGGATCAGCGAGCCGTCCGGAAAGCTCTGGCCTTCGGTGACCAGTGCGCCGGCGCCGACCAGGCAGTGGCTGCCGATCCTCGCGCCGTTCAGCACCACGGCCTGGATCCCGACCAGCGAATGATCGCCGATCGTGCAGCCGTGCAGCATCGCCTGGTGCCCGACCGTCACGTTCTCGCCGACCGACACCGGAAACCCCGCATCGGCATGCACGACGCTGTTGTCCTGGATGTTGCTGCCGCGGCCGATCGCGATGCGCTCGGTATCGCCGCGGACCACGACGCCGAACCAGACGCTCGCGTCGTCGCCCAGGCTCACATTGCCGATCACGCGGGCGCTGTCGGCCACCCAGGCCGATGCAGCGATGTCGGGAGACAGCTCCCCCAGTTGGTAGACGGCCATGGCAAGCGTCCGAAATGCAGAGCCTATGATTCTAGGGATGAACCCGCGACAGCGCGCCCTGGAGGTCTTGAGCCTTCGCGACCCGGCCGACAAGGCAACGGCGGCGCGTGCGCTGTTCGATCAGCTCGATGCGGCGCGGATCGATCCCGACGAGGCCATCGCGGTGCCCGCGGACCTGCCCGGCCGCCCCGGGCGCCCTCGCCTGGTGCCGCCGAAGGAGGTCGCGATGCGCTCGGCCTTCACGCCCGAGGGCCGCGCGGCGTTGCTGCATGCGATCGCGCACATCGAGTTCAACGCGATCAACCTGGCGCTCGACGCCGCCTTCCGGTTCGCCGGCATGCCGGTGGCCTTCTATGCCGACTGGCTGCGCGTCGCGAGCGAAGAGGCGCTGCACTTCTCGCTGCTGCGCGAGCACCTGCGCAGCCTGGGACGTGACTACGGCGACTTCGATGCGCACGACGGCCTGTGGCTGATGACGCAGCGCACCGCGGGCGACGTGGTCGCACGCATGGCGCTGGTGCCGCGCACGCTGGAGGCGCGCGGGCTCGATGCGACGCCGCCGCTGCAGGCCAAGTTCCGCAAGGCGGGCGACGAGCGCACGGTCGAGATCCTCGACGTGATCCTGCGCGACGAGATCGGCCACGTCGCGATCGGCAACCACTGGTACCGCTGGCTGTGCCGGCGCGACGGGCTCGACCCGATCGCGCACTACGCGCTGCTGGTGCGGCAGTACGAAGCCCCGCGGCTGCGCCCGCCGTTCAACCGCGAAGCCCGCGAGGCGGCGGGGTTCAGCGCGGAGGAACTGGCCTTCCTGACGCAGCCATGAGCCTTGCCGGCTCGGCCACGAACCACCGCTTCAACCCGAGGAAGCGCTTCTCGAACAGGTGGTACGACACCATCGCGAGACCCAGCGTGACCAGCGTCGCGACCGCGATGTAGGCCACCGCCACCGCGCTGCCGGCGTGTTCGTACAGCCCGAGCGACTGCAGCAGCGGCTTGCCGGCCAGGTCGTGCAGCGGCTTGTGGAAGACGTACATGCCGTAGCTGTAGCGGCCCAGCAGGCGCAGCGGCGCGGCGCGCAGCCAGCCGACCCAGCCGCGGGCCGCCACGCCGTCCGCCACCGCATCGCCCGCGGCGGCGGCCACCACCCCGAGCGCGAACACCAGTGCCAGCACGCTGTAGCCGAGCGTCTGCCCAAGCGGCGAGGTGCGCGGGTAGCCGCGCGTCGCGACGAATCCGACGGCCGCAAGCACCAGCGCCGCGGCGATCAAGCGCTGGCGCAGCGCGATCGCCCGTGCCGGTGCGCCGGGCAGCTGCAGCCATGCCGCCGCGGCGCCGCCGATCGCCAGCGCGTCCAGCCGCGTCACGGTGAACGAGTACACCGGGTCCGGTCCCAACCCGGCCGCCAGCATGCCGATGCGCACGCCGAGGATCGCCAGCGCGATCGCACCGCACCAGCGCAGCACCTGCGCGGCCGAACGCCGGTGCACCAGCAGCGGCCACAGCAGGTAGAACTGCTCCTCCACCGCGAGCGACCAGAAATGAGGAAACGCATGCGACGCGCTGCCGTAGGGCGCGGTCCAGTTCGACAGGTACAGCCACAGCCACAGCTGCTGCGGCCGGTCGGCCTCCCAGCGCGCCGGCATCGCGCCCAGCGCCGGCAGCAGGATGAACGCGACGGCCAGCGTCGCGTAGTACAGCGGGAAGATGCGCAGCAGGCGCCGCCCGAAGAAGGCGAAGTAGTAGTTCGGCGCATCTTGCGTCTGCAGCAGGATGCGGGTGATCAGGAACCCGCTCAGCACGAAGAACAGTTGCACGCCGATCCAGCCGAGGTCGAACGCGAGTTCGGCCACCCGCCCGATCAGGTCCGGCGGCCCTTCGAGGATCTGGAAGTTGTGGCACAGCACCAGCGCGATGGCCAGGCCGCGGACGCCGTCGAGCGCGGGAAGGTGCTGCGGAATGCGCGCAGCAGGAGAGGAATTCATGGGAACGTTCCGGGGTCGAGGCCGTTTGTAGCATCGGGCTGCGCCGCGCGACACCCCGTATCCACGGGCCGCGGCGGTCGGTGCAACCCGGCGACCACCCCACCGGGAAACCGGTTTCGGCCGGCTTACACTCCACCGGCCCGCGACTTGCTATGGCTCGCGGACCCAACAATCCCGTTCTCACACAGACCACCCCAGGGGTATCCATGACCGCATTGACCACCCGTCGCTTCCTGCAGACAGCCGGCCTGGCCGTCGCCGGCCTGCTGCTCGCCGCCTGCAGCAAGCAGGAGCCCACCGCCGCCGCGCCGGCCGCTTCGGCGCCCGAAGCCGTCGCCTCCGCACCGGCCCCGGCGCCTGCCAAGGTCTACGCCGTCGGCACCGACGCCGCGTACGCACCGTTCGAATCGCAGAACGAGAAGGGCGAGATCGTCGGCTTCGACATCGACGTCGTCACCGCCATCGCGAAGAAGGCCGGCATCGAGGTGAAGTTCACCAACACGCCGTGGGAAGGCATCTTCAACACGCTCGGCCAAGGCGACCGCGACCTGCTGGTCTCGGCGATCACGATCACCGACGAGCGCAAGCAGACGATGGACTTCGCCGGTCCCTACTTCGACGCGCAGCAGCTGATCGCCGTCAAGAAGACCTCGAAGATCTCGAAGTTCGACGACCTGAAGAAGCTGAAGGTCGGCGTGCAGACCGGCACCACCGGCGACGAGGTCGTCAGCAAGCTGCAGGGCAAGACCAGCACCAACATCAAGCGCTTCGAGTCGACCCCGCTCGCGCTGAAGGAGCTGGAAGCCGGCGGCGTCGACGCGGTCGTGGCCGACAACGGCGTGGTCATCAACTACGTCGCCAACAACGCCGACAGCAAGTTCAAGACGGTCGCCGACAAGGCCTTCGCGCCCGAACAGTACGGCATCGCGGTCAAGAAGGGCAACACCGAGCTGCTCGAGAAGCTGAACAAGGGGCTGGCCGACATCAAGGCCGACGGCACCTACGACCAGATCTACGCGAAGTACTTCGGCGCGCCGGCAGCCGCCGCGCCGGCCGCTTCGGCCGCGTCGAAGTAAAGCCGCACCGAGCCGGTCATGGACTTGCGCTGGAGCATTCTGGCCGGCTACGGCCCGCTCTTCCTGTCGGGCCTGTGGAACACGATCCTGCTGACGCTGATCGCGATCGGCGCCGGGCTGCTGCTCGGCGTCCTGCTCGGCCTGGTCAGCAGCTCGCGTGACGCGCCGCCCCCGAAATCGCTGCCGGCGCGCTGGTTCCTGACCGCGCTGCGCTCGGTCACGCTGGCCTACGTGACCTTCTTCCGCGGCACGCCGCTGTTCGTGCAGATCCTGCTGGTGCATTTCGCGCTGATGCCGGCGCTGATCCACCCGGATGGGGGCCTGCTGCTCAGCGGCGAGGCCGCCCGCGACTTCCGCCAGCAGCACGGCGCGTTCTTCTCCGGCGCCCTCGCGCTGACGCTGAACGCCGGCGCCTACATCTCCGAGATCTTCCGCGCCGGCATCCAGAGCATCCACCTCGGGCAGACCCAGGCCGCCTACAGCCTGGGCCTGACGCACCCGCAGGCGATGCGCTTCATCGTGCTGCCGCAGGCCTTCCGCCGCATGATGCCGGCGCTGGTCAACGAGGGCATCACGTTGATCAAGGACTCGTCGCTGGTGTCGGCGATCGGCCTGGCCGAACTGGCGCTGGCCGCCCGCACCGTGGCCGGCACCTACTCGCGCTATTGGGAGCCCTACCTCGCGATCTCGGCGCTGTACCTCGTGCTGACGCTGCTGCTGTCGATGCTGGCCAAGCGCCTGGAAGCTCCCGCTCACTTGCGCGGTCGTTGAACCCCGCGGCGTCCGCCGCGGGCAGATGTCGTTTGGTCACAACATTTCTGGCAAGGTTTCGCGCGTTCGTGTCGACGGTTTTCGCCATCGAAGCCTCCCCCGCATAACATTTGCGTCTTGCACCTTCAAGACAAAAGCAAAGGGTGCAGCAGAACCATGAACATCCCAACCCCAAGGACAGCTTCCATGAAACGCTCCCTCATCGTCGCCGCGCTGGCCACCGTTGCCGCAGGCACCTCGTTCGCACAAAGCAGCGTCACGATCTATGGTCGCCTGAACGACTCCGTCGAGCGCCAGAAGACCGGCGACGACAGCATCTACGCACTGCAGAACAACGCTTCGCGCATCGGCTTCAAGGGTGTCGAAGACCTGGGCGGCGGCCTGAAGGCCGGCTTCCAGCTGGAACACGGCTTCAACGCCGACAACGGCAAGCAAAGCCAGACCGCCTTCTGGGCCCGCCAGTCGGAAGTCTTCCTGCAAAGCGCCGAACTGGGCACGCTGCGCCTGGGCAACTTCACGAGCGAGTCGTACTACGCGACGGCCGACTACGTGAGCATGCACAACCATGACACCGGCACCTCGTCGGACGCGCTGTACCAATACGTCATGCGCGACACGAACAAGGTCGCATGGCGCGCGCCGGAATTCGTGAAGAACCTGTCGCTGGAAGCGGCCGTGTCGGCAGGCGAAGCAGTTCCCGGCCAAGAGAAGGCCTATGACCTGGCCGCCAACTACTCGGCCGGCAACCTGGCCCTCGGCGCCGGCTTCTCGAAGAACAAGTCCGACAAGCAGTTCGCCGTCCGCGCGCTGTACACGCTGGGCGACTTCACGTTCGGCGGCTACTACCAGCGCGCCGAGCTGGGCAGCACGTTCCAGCCGCTCGACGGCAAGGTCAACATCGTGCGCCTGTCGGGCATGTACGCCGTCGGCGCTTCGGAGTTCCACCTGAACGTCGGCTTCGCCGGCAAGCTCGACGACATCGACGACACCGATTCGCGTCAAGCCACCGTCGCGTACAACTACAACCTGAGCAAGCGCACCAAGCTGTACGCCTTCTACACGAAGGTCGACAACAAGGCGCTGGCCACCTATGCGACCGGCAAGGCCGGCGTCGACTTCAGCTCGATCGCCGCAGGCATCCGCCACAACTTCTGATCCCTGCACCCGCAGGATCGAAGCAGGAAGGCCGGTCGCAAGACCGGCCTTTTTTTGCTTTCAGCCCAGGAAGTAGCGCTTCAGGCCGGCCAGCACCATCTCGACGGCGATCGCCGTCAGCACCAGGCCCATCAGCTTCTCGATCGCCGAGACGACCGAATCGCCGAGCAGGCGGCGGATGCGGTCGCACAACATCAGCACCGCGCCCGACACCGCCATCGCCGCCGTCAGCGCGGCCACCCAGTCGAGCAGGCGGTCCGGCTGGCGCGAGGCCAGCAGCAGCACGGTCGCCATCGCCGACGGGCCGGCCAGCAGCGGCACCGCGAGCGGGAAGATCAACGGCTCCCTGCCTTCGGTCGTGCCGTACACGCCGCCTTCGTGGCTGAAGATCATCCGGATCGCCACCATCAGCAGGATCACACCGCCGGCCACCTCGAGCGAGCGCTCCGACAGGTGCATCACGCGCAGGAAGCCGTTGCCGAAGAACATGAAGAAGAACAGCACACCGAACGCGATGCCGACCTCGCGCATCGCGACCCAGCGGCGCCGCTGCTTCGGCACCTCGCGCATGATCGGAATGAAGATCGGCAGGCTACCCAGGGGGTCGAGCACCAGCAGCAGCAGCACGAAGGCAGAAAAGAAACTGTGATCCATGCTCAACGGCCTCGCCAGAACAGGGCGTCCAGCTCCTTCATCGTGATCTGCCGCCAGGTCGGTCGGCCGTGGTTGCACTGGTCGGAGCGCTCGGTGCGTTCCATGTCGCGCAGCAGCGCGTTCATCTCGTCGATCGTCAGCTGCCGGTTCGCACGCACCGCGCCATGGCAGGCCATCGTCGACAGCAGCTCGTCCTGGGCGCGCTGGATCACGCTGCTGGCGTCGTACTGCGACAGCTCGGCCAGCACGCTGCGCGCCAGCTCGACGACGTCGCCGCCGACCAGCGCCGCCGGCTGCGAGCGCACCGCCAGCGTCGTGGCCGACAGCGGCGAGACGTCGAGGCCCAGCGTGCGCAGGTTGTCGGCCTGCGCCTGGGCGGTCGCGATCTCCTGCGCGGTCGCGGCGAACGTGGCCGGGATCAACAGCGGCTGGCTGTCGACCGCGGTGCTGCCGAGGCTCGCCTTCAGGCGTTCGTAGACGATGCGCTCGTGCGCCGCATGCATGTCGACGATCACCAGCCCGTGGCTGTTCTCGGCCAGCACGAACACGCCGCCGATCTGCGCGACCGCGCGGCCGAGCGGCCATTCGTCGCGCTGGAAGTCGAGCGCCGGCGCTGTCGACGGCACCGCAGAAGGCGTTGCGAGAACCGGTGCCACGCGTGCCGGCGGCACGGCATCGCCACCACCACCCCACAGCGTCGCGACCTGCTGCAGCCCGAGCGCGCCCTGCACCTGCGGGCGCATCGGCGACGGCGCGTAGCCGCCACCGGCGAACGACGGTGCCGGCCGTGCCGCCGGCAGCGCGCCGTAGCCGGCCAGGTGTTCCGACGCGAGCAGCACGCCGGCGACGCCACCGGCCTCGTCGCCGGCGGCCACCGCAGCGCGCGGCGCGGCCAGCGCGCCTTCCACTGCACGGCGCACCGCCTGGTGCACCTCGCGCGAATCGCGGAAGCGCACCTCGATCTTGGTCGGGTGCACGTTGACGTCGACCCGGTCGGGCGCGATCTCGATGAACAGCACGTAGGCCGGCTGGCGCCCGCCGTGCAGCACGTCCTCATACGCGGATCGCACGCCGTGGGCGATCAGCTTGTCGCGCACGTAGCGGCCGTTGACGTAAACATACTGCTGGTCTGCGCGCGCGCGGGCCGCAGCCGGCGTGCCGGCACGACCGGTGATGCGCATCGGGCCGGCTTCGAGCAGCACCTCGCAGCTCTGCTCGACGAACTCATCGCCCATCACGTCGCGGATGCGCTGGGCCTGCGCCGCGCGGCGCCACTGCTGCGACAGCTTGCCCTCGTGCCACACCGCGAAGCCGACGTCCGGCCGCGCGAGCGCATGGCGGCGCACCGCATCGAGGCAGTGCGCGAACTCGGTCGCGTCGGTCTTCAGGAACTTGCGGCGCGCCGGCGTGTTGAAGAACAGCTCGCGCACCTCGACGCTGGTGCCGATGCCGCGCGCTGCCGGCACCAGTTCGCCGGAGCGCGCGTCGAGCCGCTGCGCATGCGGCGCGCCTTCGGTGCGGCTCGCGATGCCGAGCTCGGCCACCGACGCGATGGCCGCCAGCGCCTCGCCGCGGAACCCCATCGTGACGACGCCTTCGAGTTCGGCCAGCGACGCGATCTTGCTGGTGGCATGCCGGCGCAGCGCGAGCGGCAGTTCGTCGCTCGGGATGCCCTGCCCGTCGTCTTCGACCAGGATGCTGCGCACCCCGCCGGCCACCAGCTTGACGGCGATCTCGCGGCCGCCGGCATCGAGCGCGTTGTCGACCAGCTCGCGCACCACCGAAGCCGGCCGCTCGACCACTTCGCCGGCGGCGATCTGGCTGATCAGCTCATCGGGCAGCTCGCGGATCGGACGGCGGGGAACGGGCTGCAAAAGGGCATTCATCCAGAAGATTTTAGGCCCCCCAGTCGCTATCGCTCCTGCTCCCAAGGGGCGCCACCCTGCGGCCCGGCAAAGCCGGTTCCGTAGGGCGTTGCTGGATGAAGCGGCGAGTGGGCAGGTAACAATGTGCCGATGCACGACCTGACCTTGCTCCTGACCCTCGCCGGCGGCCTCGCGTTTGCGCTCGTGTTCGGCGCGCTGACGCGCCGCATCGGGCTGTCGACGCTGGTGGGCTACATGCTGGCCGGCATCGTCGTCGGGCCGTTCACGCCAGGGTTCGTCGCCGATGCGGGCCTCGCGTCGCAGCTGGCCGAGATCGGCGTGATCCTGCTGATGTTCGGCGTCGGCATGCACTTCCACCCGCAGGAGCTGCTGCGGGTGTGGAAGCTGGCGGTGCCCGGGGCGATCGCGCAAAGTGCGGTGGCAGGCGCCGCCGGCTGGGGGCTCGCGCGCCATTTCGGCTGGTCGCATGCGGCCGGGGCGATCTTCGGCATGGCACTGGCCGTCGCCAGCACGGTGGTGCTGATGCGCATGCTGGTCGAGCAGAACCGGCTCGCAAGCCGCGACGGCCATGTCGCGGTCGGCTGGCTGATCGTCGAGGACCTGTTCACCGTCGGTGCGCTGGTGGTGCTGCCGCTGCTCGCGCCGCCGGCCGACGGCGCCGCGGGGGCGGCACCTTCGCTCGGCATGGCGCTGCTGATGGCGCTCGGCAAGGTCGTCGTGTTCGCACTGCTGGTCGGCGTGGTCGGCACGCGGCTGGTCGGGCGCGTGCTCGAGAAAGTGGCACGCACGCAGTCGTCCGAGCTGTTCACGCTGACGGTGTTCGTCGTCGCGCTGGGCGTCGCGGTGCTGGCGGCGCAGGTGTTCCATGTGTCGGTCGCGCTCGGTGCGTTCTTCGCCGGGCTGGTGGTCGGGCAATCGCGCTTCGGCCCGCAGGCGGCCGCCGACATGGCGCCGTTCCGCGACGTCTTCTCGGCGCTGTTCTTCGTCTCGGTCGGGATGCTGTTCAACCCGAGCTTCGTCGTCGAGCACCCGTGGATGGTGCTCGGCGTGCTGGCGATCGTGCTGGTGGTCAAGCCGCTGGTGGCGGTCGCGATCGTCGCGCTGCTGCGCGAGCCGCCGCGCACCAGCGCGACGGTCGCGGTCGGCCTGGCGCAGATCGGCGAGTTCTCGTTCATCCTCGCGAGCCTGGGCTTGTCGATCGGCGTGCTGCCGCGCGAGGCGATGGACGCGCTGGTGGTCGGCGCGATCGTCTCGATCGCGGTGAACCCGCTGCTGTTCCGCTGGATCGGCAAGCGGGTCGCGGAGCCGGAGGCGGCGCATGTCGAACCGACCGTGGTGCCCGGCGCGCCGGCGGTGCTGCTGTGCGGCTATGGCTCGCTGGGCCGGCGCATCGCGGCACGCTGCGCCGAGAGCGGCATCGCGGTCGCCGCGGTGCACCGCGATCCGGACATCGACGCGGTGCCCGGCACGACGCTGGTGTTCGGCGACCCGACGCGCGCCGAGGTGCTCGAAGCCGCCGGCATCGCCGACGCGCGCCTGCTGGTCGTCGCCGACCTGCTGCTGGCCGACAAGATCCAGGTCTGCACGCAGGCGCGCCGGCTGAACCCGCGCATCGTGATCAGCGGCAGCGCGAACACCGATGCCGAGCGTGCCTGGCTGGAAGAATTCGGCGCGCAGTTCGTCAGCGACGGGCGCGACGAGCAGAGCGCACAGATGGCTCGGGCGATCAAGGCATTGTTGTAGAGCCCCCCCAGTCGCTATCGCTCCTGCCCCTTCGGGGCAGGAGGAGCGAAGCGACGACTGGGGGGCACAATACTTTCATGGACATCGCCCACTTCCTCCTCGACTTCATCCTGCACGTCGACGTGCACCTCGCGAACTTCGTCGCCGCCTACGGCACCTGGGTCTACGCGCTGCTGTTCCTGATCATCTTCGTCGAGACCGGCGTCGTCGTGATGCCCTTCCTGCCGGGCGACTCGCTGCTGTTCGTGGTCGGCGCGCTGTGCGGTGCCGGGCTGATGAGCCTGCCGCTGTCGATCGGGCTGCTGGTGGCCGCGGCGATCCTCGGCAACCAGAGCAACTACGCGATCGGCCGCCATTTCGGCCCCCGCGTGTTCCAGTGGGAGAACTCCCGCTTCTTCAACAAGAAGGCCTTCG
>Ga0209673_1002272_pt1 | contig 13796 bp, 8 predicted proteins | sample AraplaCol_mMS_r2_2_FD_184274 | JGI IMG/M metagenome (GOLD analysis project Ga0209673, IMG submission 184274) | Arabidopsis root microbial communities from North Carolina, USA - plate scrape MF_Col_mMS_r2 (SPAdes) (version 3) | ecosystem: Host-associated > Plants > Roots > Endosphere | place: USA... | reverse complement strand
AGAGGACCACATGAAGGTCCTCGGCAACCGCCCCGCCAGACTGCGTTATCAACGCCGCCGCCAGTCCCTCGAGCCTCGAAACCTGCGGTCCGAGGAGACGAAGCGCGCTCCGGTAAGCTCGCTCCGAATCGGCTGCACGGCCCATTCGGAGATAGGCAGGTGCTATAACCTCCCATCCGCGGCCGTCATTCGGGCTGCGAGAAAGATGGTCTTCGGTCTTCCTTACAAGAATTGCGAAATCCTGTCCCGGGTCTGCCAGCCTCGCTTGCAGGGGGCGTGAGGGCATGTCAGGCGAGCCAAGGGAGACGTACAGTCCGACACTCAGCAAGGGAAGAAATGCGACGACGACAGGACGGAGCCAGTTACCGGGCTGCTTTAACGATGAACCGCGTTCTGCCTTTTCGCTCTCCCTGAAAAGGCGCCGCGCTGTCTCTGCCCGGGCCAACTCGTATTCAGTTGGCAGAATGTCTCCGGATGCAAGCTCGTTTTCGAGTTCCAGAAGCTGCTTTCGGTAGAGGTTGTCGGCTCCCCTTACTTGTATCGGCCGAGCGCGCCCCGAAGAAAGTGGATGCAGCAGTATGGCTGTTGTTGCGGTCGTCATCACCGCGAAGAGGATCCAGATAGTCATTTTTCCTGACGCCGTTGCTGGTCGGAAAATAGCCAAACCCGCAAGGCGCACATTGACGAAGATCAAATACTGGAAGAGTAGCTTGGCCGCCCCGTAAACACATAACCCACGCCGCGTACGGATTGTATGAGCTCCGGGCTCTTGGGATCTGTCTCGATCTTCTTGCGAAGCCGGACGATCTGGGCGTCGATCGCCCGGTCGAAGGCCTCGAGATTCCGATTTCGGGTCAGGTCCATGAGCTTGTCCCGCGACAGCACACGACCCCGGTTGCGGACAAACACGAGCAACATGTCGAACTCGCCGGTGGTCAGGGACACGTCGGCGCCCAAAGGAGAGGTGAGCCGCCTTCGCGAGATGTCGAGCCTCCAGCCTTCGAACTCCAGGCTTTCCTCGTCGAGGGCGCCGGACTTGGAAGGCAGGCCCGAGGAGGTGCGCCTTCTCAGCACGGTCCTAAGCCTCGCAAGAAGCTCCCTGAGATGGAAGGGCTTGGCAATGTAATCGTCGGCTCCAACCTCAAGGCCAACCACCTTGTCGGTGACATCGTCCTGCCCGGTCAGCATCAGGACCGGCACGTCAGAGGTACCACGAAGCTCGCGCAGCAGTTCGAGACCGTTCTCTCCGTTCGGCAGTACCAGGTCGAGGAATATGGCCGCGTAGGATTCCCTTGCCAATTCGGAGCGCATGGCTGTGCCGTTACCGACGGCTGTCACGCGGAACCCGTTGTCCTCAAAATAGCGAACTAGCATCTGTCTTATGCGCGCGTCATCGTCGACGACCAGAATACGGTCAGCGTCCATCTGTGCCTTGTGCCCTGCTGTCATCCTTGCATCCAGATAACGTAGGATGAGGGACAATGCCACCGGTTCGCAGACAGTTAATGCCGGTTGCGCTTTTCTGTCCGCAAAACACCTGGCTATACGCTTCATCGAAATACTTATATTCCGTGGATCTGCAATACACTGAGAATGTTCTTCCTGCCGCGCGAGGCGATCGACCGCCTTCATGACATTCAAGGGAGCCAGGTGGGGGACCGTTCTTCGAAGCCGGCTTCTTGGCAGGCCGCCGTGTCACCTGCCCGCTTTGCAGCCGCCTCTTTCCGCGCTCGCAAGTATGGCCGCCACGGGAACTGCTTTCGTAGCAGAACGGCTCCTCGACGATGAAGCGCGATGTCCGAGCCTGGATGTCGCCGGCCGAGATAGCGCGGCTTCTGCTGATGCGACGCGTGACGAGAGCCATCTCCCGAGGATACGCCCTGGCGCTTCTGTTTGCCGCTGCATGCGATCCATCTACAGGAGAACGTCGACGATACTCTCATTGGTAGTTCTACGGATATGAAAACCGCAAATCCTGACGACACTATTCAATTCGGTAAGGGAGCGGCGTGAGGTAATACAAAGGAATGTCAGTACTTTTCAGCATGCCTCGCAGCGGTGACGTCTGTAAAGAATGTCATTAGCTTGCACTATCCCGTTCCCGGCAAAGTGCTCGTCAATGGAAGTCCAATATCTCCGCAACATTGGCAATTATACCGGCGCCAGATTGGCGCAGTCATGAACGAAGGTACGGCAAATCTCGATGAACCAGCAGAAGAAGCCATAGCGGATATTTTGTCGGAGATGACCATCACCCGCACCGTGATTGCGCATAGGCCAGCACTCATGAAACGCCACAACGTTGATCGAAGTGAACAATGTCCGGATAACAGTGGTGCCCAGGCACCCTTAACGACATCAAAAAATCCTACAAAAGATGACTGAGTGATAGAATTTGGAGTTGCCATGTATATTGACCACTCCTGCCTTGCAAACGGCCTTCAAGTTGTCTCGATCGCGTTCAGGGATTTTGAAAGCGCCGTGGTCGCAATTGTGATCAGGGCCGGCTCCAGGGTGGATGGAGCCGCTCATGGAACCGCCCATTTTCTCGAACACATGGCATTCAAGGGCACACGGCACCACGCGTCCGATGAGATTACACAGCGGATTGAAAGCCTCGGGGCGACAATCAACGCGGTTACGGGCAAGGACTTCACGCTCTATTATGTTGAGGGGCTGAAGGAAATGCTTCCTGAAGCGGTCGCGATCCTGACAGAGGTAGTGACATCCCCTCGACTCGACCCTGAAGATATGGATGTCGAGAGACAGATCATTCTACAAGAAATTCTGCAAGCCCAGGATGATGCCGCGGTCAGCGCGCTGGCGGGGTTGGCGCAGAGGGCCTATCCCGATCAGAGCCTCGGAAATTCAGTTCTGGGCACCCCAGAGACAGTGGCACGGCTAAGCCGAGCAGATCTGATGGACTTCGTCATCGAGAACTATCAGCCTGAAAACATGATATTGATAGCGGCTGGCGGCATATCCCACCATGATTTGGTTGTGCTTGCCAACCGGTTTCTGGATCCTATACAGGTCTCCAGCCGAACGCGCAAAGAAGCACCCAAGGCGGCCTACTCAGGCGGACTTTTTTTGCAGACCCGATCGGAGTTAAGTCAGTCTATCGTAGCCTGCGCATTTCCAACGGCATGGGCAGGTGACCGTCATCGCTACGCGGTTCAAGTCCTTGCGGAGGCATTGGGAACGGGAATGTCGTCCCCCTTGTTCAGATCAATCCGGCGGGACCACGGTCTGGCGTATGAGGTCGGAGCGTGGTCAGAACACGGTTCCGACTTCGGTTTATTCGGCATGTATGCGGCGACATCGGCAACTCATGTTGAAGATGCCCTCCGGCTGATGGGCATTGAACTTTCGAAGATGGCAGCGGCGGACAATGACGAGGCCGTACATCGTGGAAGAAACAAATGCCTCGTCAACCTCGTCCGAGCCCGGGAAATACCGTTTGACGCGGCCCGCATGGTCGGCACGGCTATGCTGTCATTTGGCACGATCGTATCCCCGGAAGATGAGATCAATCGAATCCGAAGCGTCACGACGCGAGATGTGAGGGAGGCCGCATCGACACTGATTGATATGGCGAAACCCACAATCGCTGTTGTCGGTCAACCAGAACCCGTTGATTACGAAGAGGTGATGCTGACCGCAATCAGGTCGGTGCTCGGGAGCACGTCCTCCGATGGGTAAATTGGCTATGGGGTGACGGTTGGCGCCACAGGTCGGCCGGATTGATGTCGCGCGCCTTGCGGGTCAGCGGGAAGTGCTGGCCGTATTCGTCCTTGGGATCAGGCCAGGAGCATCGGAGGGTACGGGACGATGGACAAGGACGTCATTGTAAGAAACGAGTGATCGGCTGATGACGGAGCTCGCAACCGTCAGAAGCGGCGCCGCCGCCACTGGGGCGCAACGGCTGGCAGAACTCGGAACAGAGTTCCTGCCAGCTGAACATCGATCGAGCATGCTGAACTCCTGCGTATACCTGTCCATCCGGAAGCATGACGTAAGGCCCAATGCAGTGATGTCGATCGGCTTGTCCTTCATCGGCCGCCTCGAAAGCCGCGTACTGCTTACGATTGACGCTGTGCTGGCGTCCCTTGCGGCTATCTGTGCGATGCCCGCGCCGTTCTCCGTCCGTCGGGTATCCCTTCCTTTGTAAAGATAGCCAGGAAGTCTGGAATCGCGCTGGTTCCGCTGATTTGCAACCATAGCGATCACGGTGGCAACGACTGCCAATACTGTAAGACTGAGTGAATATCTTCCCACTTTCCAACGGGCGTCTCGGTCCTTTTGGGCAAGTTTGGCGGGCTTGTCCTACCCATCCGCGAGGATCTCGCCCGCCTTAATGCCTCTTTTTCGTCCTGACTGTTGTGCTGCCTGGGCGCCTGGATGATCATTGCATCGACGATCTGACCGCCATTGGCCTTTGGCCAGGTCGGTGTTGATCGTTGCTTACACCACGACGAAATCCGCATGCGTCAGCGCGAGCCCGGTGCCGAGGGTCGCGAACTGGACTGCAGCACCGGTTCCGTTCCCATCGGCATCGTAGCTCAACGCGCCGGTGATAGGATTGTAGATGATGCGGTCGTTGGCATCGTGCGCTGCCTCTCCGATGTGGAAAGCCGTTTCCGTGAGGATGGGCGCCGGTCCTAGCGCCGCGAAAACTGCCTTTGAAAGTCGGATTGTATCCGCTGCGGCGTCAAAGTCCGTAATCGTGTCGACGTTCAGTGTTGCATGTAGCGGTCGATCGAAGACGAAGGTGTCCGCGCCGGAACCGCCAGTGAGAAGATCATTGCCCGCTCCGCCGTTAAGGACATTGTTTCCGTCATTGCCGATGAGAACGTTGCTCTGCGCATTGCCGGTGGCGTTGATGTTGGCGGTGCCAAACAGCGTCAGGTTCTCGACCACGCCAAGCACATGAGTGGTATCGGCCAGGCTGAAGCTGATCGCCGACCGCACGGTATCGATGCCGTTCGAACCGGCCACGCTCTCGTCGACGATGTCGCCGGCATTGTCAACGACGTAGAAATCGTCACCGGCGCCGCCGCGCATTCTGTCTGCGCCAACGCCGCCATCGAGGATATTGCTGCCGGCATTGCCTGTGAGTACGTTGTTCAGCGCATTGCCGGTGGCGTCGATGTTAGCGGCGCCAAGCAGCGTCAGGTTCTCGACCGCACCGAGCACGTGTACGGTATCGGCCAGGTTGAAGCTGATCGCCGACTGCACGGTATCGATGCCGTTCGAACCGGTCAGGCTCTCGTTGACGATGTCGCCGGCATTGTCGACGACGTAGATATCGTTACCGGAACCGCCGAACATGACATCGGCGCCAGCGCCGCCGTCCAGTTTGTCGGCGCCAGCACCGCCATCGAGGATATTGTTGCCGGCATTGCCGATAAGCACGTTGTTCAGTGCATTGCCGGTGGCGTTGACGTCGGCCGCGCCGAGCAGCGTCAGGTTCTCAACCGTGCCAAGCACGTGTGCGGTATCCGCCAAGCTGAAGCTGATCGCCGACTGCACGGTATCGATGCCGTTCGAACCGGCCAGGCTCTCGTTGACGATGTCACCCGCATCATCAACGACGTAGGTATCGTTACCGGAACCGCCGAACATGACATCGGCGCCGGCGCCGCCATCGAGGATATTGTTGCCGGCATTGCCGATAAGCACGTTGTCGAGCGCGTTGCCGGTGGCGTTGATGTTGGCTGTGCCGAGAAGCGTCAGGTTCTCGACCGCGCCAAGCACATGAATGGTATCGGCCAGGCTGAAGCTGATCGCCGACCGCACAGTGTCGGTGCCGTCTGAATCCGGCAGGCTCTCATCGATGACGTCACCGGCATTGTCGACAACGTAGGTGTCATTGCCAACCTCGCCGGCCATGATGTCGGCCCCAGCGCCGCCGTTGAGGACATTGTCGCCAGCATTGCCGAGGAGCACGTTGTTCAGTGCATTGCCGGTGGCGTTGATGTTGGCGGTGCCGAGCAGCGTCAGGTTCTCGACCGCGCCAAGCACATGAAGGGTATCGGCCAGGCTGAAGCTGATCGCGGCCCCCACGGTATCGGTGCCGTCTGAACCGGCCACGCTCTCGTCGACGATGTCGCCGGCATTTTCGACGACGTAGGTGTCATTACCGGCGCCACCGCGCATTCTGTCGGCGCCAGCACCGCCATCGAGGATATTGCTGCCGGCATTGCCTGTGAGTGTGTTGTTCAGTGCATTGCCCGTGGCGTCGATATCGGCCGTGCCGAGCAGCGTCAGGTTCTCGACTGCGCCAAGCACATGAATGGTATCGGCCAGGCTGAAGCTGATTTCAGACCGCACGGTATCGATGCCATTCGAACCGACCACGCTCTCATCGACGATGTCGCCGGCATTGTCGACGACGTAGGTGTCATTACCGGCGACGCCGCGCATTCTGTCGGCGCCGGCACCGCCATCGAGGATATTGCTGCCGGCATTGCCGATAAGCACGTTGTCGAGCGCGTTGCCGGTGGCGTTGATGTTGGCTGTGCCGAGAAGCGTCAGGTTCTCGACCGCGCCAAGCACACGTGCGGTATCGGCCAGGCTGAAGCTGATCGCCGACCGCACAGTGTCGGTGCCGTCTGAATCCGGCAGGCTCTCATCGATGACGTCACCGGCATTGTCGACAACGTAGGTGTCATTGCCGGCCTCGCCGGCCATGATGTCGGCCCCAGCGCCGCCGTTGAGGACATTGTCGCCAGCATTGCCGAGGAGCACGTTGCTCAGCGCATTGCCGGTGGCGTTGATGTTGGCGGTGCCAAGCAGCGCCAGGTTCTCGACCGCACCAAGCACATGAGTGGTATCGGCCAGGCTGAAGCTGATCGCCGACTGCACGGTATCGATGCCGTTCGAACCGGCCACGCTCTCGTTGACGATGTCGCCGGCATTGTCGACGCTGTAGACGTCGTGACCAGCGCCGCCGAACATGACATCAGCGCCAGCGCCGCCATCGAGGATATTGCTGCCGGCATTGCCTATGAGTGTGTTGTTCAGTGCATTGCCGGTAGCGTTGACGTCGGCGGTGCCGAGCAGCGTCAGGTTCTCAACCGCGCCAAGCACATGCGCGGTATCGGCCAGGCTGAAGCTGATTTCAGACCGCACGGTATCGATGCCGTTCGAACCGACCACGCTCTCGTTGACGATGTCACCAGCATCATCGACGACGTAGATATCGTTACCGGCGCCGCCGGCCATTCTGTCGGCGCCAGCGCCGCCGTCGAGGATATTGACGCCGGCATTGCCAATGAGAACGTTGTCGAGCTCATTGCCGGTAGCGTTGATGTTGGCGGCGCCGAGCAGCGTCAGGTTCTCGACCTCGCCAAGCACATGCGTGGCATCGGCCAGGCTGAAGCTAATTGCCGACTGCACGGTATCGGTGCCGTCTGAGCCGCTCTCGTTGACGATATCGCCGGCATTGTCGACGACATAGACGTCGTCACCGGCGCCGCCGGCCATTCTGTCGGCGCCGGCCCCACCGTTCATTCTGTCGGCGCCAGCGCCGCCGTTGAGGATATTGACGCCGGCATTGCCGATGAGAACGTTGTCGAGCTCATTGCCAGTGGCATTGATGTTGGCGGTGCCGAGCAGCGTCAGGTTCTCCACCGCGCCAAATACACGAGTGGCATCGGCAAGGCTGAAGCTGATTGTCGACTGCACGGTATCGGTGCCGTCTGAACCGGTCAGGCTCTCGTCGACGATGTCGCCGGCATTGTCGACGATGTAGGTGTCATTGCCTGCACCGCCGGCCATGACATCGGCGCCAACGCCGCCGTTGAGGATATTGTTGCCGGCATTGCCGATAAGTACGTTGTTCAGCGCATTGCCGGTGGCGTTGATGTTGGCGCTGCCGAGCAGCATCAGGTTCTCGACCGTGCCAAGCACGTGTGCGGTGTCAGCCAGGCTGAAGCTGATCGCCGACAATACGGTATCAGTGCCGTTCGAACCGACAAGGCTCTCGTCGACGATGTCGCCGGCATTGTCAACGACGTAGAAATCGTCACCGGCGCCGCCGCGCATTCTGTCTGCGCCAACGCCGCCATCGAGGATATTGCTGCCGGCATTGCCTGTGAGTACGTTGTTCAGCGCATTGCCGGTGGCGTCGATGTTAGCGGCGCCAAGCAGCGTCAGGTTCTCGACCGCACCGAGCACGTGTACGGTATCGGCCAGGTTGAAGCTGATCGCCGACTGCACGGTATCGATGCCGTTCGAACCGGTCAGGCTCTCGTTGACGATGTCGCCGGCATTGTCGACGACGTAGATATCGTTACCGGCGCCGCCGGCCATGACATCCGCGCCAGCGCCGCCGTCGAGGACATTGTTGCCGGCATTGCCGGTGAGCACGTTGCTCAGCCCATTGCCGGTGGCGTTGATGCTGGCGCTGCCGAGCAGCGTCAGGTTCTCGACCGCGCCAAGCACATGTGCGGTATCGGCCAGGCTCAAGCTGATCGCCGACAGTACGGTATCGGCGCCATCTGAGCCGCTCTCGTCGACGATATCGCCGGCATTGTCGACGACATAGACGTCGCTACCGGAACCACCGGCCATTCTGTCGGCGCCGGCGCCGCCGTCGAGCCAGTCGTTCCCCGGGCCACCCCATAGCTGATCGGCGCCCTGATCACCGAAGAGCGTGTCGTTGCCGCCATAACCGACAACCAAGTCATCGCCGTAGCCAGCCCGGATGATGTCGTTAAAATCGTTGCCATAGAATTCGTCGTTCATGGCGTTCATCCGGATTAACCACGCGCCTGCCTGAAGGTCTGATGTCGTAGTGTGCAAGTACAGATCGCTCACGGTCAGAATCGTCTGGCCATTTTTGGCATAAGCCAAGTCATAGATAGTCCACTGATCACCGTAGACGCTGTAGCTCACCCCGGCACGGTCCGCTAAGGTGCTTCCATACATGTTAAAAATAGCTACTGAGCCATCGTCGTAGATCAACTGAGTTGTAACGTTGGCACTGGCTTCGACGTAAGCCCATCCGCTGCTGTTTGTCCCGGACATGTTGAAGCCACGTCCTGCGGCGTTGCTCAGATCAAAAATTGCCAATTTGATTCTCCTGGCGTTTGTTCATTTTGGAAGCCGGCATAGCATCGGGTTCCGTGATGTCTCGGTCGTGAGTCAGATGCTTTCGTGGACTGCCCAACAGCCGCGTCCGCAATCCTCTGGGTGCTCTAATTCATGCGCGCGACTTGACCCGTGAAAATCGGGCCCGATGCGGCTTGCGCATCGCTACCCCCTGAACGCGCGATGCATCTGGTCGGTTAAGGGCTTCACGAGGTAGGACCACACATTGCGTTCCCCCGTCTGAATATGGACTTCGGCGGGCATGCCGGGTTGCAGGCGCTGGGCATCCTTGAGACAGGCCTTCTGGTCGTCGAGGGTGGTCCTGGCGACGAAGTAGGACAGTTGCCGCTGCGGATCCTTGATGAGGTCGGCCGACACCCGCTGGACGGTGCCTTTGCACTCGGGCGTGGTGGCGACGTCAAAGGCCGGAAAGCGAATGGACACGCGTTGTCCCGCCTTGACATCGTCGATGCTTGCGGGCGCCACCATGGCGTCGATGACCAGCCGGTCTTGCTCGGGCACGATCAGCATGAGGGTTTCGCCGGGTGAGACGACCCCGCCGACTGTGTGGACTGCAAGCTCCTGTACAAAACCAGATTGCGGGGCGCGGATCTCGGTCCGTGCAAGCTGGTCTTTTGCTACCAGCTTACGCTCGACGAGCTCGACTTCCTTGCCGTCAAGCTCGCGCAGTTCCTCGCTGACGTCCTTACGCCGGTCTGCGTCAACCTGCAGGGCCTGCAGCGCCGTCTCGCTAATCTTGCCCTCGGTCTCGGCGATTGCCGCGGCGAGACGACCGGATTCGCCATGCAGCCGAGACAGTTCGAGGTGCAACGCGCTCACCCGCTCGAACGAGACGAGCTTTTTCTCATAGAGCATCTGCACGGTGGCATCGTCGCGTTCGACCAACGCGGCCGCTTCGTTGTTCGCTCTGCGCTGGGCAGTGAGACCTTCGATCTGTCGTTTAAGCTGACCTGCACGCGCCTCCAACTGCGACTTCAGACCGACGAGGGCCTTCGTGCGGCTTTCAAAAAGCGCCTTTTCGCCGGCAATCACAGCCTCGACGTCAGGCTCGGTCTGGCGCTCGTCGAGTTCTTCGGGAAATTTGATCTCCGAAAGCCCGAGACGTTCCGCCTGCAGCCGCGCCTGGCGCGCAACCGTGCGGTCGTACTGCTGTGAAATGATCTGCAAATTGGCGCCGGTCATAGTATCGTCGAGGCGGGCCACTACGTCGCCCGCCGAAACGCGGTCCCCTCCGTGACCAGAATGGCTCCTACAGTCCCGCCGGTCTGGTGTTGCACCTTCTTGGCGCTGCTCTCGACGACGACATTCCCCGAAGCAATCACAGCGCCCGCAAGCGACGTGGTTGACGCCCACGCCCCGACGCCACCGACCAATAAGATGGACACCGACAAACCGAACACTAGATTGGCTCTTATGCCTTCACCGGAGCCAGCTCGCTTTTCTGAGTCAGACATTGAGATCACTTTCGCTCGTGTAGGGAAACTACTGTAGAGGTTTGCGGCAGCGCCGTATGAGGTACGGCCGACTGAGCCTGGGCGCGGATTACGCTTGCAAGCACCTCATCCTTCGGGCCAAACGCCTGCATGGAGCCGCCCGCCATAACCAGTATCTGGTCGAGATTGGTCAGTGCCGAGGGGCGATGAGCGACCACGACGACGACGCCGCCACGCCGACGCACACCTTGGATCGCGGTCGCCAGCGAGACGTCGCCATCGGCATCGAGATTGGAGTTTGGCTCATCGAGCACCACCAGGAAAGGATCGCCATAGAGCGCCCGCGCCAGCCCGATCAGCTGCCGTTGGCCTGCCGAGAGTGCTGTACCGCCATCGCCAACTCGTGTCTGAAAGCCGTTCGGCAGCCTGAGGATCATCCGCTCCACACCAGCCGCCCGCGCGGCGGCGAGAATACTGTTCGGATCGGCGCTCTCATCAAAGCGCGAAATGTTGTCTGCAACCGTCCCGTCGAACAGCTCTATGTCCTGCGGCAAATAGCCGATGTCGCGGCCGAGGGCCTCAACGTCCCATTGGTCGAGCGCGGCCTGGTCTAGACGGATGCTTCCATTCAGGGCGGGCCAGGCTCCGACGATGGCGCGAACTAGCGTCGACTTGCCTGACGCACTCGGTCCGATCACTCCCAGTCCGGTGCCTGCATGCAGTGCAAAGGTGACGTTCCGGATAAGCGGCTTCTGCTGGCCGGGTGCGGCAACCGTGAGCGCCTCGACCGAAAGGCCCTGATGCGACCGTGGTAGCGCCAGCGGCTGCTTGAGGTCGGCGAAGGCCTTCAACGTTCTTGAAAGTTGGGCATAACTTTGCCTGGCTGACATGAAGCCACGCCAATTGGCGATGGCGACGTCAACGGGGGCTAACGCCCTGGCCAGCATGATCGAGGAGGCGATCATGATACCGGGCGACGCCTCGCCGGACATCACCAGATAGGCACCTAGACCCAGCATCAGCGACTGCAGCATCATCCGGAGCGTGCGCGACACTGTCCGGCAGTGCCAACGACGTCACTGAGGCAGCGTTGGTCCTTGAGGAAGCGGTGGCTATGTTCGCCCCACAACCGGCCGAACCGGTTGGAAAGACCCATCGCACGGATCATCTCGGCATTGCGGCGGCCTGCCTCGGCATAAGTGGTGCGGGTAATCGCCGATTCAGCCGCCCGCCGCGCCGATGCGCGCCCGAGCCCTTCGGCCGCTAGCGTCAAAAGCACGCTGAGCACAGCGCCAGCCGTCGCAAGCAGCCCGAGCCAAGGATGCAGTGTGTAGATAATGACGAGATAGAAGGGCAGCCACGGCAGGTCGAAGAACGCTGTCGGGCCCGTGCCGGAAACGAAGCCCCGAATCTGGTCGAGGTCACGGATTGGTTGCACGCGAGATCCCTCAGGCCCCACTCGTATAGGCAGCAGCAGCGCCGCTGCGAAAGCCTTCGTATGCAGCTGGCGATCGAGCGCATTGCCGATGCGGACGAGAAGGCGCAAGCGCACGATATCAAGCAGGCAGTAGACCGCGTAGAGCCAAGCCATGATGATGGTTATACCTACCAGCGTGGGCACGCTGTGCGAGGGTAGCACCCGGTCGTAGACCTGCAGCATATAGAGCGAGCCCGTGAGCCCTAGAACATTGATCAGAGCGGAGAAGGCCCCGACGCCCAACAGCGCGCCAGCACAATGCCGGAACGCCAATTGAACTTCATTGACCCGCCTCATTGCGTCGAACGGCGTTTCAGCCATGGTAGCGCTTCTAGTCCCTGCCTTGCGACCGTGATGATCGCATCTATTCGGTGAATTGAGGGACCAGACACACAATCGGCACAAGAATTCTTCGCCGCCGATGTGTATGTCCCTGACACGTCAGATAAGTGGGATTGTATCTCAGGCCAAAACAGTTCCAGAACTTGCTTTCCGGCGCCAATTTCTTGTGATTTGCTGTCACCTCTCACCGTCTCACCCAGAACATTTTGGGAGACTGCGATGAAATGACTGTTCAAATGCTATGCCGAAAGGAAAACTGTAGACGGAGGATAGTGTCGGGAGAGAGCAAAGATGCCGAGAAGATTGCCTATGATATCGGTGGCGCGGTTGGAGGTGAGTTGCGACGGTTGGAGCTGGCCTGCCACAGGTTCGTGACGGATCATTGGCAGGATCTTGCGAGACAGACGCCAGTGATAAATCAAGTCGGAACAATCATTCAGAGACTGACCAAGAATGCCCGCCTCGTTGGGGTCTGGCCACGCGTTCGGCCAACACCTTTTCCTCGTCCGACAGCCTCCAGGCCACGCCAGCACGAAACCGCGCCAGCGCCTCCGCAAACACCTGTTTCCGATCGATGCGAAAACCGTGAAGGCGATTGCCGTAACCTCGACCGGAAGATTCGCCTTTTCCCGGTGAGATCAATAAGATAGTCAGTTGAATTCGTAATACCGATGAAGACGCAGCGCCTCGGCTGCTAAATTTCGTTTCACTCAACGAAAGCGGGGCCGGAGCAAGAGCGTTCAAGTCCACAATATCAGACCTTAGTCCGAAACAGATCGGACTCGGGTCTGATGGCTTCAGGACCTTTGTCCACTATTCAAGCCCGCCCTTCCCGCATAACTTGTGCCGTCCAAACCCACCGGACACCGGGATGCTCCGACACGCCCCCTCGCGTGTAAACCCCTCGGAGCTTCCGGAACCGGCCCAATCTTCAACGCCGCCCGCGAGATTGTTAATTGGATATTCAGCATGACCACTCGCAGGTTAAGCGCATTCGCAGCACTCGCTGTAAGTCCATGGCTGTTGAGTCTTCAAGCAAACATCGGTCGAGAGCAAGTGAACACACCTTTTGATGAAACCTCGCTCGGCAGGGAATTCGATCTTTTCGCAACTGAATTGACGAAGCTGCCAACATCACCGGAGATCACCGCATTGGAGCTCCGCTTTGCTCTCCTGCGAGAAGCCGTGGCAATCCGCCTCGCGGGACCGAGCCGAATAACTGTTGAGTTGCCGTCGTCGCTATTCGACGCCTAGGATCGAAACCGGATCGCGTTCTGTGTACGGATGATGATCGCCAAACAAAAGCAACGGTGTTAGGCGTCAATCACCGTTGCTCGATAGTCTCTCATTTTGGCATTGAGGATTATGATCATCCTTCGCATGACCGCGACGAGAGCGACCTTTCCGGGCTTTCCTTTCGCTTTCAG
>Ga0209673_1002271_pt1 | contig 13797 bp, 10 predicted proteins | sample AraplaCol_mMS_r2_2_FD_184274 | JGI IMG/M metagenome (GOLD analysis project Ga0209673, IMG submission 184274) | Arabidopsis root microbial communities from North Carolina, USA - plate scrape MF_Col_mMS_r2 (SPAdes) (version 3) | ecosystem: Host-associated > Plants > Roots > Endosphere | place... | reverse complement strand
AATTGCTTATGGGTGCGGAGACACCAATCGTAATCAATAACGCTACAGCAGCAGCCGCCGCTTCAATGGGAATAGTGTTGGAGAACAACCCTCAGGTACAGCTCGAGAGCAAACTTGAGAGCAAACTTGATGCAACCAAGAAAAAGGCAGCACGGAGCGACAATCCGAGTGCAGCAACCTCGACCTCCAATTCCGTCGAGCCGATGCCTAAGAAGAAGGCGGGCGCTGAGAAGGGTATTGACACCCCTCCTGTCGTCCCAGATCCCCCCAAAGCCAAGACTCTTTCGTGCGCTGTTTGTAACTTTGTCGAGCCAACCGGCGACGAGCACATCTCTTGTCGGGATTGCCGCTTGACGGTTCATCGCAACTGCTACGGAGTACAAAATTCTCGACCTGGCAATAAATGGCTTTGCGACATGTGCTCAAACGACCGCAGTCCCTCGATTTCCACGACTTATGAATGTGTTCTTTGTCCTGTGACCTGGACGGAACACGATCTTATGGAGACCACAAAGAACACCAGCCGGAAGAAGTCGGATCGAGATAAGGAGAAAGAGCGACTCGAGAAGGAAATGGTTCATGAGGCGATTCGACTCTACCGCCAACGACAGGAAGCCGTTGGCAAGCCCGTCGGGCCACGCGAGCCATTGAAACGAACTGCAGGTAACAATTGGGCCCATGTCACGTGCTCATTATGGACCCCAGAGATTAAATTCGGAAATGCGAAAGAACTTGAGCCAGCGGAAGGATTTGGATCTATTCCCAAGGATCGCTGGCGGGATACCTGCAAAATTTGCAAGTCGTCGAAGGGCGCCTGTGTTTCCTGCAGTGCCACTGGATGTAATGCGCACTTTCACATTGGCTGTGCTTTTCAGGCACATTACCGCTTCGGTCTTGATGTTACACCTGTTAAGAGCTCGCGCCGAGATAGTGTGCAGGCTATTCGCCTGGGCGACGAGGTTGGAGCGGCTTCTCCCGTCATCTACTGCCCTAATCATGCTGTTCCCTCTGCGGTTCATGATATTGGCGAGCTTGCCGGCCAGGATGGGTTGAATGCTCTGCAACTTTTCGCTCAAACATACAAGCAAGCTGATCTTACCTTGACTGGTACTTCACGAAAAGCAGCTTACGTGCAGCAATCAGTCACTGTGCCGCCACACCACGTTGCTGGACCAGCGAATCGCCGCGTCTCTACGAGCAATGGTCCTGTAGCTTCCAAAGAATCCCATAAGGCTCCGCCAATCCCGACTGAAGAAACAACAGACGAAATGGATATCGATACGGAAGAGCCTTCTGCGCCGCGGGCCATATCTTCCCATGCGGCCACGCCAAGTCAGAAATGTGTTCGATGTTCCACTGATTTCAGTCCTCGATGGTGGCCTTGCGGACGCCGCGGCGATTATCGAGCGCCCTTAGTGAACGGAGGTGGAATGGGTTCTTTCAACACTCCTTCAGGTTGGTACGCGCCAACAAACGGTACGGCGAGAGAGCAGATCTACGAATGTCACAAATGCCATTTGAAAAACCCTCACCCTCCTCTCGATGTTCCTACGCCTACTCCTGCTCCGGTTGCGGCTACTGTCCCCGGCCCGGCTTCTGCTTCTGGTCCTCCGCCCCCCGCATCTGCGCCTATGCCTACGCCCGATTCACGGCCATCGCCCTACGCAGCTCAACGCCCGGTATTGCCGACTATGCATCGCCCTGGGTTCGTCGCACATGCCCATCCAGCTCCTACGCCTCCTTCCACTGCAGTCCTTGGGCGTCCTATGCCACCAGCACATACTCATAGTGCTCCTATGCCATTTGCCGGTAGTTTTGAGCAGCGACCTGGAGGTGAAAGTGTTCTGCGTAATGGCATGTCACCACCTGTCTACGGCGCAGGTCCGCCTCCTGCTCCATCTCAATCTCCTCATATAGGGGGCTATCAACCTGGTCCTCCTCCTGTCCCTCCACCCTCGCACTATGGCAACACAGGCCCACCTCCGGCCCCGCCATCGCAGCCATATGGAACACATACTAGCCCATATGTGCCCATGACAACTCGCTCGCCGCATCTTTCACAGCCCCCGCCTCGCCCCTTCGCTGCCTCTGCATCTCCTCCGATAATCTCGGCGACAGTGAAAAGGTCTCCGCAGACATCGCTCAGTGCATTGAACGGTGGCCCACCGCCGCGTATGTACTCGGTCGATCGAATTGGCGCGTCGTCTCACTCGCCGCCTGTTGCCTCGGCACACGTAAATCCTCGCGGGCCAACCCCGCCTACTCGACCAGAGGACACACCACCATCGGTCATGGCGAGTGCGAATCGGCACTCAGGCGTGAATGGCACGAGCACTGGGTCCGGAGCGAGCGCAAGCCCGTCGCTAAAAAACCTTCTGTCCTAATATTCCATCTCAAACCTTGCCACTCACGGTCGAGTGTGCTACTCAACTGTATGATAGCCATGTCTCTGTTCCTTTTGTCTGCATTTCCCTTCTTTATTTCTTGACTTCTTTATTATTTCCCCATTATCTTTGCATATGCGCGGTGTACTGGCAAAAGGTGTCAGGGAGGAATGAGATATTCGTATCTATTCTCTTTTGACTTTGATTATCTCCTTTGTCATCATATCTTTTCGGCGTCTCAAATTACGGCTGGAAAAGCAACGGGATAACCGGGTAGTGAAACCCATGGAATGACTTGCATGGAGTAGGGTCGGCGACTTTTGATGTTTACCATATCCCCTTGTTAGAAGAATTGATTTGATTATTGCTTAAATACAATAAACGTGGATTCGTAATTCAGCTCGGCTTGCGCACTAGCAAATAACCTTACTGTACATTGTCTATTCGGCCCGAGGACCTTATATCTCCCCCTTTCTTTGCTTTTCCTTCCCATTCAGTGCCGATTACCCGCAATATCAGAAGAAAATCTGAACACTCGCATTGGACGTTGCCGGCGCTGACAAATGGCGGATATCCACATCTGCATTCTGCACGATTCCCCAAGACCCAACCAACACCTGCGCAGAATACAAAAGGACCCAGCACTCGTGACGTGAAACAAAATCAGAAAGAATATTTTCTCTCAACGAATTGTTCAAGAAAAAATCCCCTCCAAAATGAGTACCATGCGCGCAGTCGGTATGTTCCCTTTTCTTCTTCCGTCGCACCCCGCAGGACCCCTCCATACATCATCGCCGATCTGAGGTATCAGGGCGGACAATTCGGTGCAATGAATCTCTAGAGTTCTGAAATTTATACAGTGAGAGACATATTATGCCTTTTCTCTCTTCAGAAAAGAAATATCAAATTTAAAATGTCCTGATCCTTGCTAATTCATTAAATAATAGGCATAAAGGGCGGCAAAGGCCCAGCCACATCTCTATTTATGGACTCAATCCCTAAGCCGGTGCCAGCTGACGGCGAGGCCATTGTCAAGATCAAGGCTTTCGGATTGAACCGAATGGATCTATTGCAGCGGGAGGGATTGTATCCGCTTCCGCCGCAGGCACCCGAGACCATGGGGGTTGAGTTCTCCGGTATAGTGGAGGAGTTTGGCGGGCAAGCGCATGAAGATTTTAAGGTTGGCGATGAGGTTCTTGGACTGGCTTATGGTGGTAAGTGAATTCTCGCAGGATTCCTCAAATTCGCATATTTTTCTATCGTCATTGAGCGAGAACAGGGACAGTGCTGAATAGATAATTTTGTGATTTAGGTGCATACGCGGAGTACATTGCCGTCTCGACTAAGATGTTGGTTCACAAGCCTAAGCAGCTGTCGTGGGAGGAGGCTGCAGGTGTGCCGGAGGTGAGTAAAGTCTACAATTGAGCTGCTCCTGTGGTTATAGCTAAATACTAAATGGTCTGCTTCAGACTTGGATTACTGCATCTCAAGCACTTTTCCTGATCGGTGACTTTCAAGAAGGCCAGTCGGTGCTGTGGCACGCGGGTGCATCGTCAGTTTCCATCTCGGGAATTCAACTTGCCAAAGCAGCCGGTGCGAAGGCGATTTATGCAACGGCCGGCTCGCAGGAGAAAATCGATTTCCTTGAAAAGGAGTTGGGAGTGACCAAGGCGTTCAATTACAAGACGCAGGATTGGGCCAGCGAGATCCAAAAGGCGACTGGTGGAAGCGGAGTCAATCTTACTGTCGACTTTATCGGAGCGACATATTTCCAAGGAAACTTGGATGTGGCGGCACGCGATGGACGAGTTGTTTTATTGGGATTGATGGGAGGAGGGAAATTGCCGGATGGAGTGAATATTGCACCACTTTTGTTTAAGAGGGTTCGTGTGGAAGGCAGTACATTGCGCAGTCGAGATGTGGAGTATCAACGTAAGCTGCGCGACACGCTGGTTGACCATGCACTGCCCAAATTCTGTGATGGGACATTCCGGGTGTTTGTTGAGAAGGTTTTCCCATTTGATCAGATTATGGCGGCCCATCAGTTGTTAGAGAGCAACAGTACCAAGGGGAAGCTCATCTGCGTGATTGAGTAAGACCTGCAAGGGGTCCTAGATGATATTTGCACCTGCAACCTTGACCTTGAAGTACATTCAGAGATACTGCCATATACTAGGTACCAATGTACGTTATTTCAAGCATCTTTTCTTATTTCTTCGGTATCCTTGAACACGATCTACTAGTTACATATGTTAAGTACAGTGCAGCAATTACAAAAAATGATTGGAGTATTTACCTAACTGTAATTCAAAGTCCAGATTACCTCATCTAGGTGGAGTTGAAATTGTTCGATATGATTGGCTGGCCACCCACCATCGATCGTCATTGGAACCAAGGGGGAGGGTGTACTCCGTTATACATACATCCAGTACTCTGCAAATCCCTATAACATGTGTGTACCAGTACCACTATCTCGATGTCATATGCCATATGTACAGTATGTACATATGGCATACGATGACGACGATTTCAGGATGAACAGGAACAGTGGCAAAAGATGTCGAAACAAAGTCGAGTCGATGAGATCATTACCGAATAAATGAGCAATGGAAGCAAATCCCACCATCCACCAGCATCCGCTGATACCCACTTTTTTTTCCCTTCCACATTCGATCCTCGCAACTGCGCCCCGGAGCCTCGAGCCTTGAGCGGCAGCCAATCCACTTGGGCTTATGTAAGATGTGGGCCTTCTAGAAAAATCAGAGAGAACAGTAGCCAGCAGAGTATAGCAGTGGTGAACATAATGAAATGAGTAGAGTAGAGGACAGTAGACTATTAATTAGTAAATACTGTATATTATTTACTATTCTACACAGCTACTGTATATCTTGTGTATACATATACGAAATATATGATAACTGGACTCTGTACTCCGTAACTAACTAATTTCGTGCATCTCCCGTCCCGCCCCAAAGCCTTCTGGAAGCACCTTTCGAAGCCCCCTTCTTCCCCGGCCCCTCCTCTCTTCTCCTCTTCTTTCTTCCTTCTCCTCCACTTTCTCCCACTTCTGCCTTTCACGCTTTCTCGGCTTTTCCTTCTAGAATCTTTTCCTCTTTTCTACTCTCCCTTCTCTCTCTCTCTATTCTCCTCCCCCTCCCTCTCCCATCCCCACTGATCTTGGGCTATCTTGATCATGTCGCCCTGACCACCTCTAGATTTTTTCTTATTCTCTCTTTCCTTCTTATCTCTCTCAAAATCCTTGAAACATATCATCGCATCCTCTTCCTTTTGAAGATAAAAAAAAAGGAATTCTTTCCCCCCCCCCCTCCCCTCTCCTCCCTTCCCGTCTCCCCTCACGTGCCGTCATCTGTGGCGTCGGCCCATCCCTAATTTCTTCGATTGCGCGCGACCTTCTACATCTTCGGTCTGCGTTTGTCTCGGATCTCTTCCTGGTCTGCAACGCGACACTTTCCGGCATTGGACCTGCAGCTGGGAAGGGCAAATTAAAAAAGAACAAATCCATTGTTTGATTGTCCCTGCGTAGGGGTTGGCCACCGACTCCAGTCCATTCCTTCACATCGACTTTCTCTTTTTTTTTTCTTGTCCCTCTCGCTTTCTCTTCTTCTCGGATCGACGACAATTTCCCTATACACAACTTCTCTACATCCTTTCTGGAGTCGCCGCTCGTTACATCTTCTTCTCAAAGAGTGCTGCCCTCAATCTCACAGCGCTCTCGTCGATCCCGCCGGTTTCCGTCCGTGACTTCAACCTCTGCGAAAGAGCCTCCCCATTCTCCGTCGCCGTTACTCTTTCAACCACCACCTCCCTCTCTTCCTCCCTCTCCCTTTTCCTCTCCATATCTCTCCCTTCCTATCTCTCTCTCTCTCTCTCTCTCTCTCTCTCTCTCTATCTTTCGCACATACGCACGCGCATCCTCCCCCGATCTCTCAGTCGGGCCACATGCAATACCGAGTTGACCCGCCCGCCTTGATTTCTATTCTTTCTCAAACAATACTCAGTCTAAGATTGAGTGATATTTGGTAAGGCGATCGGGTATCACATTACTCCAGTATCGATTGCGTGACACGATGGCGGAATGTGTGGATTGCTCGGCCGTCTATATAGACGACCGAGTTCAGTCCGAACGATGGGTGCGCAGAACTTCGATAGACACGGCAACTGTGTCGTCTGTGGGCTCGCTCACACGACCTGAAGAACCAGATGATCTTCAGTCCGACCTGGAGCAGTTGTTAGAAGTGTGTAGAAAGAGTAAGTCGCAATCGGCCCAAAAGAAGTTTCCAGTCTCCTTCCGTCGGGTTGCTAACCCCATGGAATCTTTAGTCTATGTATGCAGTAGTGGATCCTCCTTCGCCAGCAAGCTTTCAGAGTTGAGCGATCGTTCAGGGACCGACTGCACCCCGATTTTCGCTTTCTTTGGCATCGATTTTAGCAATGACGAAACGAACATTGCTCGCCGAAAGGCCACTCGGGCCTCTTGGGGCGACAATGCGCCTCCATCGCCCGGAGCCATTCAGCGCACATTCACATTCTCCTCCCAATCGGATGAAGCACCCGGTCTGTCACTTCTGGCGGGTGTATCAACCGATATTCAAGTTCAAGACGGTCCAAATTTGGTCGTACCCATCGCCCTGATACGCGAATCTGGCTTAAATGCGACCGACCCGACGAGTGAACCGCAAATCCCCAACAATCTCACATTAGAACACAAGCAGATTGCCCGGTGTCTTGATGCCGGCGCCTTCGATGTATTAACAACCCCATTGGATCGTGCGCGACTGCAGGGCCTTCTCGTTCATGCATATCGTGCTCGTCGGGCTGCGCAGAAGGAAATGACTCGATTCCTTGCCCGCAAAAAGATGCGCAAACTGTCATGGGTTGGTGTTCACGATGAGCAACCTTATGCATATCTCAGAGAAGCTATGGTATCCAAACTCATGAAAGGCATCTGCAACCCCGAGGAAGAAATCGTCGATGAATTCCAAGAACACGAGTTGAATGTTGATTCCAAACGCCATGATTTTATCAAAGAGCAGGTCGGCAGCTGGAAATTCTCAGCTCACGAATTCTCAGAAGACGAATTGGTCTTTGGGGCTTGCCAAATGCTTCAACATGCTTTCACTATGCCTGGCTTAGAGCAATGGCACCTCACATCTGGTGAACTCCAAAGGTTCTTACTTGCCTGTCGTGCCGCCTACAACTCATTCGTTCTGTACCACAATTTCCGCCACGCTATCGATGTACTCCAATCTGTATTCTGCTTCCTCCTTCACATTGGTGCTCTGCCTCCATACGAACCTCTCGGGCAAGCTCCAGTCTCCAAGTCTCCAATCGCCTCTCTTCTCTCTCCTTTCGACGCCCTTACTCTACTAGTCTCCGCAATTGGTCACGATGTAGGCCATCCGGGAGTCAACAACTTCTTCCTCGTCAAACTTAATGCTCCCTTGGCACAGCTGTACAATGATAACTCTGTCCTCGAGGCTTTTCATTGCGCTGCTTTCTCTCAAATTCTTCGCCGCCATTGGCCCGTTGCATTCAAAGACAAGCAACTCCGGAAATTACTCATCAGCTCCATCCTAGCCACGGATATGGGTGTTCACCAGAAGTTTATGGAGCGAATGGGATCATTACAGGAAAAGTTCCGCGATAATCGAAACTCAGTCGATGGCTGGAAACCGCAAGATATCGAGATGTACAAGACTCTCCTTTGTGGTCTCTTGATTAAATGTGCCGATATCAGCAATGTAGCCCGGCCATGGAAGACTGCAGAAAGGTGGACGAAGATCCTACAGGAGGAGTTCGCGAACCAAGGCGAGATGGAAAAGGAAGTCGGCATGGAAACTGCGCTCTTTGGTGGTCCGCCAGAGCTTGGCAACATCTACAAATTGGCTACTGGCCAGATTGGATTCATGTCGATCTTCGCCCTCCCTCTATTTGAGGGTATCTCTGATCTCTTGCCTCAGCTACAATTTACTGCCGACCACATCCGTCGCAACCAAGCACAGTGGCAGGAGCATGCTAATCAAGAGCTTCGGAAGCAAGGCCTACCTACTGAAAACCGCCCTGAAGTTACGGTCTCGCCTCGCTCACAGAGTCCTGCTCCAATTGATTCTGATGAAACTGAGAAAGCCCCACGGGATTCTGAGACTAGTTTGCCGGAAGATACATTATCGCCCGGATCGAACGACAGTCCGGATACAGAGATTGGGGCCTATAATGAGAACACTATCGAGCCAGTCGTATCCCCCGATACCCCCGGTCCTCAAATAGAAATTACAGGAACACCGTTGGCCCCCGGTGTGCAGTCATCTCGGAAATCTTCTAGTGCCATGCCGGACCTCTCCTACTTCCCTATCCCCGGGGCTCCTGAATCGGCCCGAGGCTCTGTTGCAACTCAATATCAGACTCCGCTCGCCGACACTAGTCGACCCCCTGGAGACCCTGCTGTTTTAGCTGCCGTGTTGTATGCCAACCAGGCTAACAGCAATGCCACCGATACCCACTTTCCCGCGGCTACCGAAGGACGCGAGCACCAAGGGGGTGATTCCGCTCCGGAAAGACCCAGCAGCTCTCGCCATGGACCTACACAGGGATCTTTACGCAACCATCACGCCCATCACAGTTCTTCCGTTCGAGCTTCCGTTCCATCAAATTCAAACCGGAACAGCTGTACCCGAACGCAAAGTGTCAGTACATACAGCAATAACATGACACCAATTTCGCCTGCCACCAACGCCACAAGCTTTTTGGCTGTTGATAGTGGGGACGATAAGCGTGTCACTGATGACAGTGCACCGCAAAGCGAAATTGGTGGTCCGGATGATAGCAGTACCCGGCCAAGCACGTCGTATGCCTCAGTTGGCGACCAAGAAAGCAGTTACAGTCGGGGCCCGGGCTCTATTAGGGGCGGTCTCAGTCAATCTAAATCTGAGGATCGTCACTCGAAAGAATTCAGCCCTGCTGTCAATGGTACTCGCAGCCCCACCCAGTCTACGACCACTGGTGAGAGCGTCAAGCACGAATCCCCGCAAAATGATGACTCTCGTAATGGAGGCCTGCGACGGATTCCGAAACGCCGGAGCCGCCTGCGGCTGGCATTCTGGAAACGTCGCAATCACCACCAACATGAGGTTCACGGCGAAACTTGATTTTCTTTTCTTTTTTCTTTCGTTCTAGCCGGTAATCCTCATCGCGTTTGGTGATTACCGGCTGTGTATTATGCGATCATGGCGTGATGAATGGTGCACTTTGTAATCAGCGTTGAGAGTTTCGATGGAGTTGCATGGTTTTGCCCGCAGAGAGGATTGCTTTTTTCTGGCCCAACGCCAGTCTAGACTTCCTCTTTCTTTTGTGATTTCCCGATGAACCCAGATGATGTCGATGATATTATTTGAATGACTTGCCTGTGTCAATTCTGGACTTGAAGAAAAACAAGCGATACTTTTCTGCAACGTCTGCTATCATAGATCAACCAAGCTGGATGTCTCAACTTTACTTTCTTTTTCTCAATGGGTTGCAGCTTGTGCTCTCCCTTGGGTGTTATTGCATCGGACTATTCGGTCCGCTTTTGTGATGATTATGTATCTGTCCGACGACATTGTTTCTTGTGTTTCTTCTCCTTCTCTTTTCTTGCCTTGGGAGGCTGCATTTGGGTTGGTCATCTTAGATTTGGATTGGGGATCGGTGGCGTTTATTCTCATTTTATTCGTGTTCTATTCCCATGGTTTCCATAGGGGTAGCTTGGCGATATCTCATCGTTTTACCTTTGCAGTATACACATTGATTGGTATTCAAGTTTATTTTTCTATAATGCTCGTATCGTTTGTAAGATGTCCTTCTATTACCACTACTGTCGATTTTGAGGCCAATATTTACTTGACTTTGAAGGCCAAGATGACAGCTGGGTCTAGATACCAAGGTAGGACATGGCCAATTATGTCCTCTGGTATTATTGCAAGTAGGTAGAGCTACTCATATTTCTAAATAGTGGTGGATTGGTAAGGCTTTTCGCATAGTAACTTGAAGAAAAGAAACCCATACACTAGTAACTTTCTAGCACGCTCACTTTCGAGCAAAGGATTAATCTTGAAATCAAAACCATTTCCATCAAGCTCCTCGTCCTACTCCATGTCCTCTGTAGCTTTCACAATCCTCTTAGACATGCTGTCAAAGTCCGAAGGAGAAATGATATCCGGCGCTCTCGTCCATCCAAGTGCAAATGGAAGTCTTTCATTTTCTATAATTCAAACATAAGTATACCGCATCACGAGCAAGCATCAATAAATCATTCCTTTCTTCTAGTACGTACCGAATAGATATTCAATATAAGCTTTCTCAACAGTACCACTACTCTTGTTGCCGAACACGAGCAGATAAGCCGCTGATTCACCATAGCTAAGTGATAAAGCAGCCCCCTCTAAACTGAAGATTAGATTGGCTGCATTCGATGTATGAACTCGTGCCAAGCGGGCTTTGGCTGCAGACTGTACGTCGATAAAGGTGTCTTTCCAGTGTGAGCGTGTTTGATCGAATATAGACTGGTTGAAGGTGTGATCGTCGCCGAAATAGAAGTCCTGACGACTGTTTATAAAGGTGTTAATATGACTGCAAGATAACTTATGGCATTGCGCCAACCGATATAGGAAGTAAAATGTAGTTAAGGGGGCTCACCTCAGACTGGCATCGTGTACCAAGATGTTATGTCTATTCAGGTCCGTCAATGAGAAAGTATTAGCATTTGGTTCCGGGTTTGTAGTTAAACCACCCTGGAAAAGAGATACTGCGAGTTCTTTCCGATACCCAGAACATTTTCTAGTATATTGACTGTCTTCTCTTCGGAAATTTCCTTGCCGTCGTGGGGAAGATAGCCATGGTTTGCCAAGGCATTGAGTAGTGGACACGGGGATCGTTCTTGTTACAGTATCAACAATTAGAGTTCTATTTCGAAGGGGGGCCTCTTTCGAGTCTTCACAAGTGTACTCGACATACCGTCATTAGGATCAGCGGGTTTCCAAGGAACTGGGGGATGATAGGATGGGAGGGTAATTGCAGTGGCTAATGCTGGGGCACTAATAGTGGCCAACACGAAAGCAACTGTCAATTTCATACTTGCTGATTCCTCTCAAGTGGACTTAAAAACTACCTGTAAATCTTGGAGTAGAACCTTGGAATCACGTAGCATACTTAGCATACATATAGACTTGGCCTTGGCTCAGAACGTCTCGCCAGTGTCGAGCAGGCAAATTGTCATCAAAGAAAACAACCTCAAAGAAAGGAAACGCCCCATTGCAGTAGGGCGCCATACGAGGCTTGATTAAGCTTAGATCAAGAATTGACTTCGAATACTGAAATTTAGGAAAAGTCGATAGCCGCAAACTACATTTATTCAACAAAGGGATGAGAAATCATGGTTTGTATGTACAATATATTGAGGGAAAGCTCATAGGACTAGTAGTATCTATTCAAATGCAATCTTCGCAATCCTTCTTCTTTTGATCAGCTGCATCTTTGCTCTTGGTTTGCTTCTCTTTTTCTTCCTCGGCCTGCTTCTTCAGGGCTCTATCCGTGTGTCCTAAGTCACGATCTGGAGCAATGATATTTCGAACGAGGGATTTGAGTGCTTTCACCTCTGCAAGATTATCAGTCTCGTGTCAAAATGGTAACAATATATATTTCTAGACGCAGGACACTTGCGCGCTATAGGAAACATACCAGGAAACCCTCCATCCCGTTTCCGATCCCAAAGAAGAGTTTCAACTGTCGAAATTTCTCCCAATGCTGTTGGTGGCCCGGCGTTCCAAATGGTTACTGTGAAGACACCACCCGTTACAGGAACCAGGGCCACTTCGCCAAGATCTGTGCCGAAAGTCGAAAGAAGTTCTTGTCCGAACTGGTCAAGGTTAGAATTGGAATTTGTTTGCTGATCATCACATATGGCCGTATATAGTAACTGGAGTATAGAGTGATATTATACTCTTATTGGCTGTGTGCCATCTTCAATAGGCAATCAATTTGAGATTGCTCGCCTAGGACATGGCTTTCTTGGAGACATTCACATTGGATGCAAATAAAAAAAGAAACTGTCAAGGATTTCGAGAAGACAACATGCAAGATGGACTTACATATGCAGCGCGCAGCATCCATTTGCACTGCGTACAGAACTTGATTGCGATGCGTGGCAGATGCACGCGTTCCATGGCCGTCGTGTTGGCTCCAGAACCAGGGCCCGACTTCTCGGATTGTGGCGTCGAACCGTGCGCGAGACTGGTCTCAATTGGTGGAGTTGGTTCGGTCATGACGATTTGATGTGTCGAAGGTACAGTATATAGTATTCCTAAGCAGATGCCAGTGAGATGTGGTTGTGTAGGAGCTAAGTAATCCCCCTGTATTCCGTAGGGAGCCGACGAAGTATGTACTCTTTAAAAGGGTAGGACGATACCTCGTGGCTGCAGAGTGATTTGGAATTATGAACTGACGTGGTCTGGTTAAGGAGGTGAGATCAAATTTGATGTTCGCAAGTTTTGGTGGGATGGGATGGGGTGATGTCAGCGCCCGCTTGATTCGGTTGGTTCGTCCAAATTTACTGCAGGTTCCCGTTAGAAGGGCTTACAGGAGAGTGTAAATAATATCTACTACATATGTATGTACAGAGTACTCCAGTACTCTGTACATAGAGTATAGATAGTATCGATGTAGACAAGTTTATACTAGTTTGTACAGTGTATGCAGACAGTGAATAGAATCAGATATCTTATTCATGGAGGCAATTCGAATCTATGATACACGAATGGCAATTCAATCTCCCAGTGGTGTGACATGGGAGGCTTTTGGAGAACCCAGGAGAACAAAGGAAATGGCTTCAAAACACAGGGACGACAAAAGGGGGAATGGTGCTTATAGAAGGATAGATAACGACGAAAATGAAAAATGTTGTTGAAGAAGGGAAAAGAAAAAGAAGAAGAAAAAAAAGAGGATGTTGTAAAAGAGACAGGGTCACGGAAGAGCAGATTGGCGCATCGTCAAGTGCGTTCAACCTGCACCTCCATGCCATCCGAAACCGAGGGGAAGAGAATCCCGCATAATTCTGGGGGACAATCAAGAAGTTCATGGAGATGAGGTCCACGTCTCGCTGTCCGCGCCCGGCAGGTTGAGCGATCGCGGTCTTGTTCGGATCGATGGGGACGGAGGAAGACGATTCAATCAGGATCCGGAATTAAGATTGGATGAGAAGGAAGCAAATAGAGATCAAAGAAAATGTCGTGTCGTGGCGATTGAGCTTCTCCCGTCATTAGGCCATTACATGACGGTACAGCAGCCTCCCTGTTGTTGGGGGGCGTAGGGGTCCTCTCGTCGGTCAACCTGAGATTTCGAGTTAGCTGTTTGGTTTCATTCTCTG
>Ga0209673_1002245_pt1 | contig 13947 bp, 10 predicted proteins | sample AraplaCol_mMS_r2_2_FD_184274 | JGI IMG/M metagenome (GOLD analysis project Ga0209673, IMG submission 184274) | Arabidopsis root microbial communities from North Carolina, USA - plate scrape MF_Col_mMS_r2 (SPAdes) (version 3) | ecosystem: Host-associated > Plants > Roots > Endosphere | place... | reverse complement strand
AACCCTAAACCCTAAAACCCTAAACCCTAAACCCTAAACCCTAAACCCTAAACCCTAAACCCTAAACCCTAAACCCTAAACCCTAAACCTTAAACCTTAAACCCTAAACCTTAAACCTTAAACCTTAAACCTTCCGGGCCCTAACCCGGGCTTTACACCCTAACAAACTATAACAAACTATAACAAACTATAACAAACTATAACAAACTATAACAAACTATACCGATTTTTTACGGCCCCCGCGGGTTTCGAAATCTATACAAATTATAACAAACCCTAAAACCCTCAACATCAATCTACAAACCCTTCCAATCTACAAACCCTCAACACCAATCTACAAACCCTCACCACCAATCCGCAAACCCTCAATATCAATCTACAAACCCTCAATGCTAATCGCCATTTCAATCTTCAATCCTGTATAATATTCCATTGTCTCTCCATTGTCCATGCTCCATCCTCCATATCAATCAATCTTTCCATCCAATATTGTTTTCTCCATTTGCTGTTGGTCCATATCCTCCACTGCAACCACCGACCACCCTTGCTTTCCCAATATATATCTTTTCTACCCGCTCCGTATCAATCCATCGTAATCTCCCGCTGGATTCTATCCGTCTGTTGTTTATTCACCGATCCTGAAACATATATACATATATCTATATCTATATATCTATTCATCCTCTGTTCCTTCCGTTATATATCGCCATCGCATGCCTGCTCCCATTGTATATATACTCCATATCCTGCATGCTCCCATATCCCCGTTCGATATTCTTCGATCCAATCCATCCATACTGCCAATCCTTCCTGTTATCAACTCCCGTTATTCACTCCATTTCTCACGCCCATGGTATACCCGCCGCAACCATATAAACTCCTCCGTCAACTGGCTCCGTTTCTGCCCCGTCCCTTGCGCCGTTTGCCCCAAATACCGAATTATCCCCGCATCATCGCCCTCCGGATTCACCACCCCGGATACCGCCAATCGCTGGTACCACCGCTGTTGCACTTCGCCATCTGCTCGGGGCCCGTGGACCATCATGGCAATCATCGGAATCAACACCGTCCGATATCCCGCACACCGCGCCCGAACATCCGCTCCATGCACCATCCCCGGATCCCCCAATGGACATATATACTGCGGCATCCCATATCCAAAATACGTACTGTAATCCGTATACTGGATCTGCCGCCGTACCTGGACCATCCAATCCTTGCTGGCCTGCGGGATCGTACCGTCCATCATCCCCGCCCCGGTATATCCACAACGCCACATCTCATACCCATCGTTGTATCCCATCTGCGTGCATATCCAACAACGGTGCACCCATTTCTCCACCTCCTGCGCCAAAAATATCTCATCCTCAAACCGGTGTTCTGTCGGTCCCGGATACCGTTGGGCAATACGGGCCCGTTCGATATCCTGCTGCCGGAACTGATATCGAATATACATGGGGATGGTCTGCTCGTTGCGCACGGGAATTGACGGCGATACGGCCCGGGGGGATCGAACCGATGCCGTTCGGATTGCGGATGGTGCTTCATATGGAATCTGGGATATTATACTGCCACTGCCACTGTCACTGCCGCTGCGGTCCATATCACGGCCCGATCCATATGGAATTTCCATGGATCGCCGTGCCGATTCTCCATAGTCGGAATCAACCATTTCAATATCTCCATCTGGAATAACCGTATTATCTATATAATTCTGATATTCGATTACCGGGGACACCGAACCATACCGGGACTCCGTATCCTCCCAATCGGCCTGGCATCCATCACACATCGACTCAATCACCCGATCGCCACATCGCTGGCGCTGGTATCCGTCCATCGCGCCATCTAAATATCCATCCAATACCACCCGCCGGCATCCGCGCACCGCCGCCTCCATATATACCACCATATGCGTATACTCCGCCCCGGGGGTATCCTGTATCCAAAATGGTCGAATCTCCCGGCCCACCGTCCGGCCCTCCGCCTGCACAATAATCGTCTCGCTGCGCTGTCCGTCTCGACCTGCCCGACCACTCTCCTGGGCATAATCCAATATATTCCGGGGCTGGCCCACATAGATCACACTCCGAATGTCGGGAATATCAATATCTATGCCCAATACACTGGTGGCCGCAATTACCGCTCCGGGCTGCCGTCGAAATATCTCCAACATTCTATCCTTGTCGATGGCCTGGCGGTAAAATACCGGACAACCCAATTGCTCGGCCACGCGCGTAACATACGACTGAACGGTGCCGTATACAATCACTCGACCGGGATATGCCCGCCGGATACGGTCCTGGATAAACCGGATCACCGATGGCATCTCCACCCACTGGAACTGCTTGTCAAATCCATCATCCACGGGGATAGTGTGCACCCGGTATACAATATTGTACCGGCTGGTGGGACTGCGGTACAAACTGACATGCTCCCGCTGCCAATCTATACAATACCACAATATCTGCTCCTCGCCCGGGGGCAATATAGCCGTCAACAATACCATCTGCGTGCTGGCGGCCCGCAATGCACCGATCTGCTGCAACAATGGCCGGAATGCCGGATTCTGGCTCAATATCACATGGCATTCATCCACCACAATACGATCCAACCGCTGTAATATCCGCTGCCGGTTGACAAAATTCACAAACATCTCGCCCGGGATAGTCTCGGGCGTGACCAATACAATAGATGCCCCGTCCGGGGGCCGCTGGGGATCCCATGCCGCACATCGAATCCCCAAATCCTGGCATCGGACCATCATCTCACGGCGTAATACGATCAACGGTACTACCACAATCGTCAATCCGGCCGAACCGCTCACCCACGCCGGCAACATAAACAATACACTTTTGCCCCCGCCCGTGGGCATCACGACCACAATACAACTGTCGCCGTGCTTGATGGCCTGCAACACCGGTTCCTGGGGACCGCACAATGCCATGGCGCTGCTGCCCATCATCTGCTGGAACACCTCGGCCATATCGGTCTGATATAACTGATACCGTCGCTGGATATGGGCCTCGGCCGCCTCGACAACCCATAGATTCGGCCTACACTTCGTCCCGGCGGACTGGTGCTCCTGCGGGGCCTGCGTCGACGCGAACCCCAAAAAATGATGCCAATCCTGACTGGACTCCCGGAATAACTCGCGGTGCCGGGCGGTGCTGTTGGGGTTTTCCATCATCATCCGCCCGTATATCGTGCCCGCAATACTGGCCGAATGCGCGGCCTGGATATCGGCGATAAATACCCGTATGCCATCATCATCTATACGGCCCTCGTCGTCGATATCCTCGGTTTTCTCCTCCACATTGGCCTTGAAATGGCTGCTCGGCCGCAAATATCGCCGGCTGATAGCAATGGCGATATCACGGTATGCCTGCAACCCTAATCGTTGGCCATGCAACCCGATGGCGGTCTCCCGCTTTAAAACCTGGCTAAACCGTTCACCACTCCATGCGGTCTGGCGATCGGGATCGGGGGACCATATATATTCGGCCCGATGGCCGACCGCGGCGGGTTTTCCCCGGATATGCCGTTGGTATGACTCTATCTGCTCCACAAACGGTAACACTAACCATAAATACTATACAACTAACTCACCGATCTTCCGGGGTAAATATCGGAAAATAATCTTGGTATCATTGTGGACATGGAACTCTTTGTGGTATCGGCTGACAATGGCCACTATGTGATCCTCGATAAATATATTGCGGCGCTCTCGCTCGCTGTTGCGATGGCGGATACTCATCAACTCGGGGCCGCGGCTGGGCTGGCCGGCGCAAATATGTACGGCAACACTCAATTGCTCGCGGAACTGGGCAACCCCCCGGAAAAAACGATCAATGGCCGATATCCGGAACCCCCCGCCATCGGGCTGGATGAACCGACGCCGTAATATGGGTTTCTGGTACACACGCTGGATCAACCAATTCGGACCGGCTACCGGCCACCGCGTCCGTAAATTCTGTAAAAAACTCCACCCCGGGGCACTGTGGATGGTATCGTTATATAATCTATCCCATGGAATGGCGGGCACGGGGCGATCCTCGCAAAACATCAACTGGTCAACTAACTGCTGCCGCATACGACGGGCCAATCCATGAACCAATCCGCGGAAATTCCCTATAGTGAAATGGAATTGCCTGTATAACAACTCATCTCCGGCCTTCTATCCCACATGGCTCTCCACGGGGGTATTCATGGCCACCTTCCGGCCGTATGTGTGTAAATCCATCCACCACTGCACGGAGCTATTGGTACCGCGCACCATGAACAAATCCACAAAATATTTCACCCACTTGGCAAATGGGCGCGTGGGATGGTGGCGCTGCTCCTGGGTAAATCGCCCGATTATGCTATTACGGCTGGGCGGCGGAGGACTGCGTATGGCGGTGGGCGTGGACGGTGCACTCTCATATCCCTCATTCTCGTATATGTATGTATTGTCGAACTCGATTATATCACCCTCGAACCACTGGTTGTTATCCTGCCCGGCTAATCGATATCGGATCTCTAATGAATTCGGGTCTAATCGCAACGATTTGTATAATATCAAAAACCGCGTGATCTTGATCAAACTGGATATCTGGGGGGGGAAACTCTGCGGGGTGGCCCAACCGAATTCGCTACAACCGATAACGGCCGTGGCACATACCATGGCACACCCGTATTCATTATGGCGGATCTCCTGGCGTAATAAATCGATACAAAAATCCAATAATGCCTGCTCAACGGGGCCAATCTCAAATGGCGTGGAATACTCTCCCTTATCGGCTGGCTCGGATTGACTGGCACGGACTTCCGCATAACGCCACACTCTCTCCCAACATCGCCGCTGGGCCGCGGTAAATGAATACTGGGGGGACGCCCAATCATATTCAATCTGTCGGCATTAATATATAACTGGATAGTATATGGGAATCGGTGGTGTGGGTATCGGCTTGCAATGGATGGATATAGGTGGGGGTGAACTAAACCCTAATTTTATTTCCGGCCTGAACACCACACCCAAATTTGACTACAACCCTATCCACCACCACGGACTATAATATACCTGGGTTCGGGCAAAAAATATCAAAATATGCTGCCACGGGGCCATATGCTTCTTGATGGCTGTGGTATCTAAATATACCAACAACGGATAGTGCGGGCTCTCGTTCTTTACGGTGCGAACCACTTCGATCCGCACTAAATAACCACATCGTTTGGCAATCTCCTGGCTGACATACGCCAATCGCTCTATGGCATGCCAAATCACCCATACCGTACGCTCGGATCCCTCGATACTACTATCGGGCCGCTGGGTACTGGCGATCAATGGCTGGCGCGGTGTCCCCTGTAAATATCGCACCTATCCGGTCCGATTTAACCATGGCGTGGCTTCATCTAACTCGCCGGCCTGGATGGTGGTGTTCTGGGCCTGTTGATCTTCTTGCTGGTACTCGGCCACGGTTTGCAACAACTGGCGAATTGTCTCCGTATCGGAAACGGGGTCGGAAACCACTGCCTGCCTGTGCGGCGGCACTATATAAATATAATGGGAACCGGACCCTTGGGCAAATATCCGCTGGCATAATACAGGCTGGATATAATGATCAATGGCGGTCTGGATCACTCTGGCCTGCGCAGGCGTGGGACGGCCACGGTCTTGCTGCACACGATATCCATGGGCCTTTAACCAATGCATTTTCATAGTACCGATCTGACGGCATATATATATCTCGCATTGCCGGCACAATAATCCATCCTTATAAACAGATAAATCGGGAATGGGCTTATCGATCTGGCTGGGCCAATTGTCTATCTGGGCCTCCTCATCAATATCATCCCATTGCTGGATAACACTGTGGATATACTGGGCTTCTGAACCGGCAACTCGATATATAGTACTGTTTAAATGGGTCTTTACCTGGTTTGGTCGCACCGTATATTGGTATTTACGGTATATCAAAACACGGAACGCGATATTGACACTAAATATATTGTGGGCATTGTATATTTGGGCCATTCTGAATCTGCAAAATAGGAATATATATATAAATGGTGATGCGATAAATGCAATAAATACGGGAAATGGGGCAATCTCAATATTGCTGGGATCGGATACAAAATCAAATGGAATGCGGATGGGAAATCTCTGAATCTACCTCTGAAATTTCTAATCCCCGCAAAAAAAAAACAAATTCTGAAATGCTAAACAAATAATAATGGTTGGCTGTCGTGATGGTGGTGACTGGTTATGGCGGGCAACGGACGGGTGGCGGTTACCCCATCAAAAATCTGGCCATTTTGGATCTACAAAAAATACCTTTGAATATGCTCGGATCGGATTGAAAATTGGCAGTATTATAAAACTAATTCTAATTTAAAACATATCAAAATCTGGGAGTTCTACGACCATAATCTTTAAATCAAATAGGGGGGGTGAAATTTAAATCAAATGGGCCCTGTCCCCACTTTTTTTTACTATGGGAAACGGAAAAACCCTAAATCAAATGAGCTCCTATTTGATTTACCCCCATGGGTTAGATCTATCCGCTATCTGGAAAAGATATTGTACGAGCTTTTTCTCGCTATCAATATCCGGTCCGAGCTCTCGGGACCACGTCTGAAGGATTGACTGAATCTGCCCCTGAATCTCACTATACGTCGCGATCCTATATATTATTATCGCCATTATAGACAGAAGTATGTACAGATACATACACGGTCGCTGGCTCGTCCGACGGTCACAGATTGTCTCGGGAAGCCTACACTCGAAGCAGCAGAAGAAGAGGACAAACCGAATTCGCCTCCGCTATTCAGAATACTATATCTGCGTATTCGTACTCTGGGGGCTCGTACAATACAGTAATTTATATTTATCGGGCTGCTGATTGATTATATATATCCAGCAACGGAGATTCTACTGTATAAGCTCTTGTCGGAGATTCTCCTCAGCAATAGTATAGACGTATCGATTCTGGTAAATCTGGTTCGTCTGTATCGTACGAGAGATATTCTGTTGCCGGAGAAAATGGCGGCCGGCTACAGGAATTGTACGAGGGGGAGCGGGCGGAGAGAGAGTCTCTGCGGTGGAGGATCCAAGGTATAGAGACTGGGTGGGATTCGGGGCGAGCGGTAGCTGGCAGGCGTATTCAGGGGTGTTCGATGTATAATATACCGGCGAATAGTTCTCGTCGATATCGATCAAAGTATATGGTCGAGATAGTTGAGACGGTAGATCGATTTCGGCCGGAATATTATTAACTGGTAAAGAACTAGATATATAATGATCGTCGTCCGAGTTAGGTACCGGGATATCAAAAACTGGGGGAGAGGCCGGGTTTAGGAGAGACGGCGGGGAGATAGATCCGGGGGTAAAGATTTTGTACGGATCACCAGCGGTACAAACTTCGCAGGGGATCTCCGCCGCTGGCTCAGGGACCGTACGATTCTGGTAGGAGGTCTGTTTCTGTCCATCGAGATAGCTATCTAAGAGTATCCGGCGATAAGGGGGCTGGTCAGTCGTCAACCACTGCTGTACAATCGTAGTCTTGTCCAGAGGAGTCTTCTCAGAATAGATCCAAGATAGTGGTTTGCTTATCGTCTGGGGCTGGATCAGAACAGTCTCGCTAGACTGGCTATCTCGTCCGGTACAGCCGGTTTCCTGGGCGTAATCGAGAAGACTATACAGCCAGCCAATATAGATTACCGTACGAATGTCCGGAATGTCTATTCCTATATCTAGGGTACTGGTTGCCACCAGGATTGTATGATCGGTACGACGGAAGCGGACCAGGATTTCCTTCTGATCAATTTGCTGCTGAGATTCCCCGGCAGTATCGATTACGATCTTGGAGTAGAATATTTTACAGCCAAGAAGGGATACCAGTAAGATTATATATTGTACGAGAGAGGTATAGACAAAGATCCGGCCAGAGGCCGTGTGGCGACGGCGAGACTGAATAAAACGGCTGATCTGCGGATTCTGAATCTACTACTCAAAATTCTGGTAGCTTCGACTGATCGCCGGCCGGAAAGAACGATATACAATATTAGAGCGGGTCGTACGACTATAATACAGAAATATATCGTCACGGGAAGAGTGGAGACGGCGCCAAAATATATCGTGGAGACTCGGGGGTAGAGTGGCGGTAAGAAAGACGGTTTGTATACTGATCTGCTGGAGACGGCCGATCTGGGCAAGCTCCGGACGAAAGATATCACTACGATTCAGGACCGTATAGTATTTGTCGATCACGATCCGATCGAGACGGTGGAGAATTATCTGGCGGTTTAGAAATATACAAAATATTCCAGTCAGGGCAGACTCTGGGGTAACCAGAACAATAGAAACTTCGTCCGGAGAATAGTGGCTCTTCTATTCGGTACAGCTGATCCCAAGATTCGTATACCGTTTCTGAAGTTTTTTGCGCAGAACGATTAAAGGAACCACTACCACCGTCAGACTTTTAGAGATCTATACGGGAAGCTGGAATAGAAGACTCTTTCCCCCACCAGTAGATATAACCGCCACAATAGAACTAAATCCGTACTGGATCGCCTGGAGAACCTCGAGCTGTTTCTCTTTGAATCGTACGGCGGGATCATCTAGAAAGTACTGTAAAACTGCCTCTAGATTGCAATTCGCGAATTTATAGCGGCGGGTCAACTGGCTCTCCTGCTGCTTATTCTCCCAGAGAATATACTTCCGCTTCTTTCTTAGATATTCTGGGGCCATAGAGATATCTGTACGAGGGAAGCCAAGGAAATAATACCAGTCCTGACTGATATTACAGAATATTGTACAACGAAAGACCATAGTACCCGGGGTATTATAAAGCTGACGGGCGTACACGATCCCGGCAATATAAAAAGAGTAACCAGTCTGAAAATCTAGAAAATTTTCTTCAGAATATATCTCAGAATTTACAGCTTTATCGGTCTCTCCGTCATTATTTATATTCTGGGGAAAAACGCTATTTGTACGAAGAAATCGGCGACTGAGAGCAATCGCAATATACCGCCACGAGACAATATTGATAATCTGTCTATAAAGACCAAGGCGAAACTCTCGTTGCATTATCTCTCGGAGACAATCCGGAGTCCAGAATCGCTGGCTCAGAGGATCTGGTCCCCAGAATAGTACTGTACAAGCAGTAGTAGACCGGTTATCTGCAGGACTGACCAGTGTATCAAACCGCTCTACTAAGAAAAGAACCAACCAGAGATAGTATATAAGAAGAGTACCAATCGTCCGGAGAAGATAACAATAGATAATTTTGGGATCATTGTTGATATAGAAATCTTTGTGGTACCGCATCGCAAACACTACCTGCCTATCCTCAATAAAAATATTCCGATAGGTATTAGTGGTATTCCGATATTGTACGGAGAGAAGCTCCGGGACACGGACTGGCTGACCCCCGCAGAGATAGATAAAAATCGCCAGCTTCTCCCGAAAAAGAATTACCTGGACTAGATACCGTTTAATGGCATTCGTCCGAAAACAGCGATAATCAAAATCCAGAAATCGCTGTTGAAGAATCTGGTCTGAGCGGAGACGGTTGATCAGCCACTGATCTCCGCGAACTGGCCACTTCGTACGAGAGTCTTGAAAAAAGCTCCAGCCGGCTTTCCCCTCGGACGGATTATCGGCCAGAGAAATCCAGGGTACTGAAGGGATATCGATAGTGGTTGAAAGAAGAAGAAAATCGGATAAAAGAAGATTTTGGATCGTATAAACCAGGCCATGGACCCAGCTCCGGAGCTCACCAGTTGTAAAACTCAGCTGTTTATAGAGAAGTCGATCTGGATCTATCCAGCCAATATATTCTGGCTGCGTAGTACTAAAGCTAACCTTTATACCGTATATACGTAGATCAAGAATCCACTGAAAGAGACTGTTGGTACCCCGGATTATAAAGTTCTTTATAATTAATTGGACCCATTCCTGAAAGATTTTGCCCGTACGGCTATAGAGATACTGGCTGAATGGAAGAGGGGCAGAGAAGAAGGAGTTAGAGAAGAAGAGAATAGCCGGTGATAAAAGACTCTGGTATCTCTTATCTTCGTACAAGCACTGATACTCGGGGTTATCCAGGGGACTGTCCAGATCAAAATCAGTACTGGTCCTCTCCCCACGGAAATATTGTACGATCTGCTCAGTGTAGAAATCGAACCAGAGTATCTGTCCAAGAACAAAGAAACAGAAGAGTTTGATAATTTTAGATAGAATCGGAGAAAAGAAATCAGCAGTATACCAGCCTGTACGAGATCGGTCCAGAACAGCAAGAACACAGACTAAAGCATATTTATATTCGTCCGCGCCAATCCGCTGGTTTAGTAATTCAATACAAAAGTCCAGACAGATTCTCTCGAGAGATTGGAAGTGGAAGGAAGAGGGTTTCACAGGATCAGCCGGGGTCGTACGATCTTTATTATTTTTATACGGGTCTGGAGAGAGAGAGCGGATAGCCAGAGACCAGAGATACTGCTATATCTTGCGTTGACGGTGGTTAAAACGGTAGTGAGAGTAGACAGGATAGAAGAGCTCAGCGGGATACTGTATACAGACAAAGAAACTGATTATCTGCTGCCAAGATCTCAGATAGACCGAGATCGTCTCTATATCCATATAGGTTTGGAGAGGAGTATATGGAGACTGGTCAATCTCGGTACGTACGATCTCTATCCGGATCAGATAGCCACAGTGTTTGGCAATTATCTGCGCTGTACAAGATATACTGATTATCGCCTGGTGGATTTTCCAGAGAGGATCGGGCGAATAAGTCTCTGGGATCTCTATTAAAGAATAGAGAATCTCGGGATACTGGTTCGCAAGATACTGTGACCACCGTGTCCGACGGAACCAGGGAATGGCCTCGTTAAGCTCCAGTATCTCAACCGTACGATCTGAAGATTGAAAGATCTCTTGGTACTGTTCCTCGAGTTGATCAAAAAACTGGTCGATTGTAATACAAACTGGCTCTGATTCGTCCGAATCGGATTCCTCGGGGTTCGCTACCGCAAAATAGTGTGAGCCAGACCCCTGGCGATAGAGACACTGGCAGATAACGACCTGAGTATATCTCTGAAGAAGCTGAGAGATTGAAGAGACAGCGTTTGTACGATAAGAGAGTTGTAAGGAGTCTTGGGCAAACCATTGGTGGTGAGTCCGCCAGTACTCTTTTATAATCTTAATCGTACGATATATATAATAACAGATAGAAATAAACTGGTACAGAATCCTATTATAATAAAAGAAAAGATACTCAAATCGTGGTGGTCGAGAAGGGATAAGATCGGACGAAAAAATAGCAAGTAATTGGGGCCAGATAGTGGGGAGAGCTTTATAGATCTGAGCAGTCTTTCCAGCTGATATCTTATAGACAGAGAAGATTAGATAGGCGACAATCTGACTTAATCGTACAGTATATTGATATTTATAACAGATAATAATAGAAAATATACGAAGTGAAGTAAAAAGCTCTTGTATAAAAACAGAGATATTAGTTTCTATAGTTACTAGTAGAGTTGAAAGATAGAAGTAGATAGAAAGTACCAGAATCTGATTCGTAAAATAAAAATATATATTCAGGGATCGAATATCCGAGAGTACCTTCTTGCGGAGATCCTAAAGTGGATCTAAGATTCTCGGATAGATTCTTCCGACCGTACCCCAACTTAAAAATCCTAGAATTTGGAATGATTTAGGATTAACTTGTACGACTGCTACAGATATCGAAAGCTTTTAAGATTTAAATATAGTAGAGAATATATATAGACTTAGATCTTATTAAATTTTCACGAAAATTGTACAAAGAAAATTGTTTGCAGTCAGGATAGAAAAAATCACTTGCAGTCAGGATAGTGGGGCAAATTCTGCCTATACTTAAGAAGTCCTGACCGCCCTGCAGTCAGGCCCGGTGCACCAGGTCCCTTGGGATAGGAGTCTTCTCAGAATAGACCCAAGGTGGTGGCTTGCTCATTGTCTGGGGCTGGATCAGAACAGCCTCGCTAGACTGGCTATCTCGTCCGGCACGGCCGGTTTCCTGGGCGTAATCGAGAAGACTATACGGCCAGCCAATATAGACCACCGTACGAATGTCCGGAATGTCCATCCCTATATCTAGGGCACTGGTTGCCACCAGGATCGCATGATCGGTACGACGGAAGCGGGCCAGGATTCCCTCCTGATCAACTTGCTGCTGAGGCTCCCCGGCAGTATCGATCACGACCTTGGAGTAGAATACCTCACAGCCAAGAAGGGATACCAGTAAGGTTATATGTCGTACGAGAGAGGTATAGACAAGGACCCGGCCAGAGGCCGCGTGGTGACGGCGAGACTGAATAAAGCGGCTGATCTGCGGATCCTGAATCCACTGCTCAAAACCCTGGTAGTTTCGACTGATCGCCGGCCGGAAAGAACAATATACAATATTAGGACGGGTCGTACGACTATAATACAGAAACGTATCGTCACGGAAAGAGTGGAGACGGCGCCAAAATATATCGTGGAGGCTCGGGGGTAGGATGGCGGTGAGAAAGACGGTTTGTATACTGATCTGCTGGAGACGGCCGATCTGGGCAAGCTCCGGACGAAAGATATCACTACGATTCAGGACCGTATAGTATTCGTCGATCACGATCCGATCGAGACGGTGGAGAGTTATCTGGCGGTTTAGAAATATACAAAATATTCCAGTCAGGGCAGACTCTGGGGTAACCAGAACAATAGAAGCTTCGTCCGGAGAGTGGTGGTTCTTCTATTCGGTACAGCTGATCCCAAGATTTGTACACCGTTTCTGAAGCTTTTTGCGCAGGGCGATTAAAGGAACCACTACCACCGTCAGGTCTTTAGAGATCTATACGGGAAGCTGGAATAGAAGACTCTTCCCCCCACCAGTAGGTATAACCGCCACAATAGAACTAAATCCGTGCTGGATCGTCTGGAGAATCTCGAGCTACTTCTCTTTGAATCGTACGGCGGAATCACCTAGAAAGTACTGTAAAACTGTCTCTAGATTGCAATTCGCGAATTTATAGCGGCGGGTCAACTGGCTCTCCTGCTGCTCATTCTCCCAGGGAGCATACTTCCGCTTCTTTCTTAGATACTCTGGGGCCATAGAGATATCTGTACGAGGGAAGCCAAGGAAGTAATACCAGTCCTGACTGATATTACGGAATATCGTACGACGAAAGGCTATAGTACCCGGGGTATTATAAAGCTGGCGGGCATACGCGATCCCGGCAATATAAGAAGAGTGACCAGCCTGAAGATCTAGGAAATTTTCTTCAGGATATATCTCAGGATCTACAGCTTCATCGGTCTCTCCGTCATTATTTATATTCTGGGGAAAAACGCTATTTGTACGAAGAAATCGGCGACTGAGAACAATCGCAATATACCGCCACGAGACAATATTGATAATCTGTCTATAAAAACCAAGACGAGACTCTCGTTGTATTATCTCTCGGAGACGATCCGGAGTCCAGGATCGTTGGCTCAGAGGATCTGGTCTCCAGAGTAGTACTGTACGAGTAGTAGTGGACCGGTCATCTGCAGAGCTGACCAGTATATCAAACCGCTCTACTAAGGAAAGGACCAACCAGAGATAGTATATAAGAAAAGTACCAATTGTCCGGGGAAGATAACGATGGATAATCTTGGGGTCATTGTTGATATAGAAGTCTTTGTAGTACCGCGTCGCAAACACCATCTGCCCATTCTCAATAAAGATATTCCGATGGGCATTAGCGGTATTCCGATATCGTACGGAGAGAAGCTCCGGGATACGGGCTGGCTGGCCCCCGCAGAGATAGATAAGAATCGCCAGCTTCTCCCGAAAGAGAGTCACCTGGGCTAGATACCGCTTAATGGTATTCGTCCGAAAGCAGCGATAATCAAGGTCCAGGAATTGCTGCTTTCGGACGAATACCATTAAGCGGTATCTA